>Ga0268298_10001866_pt1 | contig 23902 bp, 16 predicted proteins | sample WWTPWeurt_MetaG_FD_194462 | JGI IMG/M metagenome (GOLD analysis project Ga0268298, IMG submission 194462) | Activated sludge microbial communities from WWTP in Nijmegen, Gelderland, Netherland - WWTP Weurt | ecosystem: Engineered > WWTP > Aerobic digester > Activated sludge | place...
GCCGCCTATCGGCGAGGCGACATGCTCGACAAGCGGCGCCGCATGATGGAGGAGTGGGCGAAGTTCTGCGCGACACCTTCTGCAGCAAAGGCTGATGGCGTGGTGCTGCCGCTGTCGGCTGCCTCTGGTGCGCGATGAGCGCGCCACGGCGGAATACTTCCGGTGCCGATAGAGAGGCGATGCGGGCGCGGCTGTACGAGGTGCAAGGCGAGATGGTTTCGCTTGGCGCGACAGTTCCACAGATCGCCCTCATCGAGAGAACGTTGCCCTTGCTGGGGTGGCGACTCGCGCCAGCCGAGAAGAAGGCTGACATCGACGATGTGCTGTCAAAGGCGGGCGCTGCCACGCGTGTGCTGGTAGAGATTGCCGACAAGGCCGCCATGAATCAGCACTACGGCACCGCGCTCGCGCGCTTGGACACTTCCGAGTACCGCATTGAAGTGGCCGACTCTGATGGTGGAAAGATACCGGATGTCGTCGACTTTGCCGCCCTGTCCAGGCTGCTTGACCGCATGGTTCAGGCAGCGATGAGCGAGACGCACACGCAGGCCCGCGGGATGGCCGATCCGGGCGCTGCCGTGAAGCTGGTGCTGGAGGCAATCTGGAGGCCCGACGACTCACAGTCGCGCGGGTTTGCTGCGAAGGCTGTGCCAACGTCAGAAGTGAGTCTTTCCAATCCGTTTGCCAAGTTCGTTCAGCTTGTCTTCTACGCCGCCACAGGGGATGAAGGGTGGCATCAGTCAATTGAAGGCGGTGGCCGCAGCCTGAAGCGCTGCATCGACGCTTTCAGGGCCAGATTCCCGCAGCTCGCACGCTCCGCCGAGGAAATGCGCGCCGCAGCAAGACGCCAGGCCCCATAGATTTCTGACCTGGCGTCCTGTCAATTCCTGGGGTCGGCCAATAACGTGCCTCCACGGCGATCAAGCCGTATCTGGAGGTCACATGCAGCGTACAAGCGAGCCCGCGCACGGCGGGAAAGATAAGTCTGGGCAGCCCAACTACCCGCCCGGGTTCTTGGACTTTGATCGACTGCCCAACGAAGCCAAGGTGCCGGTGCGCACCTATGCGTTGATCGAGGGCATCTCGATGCCGACCGCCTGGCGGCGCGCTGCCAACGGCGACATCAAGTTCAGTCGACATGGCGGGGTCACCCGTGTGTTGGTGGGTGACATCCGTCGAGCCCGTGCGGTGGACGCGAAGTGATCACCGCCGATGCAAAGCCGACCCGCTACACGGCCGGCCTGCTGTACGCCTCCTGCCCGAAGCCCGCTATCGATCAGGTCATCCACGTTGTTGAAGCTGTCGGCGGCACGGCCCGTCGATGTCGTCTGAACGGCCTGGTGATCGAAGTTCGTGAGGCGCGCCTGCGCGTCATCGACGACCCGAGCGGCGATCCGCTGCAAATGAGCGCGGTCTTGCGGGCGCTGGATGAGGCCAGGAAGGCCGGGCTGACCCACCAAGAAGAACGGCCCGACGCGCCAACGCCGAGCCGTTCCAACAGTCAATGAGGTTTCAAGTGCAAATCCAAAATCAAGTATGCCAGCCGGCAGCCGTGCCGTGCAACCACGATGTCGCCACCTTCGTCGACAGCCGTACCTCAGTGATCCAGGCCCAGCGCCGCGCCGAACGCGAGGCCCAGCTAAAGGCGCAGGTCGTTGGCACTTCGTTGTCGAAGCGGCAAGCGTTCAAGGAGCTGCTCGCGGCAACGCCAGGCGTCGGTACCGAGTCTCAAAACAGCCGAATGCTCAGGGCGCTGAGGATCGGGCCGGTGACCCGGATGGAGTGCGCGCGTTATCTGGATATGCAACACGCTGCGGCCCGGGTCCTGCAATTGAAGCATGCCGGGCACGAAATCTCCGGCGAATGGGTGCGGCAACTCTCCGAGCACGGCAGGCTGCATCGCACCAAGCAGTACCGGCTGGTTCACGAGCGCGTCGGAGATGGCTTCGACACCCAGCGGAGCAGATCGTGAACGGCCGAGGATCGAACACGAAGAAGGATGGCGCTCATATCCGCCTGAGTCACACCCTCCTCGACTCGCCTGCCTTCGCTGCCCTGCAGCCATCCGAGATCGTTGTCCTGATCGCGATGCGCAGGCAGCTGAATGGTGGCAACAACGGCGCAATCGACGCGACGGCGACGACGATGCGGCGCTGGGGTATCGACAGCCCGACCACGATCGCAAAGTGCCTTCGGGCTCTGTCTGCGCTTGGCTTCATCGAGAACCTTCGCCCCGGTCGATTGACGCATGGCGGGCGCGTGTGCGGGCTCTATCGTTTCACCGACCTGCCGTGCCCCCCAAGCAAGAAGCGCGACCACCTGCAGGCCGGATCGAAGGCGACCGACGACTGGCGGCAGTGGAAGTCACTCGAGGAGGCCGTCAAGGCCGCGGTGGAAGCCCGAAAGACCAGCGCCCGAACACAGCCCGCAGACCCAGAACAAACCGCATCGAAGCTCCAGAAAATGGAGCGGTCCGCTCCAAGAAATGGAGTCGTCCGCTCCAGAAGTTGGAGTTTGCCGGCCCGGCATGCCCCAGAACTTGGAGTTTGCCAGTCAGCTGGCGCACAACCTAAGTTGTTGTCGCAGAACGAGTTGTCCGACCATGCGTCGGGCAGTCCGGATGGCGTTGGCAAACTCCATTTTCTGGAGCCCTCTATAGGTACCAGGTCAGGGGCTGTGCCTGTTGGCCACGGCGTGTCGTCTATGCGCGCTACCGACTGTCGCGTCGGCCAGGTCCTTCGCCGCCGGACGCGCAACTCAGCCGCGCGCCTACTGCGAGAAGGCCGACCTGTCGCAGTGCGGGAAGCGCTGAACGCTCGAATGGGGGCATCAGCATGAAGCACCCCAGACCTGAAGCAGGCAGCCTGGCCCGCCGACTCGCGCCCGACGTGGCAGGCGAACTCGTCGTGCTCGATTGCAGCCCACGCAGCCTCAGCAGCGAGCCGGTTCAGCTCATCGGCAAGTTGGTCAGGCCGGACGGATCGCAAACGCTGGTGGGCATCTTCGCTTGGCCCGAGCGCGCATGCGGACCGGCCCTGGCTTCCGCACGCGAAGGCGACCAGCTGCACATCGAGGCCGTCTCGGAATGCCTTGTGTACGGCTGGGCCGTGGGTCGCCTCGAGATCGCCGAGGCCGTCCGCGCCTCATTCACATCAACGCCAGCACTCGCACGGCACACGCGCCCCGATGACGGGCGCACAACGAATGGAGTGGCGTAATGCCCACCGCAATCAACGCAGCCTCGCACCGGCCCAACGCCGACGCCTATCTCTCCGCTGACGCGTTCTTGGACGACGAGCCGCAGGCGCAGGCGCCTTCGGCCGACGCGTTCCTGAGCGCCGACTACTTCCTCGGCCCGGACCCAGCCCAGGCGGCAGGGCGGCGACGCGGCGGCACCAGGGCGGAGTTCAGGACGGCGATGGAAACGCCGACGACCCAGTTCGCCCGGGGCGCCGGCGGTCAGGCTGCGGTCGACCCGCGCCGGCTGGATCAGGCGCCGCCCGGCAATGGCATCGATCAGCTCATCGAGCGCCAGGCCCAGGGCCTGATGCCAAACTCGGCGCCGGCCGTGCCGCAGTCGCGCTTCGAGCCCATGACCAACGTGTCGCCCGAGCGCGCGGCACGCGAGGAGGCCGCCTTCCGGGCCACCTCGTCCATCGCCCCTGGCGCGATGCGCAACACCGACGACCTGACCAAGCTGGTGATCGACGCCGGCCAGGCCGCCGGCAACGGCCCGTTGGGCGCGATGGCGCGCGGCGCGATGGGTGGCGTCGCTGGGCTGGCCGAGGTCGGACCTGGCTTCGTCACGCTGGCCGGCGACATCCTGGGCTCGGACGGCGTCTCCAAGTTCGGTAAGGAAGGCACGACCATCGCCAAGGGCGCAGGCGATCAGCTCGAGCAGTTCAACCGCAGCGAGCTGGACAAGCGCCTGTACAACATCACCTCGTCCGCGGTGCAGTCGCTGCCGACCATGGCCTTCGCGGCCGAGGCCGGGCCGATGGCGCTGGTGGGCGGGCGAGTCGTGACCAGCCCCGAGGTCGTCAAGGCCACCGGCAGGGCCATGTCCACGCTCTACACCCAGACCTTCGGCCAGGAGTACGGCGAGGCGCGCACGGCCGGCAAGGACCCGGTGGACTCGGCGGCCAGGGCTGGCATCTTCGCGGCGGCCGAGGTCATGGGTGAGATGCTGGGCCTGAAGGAGCAGTGGGCCATCCTGCGCGGTGGCCTGGTGCGCAAGGGTCTGCCCGCAGGGCAGCTCCCCAAGCTCATCGCCAACGACCTCATCAAGGAGATCCCGGGCGAAGAGCTGACCACGCTCACGCAGTTCCTGGCCGACAAGTACGGCCCGGCGGCGATGAACCCGAACGCCACGCTGCAGGACTACCTGAAGCAGGCGATGGACACCGCGATCGACACCGTCGGCCAGACGGCGCTGATGAGCGGCCCGGCTACCGCGAGGCGCGCGGCTCGCAACGTCTATGGCCGCGCGGAGGGCGCCATCAACGCTTCCGCTGGCCCGGCTGCGCAGCTCGAGGCCGAGGTGGCCGCGGCCATTCGTGATGGCGTGGCCAACACGTTCTTCAAGCAGGACGCTGTCGACGGCTTCGCCCGGCGCGCGGCGACCGACCCGAACTTCACCGACCCGACGATCGTCGACCCGCAGCGCACGGTGCGCCAGGCGGACGACGTGGGTCCGAGCGCGCCAGCAGGCAGTATGCCGACGGTCGAGGCGATGCCGTCGCGGCCATTCACGCAGGAGCAGGTGGCGACGCTGGCGCTTGCCGGCCAGGCCGATCGCGAAGCGCAACAGACGCAGGAGCCCGCCGAACAGGGCGACCGGGGCCAGGGCCTTGACGCGATGCCGATCGCGCAGCCTACGCCCGCCTCGCAAGCCCGGGAGGCGGTTGCCGATGCGCCGGCCGGCCCGGGACAGATTCGCCAGGGCGCGATTGCAGCCCTGGCCCAGCAACGACTCGCCGAGCGCGATGCCGCCGGGCAATCGCCTGCCGCCCAAGCGCCGCAGGTCGACAGCCAGGTGGCGCAGCATGAGGTGGGTGTGGTGTCGTCGACGGCATCGACCAACAAGCCCGCAGGTCAGCAGGTTCAGCAGCCCCCGAGGAAGGTGCGCACTCCCTCGGACGCATCTGGGCAGGCAAACCAAGCCGGTGGACAGGTCGAGCCGAAGACGGCGCCAGCAATGCCGGCCGCGCCGACGCAGACCTTCAGCTCGAGGGGCCGCGCACTGGCGTGGGTGGTGGAGCACCGGATGAACGCCACGCACGCGCCGGTCCAGATTGGCGACCAGTGGGCGGTTCGGCCCAAGGACGAGCACGCGGCCGTCAGCACTACCGCGACGCCGCCGGCGCAGCCTGCTGCGCCCGCTGCTCGGGACCGTGCTACGCGGCCGGTGCCGGCTCGGCAGGCGCCACCGGTAGATGCCGCGCACATCGAGCCTGACCGCGCGCCCGCGCCTGCAACGGCGCCGGAAGTGGCTGGCTCGTTGAGCAAGGCCGCCAGCAATGTCGACGCCAGTCCCGCGCAGATGCGCCGCAACCTGATCGATCAGATCGATGCGGCCATCGGGCGCGCACTGGATGACGGGCACCCGGACGTACAGCAGTTCGAGCACGAGTCCCGCTCAAAGCCGGATCGCGCCAAGCTGCAACGCCAGGGGCTGGTCGGCGCTGCGCTGGATCGCCGTATGGCTGGCGTGCAGGCACAGATCGACGAGCGCAAGGCCAAGGTGTCCGACCGCATCGGCTATGTCGAGTTCGACGTGCCCGGAGACGGCCTGTTCAAGGTGTTGAACACCCGCGCCAAGCTCGCCGAGTTCCGCGCAAAGGTGCAAGCCAGCGCAGGCTTCAAGGCGGCCCGCACTGCGACTCCAGAGGAGTACCCGGGCGTCCAGCATGGCAGTCCGAGCACGAAGGCCGCGATCGAGGCGATGCTCGACGACAACGACCCACAGGCCGCAGCCGATTACGCTGCCGCCAAGGGCGTCGACATCCGCGCAATCGGCCTGTCGCCCGCCCGCACGGCCAAGTTGAGCGGCATCACGCCGACATCCGCTGTCGATACGGGCCGCGCCGAAGGCGAGGCACCGGCAGAACCGCGGGCGGGCCAGCTGGATGTGCTGACCGGCCAGCAGGCCCGTCAGCAGAGCGCCGACCAAGTGCCCCGGCCATCACCAAAATCCGAAGCCGATCAACCCGCCGCAGGTAGTGCCGAGGTCGACGCGCTGCGCGGGGTGATGCCGTGGGAGCTGACGCAGGAGCAGTTCCTGCGTACGGTGGACTTCCGCAACTCCGGCAGCGGCTCCCGCCCATGGACCGCATGGTGGCGCGACACGCAGCTCGAGGGCAGTCCAACGGCGTTTGACCATCCCGACCTTGGCGCCACGACCGTGATGGGCGAACGGTTCTTCAAGACCCGCCGCGACGCCATGGTGGCAGCTCGGCAAGCCCATGAACGCGCTGTGCGACGGGCGCAGATGGCCAACGACGCCAAGCCGGTCCCGGCCCCGAAGGGGTCCGCCGACACCGGCCAGCGCCCCGAAGATGCAGGTCGCGAGGCGAAGGTAGCGGAGAAGGCGCAGGTGCCGCTTCAGTGGGTCGACCCGAAGTCCTTCGATGGGCGCATGGTCAACCTGACGCTGGACGATGGATCGGGCTCGAGCGCCGAGTACGAGGCGGACGCCGGCAAGCTGCTGGCTGATCTCGATGGGCGCATCAGTGCACTCCGACTCGATGGAGCGCTGACCAACGGCATCGACATGAGTGCCGTGGCTGAGAAGACGGCGAACTTGGTTTCGAGTGGCATGGATGTCGATGCAGCTCGGAAGGAGGCTCGGGCCGATCTTGTCGAAGAACTTCACCGATCTCGAGTCATGGTCGCCGAAGCGGCGGCCATTCAGCATGCCGACCTGCGCAATTTGAGGCCGCGGGCAGAGCGTCAGGCCGAGATCCCCGACCCTGGCGCCGCACAGCGCCTGGCTGGCAAGCGCATCACGCTGGACCTGAACAACGCCCATGGCGAGACCGATGCCGGCGAAGCGATCAAGTCCTACGACGATCGCATTCACGAGCTGCAGGCTGGCCGCGCCGTCGCTGCTGACGCGCAGGAGTTGGGCGAGCGCATCGCGGTGCTGCTGGCCGCCGGCACACTGGCAGAGCAGGCGGCAACGATGGCACGCACCGCCATGGTGGCCGACCTGCTGCACGACCGTGGCGTCATCCTGGACCTGGCGCTGAAGCAACATGCGCAGGCGAGCACACCGACATCCACTCGTCAGATCATCGCTGACGTTGGCGAGAAGATCGGCGGCGCCCGCAAGGATTGGCGCCAGCGCGGGTTGACGGTGGCCGACCTGGACGGCATGAGCGAAGCCGAGGGTGCCGAGCTGGTGACCAAGGCGAACGCGTGGCGGCCGGACTATCAGGCCATTGCCGATGCGGCCGAAGGTGATCAAGGCCGAACGGTGGCCGCGACGATCAAGGTGGTCTATGACAGCCTGGCCGCGCAGCCCAAGGTCGACACGCCGCAGGGTCGGCGCGACTACCTTCAGGCCATGCAGGCCGTGCGCAGGGTGTACGGCGCAGTGCGCACAGTCGAGCAGGCCCGCAATGCCTACCTCGATCTGCGGCGCGAGCTAGGCGTCAGCAGCGAGAGCTTTGCCCGCACCGAGCAGGATCAGGCCGCGCGCCGAGTGCTGTTCTCGGTCTACAAGGGCCGCAGTGATCCGTTCACCATCGGCCGCGCCGCGGTGGCTCGCGTGCGCAAACTGTTGGACGCCGGTTTCCCGGCCAAGGCGGAACCTTGGACACGTCGGTATGAAGTTATCATGGCCGGCGGGCCAGGCACGACCGACTCGGGCATCAACCACTACGTGGCGCGCACTGCGAGCCTGGGCACGCCGATGTCGGCTGAGCAGGTGGCTGCGGGCTTTCACCTGGTGCTGACCAAGCGCACGCGCCAGGCGGTGGCCGCAGCGCCGACGATGGACGATGCCAAGGCCGCGGCCAAGGCGCTGCATGAGGGCGAGCAAGGCGGCGACGACACCAAGAAGTCCCCCGACCGGCCGCACCTCGATCGCCTCACCCGCGAAGGACTGCCGGTCACCATCGACCGCGATGTGCGGGCCGAAGACTTCATGCAGGCCTTTGGCTTCAGGGCTATTGAGTTCGGTAATTGGACGGCGCAGGACGAGCGCCAGAAGCTGCTGAACATGGCATTCGACGGCCTGCATGACCTGGCGCAGATCATCGGTGTGCCACCGCAGGCGCTGAGCTTGAACGGCACGCTGGGGATGGCCTTCGGCGCGCGGGGTGGCGGCCGGTTCGCGGCGCACTACGAGCCGGGCAAGCTGGTCATCAACATGACCAAGCTGCAGGGTGGCGGATCGATGGCCCACGAATGGGCGCACGCCTTCGACCACTACTTCGGGGAGCTGGACCGCAGCGACGCCTACCAAGGCCGTGCCCGTGGCGCGTCCGGCTGGTACACCAAGGCGGAATACACCGGCCAGCCGCAGCGGCGCCTGGTCAACGAGGGCGGCAAGTGGGTGGCGAAGACCGACATGCGGTTGGGCAACCTGCGGCCCGAGGTGGCCAACGCCATCGATGCTGTGATGCGTGCGCTCTATACCGGCCAGCAGACCAAGGAAGCGATGCTGCGCGAGCTGGAGACCGGCATCGAGGTAGCGCAGTCACGCGCCAACGAGGCCGAGGTCGGTTCGCCCGTGCGCGAGGTGTACGAGCGCCGCGCGCAGGGCCTGCGCGACATGCAGCGGCAGGTGCAGGCCGACCCTGACGGCACGACCTACCCGAAGGGGCAGTCGGTGTTCGCGGCCGAAGCGCGGAAGCTGTCTGGCAAGTCGAGCGATGGTTACTGGCTCAGGCCGACCGAGATGTTCGCCCGCGCATTCGAGGCCTACACCTTCGATCGCCTGGTGGCCATGGGCGCGAAGTCCGAGTACCTGGTGCATGGCGTCGAGTCCGAGCGCTTCGCGGGAGGCGAGTACAAGGGCAACCCGTTCCCGACCGGCGAGGAGCGCGCGGCCATCAACCGCGCATTCGATGCGCTGTTCAAGACCATCCAGACACGACCCACCGACAAAGGGCTGGCGATGTTTTCGCGCCAGCCGGACCCGGCCGAGGCCAATGCGTTGCGCGCCCTGAGCGAGAACGATGAGCTGTTCGCGCTGCCGAAGTCGGACAAGACCACGGTGGAAGGCATCGCTGCCGACATCGATCCGCAGATCAAGGTCACGCCGCGCACCATCCCGGGCGAACAACGTTACGACCTGACGATGCCCGACGGCAAGACCGCCAGGCTGGTGGTTCGCAAGCCCAACCCCTACGGGCCGACGCTGTACGGCTTTGATCAGGTCGACGGCGAGATGTCCAGCGTGCTGCACGAGCGGCCCGGGGACAACCCCGAGGACGTGCCTCACGACAAGGAGGATGTCTACATCGATGCCTCCTTGCTCGAGCGAGGGGGCGCAGGCGGTGTGATCTACCAGATCGCCGCGACCTATGCGCACAACACGGGCCGGATCTTCATCGGCGACCCGGCCGGGCTGAGCGACGAAGCGTTGCGACGCCGCAGCGAGCAGATGCTGTCCAGCGCGCTGAAGTTCGGCACCACCGAGCACCTGGCACCGCACCCCCGCCAGGTGGCCGGCGATGCCGCGCTGGGCGTGCCACCATTGCGGTGGATCTATGGCGATGATCACGCAAACATCCGCCGCCTCATTGAGGTCAACCTGGCCGCGCTGCACAATGCCGGCATCGACGACTCGTCGATCAGCTTCGACATCCCCAATGGACAGTTTCTCGACTCCGCAGGTCAGCCGATTTCCCGCGCTGGAATCGACGCGTTGGGATCGTCCACGGATCTCGGCAGCCGAGCGCTTGCAGCGGGCCGAACGATTGCGCGAGGCGCTGTGCTGCGTGCCCTTCTACGCGAAGAGGGCGCAGCGAGCGAGGGACAAGGGCGACGAGATGGCCTACTGGCTCGACTTGCAGGGCTCGCAGGCCACGCTGGAGAGGCCACCGCCGGCATCTTCTACGCCCGCGCCGGGCGATTCGGCGCCAGCCCAACCCAGGGCCTGAGCCCCGGCGAAGTCCGGGCCATCGCCGACGCGATCTCCACGGCCTGGCGCAACGCACCGGGCATCACGGTGCTGGCCACGATGGCCGACGCACCGCAGGTCGCCAAGCGGACCGATGAGTTGCAGCGCGCGGGCGGCGCCACCGGATCACCCTCGGCCTTCTACCTCGGCGGCCGGGTCTACCTGGTGGCCGACCAGCTGCGCGACGCTGTCGCGGTCGAGGAGGCGGTGCTTCACGAGGCACTGGGGCATGCGGGCCTGCGTGGCGTGTTCGGCCCTGAGCTGGGCCAGGTGCTCGATGACGTGGCGACCCTGCGCCCCGACCTGGTCGAGCGCAAGGCCAAGGCCTACGGGCTTGATGTGACCCAGCCATCGGGTCGCCGCGTGGCGGCCGAAGAGGCGCTGGCCGAGCTGGCGCAGACCGAGCCCAAGGCCACCCTGGTGCAACGTGCACTGGCCGCCATCCGTGCCTGGCTGCGCCGCGTGATGCCCGGCCTGCACGAGCTGGCACTGTCGGACGCCGAGATCATCATCCGCTTCATCGAGCCGGCCCGGCAGTTCGTCATCGATGGCGGCCAGGCGCGCGCCGACGCGGCGCCGGCCTATCAGCGGCCGATCGAGGCGCAGCCCTACTACTCGGCGCTCGCCCGCGCGCTGGCCGGCGCGAACATCAACACCGCGCCGCCGGCAGGCTGGAAGCAGACGGCCAAGGGCCTGACCAGCAAGGGCGTCAAGGCGGCCGAGCTGGAGTGGTCCGGCCTGAACGAATGGCTCGACCTTCAAGGCGAGCGCAAGGTCGGCAAACAGGAGGTGTTGGCCTACCTGGACGCCAACGGCGTGCGCGTCGATCAAACCGTCATCGGCGGCGATGCCGCCACCGCAGCGGATGTGAGCATCGAGCGCGGCGATGACGGCTGGTGGAGCGTCATGGTCGGTGAGCACGAGTGGGACTCGATGCCGGACCGAGCCGATGCCGAGCGCGCGGCAGCGACGCTCAAGCGCAGCCCGCGCGAGCTGGCCAAGTACACCGGTGTGCACTACCCGGGCGTGTCGCAGCCGGCGGGCCGACATCATCGCGAGCTGGTGCTGAGCCTGCCCAGCCAGGCCGAAGAGGTCAGCGACCATTGGCCCGGCATGCCCGGCGTCATCGCGCATGTGCGCTACAACGAACGGGACGACACCGATGGACGACGCGTGTTGTTCGTCGAGGATCTGCAGTCCGACTGGTCTGATGCCCTGCGCGCCGCTCGACGAGGCGATGCGGCGGCCAATGTGCCGGCCGGCCCCTTCGTCGGCAGCGATGCCTGGATCTCGTTGGCCATCAAGGCGATCACGAGGCAGGCGGTTGTCGAGGGCTTCGACCGCGTGGCGTTTGCCACCGGCTCCCAGGTGGCTGACATCTTCCCGTTCAAGGACAGCGAGAGTGGCAGCACGCTGGCGGCCCGCTCGCGGTTCTATGGCGAGGCAGATGGGTCGGTGGTGGACGCCAAGGGCCAGCGGATCGACGCCACGCCGGTGCTGCGCAACGCCGTGCGGGACGTGCTCAAGAAGTTGGGTGGCGGCCAGGTGCAGACCCTGGTGCTGCGCGACGTGGGCAAGAAGACGACGCGGCAGATGGGCTTCGACATCACCGACGCCATGCGTGAGGCGGTGCACGCCGGCCTGCCACTGTTCGCCCGCAAGGGTGGCGGCACCCAGGTCGACGGTTTCAAGCGCTGGCTCGAGGCCAACGCCGACCGCGACACGAGCATGCTGCCCCCGGCCACCCACACCGAGGTGCACCCGGACCAGCGGCCAGTCGACGACAAGCCCCGGGCCGTGGACACCACGTCCGACGCCTTCCGCGACTGGTTCGATGGCTCGAAGGCGGTGGACGCCCTCGGTCGGCCGCTCAAGCTGCATGTCGGAGCGGACCGCAAGGGTCGGGTCAGCTCGGCTAACCGCGGCCCCTTCGGCGCCGGGGTCTACCTGTCGACCAACAAGGACCACGTGGGGCACCTCTTCGAGGACGAGAAGCCCGTGCTGGCCTACGCAGCGTTGCGCAACCCCTACCTCTACGCCGATGCCAGGATCGAGGTGCCGGGCGGCTGGAAGCTGGGCGCTGGCGGCATGCCGAAGTCGGCGGCGGCGGGGCTCATTCAGGCGGTGATGCCTGAGGCCAGCGCCAAGGTCATGCTCAACCGCCTGCGCCACGGCAAGACCGAGTTCGGGGACACGCTGACCAAGCGACTGATCGAGCTGGGTCACGACGGGCTGGTGGTCAAGTATGCCAACCCACAGGATGGCGCGACCCAGTACATCGCCTTCCATCCCAGCCAGGTCATGGCGGCCGAGATCGGCCAGGATGACGCCGAAGCAGGCAGCAACGGGGTGGCTGACGAGGAGGTGGGAGCTGTGCGGTTCCAGCGCACGCCCGCCGACTTCACCCTGCGCGAGTTCGGCCGAGCCGGGCGCTTCATCGAGGTCGTGCAGGACCGATACAACCGCTGGCGCCAGGTCATCGAGGATGTGAAGGGCCAGGGCGGCACCATCACCGACGAGAACGACTTCTACCGGGCCGAGGAGCGCTACTGGGGCAATGTGGGCACGCGCCTGGAGGCCTTCCATGCCGAGCTGAAGGACTTCGTCCGGGCCGTGGCCAAGGACGGGTTGTCGCTGGACGATGTGGCGATCTTCGCGGTGGCCCAGCATGCCGAGGAGCGCAACGAGGCGGTGGCGCGCAAGCGCAAGGACATGCCCGACGGCGGTTCCGGCATGCTGACCGAGGACGCGGACCAGATCCTTGAATCGGCCCGCCAGGCGGGGCTCGAGGAACCACTGACCCGGCACGCAGCCAGACTGCGCGAGTGGATTCAGGGCACGCGCGAGGTGCTGCGCGACGGCGGGCTGATCTCCGATCGGGACTATGGCGCTTGGGTCGACGCCTATGAGCACTACGTGCCGCTGCGTGGCATCGATGGTCAGCGGCTGGACTTCGGCGCCGGAAGGACCCGCTACAGCAAGGCCGGTGGCTTCAACGTCAAGGGCGAGGAGGGCCATGAGGCCCACGGCCGGCACAGCCAGGCCCGGCACATCATCGAAACGATCATTCAGGACCGGGCGCGGGCGCTGGTGCGGGTGGGCAAGAACGATGTGCTGCGCGCCTTCGGCCAGTTCGTGCTCGACAACCCGAGCCCGAGCTTGTGGCGCATCGAGTCGGTGGACGCGGGCGACGCCACCGAGCTGGACGACGACGGCGGCGACCGGTCGCTGATCGAGCAGCCGGCTTTCAGCGACGAGCGCACCATCACTTTCAAGGATGGCGGGCAGGAGGTCCGCATTCAGGTGCTGGACGACAGGCTGCTGCGGCAACTGCGGCACATGGATGTCGAGGTCAACCCGAGCTGGGTGGTGGCCGCGCTGCAGTGGGCCAACCGCAAGCTGAGCCACCTCTACACGTCCCTGAGCCCGACCTTCACGGTCATCAACGGTCTGCGCGACGTGCAGGCAGCCACCGTGGGCATCATCGACGAGATCGGCTTCATGGCCGCGCCGAAGCTGCTGGCCAAGATGCCGAGCGCGCTGAAGGAGGCGTGGCAAGCTGAAGCTGGGACGATGTCGAAGGACTATCAGCTCTATGCCGCGATGGGCGGGCAGACCCACTTCTTCGCCTTGAAGACCCTGGACGCCCAAGCCGATGAGTTGCAGCGCCTGGTGCGCGAGGCGGATCGGTCACCGGTCGACCCGCGCACGCTGGGGCATGCGGCATTGAGGCTCATCGAGGCCATCAATGGCGGCATCGAGAACGCCACCCGGCTGGCCGCCTTCAAGACGGCGCGCGAGTCCGGCAAGTCCGAGGTGCAGGCGGCAAGCATCGCCAAGAACATCACCGTCAACTTCAACCGCAAGGGTACGCAGCAGCTGGCCAGCGCATGGGTCCTGTTCTTCAACCCCGCAGTGCAGGACGCGGCGATGATCACGCGCCGGCTGGCCAATCCGAAGGTGCTGGCCACCCTCGGCACGGCGATGCTGGGTGTCGCGGCGCTGGCGCTGCGCAACGCGGCGATGGGCGACGACGACGATGGCGTGGCCTGGTGGGACAAGATCCCAGACGAGGTCAAGGAGCGCAACTTCGTCATCGTGCTGCCGCCAGGGGTGAAGGCCGGCGAGGTGGTGCCAGGGTCGAAGGTCGGGCGCTACGTGAAGATCCCGATGCCCTATGGCTACTCAGCTTTCCCGGTGCTGGCCAACCAGATCGTGGATGTGTGGCGGCATGCGGTCGAGCCCAAGCGGGGCCGTGACCTGCTGCATGGGGCCGTGAAGGCCTTCGGCGGGATGATGAACGCGGTCATGCCGGTGCCCGAGCTGACGCGGGCGGTGTCGGCCGACTCGAAGGAGGCGGCGGGCAAGTCGCTGGTGCTGGCCGCGGTGCCGGACGCGCTGAACCCGGTGGCTCAGGCGGCGCTGAACATCAACGCCTTCGGCCGCAAGCTCTATCCCGATGGGCAGCGCGAGCGCAACATGCCGGACTCGACGCAATTCTTCCCCGGCCAGGCCGGCACCGCCTTCCAGCGCGCCGCCGAAGGGTTGAACAAGGCCACCGGGGGCAACCGGTACTCGAGCGGCGCGGTGGATCTGGCGCCGGCCACGATCGAGAACCTGGTGCGGGGCTACGGCGGCGGGCCGGTGGGCTTCGGGCTCGACCTGGTCAATGCGATGTACGCGCGCCAGTCGATTGCCAGGCCGGAGCTGGACGCGAAGCGGCTGCCGTTCGTGAAGCAGTTCTACTCGACCATCGACGCCGAGACGGATCGCCTGACCGGCTACCAGCGGCTGGAGGCGGCCGAGAAGGTGGTCGACCCGCTGCGCCATGCGCGCATCGATGGGGCCGGCGAGGAGGCGCGCGAGCTGCTGAAGAAGGCCGGGCCGATGGCTGGGCTGGGCGATGCGGTGCTGGTGACGCGACAGCAGCTGGCGCGCATCGTCAAGGCGGAGCTGCAGGTCGTGAACGACGCGAAGATGCCGGACGATCTGAAGTTCGTGCGGCTGCAGGTGCTGGCGGAGCAGCGGCGCAAGGCGCTGCAGGGGTTCAATGCTGCGTATGACCGGGCGGTAGAGGCGACGGCGAGGGTGCAGGAGGCGGAGAAGGCTGGGGCTCGGTAGAGGGCAGGTGCGGCTGCTGGAGAGGCTGAACGTCGTCTCGACTCCGCGTCGATCATCGCCGCGCTTTTTGTTGATCGCCCACGCGCCGGACGCTCAAGTAGCACGACAAATTTTTGAGCGCGGAGGCAGCCGAGGAACGCGGTTACTCGACGTATGTGCGTCCTTATGTGCTCATGTGAAATGACTTTACATCGTTAGACGCATACAGGGTCAAATGTGACCCTTTTCCTTCGCTACCGAGGCATTTCCTAACCGCTGCTGCCGGAGCGACGAGACGCACGCCCGCGAACTTTGGCGACTGGATTTGTTCGGGCGGCGTCTACTGTAAGAGGTCCGAGCCTATCGACGCGTGTCAGTCCGAGTTTTGCGATACCGATCATTGCTCCAGGAGTGATTTGTTCTGGCGTGGGACCGAAGTTTCCGAATGCGAACTGGTATTCGATCAGTAGGTCGTACAACCCGTCGTGCAGGCCATACTGCTTGACCAGAAGTTCCGCCACTTCTTTCATTGAGAGCGGCGGAGCGGCAGGAACTGGGGCTTGGGGTTGCGCTAGTGACTCAGTGGACATTTGATGTCCCCCATTGAACGTTGTCCGATGCGACGGCCTGAACTGTCTTGATCATTCGAGGTGGGGCCTCAAAAGTGACCGTCACGGTGTGGTTCACTTCGGTGCGAATGTTGAGGAAGGCATCAAGAGCTCGGACCATAACGTCGTTCAGAGCAACCTCATCCTTGACTGCTCTCATGACGGCGGCGCGATGTAGAACGGGAGGAACACGAACGTTGAACAGGCCCCTGCATGGGCGCTGTGGTTCCTTTCCAACTTCGGCGCAAGTCGAGATGTAGTCGTCGACGGCCGCCTCAAATTCGGCCTGCAGGCTATTGGGGTCTGAGGCTTGATAGGTGACGAGATCATCGATGAACAAAATCCGCCCGTGACACACGCGGCGCGTCATATCAATCTCGGCCGTTCCTTCGTAGTCCTTGTACTTGAGTGTGTCCATTGCTACTTTTTGATAAATCCATAGGCCCGAAGGTGCTCGACTACCCCCACGACACAGCCCTTATCGACCACCGGCGACGGGTGTGGCTCGTGACAGATGACAAGTGCCTCTTTCCCGGCGTGAAAGAACTTGCGGCGCGAGCCGCTGTTCTTGAGCATCTTGTATCCGAGGTGCTCGAGTAGTGCCTTGAGATCGTTCCACTTGAGGTCGGCAGGTGGCGGGATGGCGCACAGCCTATCGAGTGCCTTCTGGTGTTTGGACATGCAGCATACATCCGTGTGAGTGTCAGTGTAACCGGAATGTAGTTACGCGTGTTGGCATCTGTTTAGGCAATTGGGCGCCCGGGGCACTGAATTCAACATCTTCCACGAAGGTCTTGCTGTCGTACCCGCGCGCTGTGAAGAATGCCTTTGCTTACGCCGCCCTTGGTTGCGTTGGCCAAGTCAACGCGGTGTCGATCAGCTTGACCGTCCCTACGGTTGCATCGATCGTGTTCCACTAACAGGTTCCGTATTCCTCATTCGTGCCGATGAACCACGCCCGGTCATTTCAGCGTTAGAGAGTGGCATGTGCGAGAGGGCGGGACCGCGCGGCTACTTCGAATGTGTATCGCCGACAACCGACCTTGTCCAGCGGGCCGTTCTAGCAAGATTTACATAGATCAAGGTCCTGTCTGAGCGACGCTAGGCCGCGTCAACCAAGCGCTAGTACAGTTGCCGCCCGGCGTGGTTGTGATGGCCCGAACCTCGAGCGATCCGGGCACGCGTTCCGCTTCCGCGTCTACCGCCAGCGCATCGACCTCTGTCATTCGATAGCTCGTCGCCGTGCGGCGCCCTGTGCAAGGGTCGGTGATCCACCAGCGCCAGAGTTCAATCGTGTTCATGGCAACGACTTTGCCGCGCCGCTGGCTCATGGCGTGATCCACCCGGCGGAGTCGGGCTTATGGCTCTGCCATCGGTCAGGTCATGTGCTGGGCGACGGCGTCGGCGCGCGGCAGATCGCCAGGGTGCCGCTCGAGGCTGTAGGGGACGGTGACAAACGTCGTGAAGACAACGGGCGCCAGGGTCATGGCGATGGTGCCGATCAGCTGGACGAGAAAGTCTCGGAGATCCTTGTTCATGTCGTCCCTGGTGGTGGTTGAAGCCCAGAGGATCGGCCCGCGCGATTAAGGAAGTCTGAGCAGCGACGTTGCTGGCTCATCCAGTGAACCAGCCGGCCGGCAGGATGTGGTCATCGAGACCGGCTTGAGCACCACCATGACCACTTCGCAGCGCATCATCAGCTGGCTACTCGGCAAGACTTGCGCGCCCCGCGCCGGCGCCACCCAGGCCGACATCGGGCCGGCATCGGTCTTGGTGGCCCGACCGCGGAGCCAGGATGTGAGGATTCCGGCCTACAGGCGACCCAGGCTCAGATAGGCCGAGATGTGACCAAATACCCGGTAGGGTATTGAGTGCTGAATCCCGAAGGAAGAACGCCCCCGACGCAGGGCCGGGGGCGCTTCAGGGTGCCAGGCACGCGAGCCAAGCCACCCATCCGTTCGGCCGTGAGGCATCACGCCAACCCGCCCAGCTCGCGATGCCGGGCTGCCTCAACGTCTCCGGGTTCGGCCGAAAGTGGCGCGATTGTGCCGCCGGGACGTTGGCATACTCGGTCCGATGAACTGTCGCCATACGTGTCACTGGGCGACAATTCAGGCCTGACACCGATGATCCGGAGGCGGCGATGGCGGGCAGGCAGCACCAGCAGGTTGATGTTGGGATGGCGGGGATGGCGCTCCAGCGCGCCTGGTTCGGCGGGCTGCTGCCGACGGGCATCGGTGGCAGAGCTGCCTGGCAGTGCGAGCAGGATCACCCGACCGGCCGCATGGCGTCGGCAGTGGTGCGCTCGACCAATGGCACCGGCCTGACCGCGGAGGTGCGGGCCGTGCTGGTGGCCAACCGCGGCCGGTTCCTGACGCTGCGCCAGGTGCTGGAGCACATCCGCCAGGAGGGCACCAATCGCCACGAAGTCAACGCTGTGCTCCGGAAGCTCGTGATCAAGCGCGGCAAGGTCGAGGTGGCGGCGAAGTTCGACGGGCGGCGCTGGGTCAAGGCCTACCAGTGGATCGGCGGGCTCGAGCTGGCGTAGCGGTAGGCGCTCCAAGTCGGCGAACAGCAAGCATCGCTCCAAGTGCCGTCAGAACGATGATGGCTACGCCAGGCTCCTGAACCGTCGATACCGGTGTGATGGAGACGATCCTGGCTTCATACCCGGCCCTGCGGTCAAAGGTGTCACCCACTCTTTGTCCGTTGTCCCACAGGTACCAGCGAGCGCCAGGCGACAAGAGCGACTCGGGTCCGGTGAAGGTAACGGGGGTTGACCAGTAGGCCATGGCGCCAACTTGGTCGTCGTACCGGCCGACAGCCATGGACACGCCGGAGGCGTAGTTGAAAGTCCCAAGGCACCCGGACTCCTGATTCGGGCCGAAGAACCCGCCAAAGTTAGTGGCGATCTGCGGCTGAGTCGTGTTCGACTGAAGGTAGTTGCCGACTAGCAGGTCAGCGTAGAACGAGGTGTAGCCGGGGACCGAAGCGACATCCTCCTTGGTCCCGTCCGCCAAGGTTCTGACCCCGAGTCGGTCGAAGTCCAATTGGAAGACGTATCGCGACTGTGTCGGCAAGTCGGCTGGGGCCACGGAGCTGCAGGGCGAGACCCTCAGCGCCTCGAACTCCACGTTGACGATTGATGCGCTCGCGCTGACCACATTCAGCACGAGTGCGGCGGCGACTATTGATCGCATGTTGTGCCCCATCCCTGTTTCGGGTCTACCTTAGCGGTAGATGCTGGGGCACCGCTACAACGCCCATGGAATCTTGTCGGGGAAGGGCGGGTCCGGCGGTACTTCGATGAGAGCCAAGGCACCAACCCGGTTGATGGGCTGGTTGATGGGTAGAAGAAAAAACGGGCCGCAAAGGCCCGTGTTTCCTGGTGGTTTGGTGGAGACGAGGAGGATCGAACTCCCGACCTTCGCATTGCGAACGCGACGCTCTCCCAGCTGAGCTACGTCCCCGAAAGGCTGGCATTCTAGCAGCACACGTGGCAGCGCCTGGGCGCACGGTGGGTTGGTGACAATGGGCCCTGGAATGGCTGCTGGAGACCTGTCGATGTCCACCGTCCACGATGCTGCCTGGCACGATGCCCAGTACAACAACCGGGCCCGGGTGCCCGAGGCAATGGCGATCCTGTCACGCTGGGCCGAAGCGTCGGCCCATGCCCGGGCCGGGATGTCGGGCGAACTCGATCTGGCCTATGGCGAGTCGCCCGCCGAGCGGCTGGATGTGTTTGCCGCGCCGCGTCGGGGCGCGCCGATCCTGTTCTTCATTCATGGCGGCTACTGGCGCTCGCTGAGCAAGTCCGACCTGTCGTTCGTCGCGCCGGTGTTCGTCCAGGCAGGAGCGACGGTGGTGATCCCCGATTACGGGCTGTGCCCGGCGGTCACCATCGAGGACATCGCGATGCAGATGGCCAAGGCATTGGCCTGGACGTGGCGCCACGCTGCGCGCCATCACGCCGATCCGTCACGCATCACGGTGGTCGGGCACTCGGCCGGAGGGCACCTGGCGGCGATGCTGCTGGCGTGCCGCTGGAAGCAGGTGGGCGACGACCTGCCCGCTCGGCTGGTGCAGTCGGCGGTGTCGATTTCGGGCCTGTTCGACCTGGAGCCGGTGCGACAGGCGCCATTCCTGCAGCACGACCTGCGCCTCACGCCCGCATCGGTGCGCCGCCTGAGCCCGGCCTTCTTCCCGCGTCCGCGGGGGCCCCTGCACGCCTGGGTGGGCGGCGACGAGAGCGACGAGTTCCTGCGCCAGAACCAGCTCATCCGCGACCAGTGGGGCCCGAGCACGGTGCCGCTGTGCGAGCGCGTGGCCGGCAAGAACCACTTCGACGTGCTGCACGAGCTGGTCGATCCGCAGGCCGCATTGCACCAGCAGACCCTCGCCCTGATGGGCCTGGCTGGTGGCGCGCCGATCGGGTAACATGCCTATGGCTTTCGTGTTGACAATAGTCAATCGCTATGTCTGGCATAGAAGGTTTGTATTGGCCCTCGCCAGGGGGCTTTGATAGCGTCGGCCCTGTGCCCGCCGCCGCGTGGGACGGGCCGAATTCCCATCGAAGAGGAGCTTGAAATGAGCCTGAAGGGTTCCAAGACCGAGCAAAACCTGAAGGACGCCTTCGCAGGCGAATCGCAGGCCAACCGCCGGTATCTGTATTTCGCAAACAAGGCCGACGTCGAAGGTCAGAACGATGTCGCGATGCTGTTCCGCTCCACCGCCGAAGGCGAGACGGGCCATGCGCACGGCCACCTCGAGTTCCTCGAGGCCACGGGCGATCCGGCCACCGGCCTGCCCATCGGCAAGACGCGCGACAACCTGAAGGCGGCCGTCGCCGGCGAGACGCACGAGTACACCGACATGTACCCGGGCATGGCCAAGACGGCCCGCGACGAAGGTTTCGACGAGATCGCCGACTGGTTCGAGACGCTGGCCAAGGCCGAGCGCTCGCACGCCAACCGCTACCAGAAGGCGCTGGACCAGCTCGTCGACTGATCTGCGTCATGCGCCGATCGAACAAGGGGCTTTCGGGGCCCCTTGTTTTCGTGCACACCCATGGTGTGCACCGCGGCCTCGGCCTGCGCCGGTGCAGGCTGGCCGAGCGGATGTGCTCCCGCAGGGAACTGCACCGAACCCAACGGACATCGCCATGAGCCAACGCGAAGGCAACCTCGAAGCCCCCACCCGCCACCCGCTGGACTGGAAGAGCGAGCGCTTCTACGACACCGACGACTGCTTCAAGGAACTGGAGCGCGTCTTCGACATCTGCCACGGCTGCCGCCGCTGCGTGAGCCTGTGCCAGAGCTTCCCGACGCTGTTCGATCTGGTGGATGCCACCGACGACGGCGAGGTGCACGGTGTCGACAAGAAGGCGTACTGGAAGGTGGTCGACCAGTGCTACCTGTGCGACCTGTGCTACATGACCAAGTGCCCCTACGTGCCGCCGCACGCCTGGAACCTGGATTTCCCGCACCTGATGCTGCGCGCCAAGGCGATCAAGTTCAGCCAGGGCGGCGTCACCTCGGGTGAAAAGTTTCTCGCCTCCACCGACGTGCACGGCAGCTTCGCCGGCATCCCGATCGTCGTCCAGGCGGTCAACGCGGTGAACAAGACCTCGTTCGCCCGCAAGCAGATGGACAAGCACCTGGGCGTGCACCCCGAGGCCTGGATGCCCGAGCTGGCCCCCCAGCGCTTCCGCTGGAGCGCGAAGAAGAAGGGCAGCGCCACCGAGGTGAAGGACGGCGAGCGCAGCCCCGGCAAGGTGGCCGTGTTCTCCACCTGCTATGTGAACTACAACGAACCCGGCATCGGCCACGACCTGCTCAAGGTACTGGAGCACAACGCCATCCCCTACGTCATCGTCGAGAAGGAGTCGTGCTGCGGCATGCCCAAGCTCGAGCTGGGTGACCTGCAGGCGGTGGAGAAGCACAAGAACGCCAACATCCCGGTGTTGGCCCGCTATGCGCGGGAAGGGTATGCGATCGTCACCGCCATTCCCAGCTGCACGCTGATGTTCAAGCAGGAGCTGCCGCTGATGTTCCCCGACGAGGCCGACGTGCAGCTCGTCAAGCGGGCGATGTTCGATCCGTTCGAATACCTGATGGCGCGCCACAGGGACGGGCTGCTGAAGACCGACTTCAAGCGCGACCTGGGCAAGGTCAGCTACCACATCCCCTGCCACGGCCGGGTGCAGAACATCGGGCGCAAGACCGAGGAGGTGCTCAAGCTGGTGGGCCAGACGGTGAAGGTGCAGCTGAACACGGTCGAACGTTGTTCCGGCCATGCCGGCACCTATGGCGTGAAGACGCCCTACCACCCGATGGCGCTGAAGATCGGCAAGCCGGTGTTCAAGGCCATGGCCAAGGACGAGCCCGACGTGATCGCCAGCGACTGCGCGCTGGCCGGCCACCACATCGCTCAGGGCATGCAGCAGGCGGGCACGCCGCCCCGGGATCTGCAGCACCCGCTGACGCTGCTGCGCATGGCCTACGGGCTGGATTGAGAGAGCCACGATGATTGCCCCCATCACCCCCGACAACCTGATGTCGCTGGAGGCCTATGCCAAGGCGCGCAAGGGCCTGAAGGCCGAGATCATTGCCCACCGCCGGCTGCGCAGCGTGCAGCTGGGCGAGCACATCAACCTGCAGTTCGAGGACGAGAAGACCATCCGCTATCAGATCCAGGAGATGCTGCGCATCGAGAAGATCTTCGAGGAGGAGGGCATCCGCTCCGAGATCGAGGCCTATGCGCCGCTGGTGCCCGACGGCGGCAACTGGAAGGCCACGATGATGATCGAGTACCCCGATCCGAACGAGCGCAAGCGCGAGCTGGCGCGGCTGATCGGCGTGGAGGACCGGCTGTTCGTCGAGGTCGAGGGCCAGCCGCGCATCTACGCCATCGCCGACGAAGACCTGGATCGCGAGAACGCCGAGAAGACCTCGGCGGTGCATTTCGTGCGCTTCGAGTTTCCTCAGGCCGCCCGCGCGGCGGTGCGGGCCGGGGCTGCGGTCAAGCTGGGGTGCGACCACACGCACTACCCGGCCCATGTGACGATCGCGCCCGACACCCTGGCATGCCTGGCGGGGGATCTGCGCGCCTGAGGCCAGGGTGGCGTCAGCGACGCCGACGGTGTGAATCGCATCAGGTGATTTCACATCTTGGAATGTGAAATGCTTGAGGTGTCTCAAGACCCTCAGGCCGATGGACTCCGACGATGCAGGTCTGAACAACCACGCATCGAGCAGGAGACATTCCATGCTGCAGATCCGGATCCATGGCCGAGGGGGCCAAGGGGTCGTGACCGCGGCCGAGATGCTGTCGATCGCTGCCTTCGAGCAGGGCCGACATGCGCAGGCCTTTCCCAGCTTCGGCTCCGAGCGCACCGGTGCGCCGGTGGTGGCCTTCTGCCGCATCGACGACCGCGAGATCCGCTTGCGCGAGCCCATCCTCGAACCCGACGTGCTGATCGTGCAGGACCCGACCCTGCTGCACCAGGTGGACGTGTTCCAGGGCCTCAAGCCCGATGGCTACGTGCTGATCAACACCCGCCGCAGCTTCGATGAACTGGGCCTGGGCGACTTGGCCCAGCGCTATCGCCATGAGCGGCTGATCACCGTGCCGGCCACCGAGCTGGCGCTCAAGCAGGTCGGCCGTCCGGTGCCCAACGCCGCCCTGCTGGGCGGCTTCGCGGCACTCTCCGGCCTGATCACGCTGGAGGCGGTGTCGCACGCCATCCGCGACAAGTTCAAGGGCAAGGTGGCCGACGGCAATGTCGCCGCGGCCGCCGATGCCTTCGATTTCGTCAAGAAAGAGCTCGAGGAGCTGTCCCATGCTCAAGCAAACTGAGGGCTCGCATGCCGTCGCCGAAAGCGTGGCGCTGTGCCGCCCCGAGGTGATCTGCGCCTACCCGATCTCGCCGCAGACGCACATCGTCGAAGGCCTGGGCGAGCTGGTGAAGGACGGCACGCTCACACCGTGCGAGTTCATCAACGTCGAGAGCGAATTCGCCGCGATGAGCGTGGCCATCGGCTCGTCGGCGGCCGGCGCGCGC
>Ga0268298_10001868_pt1 | contig 23889 bp, 23 predicted proteins | sample WWTPWeurt_MetaG_FD_194462 | JGI IMG/M metagenome (GOLD analysis project Ga0268298, IMG submission 194462) | Activated sludge microbial communities from WWTP in Nijmegen, Gelderland, Netherland - WWTP Weurt | ecosystem: Engineered > WWTP > Aerobic digester > Activated sludge | place...
GCGAGGGGTTGGTCACTACCGCCGTGATGCCGCGCGCCTGGAGCAGGTGGACCAGCCCGGTCTCGCTGCCGAGCCCGTCCCCGTCGGGGTTCACGTGGGTGGTGATGCAGATGCGCCGGCCCGGCTGCAGGATCTCGGCAAAGCGGCGGGCGTCGGCGAGGCGATCGGCGGACAGGACGGGCGGCATGGGGCGGGAAACTACAGCGGGGGCCCGGGGGGGCCAAGGGCCGCCGGGAGCGCCAAGGCAGGCCTTGGCGCCCCGGAGCCTGGGGTTACGCCTTGTTGAGCTTCGAGTGGTGCTTGCCGTAGAGGAAGTAGATCGTCAGCCCGAGCGCCATCCAGACCGCGAGCCGGATCCAGGTGTCAGCGGGAAGGCCGTACATCATGTAGCCGCAGATCAGGATGCCCATGATCGGCACGAACGGCACCAGCGGGGTGCGGAACGGCCGGTGCAGCTCCGGCTGCACCCGCCGCAGCACGATGATGCCGCCGCAGACGATCACGAACGCCAGCAGGGTGCCGATCGACACCAGCTCGCCCAGCAGCCCGATCGGGAAGATGCCGGCGATGAGCGCCGCCACGATGCCCGTGATGATGGTGGAGATGTAGGGCGTCTGGAACTTCGGGTGGACCTTGCCGAACACCGCCGGCAGCAGGCCGTCGCGGGCCATGCTGTAGAAGATGCGCGGCTGGCCCATGAGCATCACCAGCACCACCGAGGCGAGGCCGGCGATGGCGCCGATGTTCACCAGGAAGCCCAGCCACTTGAGCGAGGGGCCGGCCTTCTCGATGGCCACGAACACCGGGTGCGGGACGTTGAGCTCGGTGTAGTGCGCGATGCCCGTCATCACCAGCGCCATCGCGATGTAGAGCACCGTGCAGATGGCCAGCGACCCCAGGATGCCGATCGGCAGGTCCCGCTGCGGGTTCTTGGCCTCCTGCGCCGCCGTCGACACCGCGTCGAACCCGATGTAGGCGAAGAAGATCACCCCCGCGCCCCGGACGATGCCGGACAGCCCGTAGTGCCCCGACTCGCCGGTGTTGGGCGGGATGAACGGCACCCAGTTGTCGGTGTTGACGTACTTGATGCCGAACCCGATCACCAGCAGCACGATCGCGACCTTCACGTACACGATGATGTTGTTGAACTTGGCCGACTCCTTGATGCCCACCACCAGCAGCGCGGTGATCAGCAGGATCAGCACCATCGCCGGCACGTTGAGGATGCCGTTGACCAGGGTGTAGCCCTGCGCCACGCAGTCGGCCACCGGGATCGCGGTGCGGGTCACCGCGTTCACCGCCACGGCCCCGGTCGACGCATCGGTGCAGATCTGCGCCGGCACCAGGGTGTGGGTCCCGACCACGCTGAACGGCGCGCCGGTGAGCGCCGGCGGCAGCCGGATGCCCAGCTCCGCCATGAACGCGGTGAAGTACCCCGACCACCCCACCGCGACCGTCGAGGCGGCGAACAGGTACTCGAGGATCAGGTCCCAGCCGATGATCCACGCCACCAGCTCGCCCAGCGTGGCGTAGCCGTAGGTGTAGGCGCTGCCCGCGATCGGGATCATCGAGGCGAACTCGGCGTAGCACAGCCCCGCGAACAGGCAGCCGAGGCCGGCCAGCACGAACGACAGCACGATCGCCGGGCCCGCGTACTGCGCGGCGGCCGTGCCCGTCAGGACGAAGATGCCCGCGCCGATGATCGCGCCGATGCCGAGCAGGACCAGGTTGGAGGCGGTGAGGGCCCGCTTGAGCCCGCCTTCGCCTTCCTCCGGCATCAGCTCGGAGAGGGACTTGGTGCGGAACAGGGACATGAACGGCTCCCGGGGGAGAGAGACTGTGAGGGAATGACGACCGGCGCTTCAGGGACAGTGGATCCTGCGTGCGACACACAAGGGCCCGGCGCGGCCACGGGGGCCGCGCCGGCGGGGAACCTGCCCGGGCCTAGACGTTGTAGTTCGGCGCTTCCCGGGTGATGGTGACGTCGTGCGGGTGCGACTCGCGCAGGCCGGCGCTGGTGATCTGCACCATCTCCACTTCCTGCCGCAGCTGGTCCACGGTGGCCACGCCGCAGTACCCCATCCCGCTCCGCAGCCCGCCCACCATCTGGAACAGCACGTCACCGACCGGCCCCTTGTAGGGGACGCGCCCCTCGATGCCTTCCGGCACCATCTTGGAGGTGGAGAGCTCCCCCTCCTGGAAGTACCGGTCGGCGGAGCCTTCCTGCATCGCGGCCAGGCTGCCCATCCCGCGGATGGACTTGAACCGGCGCCCCTCGGCCAGGATCGACTCGCCCGGGCTCTCGTCGGTGCCCGCCAGCATCGAGCCCATCATCACCGAGCTGGCGCCGGAGGCCAGCGCCTTCACCACGTCGCCGGAGTACTTGATCCCGCCGTCGGCGATGATCGGGATGTCGCCGCCCCCGCGCACCGCGTCCATGATGGCCGTGACCTGCGGCACCCCCACGCCCGTGACCACCCGGGTGGTGCAGATGCTGCCCGGCCCCACGCCCACCTTCACCGCGTCGACCCCGATCCGCACCAGCTCCCGGGTGCCGGCCTCGGTGGCCACGTTGCCCGCCACCAGCTGCACGTCGGGGAAGGCGTCGCGCAGCAGCTTGACCGTCTGCAGCACGCCGTCGCTGTGCCCATGCGCCGAGTCGATGATCAGGGCGTCGGCCCCGGCGTCGATCAGGGCGCGGGCCCGCGTCTTTGCCTCGGACGTCCCGCCCACGGCCGCCGCCACCCGCAGCCGGCCGTGCTGGTCCTTGTTGGCGTCGGGGTACTGCTTGCGCTTGAAGATGTCCTTGACCGTGATCAGGCCCTTGAGCCGGCCCTCGGCGTCGACCACCGGTAGCTTCTCGATCCGGTGCCGCGCCAGGATCCGCTCCGCCTCGTCGAGGCCGGTGCCCACCGGCGCCGTCACCAGCCGCTCCTTGGTCATCACTTCGCGGATCGGCTGCTCGAGGTTTCGCTCGAACTGGAGGTCGCGGTTGGTGATGATCCCCACCAGCATCCCCGCCGCGTCCACGATCGGAACGCCGGAGATCCGGAACCGCGCCATCACCGTGGCCGCCTCCCGCAGCGGGCGGTCGGGCGACAGGGTGATCGGGTCGCGGATCATCCCGCTCTCGCTGCGCTTGACCCGGTCCACCTCGGCCGCCTGCTTCTCGACCGACATGTTCTTGTGGATCACCCCGATCCCGCCCGCGCGGGCCATCGCGATGGCCATCGCGGCCTCGGTCACCGTGTCCATCGCGGCGGACACCAGCGGGATGTTGAGCGGGATGGCGCGGGTCAGCCGGCTCTGGACGCTGACCTGGCGGGGATGCACGGTGGAGTGGCGCGGGACGAGCAGGACATCGTCGAAGGTGAGCGCCAGGCCGGGACGGATGGCGCTCATGCGGCGACCACTCGGAATGTGTTCGGGTGTTCCATCCTTAAAGTTACGGCGCCGAGCGGAGGGGGCGCAAGGTGACCCGTCAGCCGCTCCGGTCCCGGCGCCACAGGAAATAAATGGGGACGCCGAGCGCCACGATGAGCAGCCCCGGCCAGGTGTACAGCGGCTTCTTGAAGAGGAGGATCACCATCAGCGCCGCCACCGCCACCATGTACAGCGCCGGCCCCACCGGGTAGGCGAACGCCTTGACCGGGCGGGGCAGGTCCGGGCGGGTGGCCCGCAGGCGGAACAGCGCCAGCACGGTGAAGAAGTAGAACAGCAGCGAGGCGAAGATCACGTAGTCGAGCAGGTTGCCGTAGCTCCCGCTCAGGCAGAGCACCATGGCCCAGCCCGCCTGCGTCACCAGGCCGAAGACCGGCGTCTTGTACTCCGGGTGCAGCGCGCCCGCCTTCGCAAAGAAGAGCCCGTCGCGGGCCATCGCGTAGTACACCCGCGGCCCGGCCAGGGTGAGCCCGTTCACGCAGCCGAACGTGGAGAGCATGATCGCCACGGCCATGAGCAGCCCGCCGGTGGGGCCGAACATCACCTCCGCGGCGGCGACCCCCACCCGGTCCTGCGCCGCGTACTGGATGCCCCGCGCCGTGGCGTCGGCCCCGGCGGGGTCACCGCCGAACGGGAGCAGGTGCAGGTACGCCACGTTGGCCAGCAGGTAGATGGTGCACACCAGCGCGGTGCCCACCCCGAGCGCCAGCGGCAGGTTGCGCTTCGGGTCGCGCACCTCCGCGGCGGCGAAGGTCACGTTGTTCCAGGCGTCGGCGGAGAAGAGGCTCCCCACCATGGCCGCGCCGAAGACCGGGATGAGCGCCAGCGACCAGTCGCCCGTGCCCCAGAAGCCCGCGGCGTTGCCGGCCCACTCGACCGAGCCGTGCCGGAGCCCGAGCCCGCACACGATCAGCACGGCGAACGCCGCCACCTTGGCCACGGCGAACACCGTCTGCACCCGCGCGCCGAGGGTCACGCCGAAGACGTTCACCAGGGTCAGCGCCGCCACCACCGCAAGCGCCACCAGCCGCTGCCAGGAGAGCCCGAGCTCGATGCTGCCCCCCGGCATCGGCAGGTGCCCGAGCGAGAGGAAGACGTCCGGGGTCACCCCGGGAAAGAGCACCCCCAGGAACTTGCCGAACGCCACCGCCACCGCGGCGATGGTGCCGGTCTGGATCACCGCGAAGAGCGTCCACCCGAACAGGAACCCGACCAGCGGCGACAGCCCGTCACGCAGGAAGACGTACTGCCCCCCCGCCGTGGGCATCATGGCCGCGAGCTCGGCGTAGGCCAGCGCCCCCATCACCGTCATCAGGCCGGTGACCAGCCAGATCACCAGCAGGGCGCCCGGGCCCCAGGCGTTGACCTGGCGGCCGATGTCGGCGGAGACGATGAAGATCCCGGAGCCGATCATCGTCCCGACCACCATGCTGATGGCGGCGAGGGGACCGATCCCGGAGATGAACGAGGGTGAGGCGGAGGAGGATGCCGTCGGAGGGGTCACGGGCCGTCAGCCTTGGGGGGAGGGGAAGGGGGGGCCGGAGCGGTGGAGGCGACCTTCACGGCCTCGTCCACCACCGCCTGCCCCGCCGCCGCCAGGCCCTTCATCAGCCGGCCGGCGCTGTCCATGACGGACGCCGTCCCGCTGATGGCCTGCACCGGCAGCTTGGCCGCGCGCATGGTGTCCTCGACCGTCTCGGTGATCCGGGCCAGCAGGCCGCTCGGCGCCGCCCGCTCGGCGTACTTGCTCTCGAGAAACTCGACGTAATCCAGGATCTGGTAGGCCCGCTCGTCGGGCAGCGACTCGAGCCGCCGGAGGATGCGCTGCCGCAGGAGGTCGTTCATGGGGCGCCCCGCCTTCCGTCCTCAGTTGGCCACGCCGGCCATCACCTGGACCAGGTCGAGCACCGGCGTGGGCAGGTACTTGGTGGCCGCGGCGCGGATGGTGCCCCGGAGGGTGAGCTCCTTGAGGGCGGGCACCGCCTCGAAGCGGGCGACCTGGCTGGACGGCACTACGACGTAGACGAAGCCGGGTTCCGGCAGGGGGCCCCGGGTGAGCAGGTACGACTGGCCCAGGGGGATCTCGGGGCGCAGCTCGTCGGCCTTCTGCACCGCCACGAACTGCACCCGCCACTCCACCACCTGCCCCACGTACCGCGAGGGATTGGCCCGCACCTCGGCCACGCTCACCCCGCGCAGCACCCCGCTGTCCCCGGTCTGCACCAGGCTGTCCGGCACCCAGACCTCGAGCTGCAGGCGGGTCCAGCCGGCCGAGCGGGCGATCACCCGGGCGGGGACGCCGGAATCCACCGAACCCACCACTGCACCCCCCGCGGCCACCGCGAGCGGCGCCTTCCGGGCCAGCACCCCGCGGTCAGGGCCGGCGGGTGGGGCGGCGGCCTGGCTTCCCGCCGCCGGGAGCGCCTTCTGCTCGATCCACGCGGTGCGCCGCACCCGGGTCCAGGTGCCGCGGGTGTCGACCTTCACGAACCCGACCCCGCTGCTCACCCGCGCGACGATGCTCCCCTCCGGCGTGAGGCGGAGCTGCTCGCCCCCCCGCCGGTTCACCACCCGGTCGAAGCCGTCGCGCGTGAACGGGCCGAGGGCGGCGGTGGGGAGCCACCCCTCGAAGGCCACCTCCACCGCGGCGCCGGAGGTCCGGCCGGGGCGGACCTCCGCCCCCGACAGCAGGGTACCGAGCACCGCCCCGCGCGGCGCCTTGGTGAAGCGGGCCTCGGCGGTGAGCGTGACGGCGGACTGGCCGGCACCGGGGGTGACGACGAAGACCAGGGCGGCCACCAGCAAGGCTGGTAGGCGGCACCCTCGGGAAGTAGATTCTTGCGCGGCTCGCACGCTTTCGATTGTAGAGACGCCGGAGAGTCATGTCAAACACGCGCGGTCCCGTGGCGCTCATTGTGCTGGACGGCTGGGGGTATCGCGAGGCCCGCGAGGGCAACGCGATCGAACTGGCCCGGACGCCGGTGTGGCACGGCCTGTGGGAGAGCCAGCCGCGCACCCTGCTCGAGGCGAGCGGGCTCGCCGTCGGCCTCCCCGAGGGGCAGATGGGGAACTCCGAGGTCGGCCACCTGAACCTGGGCGCCGGCCGCGTGGTGCCCCAGGACCTGGTCCGGATCTCCCAGAGCATCCAGCGGGGCGACTTCTTCCGCCTCGAGCCGCTCGCCCACCTCTGCGCCGTCCTCAAGCACACCGGCGGCACCCTGCACCTGGTGGGCCTGCTCGGGCCCGGCGGCGTGCACGCCATCGACCAGCACCTGCTGGCCTGCCTCGAGCTCGGGATGCGCCACGAGGTGCCCCGCATCGCGGTGCACGGCTTCCTCGACGGCCGCGACACGCTGCCCACCATCGGCGCGCAGGTCGTGGGCCAGCTCACCCGGGACATCGCCCGGATCGCGCCGGGCCGGGCCCGCATCGCGAGCCTGGTGGGACGCTACTTCGGCATGGATCGCGACCGCCGCTGGGAGCGCACCCGGCTGGCCTACGACGCCATGGTGCGCGGCGTGGGGCTCGCGGCCACCGACCCGGTGGCGGCGGTGGAGGCCGCGCTGGCCCGGGGTGAGACCGACGAGTTCGTCAAGCCGATCGTGCTCACCGAGGGCGGCGCGCCGGTGGCGCCGCTGCGCGACGGCGACGGGGTCTTCTGCTTCAACTACCGCAGCGACCGGATGCGCCAGATCGTGCGGGCGCTGATGATCCCCGGGTTCGACGGGTTCAACGTGGACGACCGCCCGCGGCTGCGCATGGTCACGATGACCCAGTACGACCGCACCTTCCCGGTGCCGCAGGCCTTCCCGCCCTTCAGCATGGCCCGGATCGTGGCCGAGGTGCTCGCCGACCAGGGCCGCACCCAGCTGCGCACCGCCGAGACCGAGAAGTACCCGCATGTCACCTACTTCTTCAACGGCGGCTACGAGCCCCCGTACCCGGGCGAGGAGCGGGCGCTGGTGCCGTCGCAGAAGGTGGCCACCTACGACCTGGCCCCGGAGATGAGCGCGGCGGGGATCACCGACACGCTCATCGGGGCGCTGCGCCGGAAGAGCCACGACTTCATGCTCTGCAACTTCGCCAATGCCGACATGGTGGGGCACACCGGCGTGCTGCCTGCCGTGCTGCGGGCGGTGGAGACGGTGGACGAATGCCTGGGGCGCATCCTGGCCGCCGCCGAGGCCTCGGGCGCCACGGTGCTGGTCACCGCCGACCACGGCAACTGCGAGATGATGATCGACCCGGCCACCGGCGGCCCGCACACCGCGCACACCACCAACCCGGTGCCGCTGGTGGCGGTGCGGGCCGGCGGGCCGCTCCGCGCGGGCGGCGCACTCTGCGACGTCGGGCCCACGGTGCTCCGCCTCCTCGGCATCGAACCGCCGCCGGAGATGACCGGCCGCGACCTGCGCGGCGCGTAGCGTCGCGTCCCCGGCGCCTCGGGCCTCCGTACTTCCTCCCGCCCCCCTTACTATTCCCGCCATGCTCCGCGCCCTCCGCCACGCGATCCTCGCGCTCGCGTTCACCGTGCCCCTCGCCGCCCAGGTCGGGCATCCGCCCACCTCCTCGCCCTACCGCGACATTACCAAGGGCAAGTCGCTGACGCTGCTCTTCGGCGACATCGGCGGCGACGGCGGCAAGCTCGGCATCGGCCCCCACCACGGCCAGTCGTACGGGCTGCGCTTCGACATCCGGATCGGCACCCCCGTCCACTTCACCGTGGCCGTGGCCCGGGCGGAGCTGGAGCGCTTCGTGGTGAGCGCCGACGACAGCGTGGCCACCCGCAAGCGCGGGCCGGTGGACCAGGGCCTCACCATGATCGAGGCCGGGTTCCAGCTGAATGTCACCGGCAGGAAGTCGTGGCACCGGCTCGCGCCGTTCATCGGGGTCACCGGCGGCTACGTCGACGGCGAGGACCTGGCGCCCGGCGCGGTCGAGGACTCGAGCGGCTACCGCTTCGGCAGCAAGCTGTACCTGGCGCCGGCGGTGGGGGTCCGGGTGTTCCTCACCAACAGCCTGCAGCTCCGGCTGGAGGCGCGGCAGCTCTACTGGAAGCTCGACTACCCGCTCTCCTACACCGACGAGCCGGCCGCCGAGCCCTCCACCGACCCGGACAATCCCAATGCCGTGCTCCCGGGCGGCAAGCGGGACCAGTGGTCGGGCGGGCGCGAACTGCGGGTCGGGCTCGGCTTCGCGTTCTAGCGCATGGGGCTCACCCTCACCCGCATCCTCGGTTTCCGGGCCACGCACCACTACCGGCTGCCGGGACGGACGGCGGAGGAGAACCGGGCCCGCTTCGGTGACCTCACCGAACCCCATCCCCACGACTACACCTGCGCCGTCACCGTCGGCGGCGCCCCCGACCCCGCCAGCGGCATGCTGCTCGACCTCCCCACGCTCGACCGGATCCTCGCGGACGAGGTCGGTGGCCTCGACGGGCGGGACCTCAACGCCGCGATTCCCCCCTTCGCCACCTGCGCCGTGCAGCCCACCTGTGAGGCGCTCGCGGCGTGGCTCTTCGCCCGGATCGCGCCGCGGCTCCCCGCCGGCGCGCGGCTCCACCGGGTGCGCGTGGCGGAAGGCCCCTCGCTCTACGCCGACTGCACCGCGGACGACTGAGCCGGCCCGCGCTGTGCGGCATCCGGGGACCCGCCGCGTCTCCACCCGGACCGTGATGCACCTCCCGCACGACCCTCCGACACGCGTGGCGCGATGACCGACGCCCGGGGCCTTGGCGCCCTGCTCCGCACGGCCCGGACGATCGCCGTGGTGGGACTGTCCGCCGACCCGGCCCGCCCGAGCCACGAGGTGGCCGCCTTCCTCCAGGAGTCCGGCTACCGGGTCCTGCCGGTGCGCCCGGGGGGCGGCACCATCCTGGGCGAGCCGGTGTTCGCCACGCTCGCCGAGGCGGCGGCCGCCGCCGGCCCGCTCGACGTGGTGAACATCTTCCGGCGCTCCGCGGCAGTGCCGGGCCTGCTGCCGGAGCTGCTGGCGGTCCGGCCCCGGCTGGTGTGGATGCAGGTCGGGGTGTCAGACGTCCCCACCCGGGATGCCCTGGAGGCGGCGGGCATCGCGGTGGTCATGAACCGCTGCCTGATGGTCGACCTCCCCTCGCTCCTGAGCCACTGATGCGGCGACTGCCTTCCCTCTGCCTGGCCCTCCTGCTGGCCGGCGCGGCCGGCCTCCAGGCCCAGGCCACCGCCGACCAGGCCCGCCTCATGTTCACCCTGGGCTTCGGGCAGACCTCGGGAGGGGGCACGCTGTGGCGCGTGGGGCGGCAGCCGTTCATCGTCGGCCCCGGCGCAGTGGACACCCTGGCCGTGTCGCGGGCGTTCGGGCGGAGCCTGGCGGTGACGTTCTCGGGCACCTACTTCCCCAACGACAATCTCGGGTTCAATGTGGAGGCGCAGCTGCTGGGCCTCGTCACCCAGGATGACTGCCGCCTCGTGTCCACGGTCGGCGACACCCTCGGTCCCGACCTCTGCCGCTCCATCAATGGCGGCAGTCGCAACGCCTCGGCGGTGGGGCTCTCCGGGGGCCTGGTGTACCGCGCCTTCAGCAAGCAGCCGCTGCATCCCTTCTTCCGGGCCAGCGCGGGCTTCGTGGTGAGTCAGCAGAGCTACCTCCGGACGGCGGGACGGGTGGGCATCGACAGCGACAGCACCGCCGCGGCGGACCTGACGCTCTACGCCGATGACAGCCCGGGCAGCATCCAGCCCTACTATTCCCTGGGCGGCGGCGTGGTGGCGGTGGTGGGCCGGGGCTACCAGTTCCGGGCCGAGGTGCGCGACAACTGGGTCCGGGTGCCGTCGGTGGCCGGCGCCACGCTGCGACAGGGCGTGAAGCCGCCGTCCACCCAGGTCGGCAAGCACTTCCTCACCTTCCTGATCGGGTTCGACATCGTCCTCGAGCGCAAGCGCGGGCGACGCTACTAGCCACGAGGCTTCCCTCATGCGCCGAGCCGGACTGCTGGCCCTCGCCCTTCTCGGGCCCTGCCTGGCGCGCCCCGCCGCCGCCCAGCGGCAGGCCGACGAGGCCCGGCTCACCATCGGCGCGGGCCTGCTGCACACCAGCGGCGGGGGCCGGCTCTGGTCGGTGGGCCACCAGCCGATCCTCGACGGCGCCGGCATCGACACCCTGCGGATCTCCCGCCGCCTGACGAGCGGGCTCGGCTTCTCCTTCCACGGCGCGTACTTCCCGAGCACCTACTACGGTTTCGCCGGCGAGGTGCTGGTGACCCGCCTGGGGACCGGCGACGACTGCCGCCTCCGCTCCTCCGCCGCGACGCTCTACGCCTCCGACCTCTGCGGCTCGCTCCAGAACAACGAGGCCAGCACCAGCACCGCCTCGCTCTCGGCCGGGGTGATGCTCCGCCCGGGGCTGCGGGGCAGCATCCAGCCCTTCGCCCGCGCCATGGGGGGGATCCTCATCGCGCAGAAGAGCTTCGCCTCGACCGACGGCTTCGTGCGCACCCCCGACAGCGTGGTGGCGGTGGCCGCGGTCTATCGCGACGAGGACGTCACCACCACCTCGCCCTACCTCTCGTTCGGGGTCGGGTTCGCGGCCGCGATCGCGCCGGGGTGGCAGACCCGGGTGGAGGTGCGCGACACCTGGGTGCGGCTGCCGATGATCACCGGCGCCACCAGCCGCCAGGGGGTCCAGCCGAGCCTCGGCCGCAAGGGCCACCACCTCCTCAGCTTCGTGGTGAGCGTGGACGTGGTGCTGGAGCGGAAGCGGGGCCGCCGCTACTGATGCGGGGCGCGATCATCGCCGGGGGCGACGCCACCCGGTACGGCGGGCAGCCCAAGGGACTGCTGCAGGTGGGCGGCGTGCGGATCCTCGACCGCCTCATCGCCGCCTTCACCACGGCGCTCGGGGCGCCACCGCTCCTGGTGGCCAACGCCCCCGACGCCGCCGGCTGGGCCCCCGGGCTCCGGGTGGTTCCCGACCTGCGCCCGGGTCAGGGCGCCCTCGGCGGGCTCCATACCGCGGTGCTCGCGGCCCCCGCGCCCGTGGTCGTGGCCGCGTGGGACATGCCCTTCGTGACGCCCGGGCTCCTCGCCGCCCTGGCCGACGGCCTCGCCGACTGGGATGCCTTCCTCCCCGCGAGCGGGGGGCCCAGGGGGCTCGAGCCCCTCTGCGCCGCGTACGGGCCCGCCGCCGGCCCCGCCATCACCGCCGCCCTCGACGCCGGGGACCGCCGCGCCATCGGCTTCCATGATCGCCTGAAAGTCGGTATCCTCTCCCCCGGGCAGGTGAGCGGCCTGGGCGACCCGGGCCGGTTGTTCTTCAACGTGAACACGGCCGGGGATCTCGCGGCGGCGGAGCAGCTGTGGCAGGGACACGCATCCTCTCGGTGATCGGCAGGCCGGGCGCCGGCAAGAGCACGCTCATCGCCGCGCTCGTCTCGGAATTCGGGCGCAAGGGCCGCCGGGTGGCGCACGTCACCCCCGATCGCGTGAGCCAGAATCCCATCGGCGACGCGCTGAGCGCCGGACTCGGCGCCGACCTGATCCTGGTCGAAGGGGTGGAGCAGGCCCGGCTGCCCAAGATCGAGGTCCACCGCCTCGAGGCGGCGCAGCAGCCGCTCTACACGGCGACCGACCCCCACGCGGGCGAGTGGGTGGCCATCGTCACCGACGACGACAAGCTCCACGCCCCCTGCCCCGTGCTCCGCTTCCGCGACACGATGTGGCTCCAGCTCCTGGCGAACCTGGCGTGGGAGAAGGCCCTGGTGCCTTGACCGCCCCGCTCGCCCCGCGCGACGCGGCCGGCCGGATCCTCGCCTCCCTCCGCCGCCAGCCCGCCCTGCGGGTCCCGCTCGACGACGCCCTCGGCGCCGTGCTGGCCGAGACCATCATCAGTCCCCTCGACATCCCCGCCTGGCCCAACTCCGCGATGGACGGCTACGCCGCCCGCGGCGAGGACGTGCGCGGCGCCCGCGCCGACGCCCCGCGCCGGCTCGCGGTGCTCGAGGTGATCGCCGCCGGCGCCTTCCCCACCCGCGCCCTCACCCCCGGCACCTGCGCGCGGATCTTCACCGGCGCCCCGGTGCCCGAGGGCGCCGACTGCGTGATCCGGCAGGAGGACACCGACCTCGGCGCGGAGACGGTGGCCATCACCAGCGACCGCGACGCGGGGAGCAACATCCGCCGCGCGGGCGAGGATATCCGCCGCGGCGCCACGGTGCTCGAGGCCGGCGCCGAGCTCGGCCCGGCGCAGCTCGGCGTGCTCGCCTCGCTCGCGGTGGCCACGCCCCTCATCTACCGCCGGCCGCGCATCGCGATCCTCGGCTCGGGCGACGAGATCGTGGACATCGACCAGCCGGACCAGATCCTCAGCGGCCGCAAGGTGGCGAGCAGCAACACCCACACCCTCGCCGCGCTGGTGCGGCAGGCGGGCGGGGAGCCGGTCAACCTCGGCATCGCGCGCGACACCCCCGAGAGCCTGCGGGCGCACCTGGCCCGCGCCGACGAGGCCGACCTGCTGGTGACCAGCGCCGGCATCAGCGTCGGCGACCACGACCACGTCCGCACCGTGCTGCAGGAGCTGGGCACCGACCTCCGCTTCTGGCGCCTCCGGATGCGGCCCGGTGCGCCGGTGGGCTTCGGCCTGCTCCGCGACCTGCCGTGGATCGGCCTTCCCGGGAATCCCGTCAGCACCATGGTGACCTTCGAGCTGTTCGTGCGGCCGGCCATCCGGTTCATGGCGGGGCGGGCGCTGCCCTTCCGCCGCGCGATCCCGGTGCGGACCGAGGAGCCGATCACCGTCGGGCCCCGGCTGCAGCACTTCCAGCGGGCGGTGGTCACCTGGCCGGACGCCGCCGCGCTCCCCGTCGCCCGGCTCACCGGCCCGCAGGGCTCGGGCATCCTGAGCTCGATGGCCCGGGCCAACGCCCTGCTGATCCTGCCCGAGGGGCAGTTCGAGACCCCCGCCGGCGCCACCCTGCAGGCCATCCTCCTCGACGACGGCGTGCACGTGGCGGACCCGCCATTCTGAGCTCCCCAGCCGGCGCGCTCTCCTGCTATGCCGTCACCGCGCCCGGGCTCGAGCCGCTCACCGCCGCCGAGCTCGCGGCGCTGGGGCTGGCCCCCGAGGCACCGGAGCCAGGCGGCGTCAGCTTCACCGCGGCACTTCCCGACCTCGCCCGCGCCAACCTCCACCTCCGCACCGCGAGCCGGATCCTGGTCCGGCTCGGCTCGTTCCACGCCCGCGCGCTCGGCGAGCTCGAGCGCAAGCTGGCGCTGCTGCCGTGGGGGGTGTGGCTGCCGGCGGGCACCCGGGTGCAGGCGCGGGTCAGCTGCCACAAGTCGCGGCTCTATCACCAGAAGGCCATCGCCGAGCGCGTGATCCGGGCCTCGGGGTGCCCGGCGGCGCCCCCGGCGGGCCCCGACGGGGAGCCCGAGCCGGGGACCCAGCTGGTGGTGGTGCGCCTGTTGCGCGACGAGGTCACCGTGAGCCTCGACAGCTCCGGCACGCTGCTGCACCGCCGGGGCTACCGGCTGGAGACCGCCAAGGCGCCGCTCCGCGAGACGTTGGCCGCGGCACTGCTGCTGGCCGGCGAATGGGACCCGGGCACCCCGCTGGTGGACCCGATGTGCGGCTCGGGCACCGTTGCCATCGAGGCGGCGCTGCTGGCGCGGGCCATCGCCCCCGGCGCCGGGCGCGCCTTCCGCTTCCGCCACTGGCTGCCGTGGGACGACGGGTCGTGGGCACCGCTGCTCGCGGCGGCACGCGCGGCCGAGCGGCCGCGGGCGGGGGCGGAGCTCGTGGCCAGCGACCGCGACGCGGGCGCCATCCGGGCCGCCCGCGCCAACGCCGACCGCGCCGGCGTGGCGGCCGACATCCGCTTCGTGGAGCGCAGCGTCAGCGACCTCGACGCCCACACGGGGCCGGGCCAGCTGGTGAGCAACCCGCCCTACGGCGTGCGGGTGAGCGAGGGGCGCGAGCTGCGCGACCTCTTTGCCCGGCTGGGCCAGCGGTGCCGGGAGCGGCTGCCGGGCTTCGCGGTGACGCTGCTGGTGCCCGAGATGCCGCTGGAGCGGGCCACGGGGCTCCCCTTCCGGGAGCTGTTCCGTACCCAGAACGGCGGGCTGCTGGTGCGCGCGGTCCACGCCCCCGGCCGGCCGGAAGGGTGAACAGCCCCGGGCGGGGCGCCGGCGGGGGCGCCGTTGACGCGCGGGGCTCCGACCCTTAGAGTTCCGCCCCTGAAGGGGAGTAGCTTATCCGCCTCACGGCGGACGCCCTCATCGTCAAGACTGCAGCCCAGGGCCGGGAGAACCGGCACCCGCTGCACGGTGATGGCAGGCAGGTGGAGCCTCTGGTCCATCATGCAGAGCGAGACCTTCGCGGCGTCGGCGCGCACCTGGTGCGTGCCGTCCGGCCGCGGAGGTCTCGCTGATTTTTTGGAGGGTACGATGAACAACCTGAAGACCGCCGTCCTCATGGCCGGCATGATCGCCCTGCTCATGGCCGCCGGCCAGGTGCTGGGAGGGACCAACGGCCTCATCCTCGGCTCCATCCTGGGCCTGGGGATGAACTTCGTGATGTACTTCTTCTCCGACCGCATGGTGCTCCGGATGTACGGGGCGCGGGTGGTGACCGAGCAGGAGGCGCCGGAGCTCTACCGCATGGTGGACCGGCTGCGGCAGCGCGCCGGGCTCCCCATGCCGGTGGTGGCCGTGGCGCCGCACGACCAGCCCAACGCCTTTGCCACCGGCCGCAGCCCCGCCAAGGCCGTGGTGGCGGTGACCACGGGCATCCTCCGCGCCATGCCGCAGGAGGAGCTCGAGGGCGTGATCGCGCACGAGCTGGCGCACATCAAGAACCGCGACATGCTCATCAGCACCATCGCGGCGGGCATCGCCGGCATGATCGGCAATCTGCCCTGGCTGCTCATGTTCGCCGGCGGATCGCGGGACGACGAGCAGCGCAACCCGCTCGGCGAGCTGGCGCTGGTGCTCCTGGCGCCGGTGGCGGCGATGCTGATCCAGTTCGCCATCTCGCGGCAGCGCGAGTTCGAGGCCGACCGGGTGGGCGCCGAGATCCTGGGCCGCCCCCTGCCGCTGGCCCGGGCGCTCACGCGGCTCGACTCCATGGCGCACCAGATCCCCATGCAGGTGGCCCCGGCCGCGGCGCCGCTGGCGCAGGTCAATCCGCTGGCGGCGATGGGCGGCGGCGTGATGCGGCTCTTCAGCACCCATCCGCCCACCGAGGAGCGCGTGGCGCGCCTCGAGGCGATGGCCGCGGGGCGCTGAGTGCCCGTCACCACCCACTCACCCGAGGTCTGGCTCACGTTCGTCGTGGTCGTCGGCAGCCTGATGGTGCTCGACCTCGGCATCCTCAACCGGAAGTCGCACGTCCTCGGGCAGCGGGAGGCCCTGACCTGGAGCGCCAGCATCGTCACGCTGTCGCTCCTCTTCGGCGCCTTCCTCTGGTGGGAGGTGGGCTCGACCACCGCGCTCGAGTACTACGCCGGCTACCTGATCGAGCTCTCGCTCAGCGTCGACAACCTGTTCGTCTTCCTCATGGTGTTCCAGTACTTCGCCGTGCCGGCGGCGCTGCAGCCCCGGGTGCTCAAGTGGGGCATCTTCGGCGCGATGCTCATGCGGGCGGTGATGATCGGCGCCGGCGCGCTGCTGCTGCAGCAGTTCACCTGGATCGTCTACGTCTTCGGCGGGGTGCTGGTGCTCACCGGCCTCAAGATGTTCCGGGGCGGGGACGAGCGGGTGGAGCCGGAGAAGAACCCCCTGGTGCGGCTGGCCCGGAAGGTCTTCCCGGTGACGCCCGCCTACGAGGGGCAGCACTTCTTCGTGCGGAACGCGAGCGGCGTGCTGATGGCCACCCCGCTGCTGCTGGTGCTGCTGGTGGTGGAATGGAGCGACCTGGTCTTCGCCATCGACAGCATCCCGGCGGTCTTCGCGGTGACCCGCGACCCGTTCGTGGTGTACGCCTCGAACCTCTTCGCCATCCTCGGGCTCCGGGCGCTGTTCTTCGTGCTCGCGGGCGCGATGGACAACTTCCGCTTCCTCAAGCCCGGCGTGGCGCTGATCCTGCTCTTCGTCGGCGCCAAGATGATCGCCAGCGCCTGGATCCACCCCTCCACGGTGGTGTCGCTGGTGGTGATCGTCACGATCCTCGCCGGCGCGATCGGCCTCTCGCTGCTCCGGCCCGGGCAGGTGGACCAGGCGTAGGCCCGGGCCCGGGTGGCACTCCCGCCCCCGGGCGCGCATCTTTCGCGGGTCCGGCCCCGCCGGCCCCTCATGCCCGATCTCTTTCGCGACACCACGGTCCTGATCACCGGCGCCAGCCGCGGCATCGGCGCGGCCTTCGCCCGGTTGCTGGCGCCGCGGGGCGCGCGGCTCCTCCTGGTGGCGCGCCACGTCGCGGACCTCGAGCGGGTGGCCGCGTCGGTCCGGCAGCTCGGCGGGTCGGCCGAGGTCTTCCCGGCGGACCTAGCCCCGGCCGAGGCGCCGGCACGGCTGGCCACGGCGGTGGCCGCGCGCGGCTTCACGGTGGATCACCTCATCAACAACGCCGGCATCGGGCCGCAGGGACGCTTCCAGGACCTGCCGGTGACGGCGCAGCTGCCCGTGATCGACGTGAACGTGCGGGCGGTGACGGCGCTGGCGGGGCTGTTCCTGCCCGGGATGGTGGCGCGGCGGCGCGGCGGCATCCTCAACGTGGCGAGCACCGCCGCCTGGCAGGGCCTCACCTGGCTCCCGGTCTACTCCGGCTCCAAGGCGTACGTCATCACCTGGAGCGAGGCGACGTGGGGCGGGCTCCGCGGCACCGGGGTGCGCTGCTGCTGCGTCTCGCCCGGGCCGGTTGACACCCCGTTCTTCGACGCCAACGGCCTCACCGGCCGGCCGCCGCGCTGGCTGATGCAGTCGGCGGAGGCGGTCGCGGCCCGCGGGCTCCGCGCCTACGCCCGCGACGACTGCCACGTGCTCCCCTTCCTCCCCTTCCGGCTGGCGGCGTGGAGCACCCGCCTGGTGCCCCGCGCCCTGGCCGCTCGGCTCGGCGCCCGCTACGGCAAGCCGCCCGGCTGACCACCCTCACCCCCCTCGGACCATGAGCCTCCTCGACCGGCTGGGCCTGCACCGCCGTGAGCTGCGCGCCTGGGCGATGTACGACTGGGCCAACTCCGCCATGGTGACCACGATCGTCACCGCGGTGTTCCCCATCTACTTCGTCCGCGTGGCGGGCGCCGACCTCGAGCCGGCGATGGCCACCCGCCGCCTGGCCGACATCACCACCATCGGCCTCGGCATCATCGCGGTGCTCTCCCCGATCATGGGCACCATCGCCGACCGGGCCGGCGTCAAGAAGCGGCTGCTCGGCATCTCCCTCGGCGTCGGCGTCTCCGCCGTGGCGCTCATGTTCCTGATCCAGCGGGGCGACCTGCTGCTCGCGAGCCTGCTGTTCGTGGTGGCCAACATCGCCGTCAACGCGAGCTACGTCTGCTACGACTCCTTCCTCCCCCACATCGCGCGGGGAGACGAGATGGACCGGGTGTCCACCGCGGGGTACGCCCTGGGCTACGTGGGCGGCGGGGTGCTGCTGGCGTTCAACCTGGCGTGGATCAAGATGCCGCACTGGTTCGGGCTGCCGAGCGGGCCGGACCTGACCCCGGCGCAGGCCACGCTCCCCACCCGGCTGGCGTTCGTCTCGGTGGCGGTGTGGTGGCTGGTCTTCTCCATCCCCCTCTTCCGCCACGTGCCGGAGCCGCCGCCCACCGGCGACGGCCGCATCCGCATCGGCAAGGCCTTCGGCGAGCTGGGCGACACCTTCCGGCAGCTCGGCAAGTTCCCGCAGGCGCTGCTGATGCTGATCGCGTTCCTGATCTACAACGACGGCATCGGCACCATCATCCGGATGGCCACCGCCTACGGCAGCGAGATCGGCATCGGCGACGCGGACCTGATCGCCGCGATCATGATCACCCAGTTCGTGGGGATTCCCTTCGCCTTCCTGTTCGGCGGCCTCGCGGGGAAGATCGGCGCCAAGCGCGCCATCTTCCTCGGGCTGGTGGCCTACATGGTGATCAGCATGCTCGGCTACCGGATGCAGACCGCCCGCGACTTCCTGGTGCTGGCGCTGCTGGTCGGGGTGGTGCAGGGCGGGACGCAGGCGCTGTCGCGCTCGCTGTTCGCGAGCATGATCCCCCGGCAGCGCTCGGCGGAGTTCTTCGGGTTCTTCGCGGTCGTGGAAAAATTCGCGGGGATCTTCGGGCCGTGGATCTTTGCCCGGGTGATCACGGCCACGGGATCGAGCCGGGGCGCGATCCTGGCCGTGGTGGCGTTCTTCATCGTGGGCGGGGCGCTGCTCTACTTCGTCAGGGTGGACGAGGGGCAGGCCGCGGCGCGCGCGGCGGAGGCCGCCGAGGCGGCCTGATCAGCGGCGGGGCGGCGGCGCGCCCTGGGCGGTGAACTCGAGCTTGCTCCGCAGCGTGACGACCCGCCCCTCGATCGTCAGGCGCACCAGGCCGAGCGCGTCGTCGAGGTCGAGCTTCCCGGCGCCCCGGAAACTCTTGAGGGTCCCGCCGGTGAGGGTCAGTTCCACCCGCCCCGGCCGCTCCCCCGGCTGCCACCGGCCGGTGAGCGTGGCGGTGGTATCCCCTTCCACGATCGTGACCTCCGCGTCCTGTCCCGGCTTGAGCGCCACCCGGAGCTTCCGCACCGCGCGCGGCGCCTGGTTGGGCAGGGCCAGCGTCCCCGTGCCCGCCTTTTCGGTGGTGAGCTCCGCCACCAGCGCGGGGGTGCCTTCGTCGCCCGGGTCGAACAGCAGCCGCGCGCCGTCGGTGGCGCGGAAGGTGAGCGCCCAGCTGGCGCTGCCCTGGCGGCCGGTGAGGGTGAGGGTGCGCCAGCGCTCCTCGCCGCTCATCTCGAGCGTGCCGGTGCCGGTGGTCCCGCCGCCGAGCGAGCCGCTGGTCAGGTCGAGCGAGAGCTTCGGCTCCTGGCCCCGCTGCAGCCAGGTGCCGGCGAAGGCGAAGCGCTCCTTCGCCCCCTGCACCTGCACCACCGCCTCCCAGTTCCGCTTGAGGTGCACCCGGACCAGCACCGCCTGGTCGCGCGCTACGCCGTTCACCATGAGGGTGCCGGTGCCGCGCATGGTCTTCTCCACGCTGGTCACCAGCGGCCCGCTGTCGTCGTACTCGAGCGCCACGCTCCGGCCGGTGAAGTCGATCTTCACCGGGCCGTGGTCGGTGGGCCCCTCGAGCACCACCCGGTCCCAGCCGTTGCGGCGGGAGAGCGACACGGTGCCGCGCAGGTCGGCCTCGTCGTCGTCCCACTCGGGCACCGACAGCCGGACCGAGGCGGCGTCGAGGTTGCCGGTCCACCGCCCGTCCACCGTGTACAGCTCGGTGCCCCACATCCGAAGCTGGGCCCGTCCGTTCCTGTAGAGCCGCACCCGGGCGCGGGTCACCTGCACCACGGTGGTGTCGGCGGTGATGGTGCCCTCGCCGTTGCGCGTGGTGGCCACCTCGCCCGGCCCGGCGGCGGGCCCGTCGTCGCGCCCGCTGGTCCGCCCCTCGAAGCTGAATTCGAAGCGGCCGTCGCGGTTGCCGCCGCTGAAGCGGAGCCGCTCCACCGCGGTGCGGTCGAGGTAGAGCCGGCCGGTGCCGTCGGCGGCGCGGTCGAACGCCTCGTCCAGCCGCAGGCCCACCGAGCCGGCCACCGGATCGCCCGACCAGGTGCCCATGAACACCCAGCGGTTGCGGCCCTTGAACAGCCCGAGCTCGAGCCCGCCGTTCTGGTAGAGGGTGGCCTCCACCCGGGTGATTTCCTGGGCCGCCACGCCGTCGCCGGTGAGCAGGCGGCCCTCGCCATCGGCCACGTAGATGGTGCGGGCCACCTGCTGGGCGCCGAGGGCGGCCGGCAGCAGGGCGAGGAGGATCGTCAGGGCGGCGGCGCTTCTGGGCATCGGCGGGGCTCCGGGAGTCGAGGGCAACGGCCGAAGGTTCACCGCGCCCCGTGAGGCCGTCAAGCCGCCGCGCTTGAGCGGGGACGGGCATGCCCCTAGCTTCCCGCCTCACCTCGCCCCCCGGAGGCGGTCATGGAACGTCCGCTCGGCGTCACCGTACTCGGCGTGCTCTCGCTGGTGTCAGGCCTGTGGCGCCTGCTCAAGGCGCTGGCCTGGTTCGGCATCGGCGGCGGGGTGGCGCTGATCACGGCCATCGCCAACCCGGTGGCGGGCGCGGTGGTGGGGGGCATGGCCATCGTCTTCGGCAGCCTGGCCCTGGTCACCGGCATCCTGTCGCTGGTCTTTGCGTGGGGCGCCTTCACCCTGAAGCCCTGGGCCTGGACCCTGGGCGCCGTGACCCACGGCTGCATCCTGGCCTGGTCGCTGCTGGCGGTGCTCGGACCGGGGATCCTCTCCGAGCGGTGGGTGGACATCGCGGTGAGCGGCACCGTGCTGTACTACCTGACCCGGCCGGAGATCAAGCGGGCCTTCGGGAAGGCCTGAGCCGCCCGCGGCCCCTTGTATGAATTCTCACCGTTCCGTATGTTGGAGCCATGACCCGTCACGCCCCGTTCGCTCCCGCGCTGCCCGGCACCGGCACGCGCACCAAGAAGCCCATGACCGCGCGCGGGGAGCGACGGCCAGCCTGAACTGCTGTCGACAGGCCTGACTGATCCGCCCCGCCCGCGACACGCCGGCGGGGTTTTGCATTGCTGGGGCCCGGGAGGGCCGGGAGGCAGGGTGGACGTCCTCGACCTGACGCGGGAGCTGGTGCAGCTGGAGACCCCCACGGGCCACGAGGGCCCGGCGGTGGACTGCCTGGCCGCGCTGCTGGGCCGCCTGGGCTACCGGGTGGTGCGGCAGCCGGTGACCCCGGGCCGCGACAACCTCTACGCCTGGCGCGAGCCCCCGGTGGTGGTCTTCTCCACCCACCTCGACTGCGTGCCGCCCTACGTGCCGCTGCGCGAGGACGAGACCTGGCTGCACGGCCGCGGCACCTGCGACGCCAAGGGCCTCGCCGCCGCGATGGTGACGGCCGCGGAACAGCTCGCCGCCGCCGGCGAGCGGCGGATCGGGCTCCTGTTCGTGGTGGGCGAGGAGAACGGCTCCGACGGCGCCCAGTGCGCCCACGAGCTCGGCCCCAAGGGGCGCTTCCTCATCAACGGCGAGCCCACCGAGAACCGGCTGAGCATCGGGCAGAAGGGCTCGCTCAAGGTGGTGCTGGAGTGCGCCGGCATCGCCGCCCACAGCGCCTATCCGGAGGAGGGCCGCTCCGCGCTGCTGCCGATCCTCGACACCCTCGAACGGATCCGCGCCCTGCCCCAGCCCACCGACCCGCTGCTGGGCCAGGGAACGCTCAACGTGGGCGTGCTCGAGGGCGGCGTGGCCCCGAACGTCATCCCGCCGTCGGGGCGGGCGGAGCTGCTGCTCCGGCTGGTGGGGCCGTCGGACGCCATGCGGCAGGCGATCGCCGGCTGCGCGGTCGGCGGGGTGACGGTCACCTTCCCCACCGAGCTGCCGTACTTCAAGAACACCGCGCCGCCCCCGGCGGGGTGGGACACCACGGTGGTGCACTACGCCAGCGACCTCCCCTTCCACCAGGCGTGGGGGCAGGGATTCCAGCTGGGCCCGGGCACCATCCGGGTGGCGCACACCCGGGACGAGCGCATCGCCAAGGCGGAGCTGCGGGAAGGGGTGCGGCTCTACGCCAAGCTGGCGCAGGACCTGATCCGGAGCGAGGCACCATGACGGCGGCGAAGATCCCGGTGACCATCCTCGGTGCCACCGGCACCGTAGGCCAGAAGTTCGTGCGGCTGCTCGAGGCCCACCCCTGGTTCGAGATCGCGTCGGTGGCGGCGAGCGCGCAGAGCGCGGGCAAGCGCTACGGTGACGTCGTCCGCTGGCGCGAGAGCACGCCCCTGCCCGAGCGGGTGGCCGCGATGACCGTGGCCGCCGCGGCGCCGGGGATCCCGGGCCGCATCGCCTTCTCTGCCATCGAGGCCGACATCGCCGGCGAGGTGGAGCAGGCCCTTGCGCGGGCAGGGGTCTACGTGGTGACCAACACCAAGACCCACCGGATGGATCCCGACATCCCGCTGCTCATCCCCGAGGTGAACCCGGCGCACCTCGACCTGCTGCCGCGGCAGCAGCGGACACGGGGCTGGCGCGGCGGGATCGTGGCCAACCCCAACTGCTCCACCGCCGGGCTGGTGCTCGGCGTGGCCCCGCTGCACCAGGCGTTCGGGATCCAGAAGCTCTTCGTGGCCACCATGCAGGCGGTGAGCGGCGCCGGCTATCCCGGCGTGGCGAGCCTCGACGCGCTGGGGAACGTCATCCCGCACATCGGCGGCGAAGAAGAGAAGATGGAGCAGGAGACGGCCAAGATCCTGGGCGGCTTCGCCGGGGAGCAGGTCGTGACCGCGCCCATCACCACCAGCGCGCACACCAACCGGGTGCCGGTGATCGACGGCCACCTCGAGGTGGTGTCGGTCGGCTTCGGGCGGCGGGTGGCCCCGGACGAGGCGATCGCCGCGCTGGAGGCGTTCCGCGCCCCCGCCGGCGTGGCGGAGCTCCCCTCCACCCCGGCGCGCCCCGTGGAGTACGACCGCCGCCCGGACCGGCCGCAGTCGCGGCTCGACCTCGACCGCGGCGCGGGGATGACCGTCACCGTGGGCCGGGTGCGTCCCTGCAACCTGCTCGACCTCCGGCTGGTGCTGCTGTCCCACAATACCGTCCGGGGGGCGGCCGGGGCCGCGATCCAGAACGCCGAGCTGCTGGTGGCGCGGGGCTACGTGGCGCGATGAGCCTCCGCCTGGCGCTGGTGGGAGACGGCCGGATGTCCCGGGCCCTCGCCGCGCTGGCGCCGGCGGAGGGACACCGGATCGTGACCGTCATCGCCGGGGACGAGAACGCCGGGGGCGCGGCGCTCACCGCGGCGCGGCTGGCCGGGGTGGACGTGGCGCTCGAGTTCACCGCCCCCGCGGCGGCGCCCGGCAACCTGCTCCGCCTGGCGGCGCTCGGGGTGCCGACGGTCACCGGCACCACCGGGTGGCTCGACCGGCTGCCGGAGGTGCAGGCCGCGGTCACCAGTCACCGCGCGGCGCTGCTCCACGCCGCCAACTTCTCCGTGGGCGTGCAGCTCTTCCTGCGCACCGCCCGGACGCTGGCGGCGCAGTTCGCGGGGCGGCCGGGCTTCGGTGCGTGGGTGGAGGAGACCCACCATGCGCAGAAGCGGGACGCCCCCTCGGGCACCGCGCGGGCGCTGGCGGCCGCCCTGCGCGCCGGGGACCCAGCGAGGGAGTTTCCGGTCACCAGCATCCGCGCCGGCCACGTGCCGGGGACGCACACCGTGGCGTACGACGCGCCGTACGAGACCATCCGCTTCACCCACGAGGCGCGCGGGCGCGAAGTGTTCGCCGCCGGGGCGCTGGTGGCGGCGGCGTGGCTCGTCGGGCGCGAGGGAGTCTACACGTTCGACCA
>Ga0268298_10001869_pt1 | contig 23887 bp, 23 predicted proteins | sample WWTPWeurt_MetaG_FD_194462 | JGI IMG/M metagenome (GOLD analysis project Ga0268298, IMG submission 194462) | Activated sludge microbial communities from WWTP in Nijmegen, Gelderland, Netherland - WWTP Weurt | ecosystem: Engineered > WWTP > Aerobic digester > Activated sludge | place...
CTTATATCATAATATCGAAGCGGTTTGGCAGCATCATGAAACACCAGCTGATCGTTGCTCTGGTCATCGCCCAGTTTGTGGTAATATACTTTGTGGTATTCGTTCATGGCTGAGAGTTCTTTTCCATCGGCCGGAGCATCGTAGCGGCAATAGTAAAATCCGTCTCCGTACCAGGCCACCCCCGAAAATTTTATCCATTTCAGGTGATCGGCCGTTTTGGCTCCTGTTTCCAGATTGATTACAAAAAATTCATTCCAGTCGCTTCCTCCGCTCGATGTGCCATATACCGCAAATTTCCCTTTGCTATCGGCCACAAAGGTGGTGAGCGAAACGGTTCCATCGGTCGAGAGGGTATTGGGGTCAATAAGCACCCTGCCTTCTGTTTCGGGATTTTCCATCATGTACAATACGCTTTGATTTTGCAAACCATTGTTTTTATACATAAAGAATTTGTTTCCCGAGCGAAAAGGAGCGCTGTACTTCGCATAGTTCCATAATTGCGTGAGCCGTCCTTTTATTTTATCACGGTAACTTACCTGATTGAGGTAGCTCATGGTAACGGCATTTTGCGCATCTACCCAGCTTTTGGTAGAGTCGGCATTTTCGTTTTCGAGCCAGCGGTAAGGGTCGGCTACTTCTTTGCTTCCATAGCGGTCAACCTGATTTCCTTTAGGGGTGTTTGGGTACACCGGTTTGTTTTGAGCCAATAACCCATCGGAGATTAAATTCATTGTTACAGCCAGTATTAAGGTGTTATAACTAATTTTTTTCATGCGTGTTCATTTCAGGCAAAGGTATAAAACTAAAAATGTTTTTCTTTGCAGGGATGTTGTTGCGTTTTTACCGTACGCTTTCTTACCTTAATCTGGATGTAGTGGCGGGTGCAGTAATTTGTTCCTGTTTTGCGGGCAAGGTACTTAAGGTAACCGAACCCACTGCGGTGTACAATACCTGTTTGGCTCTTAGCATCTGGCTGGTGTACACCATTGACCGCCTTATTGATATTACCCGAAAAGAACGAACACAACTAAGCAGGCGCCACCAGTTTCATAAGGAATATAAACGTATTCTTTGGCCCTTAGTAATCATCGTATTTTTACTGAACAGCTGGCTTGCGGTAACCCAGTTGCCCTATACCATGCTCGTGTTCGGGTTGCTGGTAGTATCGGGGGTGGCAGCTTACCTTATTGCCGTAAATATGCTCCCGGCCGGTACCGGTAAATGGTTTCAGAAAGAACCGCTTATTGCACTGGTATACACTACCGGAGTATGGGGAAGCAAACTTTGGCTGGTACCTGCTATTTTTTTCAGTGCATTTATGGTGATTGTGGTTCCCTTTTTTTTACTGGCGCTCATGAACCTGCTTGTTTTTTCGTATTTCGAAACCGATACCGACAAAGAAAATAATCAGCGATCGCTATCAACCCTGCTCGGGCCTGAAACCACCGGAAAAATCATCATGGTTCTGTTTGCTCTTGTGCTCACCATTAACCTCACCATGGTGCGCATGGATGCTACCCCGCTTTACCTTATGATTGCCATTACCCGCACCGCCATGGGCTTTATTCTTTTTGGTCTGTTTTACCGAAGTGAATTTTTTTACGAAAACGAGCTGTACCGGATTATAGGAGATGCGGTGTTTATGCTTCCGCTTATCCCGCTGTGGTTATATTTTTAGTGTTGCACTACTATTTTCCCCGCAACCATTTCTTTGCCGTTCAGTTTAAAAAAGTACAGCCCGTTCATCCAGCCCGAAGTGGTTAAGGCAATTTCACGCTGACCCGGTTGAACGGTTTCGCTATGCACCTTTTTTCCCTGAATATCGAATACCGTAAACTGTGCTTGTTGTGTGCAAACTCCTGGCAACTGAATCACCGATATGTTGTGTGCCGGATTGGGATAAACTACTGCAGTAGCTGCTGAAGGATTTTGCCCGGGCGAAATACCAACCTGCAGCGTATTCCTCCAGATTCCGTCATTTTGGGTAGATACAAACAGGTATTGAGGTGTGGCAAAAAATTTACCTATGCTCACTCCGCCATATGGACCGTTGTCAACAAAAATCCAGCTGTACCCGAAGTTTATACTCAGGTAAACTCCGCGGTTTGTTGCAGCAAATAATCGCTCGCCTACCTGATCAACCACATATAATTTTGGTTGCTCGGGAAGGTTTTGCCCTTTGGCATTTACCCATTTTCCATTAACAAAATATTTAATGCTATCGGTAAAATTACGACATACGGCCAAAAAATAAGATGTACCCGGTAATACTTTTAATACCTCGGAACCTACTGCCGTGGGAACACCGGTATTCACTGCTGTAAATGTTTCGGCATTATCGGTTGAGATAAATATTTTGGAGTAGCCCAGCGCATCCTTGCCCTGAATCATAAGCGTATCTCTTGCTCCTATGATAGCCGTTACCGAGCCCACGCCTGTAGTTAATTCAACCGGAAGCTTGCTGTGTACGTTTTCAAAACTCTGCCCGTAATCAGTAGTTCGGTACACAAAAACGTTGCTGCCTGTGCGGTTGCGGATAAACAGCGTTGAATCGTTGCTGCCAATCAAATCAAATTCATATATGCCTGTAGGAACCTTGCAGCGCGTCCAGCTCACTCCGTTGTTTGCCGACTGGTACAACCGCATGGTATCGCCTAAATGCACTTTTAGCGAGGCATACACCCTGTCGCGGGTTTTGATAATATCATTTACAAAAATTTCAGGGCTGTCAATTCCGGTATTGGATAAATTCCAGTTAAGTCCGTTATCGGTTGAACGAATAATGCCTTTGTAGGAAAAGGATGTGAGAAGCGCATTGCCCGAAGCAAGTGAAAAAGTGGATTTGCTTGCATACAGTCCGCCCGATCGTTTTCCCCAGTTCAATCCTCCGTTTGACGAATAGAAATTTTCGTAATAAAATACCGCCATCATATCATTGCCGCCCATCCACACTACCTGTTGCATCATTGGAAACTGTACTCCGAAAGGTGCAGGTAACTTGAGCCAGTTCAATCCCTGGTCGTAGGAGATATACATATTGGGTTTGAAATACGGATTGTAATCAATTCCGCACACAATTAATTTGTTGTTGTAATAATACAAGTTGTACAACTCGGCACGCGGATAAATGGTATTTACCGAATCTTCCCAAACCCCGTTGGTTAAATTAAGGCGGTAAACACCGGTATAATCTACAATGGCATATACGTACTTAGAGGTAACAGCGGTATCTCCGGCAAAACTTTCAAGTACGGCTCCGGGGGGTAAATTCAGGGTAGGGAAATGGGTAATGGTGAGCCCGTCAGTAGTGGTATAAAGCGAATCGGGACCGCGATCGATAATGACAAAATCATTTCTTACCTTGTACACATGCGGACGTTTGGTAAAAATATGTGCACCGCTGGTCCAGGTTTTCCCATAATCTGTAGAGCTGAACATTTTCCACTGGTTGCCCGGTGTTTTTGCGGTTACCACTATGCGGTTTCCTAAGGTAAACACGCGGTCAATATACTGACGTAAGTCTCCGGGGTCGGTACAACTGGTCCAGGTTACTCCGGCATCGGTTGATTTTGCCAGTCCGTAAGTAGTTGCAGCAAACAACGTATCGTTAAGCTGGGTGAGCCAGTTAATCTCGGTTGAGTTTTCTAAACCTATTCCATAGCTGGTATAAGTCCATTGCAGTCCTTTATCGGAAGTTTTAAAAATACCCCCTCTGGCTCCGGCATACAATACCCCCTTATGGTAAAGGTAACTGCGTATGTCTCCCCCCTCCAGTTCACCATTGAGCATTTGTGTCCAATTGCTGATTTGCCCCATGGAGCTGTACCCCGAAGCAATGAAACAAACGAGTAAGAGCACTTTTTTAGAAAATATTCCTGACATCATACAGGCGAAAATACAATGCATTTACCCACATATTTCAATCACTCAACGAAAACGATGATTTATATCAAAACCCGGGGTGACGTAAATCATTCTTTTTCAAGCGGAAGTTATAGTACCTTTGATTTGGTAATTTATCTATTATGTATGCTGAGCTAAATTAATTTTTATCGTTATGATTAAAAAAATTCTGGTCCCCACTGATTTCTCCAAATGCGCAGAAAACGCAGCAAAATTTGCCGGAGAGATTGCCTTAAAATTTAGTGCCGAACTAACCCTTTACCACATTTATACCATCCCTGTTGTTGACCCTGTTGTTCCATCAGGTTCACTTGATGATTTGATGAAGGAAATGGAAAAATCTTCTCACACCAATCTTAAAAAAGCCATTGAAAAGATTCAAAAAGCATTTCCGGGTATTGCGGTAAAAGGAAAAACAAAAAGCGGTTTTGCCGTTCCCGAAATTATTTCGCACGCAAAAAAATCGAAACATGATTTAATTGTAATGGGTACCACCGGAGCCAGCGGCATAGAAGAACTTTTGGTGGGAAGCAATACCGCGAGTGTGCTCGAAAAATCGGAATGCCCTGTACTGGCCATTCCTGCAAAAAGCAAATACCAGGGTATAAAATCCATTTTGTACACCACCGATTTAACCATGCCCGAAGGAAAAACATTTAGCAGATTGATTGACTTTGCCAAAGGCTTTGGTGCAAACATTACCGTGTTGCATGTAAAAAATGAGCTCGACCGCTATTTTAAAATGAGTGAAATACGCTTTGAGAATTATGGTAAAATGGCCGGCTACTCCAAAGTGAAATATGACGAGGTGAAAAGCGAAAAAATTTACGATGCCCTTAATAAATACATCAATCAGGGAGATTTTGACGTGGTAGCCATGGCCACCCACCACCGCGGTTTTTTTGATAAAATATTCCACCGCAGCCTTACCAAACGCATGGCGTATCATACCAAAACACCTTTACTTACCTTTAGAAAAGACTAATTTCATATTGCTGATTTAAATTTATTCGGGCGGAGGCACTTGTTGTCTCCGCCTTTTTGTAAAATTCTTCCTTTTCGTAAGTGACGCAAAACACCTACCTTTGCGCCTCATTTTTTTACCGCATGATCTCAGTATCAAATCTTTCTCTGCGCTATGGCAAGCGTATTCTTTTTGACGAAGTAAATATCAAATTTACGCCCGGCAACTGTTACGGCATTATCGGAGCCAACGGGGCCGGAAAATCTACTTTTCTCAAAATTCTATCGGGTGAAATTGACCCCAGTACCGGGCAGGTTTCCATAACTCCGGGCGAGCGCATGAGTGTGCTTAGCCAAAACCACTTTGCATTTGATGCATTCCCCGTGTTGCAAACCGTGCTTATGGGAAATAAAAAACTGTGGGACATTATGCATGAAAAAGATGCCATTTATGCTAAACCCGATTTTAGTGAAGCCGATGGTCACCGGGCCGGAGAACTGGAACATTTATTTGCCGAAATGGAAGGATGGAATGCCGAAAGTGATGCCGCCAATTTATTAAGCAGTTTGGGTGTAAAAGAAGAGTTGCATACCATGCAAATGAGCGAACTGAACGGAAAAGAAAAAGTACGTGTGTTGCTGGCTCAGGCACTTTTTGGCAACCCCGATATTCTGCTGCTCGATGAGCCTACCAACGATTTGGATGTGGAAACCATAAGCTGGCTCGAAGATTTTCTGGCCGATTTTCAAAATACGGTAATTGTGGTGTCGCACGACCGTCACTTTCTTGATGCAGTATGTACGCATATGGCCGATATTGATTTTGGTAAAATTCAGCTCTACACCGGTAACTACACTTTTTGGTACGAGTCGAGTCAGTTAGCCCTCAGGCAGCGTTCGGACCAGAATAAAAAGATTGAAGACAGGCGCAAGGAGTTGCAGGAGTTTGTAGAGCGTTTTAGTGCCAATGCATCTAAATCGCGGCAGGCAACAAGCCGTAAAAAATTATTAGACAAACTGGTAATAGATGATATTAAACCCTCCACGCGCAAGTATCCCGGAATTATTTTCAGGGCCGAGCGCGATTGCGGAGATCAGATTTTATTAGTGGAGCACCTGAGTAAAAAAGCAGCTGACGGAACGGTATTTTTTAACGATGTCAGTTTTACGCTGAACAAAGGAGATAAAGTGGCGTTGCTGGGTCGCGATCATCAGGCCATTTCCACTATGTTTGAAATTTTGATGGGTAACCAACAGGCCGATGGTGGCTCCTTTACCTGGGGGCAAACCATTACCCGCTCTTACCTGCCAAATGAAAATGCTGCCTTTTTTAACGGTGACGATAACCTGATTGACTGGCTTCGTCAGTTTTCTGCCGAAAAAGATGAAACTTATATCCGCGGATTTTTAGGCAAAATGCTTTTCTCGGGCGAAGAGGTTTTTAAAAAATCGAATGTGCTCTCGGGTGGCGAAAAAGTGCGCTGCATGATTTCGCGCATGATGCTTACCAATGCCAATTGTTTGCTTTTGGATGAACCCACCAATCACCTCGACCTGGAATCAATCACCGCGTTTAACAATGCCCTTACTGACTGGAAACATATTATATTGCTTACCTCGCACGACCATGAGTTTATGCAAACCGTTGCCAACCGCATTATTGAATTAACACCGAACGGTATTTTAGATAAACGCATGACTTATGATGAGTATATCACTGATGAGTCCATTCGCGAACAACGCGACCGCATGTATGGAGCGCACGTAGCACTATAATCATTTTTTGGGATACAAAAAAAGGGAACCTTGCCGTTCCCTTTTCTTTTTTTATACAATGAAAAAATTTAGCCGTTCATGGCTACCAAAAATTCTTCATTACTCTTGGTGTCTTTCATGTAACGCAATACCAGATTCATGGCTTCTTCGGCATTCATATCTGAAATATGATTGCGCAGTACCCAAATTTTCTGCATCACACTCTTATCAAGTAATAAATCTTCGCGTCTGGTGCTAGATGAAACAATATCAATAGCAGGGAAAATACGTTTGTTGCTCAACTTGCGGTCGAGTTGCAACTCCATATTACCGGTGCCTTTAAACTCTTCAAAAATCACCTCGTCCATTTTAGATCCGGTTTCAATTAAGGCTGTTGCTACTATGGTTAATGAACCGCCTTTTTCAATTTTACGGGCTGCCCCGAAAAAGCGTTTAGGTTTGTGCAGTGCATTGGCATCAACCCCGCCCGAGAGCACTTTGCCCGATGCCGGCTGCACGGTATTAAACGCGCGGGCCAGTCGGGTAATGGAGTCGAGCAGAATCACTACATCGTGTCCGCACTCAACCAACCTTTTTGCTTTTTCCAATACAATATTTGCCAGTTTCACATGCTTGTCGGCAGGCTCATCAAAGGTAGAAGCTACCACTTCGGCATTTACACTTCGGGCCATATCGGTAACCTCCTCGGGCCGCTCATCAACCAATAAAATTATCAGATAAACTTCGGGGTGATTGGCTGCAATTACGTTGGCAATTTCTTTAAGTAAAACTGTTTTCCCGGTTTTTGGCTGGGCTACAATTAAACCCCGTTGCCCTTTTCCTATTGGGGCAAGTAAATCAATGATGCGGGTGGCATATGTGCTTTTTGCGCCTCCTAATTTTAATTTTTCATCAGGGAACAGCGGAGTAAGGTGTTCAAACGACACTCGGTCGCGCACCTGCGCAGGCGGCCTTCCGTTAATCACATCTACGCGGGTGAGCGCAAAATATTTTTCCCCTTCTTTAGGCGGGCGAATACCTCCGCGCACGGTGTCTCCGGTTTTTAACCCGAACATTTTTATTTGTGCCGGTGGAACGTAAATATCATCGGGCGATGGCTGATAATTATAATCGGAGCTGCGCAAAAATCCATATCCGTCAGGAATCATTTCGAGCACCCCTTCACTTTGTACAATACCATCCAGCTCGGCATACACATTTTGCTGCTGCTGATTTTGCTGATTATTATTGTTCCAGTTATTTCCGTTGCCCCCGTTTCCTCCGTTGCGATTGTTTTGCTGAAACGGCCTGCGCTGGTTGGGGTTATTATTGTTTGGGTCGCCCTGATTATTCTCTGATGAATTACCCTCTTCTTTTTTCCCGGTCACCTCCTCTTTGGGCTCTTCGGCCATTAGTACCTGAGGGGTTACTTCGGTTGTTTCGGACCCGGGCTCTTCGCTCTTGTCCGATTTTTTTGCGCGGGTTTTACGTTTAGGTTTTTCTTCCCCTTGCGGCTCCGAAGGTTCTACGGGTTTACCCCCCTGGGCCACCACAATGGCGTTAATCAACTCGTCTTTCGACAGGCCTTCTGTTTTTTTAACTTTAAAACGGGCGGCCAGTTCCCTCAACTCCGAAATGAGGAGGTCATTGAGCAATGAAGCATCTAACATGCGTAAACTATTTTTTTTGAATACTAAACTTGGGCATTGCTGCCAGGGTTGCTTTTTTTTGTTTGAAAGATTAGCGGATTATTTTAAAAACAGAATCGTGCTAAAGAGGTCACTGATGGAACTCCGCCACAAGTGTAGGTATTTGTTTGGATTTTACCAAACCTGCCGCATTTTTTTCGCATTGGGTTGAGCGTTAACCCCAAAAGCATCACCTCGCGGTAAGCTCTTTCATTGCTTGCCCCCTGCATGAGTGTTGTACTTTGCTGCCTTAAGCAGAACATATACGAGTGAGGTTTTTATTTGTCCCGCAGAATTCGCAGAAGTCTATCTGCGCAAGTCTGCGAATTCTGCGGGAAACTTTACGAACTATTGCAGGGGTTTCTTCATCCCCCAACCCCCTTCACTCGCGCTGCATGCCCACGCTGCAAGGGGGGCAAAAATTTTCTGCGTTTTCTGCGAATTCTGCGGGAAACCTTACTAACTAATGAACAAGGGTTTCTACCCATTTGCTGCTCATGGCTATAATAGAATTGGGGCTGCGGCCAAACAGGTTTACGAGTAAATCCAAATCGTTGCATTGGTTTACGGCCTGCTGCAACAGTAGCTCTTCTTTCTCGGTCCAGGGCTCATGCGACCGTGGATATTGTTTGCGCATTTCCTTTACCGTATCGCTCACCACCTCATCGGGCCGCTGAAACGGAATAGCCTTTATCGCCTCGGCAAGGCTTTGTTCGCCCGTTTTGCCAAGCCGGTTTGTAGTTTCGCCCTGAAAATACTTTTCAGCCATTTCCCTTTTTGCCATGCGCTCCTGTTCCGATGGCCGCAAGAGCTGCCGGGCTTCTTTCTGTTCCCGCTCATAGGGCGCATAAAAAGGTTTAATGCGTTTGCTTACCTGTTCATAAGTCATCAATCCGTACAGCATTCCTGCAAACGAAACTTTTGATCCTATTTCGGCATACGATTTTCTGTCGCTGCCAATTAACACATAAGCTATCGTGGCGGTAGTAAACCGAAGTCCTTTTGTTTTTAACTCGTTCATGTATTCCAGCAGTTTTTCTTCGCTCAGCACCTCGTTTATTTGCGGAGCTTTTTCTTTTTCGGGTTTTGAAAACTGTTTGGTAATTTCTAAAAAGCGGTGTCCGTATTTTTCCATTTTGCTATGCGAAACTCCCGATACCTCCAGCATTTCGCCAATGGTGTGCGGCACATCCATACTCATTTGCACCAGTGAATTGTCATTAAAAATAATATAAGGCGGCATACCGGTTTCATCGGCCACCTGCTTTCTTAATTTGCGCAGCGCTTCAAAGATTTCGTCTTTATGATCGTTGGTTTCCCGTTGCAGGGCGGGTTTGTTTGCTTTGCGTGCAGGAGCAATATCCTCTTCTACCTGATGCAGCGGCAACTCAAACTTTCCTTTCAAAATTAATTCTCCGAAAGGAGTAACGCGCAACACATTTCCCTCGTGGTAGGCAATTTCCATTACCCCCAGCTGAATCATTTGCATCAGGTATTGCTGCCACGTTTTACTGCTCAGGTCGGCACCGGCACCATACGTTTTTATTTTATCCAGGTTGCGCTCATAAATTTCTTTGTGCTTCATTCCGCGCAATACATCAATTAACAAATACACGCCCGCCTGCTCCCCGGCCAATTGAATGCGGGATAATGCCGAGAGGGCCTTTTGCGCCAGTACTGTTCCGCTAAATGTGGTGGGCGGATGCAGGCATATATCACAGTTACCACAATTCTCGGTATGCTGCTGACCAAAATAATTAAGTAAAATGCGCCTGCGGCAGTGCCTCGCTTCGGCAAACTCCTGCATGCGTTTTAGTTTTTCCAGATTTATTTCGGGTTGCCCGCTTCCCGAAGCAAAATCGCGCAACATGATTACATCACCCAGGCTGTAATACAAAACGGTATCGCAGGGCAGGCCGTCTCTTCCGCCCCGTCCTATTTCCTGGTAATAATTCTCAATAGACTTTGGAAGGTTGTAGTGCATTACAAAACGTACATTGCTTTTATCAATTCCCATCCCGAAAGCGATGGTGGCACACACTACCTGTAAATCGTCATTGATAAATTTTTCCTGCGCACTGTTTCGTTGCTGCGAATCCATACCGGCATGATAGGCTCCGGCTTTTATGCCCATATTTCTTAATTCAATTGCCAGTGCATCTACGGTGTTGCGTGCGGTGCAGTAAATAATGCCGCACTGATTGGGATGTTTTTCTAAAAAGCGGGTTATGTCTTTTAATTTATCTTTTTTCTTAAGTCCCTGTTTTACGGTCAGGCTTATATTGGGCCTGTCAAATGAAGCCACAAAAAGCTGCGGTTCTCTTAAACCTAAAAGCGATAAAATATCCTGACGGGTAATTTTGTCGGCCGTAGCAGTTAATGCCATTATGGGAATCTGAGAAAATTTTTCACGCAGTTTATACAGGTCTTTATACTCGGGCCTGAAATCGTGCCCCCATTGCGAAACACAATGGGCTTCGTCAATAGCAATAAGCGAAACGGGCACCTGCGAAAGAAAACCATCAAGCAGGGAAAGTGTTTTTTCGGGCGACATATACAACAGTTTAATCTGCCCGTGCAGGCACCTTGCGGCTACTTCCTGCTCCTGTACATAAGATAAACTGCTGTTTAAAAAAGCGGCCTGAATGCCGTTGGCCACCAAAGCATCTACCTGATCTTTCATTAGCGAAATAAGGGGAGATATCACCAGGGTAATCCCCTCCTTCATTAAAGCGGGTATTTGGTAACAAATGCTTTTACCGCCACCGGTGGGCATAAGCACCAAACAATCTTTGTTGCCGTTTACATGATGAATAATTTGATGCTGCAGCCCGCGAAAAGTTTCGTAGCCAAAATATTTTTTAAGTAATTGTTGTTCCTGTGTCATGTGTTGCTGATGGTTTTCGTAGCCTGTCTGCTGTGTTCAAAGATGATTAACTTTTTAGTTTTAATGAAACTATTCTGTGTACCGGAGATGAAATGCCATTTTCTTTTCATGGTTTTTAGTTTATCCCGCAGAACTCGCAGATTTACGCAGACAAACTTCTGCGTTTTCTGCGAATTCTGCGGGAAACTTCATAAGCCATTTACTTTCCGGATAATAGATGAATTGATATCAGGTGTGTTAAAATTTACCAACAACCCTAGCCTTTTGTTAGCAAGCTTCAGGTAAGTCAGTACTTGTTTATGATGTACGTCCGCAACCTGTTCTATGGATTTTATCTCAACAATTACTTTCTCTTCAATCAATAAATCTATTCGGAATCCGAGCTCCAGTTGCACCTCTTCATAAACCACAGGAAGCGGTACCTGAGTACGAACCTTTAATCCTGACTTTTTGATTTCAAAGGCAAGAGCACTTTCATAAACGGATTCCAACAAACCAGGACCAAGTTTCTGGTATACTTTAAAAATCATTCCGCGTACCAGATATGAAATGTCATTTTCTTTCATGGTTTTTGAGTTTTTCCCGCAGAATTCGCAGATTTACGCGGATAGAGATCTGCGTTTTCTGCGAATTCTGCGGGAAACTGCTTTAGTCTTTTTTACCGCCAATCATCAGCAATTCATTTACGATGATTTCGGTGCTGTACCGCTTGTTGCCTTCTTTATCGGTGTAATTGCGGGTACTTAATTTTCCTTCTACCGAAATTTCACTTCCCTTTTTCAGGTATTTAGCTACCACATCGGCCTGTTTGCCCCATACCACCAGGTTGTGCCACTGGGTATCGGTAATTTTTTCGCCTTCGGCATTGCGATAGGTTTCGGAGGTGGCAAGCGAAAATTTCGCCATTTTTTTACCGCCTTTTAATTCTTTTACGTCAGGATTTTGTCCGATGTGGCCCAGGAGGCGTACACTGTTTCTTAAATTGTTCATACGAGTTTTAATTTTTTATGTGTTATTAATTTATTTACCCGCATCAGGCTCCAAATCTCGGTGGCGCCTTCCGAACCGGCAACCTTACTGCGGCATCAACGAATTGACGATACAAAGGTGGGGCTGACTGAAAAACTTAGTCGTATAAGAAACGCATAGAAACGAAAATATTCGTTTGTACACGGATAATTAAGTTAGGTTGAGGTGGCTAAAATGAAACAATAGTAATGGAAATAATTTTATACTTTTGTATAGCCAATAGGAATGAAATACAATACAAAAAGGTCGTGAGATTAGTAGGAATACTAGATACCAAATATTATTAGTGCGTTTTAAGAAGAGGACATTTTAATATAATAAACCATGAAAAAAAAATTCATTAATATTGGTAAGGCAATACTACTTTACCCTTTTTCTCTTATTCTTTACTTTTTAGTAGCGCTATTTGTGGGGGCACTAATTTGGTTATCGCAAAAAACTTTTGGAGTTTTTGGAATTCTATTTGACCCAAATTCAAGTTTTTCAGAATTTATTGTAGACACTGATTTTAGCGAAACAGGGTACTTGCAAGGAATTGTATGGCTTATAGCGGTGAGATTCCCCTCAACTTTGGCTTTTCTGCATGGAGGACAAATATTATTTCCAAATCAAAAACACTTAGTTTTTGGTATAATGACAGGCAGTCTTGTGTTATTTTTTGCGATTGTTATTTATTTAAACATAATAAATTATTCAAAGATATATTCGAACCTCACAGACGTTCTGAGGCCTCTATTAGAGCTTATAATTCAAATTGGGGCTATCTTTTACTACTACAATTCCTTGAATAAGGAAGATTAGTTGCATAACCATGCTCAGACGGCTTATGAAAGGTGTAAGTGGATATAAAAATATACTGTCATTTAACCGCAAAACCTGCACAGGTATTGCAATGAGTTTTCATTCTCTTACAATAACCGGAAAACTGAAGGGTATGATAAGTTTAATCTTGCGCTAAAAAATTGTGAGGGGAGGTTGAAGTACCGGGAACTAATTGCTAAACAGCCGTAGTGTCCCTTTTTAGCACGTCTCCCAATACGCTTAAATTATATGTTGGTAAAATAATAGGGGCTCCAATATTAGATTGAAGGGTTAGGTTGCTTACCGCAGCTCTTATATAAGGGAAGGTAATTGCGATACCATTCGGATAAAAATAATCGGGAATTTTTTCAAATGGGGTTTCTGATGCGAACTTGAATACAGATTCCATTATGATGTGCACCCGAACTACGTCATCTTTAATTTTTGAATCATTTTCGAATGCCTTAAATTCCATTTTTAATAAAAACTCTGATTTTTCAGAGTTGTATTGTCCACTTGGATGAAAGGCTAACTCTAACTCACCCTGAGGTTGCTCAGGTTCATTAAATTCAAATTTGGGTATTTTATAATTAACTAAACTAAATACTCCTTTACTTGGGATTTTCTCCTCTGTCATAATTTATCTACTAAAAATAAACCCCGAAAAAATCGGGGCTAAATGTTTTAAAGTTACCATGTTTGGCTGTTTAGCCTCTTTAAAATGTATTGGTGAATATAGGAATGTGTCTTTGAAAACCTGTTGCGGGTTTTTAAGTTTGGTTAAAGAATGAGATGTGATAAAACACAAATATTCATTTGGGTATTTACTCATCATATCTACAATAAGCATCCCGCAATACTCATTAAACACCTGTTCATTATCTATACTTTCTGGAATAACATGAATAAAAAAAGTATTAGACCCATTGTCATATTCATAATAAGGGCTAAAATCTGGAAATGATTTTTTTATTTTTGCTAATTCAGTAAATAAATATTCCTTTGATTTCATATCCATTGTATTCCAAATTTATTTCTAAAAAAAGCCTTAAGGTCTAACGAAACTTCTTGTGCTTTTTTTGCGGTGGGCAAAGTTATCAATTGGGCTGTATAATCTGAATCCTTCCTAAAATTCTTCAAATCTCTTATTTTATTAAACTCTTTTATTGCAACATAGTCTTTATCCAACTCCTTTATTAGTTCAGCAATTAGATATTCATGAGAGGCGGCTCCCCCGCTAACATCAGGAGTTATTTTTTCTCTTTCTAATAAAATATGAATAGTGGTTTGTAAGCATGCATAATAAGAACAATGTACAGAGGGAGCCAAATTATTTCCACTGATGATAAGGGAGTGTGCCACCTTATAGTTTTCAGAAGCCTTTGAAAGCAAATTTGACATATTAAGTTCCGCAAATATACGAAATTTTGTTTAGACTCATTCTAAATTGTTAAATCTGACCATTTTTTGACCTATTTTTACAAAGCAATAATATGTTTTTAGCATTCTGAAACAGGTAATTGAAGACTTCTACCACCTATTCTTCCCCCGTTCAGATGAACAGCGGATAGATGATTCCTTTGCCTTTAAACTGGGGTTTTTGCTGCTTGTGGTGGTGCTGTGTGGCCTGTTTGCTCTTAGTCTTAGTAGTCCGTATTTATCCAGCTTATCAGCAGGGCTTTGGCTGCGCACCCAACCTCTATCCAGGGAATTGAGATTTTACAAAATCTAATACCCTATCTAAGCAATCCTGCTTAACCCGACCCAAAGGTTTGCTTAAAATATTTATAGATATAGTTTGAATAATATTCATTCTTATTCCGGTGGGCTTGGGAGGCGTGAAATCCATTTCAGTTGGTCTAAGTGAATATAATGAGCCGTCATCTTGCCCTATACTATCCATGCTTGACATCATTACGCCCCACACAAAAGAGTTCACCTGTGCAACAACTAAGAAGTTTCTAACTTTATAATCTTCTTTATCTGTATATGGGAATTTAGCAACAACTACATCTCCAGCGGTATAGGTTCTGGCCATAGGTTAATAGGTTAGTTGGGTGTTCTATTACTGTTCCATAGATATTCCAAGAGGTAGTTCTGATTCCAACCCCAATGAAAACAAATTTAAATCATCTTCAATTTGTTGATTAATTAAATCCCGTACATAAAAATGCTGGTCTAAGCTTTCCTTTAAAGCGTAAGCTATGGGTTTAAATATAGTAGGGGAATCTATTAATTTATTTGCAAAATTTTCATCTATCCCGCGTTTACTAAGTTCACTGAAAATATTTTTAAGTACACTTAATTCTGATAGTGGTAATTCGGGGATGGTATTTTGAAGCTTGGTTAGCATTAATGAAGACTTTCTAATCGTTCTTATTAAAAAGATGTACAAAAGGGGTAGACCAATAAAAGCTACCGGTATGCCAATTGGAATTGCAATAATAGCAACAAAAATACGAATGGATTTTTTGACTAATGAGGTGTATGCTTTCGTATAAAACCTCTTTATTAAATTAAAGGCTTGGATAATTATCTCATTATCCCTAATCTCTGTTCTAAAAGCATTCTGGTTGGCATGAACACTTAAACCGAGTTCCATAAGCAGTTTTGTTTTATAAATAACAATAATACGTTGTTGATTCAAAATTATTACAAGTAATCAACAATCGAAAGACAAAGGTATGGTAATTTGTTGAAAACGTGGGCAAAAAATTAAATAAGTCTAATATTTTACACAAATTTAACCATTTGAAATGGTTAAATTTGTGCTATGGCAAAAAAGAAAGAAGAAGAAACACCCCTAAAAGTTACAGGGAATTTCAATGATGTTCTTCTGGCCTCAATGGGTAAGAAAAAACCTGTTGCTGCGAAGAAGAAAAAGAAATAGATTTGTATTGGGTTACGGGCTGCGAATTAGTGCAAGTCAGGAGGAAGACCAAAATGACAAGTTTCGTAACAAGTTCTTTCACCAACTGGCAGTAATGCCGCTGCGATGTAAAGTAGGATTGCGGGGTTTTGTCCCCTCCTTCTGAAACACAAAGCTGAGAATCTTAAATTATCTCATTCATATCAAAATTTTCAGGGTTGTCCAAAGTTGTATATAGTCTCCGGTAGAAGAAACTTACCCGTGTACAAACGGTTTAGGCCTTTTTTGAAAGCTAAAAAAAGAAATTTTTACCAATGAAAAATAATAATTCTAATGCTTAAAATGCCTGATACCGGTAAACACCATGGCAAGCCCACTGGCATTGCAATAATCAATGCTCAGCTGGTCTTTGATAGAACCACCGGGTTGGGTAATGGCCGTAATGCCTGCCTTATGGGCTACCTCCACACAATCGGGGAAAGGGAAAAAAGCATCGGAAGCCATTACGGCACCGTGCAAATCCAATCCGAATTCGCGGGCTTTATTAATGGCATGGTGCAACGCATCAATGCGCGAAGTGTGGCCGCAACCAATTCCAAGCAGTTGCCCGTTTTTAGCGAGCACAATGGTGTTTGATTTGGCGTGTTTAACAATGCGAACGGCAAAAAGCATATCGGCTATTTCCTGTGGGGTAGCTGTTTTTTGTGTAGCCGGTTTCAGCATATCGGCTGTTTCGCTCACTTCATCTTTATCCTGCACCAGCACTCCGTTTAGTAATGATTTGTACTGAAGTTTACTTTTGGCATATGGTTTTTGCACCAGCAAAATCCGGTTCTTTTTGCTTTTAAGTATGTCAAGCGCACCGCCATCATATCCCGGGGCCAGCAACACTTCAAAAAACAAACTATCCATTTCCTGTGCAGTTTCCTTATCAATATTGCGGTTGCAGGCAATCACTCCGCCAAAGGCCGAAACGGGGTCACCGGCCAGTGCATCTTTCCATGCCTGCTTCAGTGTATCGCGCTGGGCAAGTCCGCACGGATTGGTATGTTTAATAATGGCAAAAGCCGGTTGGGTAAACTCGGCTACCAGTTCCGAAGCGGCATCGGCATCTACCAGGTTATTGTACGAAAGTTCTTTGCCGTGCAACTGAGAAAACACCTCATTCATTTCTCCGAAAAACACCGCCTGCTGATGTGGGTTTTCGCCATAGCGCAGCGTGGTTCCGTTAAGGTAACTTTGTTGGAACTCCTGTTTACTTTCGCCACTAAACCAGTTAAAAATACGGGTATCATAATGCGAAGTAATATTGAATGCCTTAGCGGCAAATTGTTTTCTGTCGGGTTTATCGCTGAAACCGTTTTTTGTGTTCAGCAGGTTCAACAAATCAGCATAGCTGCTTTTGTGAGCCACAATCAGTGTATCGGCAAAATTTTTAGCCGCAGCTCTTATTAACGATACTCCGCCAATATCTATTTTTTCAATGATGGTTTGTTCATCAGCTGTGCCTTTTACCGTTTCTTCAAACGGATACAAATCTACAATCACCAGGTCAAGCATGGGGATTTCGTATTGTGCGGCCTCCTGCATATCCTGTGCGTTTTCTCTGCGGGCCAGTATACCGCCAAATACTTTAGGGTGCAGGGTTTTTACACGCCCTCCCAAAATAGAAGGATATCCGGTTACTTTTTCTACAGCTACCACCGGAATTCCGAGTTGTTCAATAAAATCCTGTGTGCCTCCGGTAGAGTGAATAATTACCCCCAGCTCGTGCAGCCTGCGCACCACGGGTTCCAGCCCATCTTTATAAAATACGGAAATTAATGCGTTGCTTATTTTTTTGGCCTGGCTCATATACAAATTTTAATGAGCCGCAAAACTACTTCATTGGCTGCTGTTGCGAGGAAGATTTTTTCAGAACTTATTCACGTTTTCCTTCGGCCACTTTTTTCAGTTTTTGCAAACTTACTTGCATATCAGAGCCCTGTCGTTCGGTAACCGATTTGAGGGAAAAGCGGGCAAACGAATTATAACCCACATCGCCCGAATCGACCCAAGTAACTTGAGTGGCATTACCCTGTGCTTTTACCAGAATATCTCCGTCAGTACTAAACTCGCCATCGGCTGTAGTTATTTCATAGCGGATTCCCTTATTTATCTGAGACGATTTTATTGTAAACGTAATATCAACCAGCGGACCTTTCATTACAATGGCCGAATTTTCTCCGGCAGCAGGGCCTGAAAAAACATACTTATAGTTGGTATCGGGCGACTGCCAGCTCATCCATTTATTCCATTTGGCGGGAGTGTTGATATAGGTAAAAACACTGTCGACCGGAGCCTGAATGGTAACCGTTTTTGAAACAACAAATTGATTTTCAAAAAGCAGTGAAAGTAAAAAAACAGCCAATATAAAAAGGGCGATACCGATAAACGTGTTGCGAATGCGCGTAATAATCATAACAGGAGCAAAACTACGTGTTATTTGGAAAAGCCCAAGCCAATGGTTTGCATCAGATACCCGCCTTTACCTTCTATTCCGGGTCTCATACCCACCTCGAGCCTATAGGATATATTAAGCCGCGGAAAATCAACGCAACCTGTTTTTTCAAAAATAAGCCGGGCTCCCAACTTCTGCGTTTTAAAGCCACCCGCTCCGGTAACACTGTATGGTGCCCCGTTATAAAGTATTTGGTCTACGGTGATGGTTGGGCAATACAACACATCGAGGTACACATTGCGGATAAATGAAATTTCCTCCTCCCCTCCTTTGGCCGAGGTATAAAATACCCGCAACAGTTTTGAAACCGAAATTCCTCCGTAAAATCCGTTTGCCCTGCACATCGTATAAACATCTGCCGTATCCGGAAAAGTAAAAGGGGCACCCGTTCCGGCCAGTTCTCCGGTAAGGCCTCCTTTGGACGCGGTTTGATCTATGGTTTGACTCCAGTTATAAATGCCGCCTCTTAATCCAATCATTATCCGGGCCGGAAGGTATTTCTTAGTAAAGGTGTACAATGTGTCCTTTTCAATGGGGTCTACATAAAACTCAGATCCTGGCCACGCATATACCCTTGCTTTTGCATAGCCCGTATAGTTAAAAAACAACCCGAATCCGGCTTCGTACTGCAAAAAAAGTTTGGTGGTATTTTGCGAAGAAACAACTCCTTTGGTAGCGTTGTAGTGATTTAAATCAAAAAGTGATTGCTTAAACGACCCCTGCAGTGATAAAACCCGCGGCAACAGTACTTCCGCTTTTGCACCTATTCCAAAATTAAGCGAATTGGCCTGATTGTACTCGAGGTAATACGGTTGTGCGTGTAAAATTATTGTGGTGCCGTCCGGGTCCCAGGTTAGAGAAGAATCTAATTGTTCAGTGTTTTGAGCAGCGGCAAAAAAAGTACATAACAGCAACAACACTAAATAAAGGAAGCGGGGCGGGTGTAGGGGCATTTTGAGTTTCGTGTAATAATTGCGGTGAAAATAATGCATTATTGTGTATGCAACAAATATCTATGATGGCAAGGTGTAAATCTTTGTTTTCCTTTTGTTTTCTATTTGTATTGGTGTCGGGGGTACAGGGCCAGAACCACGAGGCAAAAGCCGTTAAGGTGGTCGACTTTCTGGTGAAGCACCGTTTTGACTCGGTTTATGCCATGTTTTCGGATGAGGTGAAGGAAGGTTTTTCGCTGAATAACCTCACCCTTACCTGGAGCGAATTTGAAAGACAGGGAGGCGGTTTAATTAAACACGGATACCCGCGTATGGACTACCTGATGGGAAACGAGGTATGGCTTACCGAAATTAATTTTACCAGAGTAACCTACGATTTAGTATTGAGGTTTGACAGCACGGAACAACTTTCGGGCTTTCGTATTTCACTGCCGGCCACAAAATGTGATTACCACGACCCAGCGTATGCAAAGGGAGCTTTTACCTACAAAGAAATTAAAACCTTTGTGACATTCGGCATCTATAAACTGCCGGCCATACTCACCCTTCCGGTAACCGCTGCAAAAGTTCCGGTGGTGGTGATGGTTCACGGCTCGGGGCCAAATGATATGGATGAAACAGCGGGTAATTATAAAACATTTCGCGACATGGCGCTGGGTTTGGCTGCAAACGGAATTGCCTCGCTGCGGTACGAAAAACGTTCGCGCGTGTTTGGAAATAAAATGGCAGCCCATATGGAAAATTTTACAGTAAAAGAAGAGGTGACGGACGATGCCCTTGCTGCCGTGAAACAGGTTTCGGGTATTCCGGAAATTGATGCTGCAAAGGTTTTTTTAATGGGGCACAGCTTAGGTGCTTTGCTGGCTCCCCGCATTGCCTTGCAAACTAATTTGCTGCACGGAATAATTATGCTGGCCGCAAATGCACAACCGTTGCAAAACCTGGTACTGGAGCAATATGAATACCTCACCTCACTTGACACTACAGCCACCGAACAGGAGAAAAAAGAATTTCTGGAAGAAACCCGTACCAAAATAAATCAGCTTAGCGATACTGCGGCTGTTAGAAATATGAATGCTGAAGATTTATTATTGGGGCTCCCGGCAACATACTGGTTAGATTTAATTAACTACCACCCGACAGAAGCAGCAAAAAAACTTTCGGTACGCATACTTATTGTGCAGGGAGGAAAAGACTACCAGGTTACTCCCAAAGAATATGCACTATGGCAAAAAGCTCTCAAGAAAAAGAAACACACCACATTTATGTTTTTCCCCGAGCTTAATCACCTGATGGTGCCATCGGTAGGCAAACCTGCACCCGCTCAATACACTCAAACCAAAGGAAATGTTCCGGAGGAATTAGTGAAACAGGTAGTGAGCTGGATAAATTCGAAAAATTAAAAATCAGGAAAGGAGTTTTTGCCTGAGCAGGAACTCCAGTTGCTCATTTACCCTGAGCAGCTGAGAAATTAAATCTTTGTTTTGCTCCCTAAGCGAAAATACCTCGTGGCCGTTTCTAAAAACAGCCCTTAACTGTTGTTCATCCCAGGGCTTGGTGAGGTAATAAAAAATTTGTCCTTTGTTAATGGCATCCACCACGGCTTCAATATCGGTGTAGCCGGTGAGCAAAATGCGGATGGGATTAGGAAAATCGGGGATAATAGATTCTAAAAATTCAACCCCGGTAACCCCGGGCATACGCTGGTCGGTAACCAAAATTTGAATAGGCACCTGTTCCAAAATTGCCCTGCCCTCCTGAGCCGAAAGAGCAATATGGACATCAAAATCCCGCCTGAAAACAGCTTTAAATGAATTCAGGTTATTAATTTCGTCATCCACGTAAAGGATGCTGATCTTTTTGTTTTCAGCCATTTAATTAAATTCTTATTCAAAAATAACAATACAGACCCTGATAAGCGACAAAATTCACCATTATTTTTTAATAATTCATCGAAAATTTCTAAATTGCTTTCAAAATTTATTAGTAATGCACACTCTTTCTCCTATTGAACAGTTGCTGATACCCAGTGAACGAAATGATTTTTCGTGGAAGGTTTTCATTTTTAATACTGAGAAAACTACTGACCGTGAAAAGCTTGAAATATTGCTTGCCGAAAAGCCCGGTTGCATACGTATTGATACCTTGAAGCAGCAACTGACCGAGCTGGCTAAAATACGAAACGCACATAAAAAATTAACTCACGAAGAAACCGAAGAATGGATAACCTCTTTTTTAAACGGCCGGCAAATGGCTACTTACGGAGTGTGGGTTTATTACCCCTGGAGCAACCGGCTGGTTCATGTATTGGGTAAAGAGGAGTTTATTGAAGTGCGCACCAGCCGCAACCTGTACAAAATAACACACGAAGAGCAGCAACTGTTATCAACTAAGTGCATAGCCATTATTGGTCTTTCTGTTGGCAAGTCTATAGCTTTGGCTTTAGCAACCGAGCGCATTTGCGGTAAGATGAAGCTGGCCGATTTCGACACACTTGACCTGAGTAATTTAAACAGGTTAAATGCGGGCATTCAGGATATAGGATTGCCCAAAACCATTATTGCCGCCCGCGAAATTGCCGAACTTGACCCATACTTAGATGTAGAACTTTTTGAAGACGGGCTTACAGCTGAAAATACTGACCTGTTTTTTGGCGGAACGGCAAAACCGGACATTTTGATTGAAGAGTGCGATAGTTTGGATATAAAAGTAATGGCCCGGTACAAGGCCCGCGAGTTGAGAATACCTGTGGTAATGGATACAAACGACCGCGGCATGCTAGATATTGAACGGTTTGATCTGGAACCCGGGCGCCCCGTGTTACACGGACTCATGGAAGGAATAAATCCCGAAAACCTCGCCACACTCACGCAGGCCGAAAAGCTGAATGTAGTGATTAAAATGATAAACAGCGAACAGATTTCGGACAGATTAAAACGTACAATGAGTGAAGTAGGACGCACTGTAGTTTCGTGGCCTCAGCTGGCATCGGCTGTGTATTTGGGCGGAGCTTTGGGGGCACACTGCAGCAGAAAAATATTATTAAACGAACATGTGCCCTCGGGCAGATTCTATATTGATTTAGACGAACTAATAAACTAAGGCAGTACACTGAAAACAGAAATTGTTAGCATAAGGGTATTTAGGGCGGTTGAAGACAACGCTTCCTGTTTGCGATTTGCCGAAGGGCACTCAAACGTGTTGCGTGATTATGGTGTTACCAAAGTAACCTCTGCCAAAAACGACTGGATAAATAATCCGGATGTATATGTAGTGATTGTAGAATCGCCTGACGGAAAAATTACCTATGGTGGCGAACGGATTCATGTTGCCAACGGAGTAAATCCTTTACCCATTGAAGCAGCCATTGGGGTAGTTGATGCCGGTATTTATGATTTGGTGGCAAAGTATGTTCCGGGCCGAACCGGAGAATTGTGCGGACTATGGAATTCCAAAGCCATTGCCGGGCATGGCATAAGTGTATTGCTGAGTAAAATAGGGGTGGCTCTTTCTATGCGCCTGCAACTAGGAAGTTTATTTGTACTGTGTGCTCCATACACGGTAGCAATGACCCAAATGTGCGGTTTTGAAATTGAAACATCAATTGGAAATAAAGGGACATTTTATTACCCAAAGCTTGATTTAATTGCCACCTCTCTTATTATCAAAAATGTGCCTAATATCCCAACAGCCGATAAGGAAATTAAAAAAGAAATTCTATCTTATTACTCCGCAGGAAAGCTTCACACACACGAGAAAGGACCCAAAGGTGAACTTGATGTGGAACTTAATTTAATAATTCAAAAAATGTAAACATAAATAATAGCTAAACCCGTTATGAATTTTGTCAAAACTACCTTTATTACCCTGTTGATTTTTTGCTATTTCAGCATAAAAGCACAAAAACCCTTTAATGTTACAACAGCCGAAGCCAACCCGCTTATTCCGGAGCAACACCTCCACCTTTTTGTGGATTCTACGGCCTCCCTTTCTGTTGATCAGGTGGCTGCCATTAATGAGCAATTTAAACCAAGCCCTACTGCGGTGCCGCATCATCCGGTTACCAAATCAAATTTCTGGATTCACTTTAAAATAAAAAACGAACTCCTTTTTACCAAGGTGCTCATTACCGTTCAAAATGCGGTATTGCAAAATGTTACTCTTTATTACCGTGCCGAAGAAGATTCTTTTTCAGCTATTCAAATTACGAAAGACGAACCGTTTCAAAGCCGTATTTACCAGTCGCAAAATCCGGTTTTCAGCCTCCCCTCGTCAGACCATGAAGTGTTGTACGATTGCTATTTATTGGTAAACAGTTATACTGAGCTGCAAACTCCGGTATATATAGGAACGGCTGCTTCCATGCTGCAAAAAATTGAAGAAAAGGATTACTCATTCGGCATTTACACTGGAATTATGCTGGTTATTTTTCTGTACAATCTTTTTATCTTTTTTATAGTAAAGGACCGCAGTTACCTTTTTTATATCATCTACATTGCTTCGGTGGCCTTTGTGCAGATAAGTCTGCAGGGATTCGGG
>Ga0268298_10001870_pt1 | contig 23878 bp, 20 predicted proteins | sample WWTPWeurt_MetaG_FD_194462 | JGI IMG/M metagenome (GOLD analysis project Ga0268298, IMG submission 194462) | Activated sludge microbial communities from WWTP in Nijmegen, Gelderland, Netherland - WWTP Weurt | ecosystem: Engineered > WWTP > Aerobic digester > Activated sludge | place...
GCTCGATCCGCTGGGGCTGCTCAACCCCGGCAAGATCGTCTGATGCCGGCCGACGGCCACCCCGGATTCAAGGCCGTGCCACCGCGCCACCGCCACGCCCAACGCTGAGGACCCTCCATGGCAAGCACCTGGAACGTCGTGCCCGTCACGCCTGCCGACTACCGGCGCCTGGCCGAGCGCCGATTGCCGCGCTTCATCTTCGACTACCTCGACGGCGGGGCCAACGACGAGCTGACGCTGGCACGCAATGTGAGCGACCTGCAGGCCCTGACGCTGCGCCAGCGGGTGCTGCGCGACGTCTCGGCCATCGACACCTCCACCACGCTGGCCGGCCGGCGCGTGGCCATGCCGCTGGCGCTGGCGCCGGTGGGGCTGGCCGGCATGATGGCGCGGCGCGCCGAGGCGCAGGCGGTGCGGGTGGCCGAGGCCGCCGGCGTGCCGTTCACGCTGTCCACCGTGGGCACCTGCCCGATGGAGGAGGTGCGCGCCGCGGCCACCCAGCCGTTCTGGTTCCAGCTGTACATGGTGCGCGACCGCGGGGTGGTCAAGGCGCTGCTCGAGCGCGCTGCCGCCAACGGCTGCGACACGCTGGTGTTCACCGTCGACCTGCCGCTGACCGGCATGCGCCATCGCGACGTGCGCAACGGCATGCTCAGCGCCGGCACCCGGGCCCGGCTGGCCAAGCTCGGCCAGCTGCTGCAGCGACCGGGCTGGCTGCTGGACGTGGCCATCCGCGGCAAGCCGCACCGCTTCGGCAACCTGAGCGACCAGGTGCCCGACCCCGACGACCTGCAGGCCTTCCGCGCCTGGGTCGAGGCGCAGTTCGATCCGTCGGTCACCTGGAAGGATATCGAGTGGCTGCGCGCCCAGTGGCCTGGCCGGCTGCTGCTCAAGGGCGTGCTCGAGGCCGACGATGCCAGGGCCGCGGCCGAGGTGGGCGCCGACGGCGTGATCGTCTCCAACCATGGCGGGCGGCAGCTCGATGCCGTGGCCTCCACCATTGCCAAGCTGCCGGCGGTGGCCGCTGCGGTGGGCGAGCGCATCGAGGTGCTGATGGACGGCGGCGTGCGCAGTGGCGTGGACGTGATGAAGGCCATCGCCAGCGGCGCGCGCGGCGTGCTCGTCGGCCGCCCGTGGGCCTGGGCCCTGGCCGGGGCCGGGCCCGCAGGCCTGGCGTCGCTGCTGGCCACCTTTCGACGCGAGCTGCAGGTGGCCATGGCGCTGGGCGGCGTCTCGCGCATCGCCGACATCGGGCCGGGCGCGCTCGACGGCTGAGCGACGCGACCGTCGAGGTCGCAGCCGACAGGGCCCGCTCAGGCCCGCACCGCGGTCAGGGCCGCTTCAACGCGGCCTCGCGCGCGGCGCGAGACTCGTCGCTCATCGCCGCGAGCGCGATCTGGTCGTGGGCCATGTGGCCGGCGGCATGGTTCAGCGCGGTAGCCACGGCATTGGCCGTTTCCTTGCTCATGCGCACCGCCGCGGCCGGCATGGCCAGCGTTCGGGCCGCCAGTTGCCGTGCCTTGGCCAGCGCGCCGCCCCGCGGTGCAGTGTGATCCACCAGGCCCATGGCCAGCGCCTCGGCCGCGCCGATGCGTTCGCACAGGATGGTCAGCCGCTTGGCGCGCGCCGGGCCGAGCAGGTTCACCAGCCGCGGGATGGTGCCCCAGGTGAGCGGGATGCCCAGGGCGATCTCGGGCAGGCTGACGAAGGCATCGTCGGCCAGCACGCGCCAGTCGCAGGCCAGCGACAGGGCCAGACCTCCGCCCACGGCATAGCCCTCGATGGCCACGAGGGTGACCTGCGGCAGCTCTTCCCAGGCCTTGCACAGCCGATAGCCCAGCGAGGCGGTGAGCCGCCGCTGCACCAGCGGCTGCGCCGCGTCGGCCCAATCCCGCGCATCGCGCAGGTCGGCGCCGGCCGAGAAGCAGGTGTCGTCGCCGGTGAGGATCACCACGTCGACGTCGGCCCGCTCGGCCAGGCTGCTTGCCACGTGGATCAGCTCGCGCATCAGCGCCTGCGACAGCGCATGGCGCACCGCGGGCCGGTTCAGCCGCACCACGGCCAGGCGATCGGCGATCTCGAGCTGCAGGTGTTCGAAGTCCATCGGGCATCTCCTCGGCAGGCCCCGTGGCGGGGCCCCACCGGCCCGACTGTAGGCCGCCTGCGTGGCCAGAGCCTGCCTGCGTGGATCAGTGCAGCGCCGCCAGCAGTGGCGGCCGGCTCCAGTTGCGGCGCAGCGTGAGGAACTCGTCCAGCGGCCTGGGCTTGGAGACCAGGTAGCCCTGCACCTCCTGGCAGCCGGCCTGCGACACCGCCGCCAGTTGCTGCGCGGTCTCCACCCCTTCGGCGATGGTGCGCATGCCCAGCGTGTCGGCGAGCTGGGTGATCATGGTGACGATGGCCTTGGCGTCGGGCCGCAGCAGCACTTCGTTGACGAAGGCCCGATCGATCTTCAGCGTGTCGAACGGGAAGCGGCGCAGGTAGGCCAGCGACGAGTAGCCGGTGCCGAAGTCGTCCAGCGCCACGCGCACGCCCAGGCTGCGCAGCGCATGCAGTTCGTCCAGCGCACTGGGCACGTCGCCCATGAACACCGATTCGGTGATCTCCAGCTCCAACATCGAGGGGTCGGTGCCGAACTCGTGCAGCGCTGCGGACACCTGTGCGGCGAAACGCCCATCGCGCAGCTGGGCCGGCGAGACGTTCACCGAGACGATCAGCCCGCTCAACGGGCCGGCCGCCGCCCGGCAGGCCTCGCGCAGCACCCAGGTACCGAGCTCGTCGATCATGCCGGTTCGCTCGGCCACCGAGATGAACTCGTCCGGGCCCACTTGGCCCAGCTCGTCGTGGCGCCAGCGCATCAAGGCCTCGGCGCCGACGATCTGCCAGTTCTCGATCTCCACCTTGGGCTGCCAGGCCAGGCTGAGCTCGCCCTTGGCCAGTGCCCGCCGCAGGCCCTGTTCGATCATGGCGCCGCGCCGGCTGTGCTCGCCCATGCGCGGCTGGTAGACGCAATGCCGCCCCCGGCCGGCAGCCTTGGCCTCGTACAGCGCGATGTCGGCCTGGATGACCAGCTCGTCGACGCCAATCGGTTCGTGGCCGAACGTGGCCACGCCCACGCTCGCGCCCACGCGCATCACGCGCCCGCCCAGCTCCACCGGCTGCTCGAGGGCATCGATCAGCCGCTGCGCCAGGTGGCCCAGCTCGACCGGGTCGTCGGTGTGGTTCACCAGCACCGCGAACTCATCGCCCCCGAGTCGCGCCACCAGGTCGCCGTCGCGCAGCCCGTTGGCCAGGCGCCTGGAGACGGCCATCAGCAGCTCATCGCCGGCGGTGTGGCCCAGGGTGTCGTTGACCGCCTTGAAGTGATCCAGGTCCAGCGCCAGCAAGGCGCCGCGGCGCCCCTCGTCCAGCGCCTTGGCCAGCGCACCACGCAAGGTGGCCCGGTTGGCCAGGCCGGTCAGGCCGTCGGTGTGGGCCATGCGGTGCAGGTTCTGCTGGGCCACCATGGCCTCGGTGATGTCGGCCAGCACGCCACGCCAACCGATGGTGTGTCCGTGCTCGTCGAGCAGGCGCTTGCCGTGCAGCGACAGGTGCCGAGGGCCCGCCGGCGACGGCAGGGTCAGCACCACGTCGCGGAACGGCCGCTCCTCGTCGATGGCCGCCCGCAGCGGCGCCACATCGGCGCCACGCAGCGAAAGCAGGATCAGCAACGGCACCGACAGCGCCGTGGCCTCGTCCACCCCCAGCAGGTTGGCCAGTCTTGGAGACAGGTGCGTCAGCCGCCCGTCCAGGCCCGTCTCCCACAAGGCCTCGCCGGCGTGCTGCTCGAAGTCCTGCAGCAGCAGGGCCAGCATGCGCTCCTGCCGCTCGGCCTCGGCACGCGAGCGCAGCAGCAGGATGGACTTGAAGGCGCCGTCCACCGAGCCCAGTGCCACTACCGGCGCGTACAGGCTGAGCAGCACCGCCAATCCGGCGTACGTCGGTTCTCCCGAGCCAGCCAGGGCCGCCAAGGCGCCGAAAGCGACGATCGCCACCCAGGCCAGGCTGGCCAGCGGCAGCGTGCTCAGCGCAAAGGCACCCGCGCCGAGCATGCCGGTGGTGAGCGTGCCGATGATCACCTGCTGCGGCCCCGTCGCCGAGCCGAACCAGGCCAGCGGCATCACCGCCCACATCGAGGCCAGCCAGGCGGCGTGCCAGGTCGAGCGACGGATCGCCGCGGCCGAGGCGGTTTCGATCCGCCGGTCGCGTTGGCGCCACCAGCTGCGCAGCGCAACGACGGAAATCAGCCACAACAGGCCGGCCCAGACCCACATGCCGACCGACCACTGGTGCCGGAACACCCACAGCACGATGGCCGAACTGCCCAGGTTGGCCGCCATCAGCTGCGGGGTGCGGCGCACCACGGCCAGCAGGTGCCGCGCCCGGATGCGGGTCGTCTCCGCATCGCTGGCGGCGTACAGCGCCTGGATCTCCGGGATCAGGCGCCGTTCGGCAGAAGGGGTGGGGCGAGCGTGCATGCGTTCGTGGATGCCACGCCGTCGGCCTTGCACCCCACAGTACGACCAGGCGCGCGCAACGCCGGCCGACGACTTGCGGGCGTACACGTCCTATCGACCTTCGCGGGCGAATCTTGAGGCGGCCCGGGCCATCAAGTCCGACCCCGGGCGTGCCGATGACTCGAGGTGATGAATCCGTTCAATCGTCGTGCCGCCTCGCGCATCGCTGCCGCCAGCCTGGCCCTGGCCGCGTTGGCCAGCCCGGCCGCATGGTTCCTGGCCCGCGAGACCGCCGAGGAGGCGATCGTGTCGCTGGCTGTCGAGGAGTCGGGGCGCCTGCTGCGCAGCGCCGATGCGATCGACCTGGGCGGCCCGCAGGCGGCTGACCACGCCCGGCAGGCCGCCACGGCGATCATCGGCGGCCTGTTCGACATCGCCGAGATCTATGACCGCAAAGGCGCAAAGCTCGCCGAGGCCACGACGTCGCAGGGCCACGAACTGGAGCACGCGCTGCCCCCGCATGGCGCGCCGACGTACACCGCGTCGTCGTACGAGAGCCTGAAACTCGACGACGGGCGCTGGGTGCTGCGCACCTTCGTGCCGCTGCGCGCCCAGGGCTCTGGCCGGATGGAGGGCGCGCTGACCGGCTACTTCGAGGGCGTTCGCCTGGTGCCGTCATGGCAGCGCCAGCAGGTGATGCAGGCGTCCCTGAACGCGGCCCTGCTTGCGGCTCTGTCGTCGCTGGGCTGCGGCCTGGTGCTCTACCCGGTGGTGGTTCGGCTGTCGAAAGACAACGAACGCAAGGCCCGCGAGGTCCTGGACGCCCACCTCTCGATGATGGAAGCGCTGGGCAGCGCCATCGCCAAACGCGATTCCGACACCGGCGCACACAACTACCGCGTGGCCTGGATCGCCGCACGCATCGCCGAGGCCATGGGCCTGCGCGGTCCGCCGATGCAGGCCTTGATTGCCGGCAGCTTCCTGCACGACATCGGCAAGATCGGCGTGCCCGATGCCATCCTCCTCAAGCCCGGACGACTTGACGATGCAGAGATCGCCGTCATGCGTACCCATGTGGCGCAGGGCGAGGAAATCGTGGAAGGCATCGGCTGGCTGGTGGGCGCGCGTGACGTGGTCTCGGGTCACCACGAAAAGTGGGACGGAAGCGGCTACCCGCGTGGATTGGCCGGCCAGGCGATTCCCCTGGCCGCCCGCATCTTTGCCGTGGCCGACGTGTTCGACGCGCTGTGCTCGAAACGCCCCTACAAGTCGGCGATGCCGTTCGAGGCGGCGATGGCCATCCTGACCCGCGACACCGGCAGCCACTTCGACCCCACGGTGATAGCGGCCTTTCAGCCGATGGCCGCTGCCGTGCACGCCCGCCTGAGCGCCATCGACGAGAACGACGCCAGGCACCTGCTGCAGGAGCGGGTGAGCGAGCACTTCCATCTGGCGCCGCCTCCCGAGCCCGCTCCCGGGGCGCTGGCCACCGCTTGACCTGGCGCGCCAGCGCTCGGGCATCGGCACTCCAGACCCGACAACAGGGCCACAGGCCGTGGCAACGGCAGCCCGTCGCCACTGCGGCACACTGCGGTGGCGACCATGCGATGACCAGACCCCGTCGTCTGCCCGCAGCACTTCCAGGAGCATCGAGCCATGCAACCCACCGCGACCGACCTCTATCGCCCCGACCCCCTGCTCGACCTGGTGCTCGAGCGCACCGTCGACCTGCCGCCCGAGAAGGTGTGGGCCGCCTGGACGCAGCCCGAGCTGCTGATGCGCTGGTTCTGCCCCCTGCCCTGGAGCGTGTCGGCCTGCGAGATCGACCTGCGCCCGGGCGGCGTGTTCAAGACCACGATGCGTTCGCCGGAGGGCGAGGAGTTTCCCAACACCGGTTGCTGGCTCGAGGTGGTGCCGATGCGCCGATTGGTCTTCACCGACACGCTGTTGCCGGGCTTTCGCCCCGCGCCGAATCCCTTCATGACCGGCGTGATCCGCCTCGAGCCGGCGGGCGCCGGCACGCACTACACCGCGATGGCCCGGCACCTGGATGCCGGCGCCACCGAACGACATGCCGCGATGGGCTTCCAGGAAGGCTGGGGCAAGGCCCTCGACCAGCTGGTCGCGCTGATGTCGTGACACCCAGGTGACAACGGCGCCCGGGCGATCCGCGCATCCTCGACCCGTGACGCCATGGGCGGCGCATGCCGGATGTGCCCGTCCCGCGGCGGCCTCCTGCCCTTCGGAGAACCCCCCATGAACGCCCCTGAACGCATCGCCAAGGATCGCCTGTTCCTGGCCGACACGCACGAGGTGATCAACGTCTCGAGCGAGCTGACCGACACCAACCTCTACACCCACGACATGGCGCTGGTCGAAGGCGTGCGCCGCGAAGGGGCGGGTTGGGCACACGACAAGCTGACGGCCTTCGGCGCCCTCACCGGCTCGGCCGAGTACCTGGAGCTGGGCGTGCAGGCCAACCAGAACCCGCCCGAGCTGGACACGCACGACCGCTTCGGCCGCCGCATCGACCGGGTGCGATTCCATCCGGCCTACCACACGCTGATGCGCACCGCCATCGAGCACGGGCTGCATTCGTCGCCCTGGACCGACCCGGGTACCGGCGCCCACGTGGCGCGCGCCGCGCACACCTACCTGCACACGCAGGTCGAGGCCGGCCACGGCTGCCCGATCACCATGACCTTCGCCGCCGTGCCCTCGCTGCGCACCACGCCCGCCCTGGCCGCGCTGTGGGAGCCGAAGATCACCGCCCGCACCTACGACCCACGCAACGTGCCCGATGCACAGAAGGCTGGCCTGACCATCGGCATGGCCATGACCGAGAAGCAGGGCGGCTCGGACGTGCGCGCCAACACCACGCGCGCGTTCCCGATCGGCGCCGAGGGGCCGGGCCAGGCTTACGAGCTGGTGGGCCACAAGTACTTCGTCTCGGCGCCGATGTGCGATGCCTTCCTGGTGCTGGCCCAGACCGAGGCCGGGCTGTCGTGCTTCCTGCTGCCGCGCTGGCGGCCCGACGGCAGCAAGAACCCGATGCAGGTGCTGCGCCTGAAGCGCAAGATGGGCAACGTCTCGAATGCCTCGAGCGAGACCGAACTGCGCGGTGCGCTGGCCTGGATGGTGGGCGAGGAAGGCCGCGGCGTGCGCACCATCATCGAGATGGTGGCGATGACGCGCTTCGACTGCATGGTGGGCTCCACCGCCGGCCAGCGCGCGGCGCTGGCGCAGGCGCTGCACCACTGCGGCCAGCGCTCGGCCTTCGGCCGGGTGCTGAACCAGCAGCCCTTGATGCGCAACGTGCTGGCCGACCTGGCGCTCGAGACCGAGGGCGCGCTGGCGCTGACGCTGCGCATCGCCCGTGCGCTCGACCACCGCGACGATGCCCACGAGGATCACCTGGTGCGGCTGGTCACCGCCGTGGGCAAGTACTGGATCTGCAAGCGCACGCCGCACCACGCCTACGAGGCGATGGAGTGCATCGGCGGCAGCGGCGTGATGGAGGACAGCCCGTTCCCGCGGCTGTTCCGCGAATCGCCGGTCAACGCCATCTGGGAGGGCAGCGGCAACGTGCAGTGCCTGGATGTGCTGCGCGCGATGCAGAAGACGCCGGCCGTGGTCGAGGCCTTCTTTGCCGAGGTGGGCAAGGCGCGCGGGGCGAATGCGGCGCTCGATCGCCACGTGGCTGGCATCGCGACGATGCTGCGCGACCCCGGCGATGCCGAGTACCGTGCGCGCGACCTGGTCGACCGCATGGCACTGGCCATCCAGGGCGCGCTGCTGCAGCAGCACGCGCCCACCTTCGTCGCCGATGCGTTCTGCGCCTCGCGCCTGGAAGGCGCCGGCCACCGCAACTACGGCACGCTGCCACGCGAGGCCGACTGCGTGGCCATCATCCGGCGGGCGTCACCCACCCTTTGAGCCAGTCGGGCGCCGCGGGCGTTCAGGCGCCCGCGGGCTTGCGCTGATCGGGCCGCACGCGCGGCGCCAGCAGGGCCTCGGCGGTGTCGGCGTCCAGCGGCCGGCCTTCGCCATCCACCAGCGGCAGTTCGGCATCGTTCCAACCACGCAGGCCGGTGCGCAGCGACGCCACCTGGGTGAAGCCCATGGCGCGCATCACGTCGGCGGCCAGCAGCGATCGATTGCCCGAGCGGCACACCACCACGATGGCCTGTTCGCGCCCCGCGGCCAGCCGGGGCTCGGTCTCGTCGAAATCCCACTCGCAGGCCTGCTCGAGCACGCCGCGCGGCACATGCAGCGCGCCTGCCAGGCGCAGCAGCGCCACTTCGGCCGGCTCGCGCACATCCAGCAGCAGCGGTGCGCCGGGGGCGGCCATGCGGGCCTGCAGGTCCCAGGGCATCAGCTCGGGCACCCGGGTGCGGGCATCGTTGATCAGGTCGGCATAACGGGTCATCTGCGGCTCCGGCGCATCGCGGGGGTGGGCCCCCGGATTGTCGGCCGGCCGGATGGGTACCATGCTCGTTTTGCACATGGAGTGGCTGCACATGGGTGCTGACATGGGATTTCGACTGCCGCGGCTGTGCCTGCCCCGGCCCGGCATCGATCTGCAACGCTGGGCCGTGGTGGCCTGCGACCAGTACACCTCCGAGCCCGAGTACTGGGCCCAGGTGCAGCAGCTGGTGGGCGATGCGCCCTCCACGCTGAACCTGATCTTTCCGGAGGTGTACCTGGGCAAGGCCGATGCGCCGCAGCGCATCGAGCGCATCCAGGCGGCGATGCGGCAGTACCTGGCCGACGGCCTGCTGCGCGAGCATGAAGGCGCGGTCTACGTCGAACGCACGATCGACGGCCACGGCGGCCCCCGGGTGCGGCGCGGCCTGATGCTCGAGCTCGATCTCGAGCACTACGACTTCAGCCGCACCTCGGCCAGCCTGATCCGCCCCACCGAGGGCACGATGATCGAGCGGGTGGCGCCGCGCATCGCGGTGCGCCGCGGGGCCGAGCTGGAGCTGCCGCACATCCTGGTGCTGATCGACGACCCCGCCGGCACGGTGATCGAGCCGCTGGGGGCCGAGCGCAGCGCGCTGGCGCCGCTGTACGACACACCGCTGATGCAAGGCGGTGGTCGCGTGGCCGGTTACGCGGTGGATGCCGCCCGCACGGCCCGGCTGGTGCAGGCGCTGCAGGCACTGGGCACGCCCCAGGCCTGTGCCGCCCGCTACGGCCTGCCGCCCGACACCCCGCCGATGCTGTTCGCGATGGGCGACGGCAACCATTCGTTGGCCACGGCCAAGTCCCTGTGGGACGAGATCAAGGCCAGCGTCGGGCCCGACCACCCGGCCCGCTGGGCGCTGGTGGAGGTGGAGAACATCCACGATCCGGCGCTGGAGTTCGAGCCCATCCACCGCGTGCTGTTCGATGTGAAGGCCGACCTGCGCCAGGCCTTGTCGCAGGCCCTGGGCCAGCGCCTGTCGATCACGCCGGTGGCCGATGGCACGGCCATGCGCGAGCGCATCCGTACCCTCCGGGCCGCGGCCTCGGTGCCCGGCGCCACGCCCCGCCAGGCCGCGGGCCTGATCGGGCCGGGGGGCCGCTTCGAGGTGCTCGAGATCACCGATGCGCCCTCCACGCTGGAGGTGGGCACGCTGCAGCCGATCATCGACGCCTACATGGCCCAGGGCGGCGCCCGCGAGATCGACTATGTGCACGGCGACGATGTGGTCGAGCGCCTGGGCCTGGCGGCGGGCAGCCTGGGCCTGCACCTGCCCACCGTGGGCAAGAGCGACCTGCTGCGCATGGTGGTGCGCGAAGGCCCGCTGCCGCGCAAGACCTTCTCGATGGGCGAGGCGCACGAGAAGCGCTTCTACGTCGAGGCCCGGCGCATCCGCTGACGGGCTCGTGGGGCGGCGGGTGTCGAGCCCTCCACGCCCCACCGCCTCCGGCGCCGGCCCGTCGGCCGGTGCGACCCGATCCACCCTCGAGAGCCTCTTCGCATGACCCCAACCAATCCCCTGCCGCTGGCCGGCCGCGTGGCCCTGATCACCGGCGCCAACACCGGCATCGGCGCGGTGACTGCGCGCGAGCTGGCCCGGCGCGGCGCCCGGGTGTTCATCGCCTGCCGCACGCCGGCGCGGGCCCAGCCGGTGCTGGAGGCCATCCGCGCCGAGGGCGGCCAGTGCGAGCTGCTGACGCTGGACCTGGGCGACCTCGATTCGGTGCGCCGTTGTGCCGATGCGTTCATCGCCACCGGGTCGCCGCTGCACCTGCTGGTCAACAACGCCGGACTGGCCGGCGGCCATGGCTTCACCGCCTCGGGCTTCGAGCTGGCCTTCGGCACCAACCATGTCGGGCACTTCCTGCTGACGCAGCTTCTGCGCCCGGTGCTGGAGCGCAGCGCGCCGGCGCGCGTCGTCACCGTCGCCAGCCGGGCCCACCGCCGGGCCACCGGCATCGACTGGACCTCGGTGCGGCAACCCACGCAATCGCGCACCGGCCTGGCCGAGTACAGCGTGTCCAAGCTGGCCAACATCCTGTTCAGCGCCGAGCTGGCGCGCCAGCTGCGCGGCACCGGCGTCACCACCTACTCGCTGCACCCCGGCGTGGTGGCCACCGAGGTGTGGCGCTCGGTGCCCTGGGTGCTGCGCAGCGTGCTGAACCTGTTCACGCTCACGCCCGAGCAGGGCGCGCGCACCACGCTGCACTGCGCCACCGATCCCGCGCTGGGGGGCGAGACGGGCCGCTACTACGTGGATGGCCGACCCGCCGCGCCGACGCCGGTGGCCCAGGATGCCGGCCTGGCCGCGCAGCTGTGGCAGCGCAGCCTCGACTGGGTGGCGTGAAACGTTGAGCCGCAGGATCCCGGCGCCCGGCCGGGATCTTTCGCGCTCAGGTGGGCAGCAGGTCGAGGTCGGCGGCCAACTCGTCCAATTCGGCCATGATGGCCTGCAGGTCGGCCTCCGAGGGCATCGCCGACCGTCCATCGTCGACCTGGCTGCGCAGCGCCGCTTCGAGGCGGGCGGCCCGGCCCGACAGGCCCATCGCGCCCAGGGTGCCGGCGGCGCCCTTGAGGTTGTGGGCCAGGAACCGCGCCGTGGCCGGATCGCCCTTGCGCATGGCCGCCTGCAGCTGCAGCATCGACTCGCGCTGCGTCGTGACGAAGCGGCAGAACAGGTCGAGGTAACGGTCGCGCTTGCCGCGCAGTGCCGCCACGCCTCGGGCCACATCGACGCCGGGCCGGTCGGCCAGCCGGCGCAAGGCAGAGCCCGGCCCCACCGCCGGGGCCGGCGCGGTGCCCACGGGCGGCGGCACCAGCAATCCGGCATCGCCCAGCGCCCGCCGCCGTTCGGGCAAGGCGGCGGCCGGGATCGCCGGGGCCGGCGCCGGCAACCACTTGAGCAGCACCGAATACAGCACATTGGCATCCACCGGCTTGGCCACGAAGGCATCCATGCCGGCCGCCTTGCAGGCCTTGCGGTCCTCGTCGAAGGCGTTGGCCGTCATGGCCACGATGGGCACGGCAGACCAGCCGGGCAGCCCGCGCATCTCACGCGTGGCCTGCAAGCCGTCCTTGATCGGCATCTGCACATCCATCAGCACCAGGTCGTAGAGGTGCGCCTGGGCCATCTGCACCGCCTGCTGGCCGTTCTCGGCGGTGTCGACCGACAGGGCCGACCCATGCAGCAGTTGCAGCGCCACCTCGCGGTTGATCGCGTTGTCCTCGACCAGCAGCACGCGGGCGCTGACATGGCGCAGCTTCTCCCAGGGCTGCAGGTCACGCTCGTCGGCCAGCACATCGACGGGCATCACGCCCTTGCCGCGCTGCAGCCGCGCGGTGAACCAGAACGAACTGCCCACGCCCACCTGGCTGGACACCCCGACCTCGCCACCCATCAGCTGGGCCAGCTTGCGACTGATCGACAGGCCCAGCCCGGTGCCGCCGTGGCGGCGCGCCGTGGCGGCATCGGTCTGCTCGAAATCGTGGAACAGGCGCTCGATCTTGTCGGCGGCGATGCCGGCACCGGTGTCCTTGACCTCGAAGCGCACCAGCAACTCGCCGCCCTGGTCTTCCAGCAGGTCGGCATTCATCCAGATGGTGCCGCGCTCGGTGAACTTGACGGCATTGCCGGCGAAGTTGAGCAGCGCCTGGCGCAGCCGCATCGGATCGCCCGACAGCCACATCGGCACCGAATCGGTGTCGACCTCGATGGCCAGCCCCTTGTCGCGCGCCGGCTCGCGGATGATCGAGGCCACGTTGTCGAGCACCGACGAGAGGTGGAAGTCGGTGGCGTCGAGCTCGAGCCGGCCGGCCTCGATCTTGGCCAGGTCGAGGATGTCGTTGATGATGGACAGCAGGTGCCGGCCCGAGCTGTCGATCTTGGCCAGCCGCTCGAGCTGCTCGGGGCTGGGATCGGAGCGGCGCATCAGGTGCGTCAGCCCGATGATGGCGTTCATCGGCGTGCGGATCTCGTGGCTCATGTTGGCCAGGAACTCGCTCTTGGCGCGGCTGGCGGCCTCGGCGTCCTCCTTGGCCTGCAGCAGGGCCCGCTCGGCCCCCTTGCGTCGGGCGATGTTGGCCGAGAAGGCGATCAGCCGGGCGGGCGCATGGTCGCCGGCATGGAAGTACACGGTCATCTCGACGGGGAACTGCTCGCCGTCGCGCGTGCGGTGGCTGGTCTCGAATTGCTGGTGCCCCTTGGCCCGGATTTCTGCAGCCAACCCGCGGAAGGCCTCGGGCGGGAAGTTGGGATCGATGTCCCACACATGCAGGCCGAGCAGTTCGTCATGGAGGTAGCCGAGCGACGCGGCCAACTGCCGGTTGGCATGGACGAAGCGGCCGGTCTCGAAGTCGACCCAGCTGATGCCGATGCCCACGCTGTCCATCGCGAACTGGGTGTCCTGCAACTCGGCCATGGTGCGGCGCAGATCGGTGGTCTGGGCCTGGACCCGCTGCTCGAGCTCGGCATTCAGCCGGCGCAACTCGTCCTGCGCCTGCCTCAGCGCCGACAGATCGGTGCCGGTGCCCACCAGCATCGGCCGGCCGCCGATGTCCACGCGCACACCGGTGAAGTAAAACGGCGTGCGCCGGCCGCTCTTGGCCACGATGTCGGCCTCGGCATCGGCGCGACCGGCGTCGAACACCCGGCCGATGCGCTCGATGATGTGATCGCGCTGCGGGCCGATGAACAGGTCGGCCGCCGGCAAGCCATCGATCTCGGCCGGGCCGCGCTCGGTCACCGCCTCGAACTGACGGTTCCAGAGCGCCATGCGGCCCGCATCATCGAGGGCGAAGAACAGGCCTGGGATGGACTCGATCAGCGTGTCGCGCACCCGGCGCTCCTGGTCGATGACCGCCTCGGCCTCCCTGCGTTCTGTCAGGTCGTGCCACACGGCCAGCACCAGCGCCCTTCCGCGCAGCATGACCTTCTGGGCGGTGATCCAGGCCTGGCGCTCGGCGCCGTCGGGCAGGCGCATGTTCAACTCGAAGCCGTGCGGGCCAGACGAGGCGTTCAGCCCGTCGAGGGTGCCCCGAAGGCGTTCGGGCGCGACATGGTCGAACAGCTGGAACACCGACAGGGACCCCAGCACCTCGCGCGTGCGGCCCAGGTAGGCACAGGCACGGTCGTTGAACTCGACCAGCGCGCCGTCCTTCGGATCGAACAGCACGATGCCGTCGCCGGCCTCGCTCACGATGGTGCGGTACAGCTCCTCGCGCTCGCCCAGGGCCTCGGCCGACCGACGCTGCGCGGTGATGTCGCGGGCGATGCCCAGCACGCCGATCACCTGCCCGTCGGCATCACGCATCGGCGTCTTCACCGTCTCGAACAAACCGTGTCGCCCGCCCACGGCAAAGGTCAGCCACTCTTCATTGGTGCGCGGTGCATCGGCCTGCAGGGCCAGGCGGTCGTTCTCGCGGAAGAACTCGGCCAGCTCGCGATCGAAGAAGGCGAAGTCGTCCTTGCCGATCAGATCGGCCTCGCGGGCACCGAAGAACGACTCGAACGCCGGGTTGCAGGCCAGGTAGCGGCCGTTCAGGTCCTTCAGCCAGATCAGGTCGGGGATGGTGTCCATCAGCCCGCGCAGCCGAGCCTGGCCGGCTTCGATCTCGCGCAGGGCCACGGCGCCGGTGCGCTTGAGGCTGGCGATGCCTTCCGACAGGTCGTCGAGCTCGTCGCGCGGTGGGGCGGCCGCCGGCACCACACCCGAGATGGGCTGCGCCTTCAGGTCGGCCGCGGTGACTCCGCGCAATTGGCGCGCGATGTCGACCAGCCGGCGCGTCACGAGCGCCTGGTACAGCACCACACAGGCCAGCGCGCTGAGCAGGATCACCATGGCGTTGCCGGCCAGGGTGGTGAACGCGCGCTGCCAGCCCAGCGCATCTTCGCCCTGCAGGTGCTTGATCAGCACCAAACGGCCCACGTGGCGCAGCTCACCGCCATCGCGGTGCATCAGCTCGACCGTCCGCTGCACCTGGCGCGCCGCCACGGCGGTCGAGCCATGTTCCAGTGGCGGCTGTCGATCGGCCTCCAGCCGCACCGCCGAAACATACGACACGCGCAGGAAGGCCTCCAGCTGCCGGTGTTGCGCCTCGCGGTCCACCGTCCACACGCTGTGCGCCAGCGCCGGTGCCGCAAACTCGCCCAGGGACGCCAGATCGGCGGCGATGTGCCGCTCGCGCAGCTCGGCATCGCGCCACAACTGCCAGCCCGACACGGCAACCGACCCGACAAGGCCGATGCCCAGCGTCCAGCCCAGCAGTCGACGCGCCACGCGGCTGGTCAGGCCCAGGCGGCCAAGCCAGCGCTCGGCGCCTGGCCCGTCGTGCGAATCCATCAGCTCGTCTCTCCCTTGAGCGGCATGGCCGCGCCGGCAACGCGACCCCAGACCGCAACCCTGCCGGCCAGACCTGCCACTGTGTCAAACAACCCCATGAAGCGCCTTGCGGCATGTCACAGGCGACATCGACAGCCCTGCCAGCAGCCCGTGCTCGGATTGTCGACGGATCTGCGGCCGAGGTCGGCAGGCGGGGCAGACCCCCACGACCCGTGCGGCGAGACGCCTGCGCGCTGCCGCCTCGCGAGCCTCGGGGCCAGCGACCTCATCCGGCCCTTCCCGGCGCCCGAAGCGGTTCCCTCATCGGCACCTTCAGCCGCTGCCGGCAGGGCCCGGCGGCACGACCTTCGTCCAGACCAGGCCGGCTGGAGCGCGGGGCTCGCAGGCCAGCAGAAGGCGCTCAGCTAACGTATTAGCAACGCACCCAACGGTGGAAAAGCCCTGACCGATCACCTGGATGCCTTTGAAACCAAATGAAACACCACACATCCTGCTAGACTCATTCGTCATCGCGTCGAGCGAGTGGCCTTCAAGCTGGACTGGCGCAACGCGACAACGCAATGATGGGGCCCCCCGATCGGGTCGTTTGGATGACGATGCGATGTCCGGCATCGCTGAAGCGGCCTGCAGAAGGGGCGGTGGGCGCAGTGGCCACCGAAGCCTCGACAGCTCGAACAACAACATCTCGGGGAGAGGTTCCCGGCGGGCCTCGCAAGGGTCGGCTGCCTCGTCACAGGAAGATCGAAACCGTCATGCAAGTCACCAACGCTCACATCGTCGCCATCCGCCGCAATGGGGTCGTCGAAGGGCACCAATTGCGCGTGAACTCCGGCGGGCCGGGCTGTACCAAGTTCTTCTCCACCAGCAAGTTCGGTTCGGCAGAGAAGGCTCGGGCGGCCGCGGTCAAGTTCGCGAAGGCCAACGGCCTGCCCAAGACCAAGCCGCGCGGCGGCAGCCCGGTCGGGCGCGTGCTCAAGACCAGCCTCACCGGCGCAGCGGGCATCCGCTTCACCTGGACGCGCACCACCGACAAGCCGATCCTTCGCGTCAACGCCACCTGGGTCGACAAGAAGGGCCGCTCGCGTCACACCTCGTTCTCGGTCGACCGCAACGGCCTCGAAGGTGCCCTGGACAAGGCCATCGAGGCCCGCGTCTCGGCCGGTGCCCCGGCACCTGACCGCGCCGACCTGGTCAAGCGCCTCAAGAAGTTCAAGAAGGCCGGCCCCGACGCCGCCAAGTGATCATCGGCCGGACGGCGCGGCGCCCTCCAGGCGCCGCCACAGTTCGGCACGTGCACGGGCCACATCGAGCGGCCTGTCGAGCCTGGCCTGGGCCACCTCTTGCGCCGTGTAGGGGGCCCAGGCGGCAGGCAACGTTCCAGCCGAGAACTCAACCAGCGCCCAGTTGGTGATGGCGGCGATCTGCGGGTCGGTCAGGCCGGCATTGAGCACGCCCGGCACCTGCACCAGGAAGGCCCGGCCCTCGGGCAAGTGCAGATAGCGGCCCAGCGTGCCGCGCATCGACGGCACGCCCTTGTCGGGCACCCCCGACCCATCCATCAAATGACAGCCGGCGCAGTGCAGCACGTACAGCGTGCGGGCCTGGGCGGGCGACTGGGCGGCGCAGGGCAGCGCACTCGACGCCAAGGCCAGTGCCAACGCGTGGGTCACCAGCGGCCGGATTCGGCCAGCCATGGACGACGCCTGGGTCATGCGCCCGCAGCAGCCCGGAACCTCAGGCCACGCCGACGATGATCGAGGTGGTGCAGTGGAACATCGGGCTCGAGTTGGCCATGCACCAGTTGATGTCGTTGTGCACCCCCAGCCGGTAGCCCGGACGCTCACGTTCATTGTTGTTGCACAGGCACTGGCCGCATGAGCCCTTGCCGCAGCAATCGTTGTACGACACGAGGTACTGGCGTCCATCATTGGGGTTCAGGCAGGTGCCGATCCAGGAGACCTTCGAGGCCTCGGTGCCCGGCGGGCACTGGGTGAGCGAACCGCCGCAGCAGGTACACAGGTAGCCGTCGATCGCGCAGTAGCGCCAGTACTCGCACTTGGCCGGATCGTTGGGGTCGGGCTTGGGCGCCTTGGGGGCCCCATGGCCGCCGCCTGCCTCGGCGGCAAATGCGCCGCTGCGGTCGAACGGCAGCATCGGCAGCACCGCGCCGCCCACCAGGGCCACGCCCAGCCGGGCCACCAGGCTGCGGCGCCCGTGCCGGTGCGCCACGCCACGCAACCCGCGCTCGAAGAAGCGGTCGAACCAGGCAAACAGTCGGCTCATCAGGATCTCCTTGGATCGACGTTGCAGCAGCCCAGCGCCTTCATGCAGCCTGCGCCGGGGTGTCGCGGTCCAGGTACTGCTGGATCGAGGCCACGCCCAGGTCGTGCGCGTTGAGCAGGCTGTCGAGTTGCTCGCGCGAATTGATCAGCCCCTTGGCGGCGACGCGGCCGGCATCGTCCAGCAGCACGGCATAGGGCAGGCGGGACACGCGAAACGCCATGCCCAGTTCGGTGGACAGCACGTAGGGGAAGCCCTCGAGCGATTGCTGGCGGATGAACTCGCGCTGGCGCTCGGGCTCGCCGTCGCTGGCCAGCACCACGGCCAGGCGGCCCGCCTCGGCCCGTTGCAGGCTGCGCAACACCGGCAGCAGCTTCTTGCACACCGGGCAGGTGGGCGACAGGAAGAACACCAGCGTGGCCTGGGCCGCGGCGGCGCCCACCTCGATCGGCGCGCCGGTCAGGCTGGCCAGCGACATGCGCGGCGCCGCTGCGCCCACGGCAGGGCCGGCATCGGTGACCAGCGCACCCATCGGCGCCACGCGCTCGAACAGCACGCCGACCTGGCGCGACAGCGCCCACACCAGCAGCGCCAACGCGATGACGGCCACCCAGAGCAGTGCCACGGAAATGGTCAGAGCATTCATGCAAGCGTCCCCTGCGAGGGCTGCGCCGGGCGCTGGCGCAGACATTGGTTGAAGGCGGCATACAGCAGCGTGGCCAGCAGCACGGCCGCTGCGCCCACGGCCAGGTCGGCGGCACCCAGGGCCCGCGCCGAGCCGAGGTCAGCGCCGCCGAACGCGGCCAGCGCGGCCAAGACGGTGTTGCGCGCCACCAGCCACCACGACACCTGCAGCGGCGCGCCGCCACAGCCGCAATCGAGGCGTCGGCCCTGGATCAGTTGCCAGGCCATCGCGAGCGCATACATCACCAGCCAGGCGGCGGCGACCCACGCGACCCAGGCGCGCGCGGGGCTGACCAGGCCGATGGCCAGGGCCGCCTCGGCCACTGGCAGTGCCCACGACAGCGGGTCGGCCAGCGCCCCGGGCACGCGGTAATCGTGCAGATGGCGCCGGAAGTCCGCACGGTCGATCAGCTTCGCGGCGGCGGCATGCAACAGCAGCACCACGATGCAGGCGGTGGCAATCAGCGTGAGCAGGGGATCCATGGTGCGGCCTCGCGGATGCTCAATCGTGCGATTCGACCAAGGATGCGGCCTCGCCCGCGCCGGGCACGTAGGCCAGCGGCTTCACGCGCCCGTCGGCAAACGACCAGGTGCCCAGGCCGCCCTTGGCGGCATCCAGCACATGCAGCCGATCGCCACGGCCGGAGAAGTTCACCGCGATGGCCATGCCGCCGGGCAGCATGGCGCGCCGCTGGCCGCTGCGCAGATCCACCACCCACAGCTTCTCGGCCGGGTTCTTGTGCGTGCCTTCGGCACCCTTGCGGTGCATGGCCGCCACCAACCATCGACCTTGGGCGTCGACGGTGAACGCCTGGTAGCCACCCGGGCGCCAGCCGCTGCGGGCATCGGCGGCGGACACCAGCGGCCGGGTCTGCTTCAGCTCGGCCTTGGGGCCACCGAGATCGAGTTCGGTCAGGACGCCCTTGAACGACAGGAACCAGTAGCGGTCGCCGGCCTGCTCGGCGTGGTGGAACCAGGCGTCGGCATCCGGGTCGAACAGCTTCGCGCTGGATTGCCGATCGGCGGCTGTGCCGGCCTCGTCCAGCGTCACCGTGGCCACGGTGCCATCGCCGCACAACATCGAGAAGCGCGCGCCATGCGTGGCCGCCGGCAGCGCGCCCCAGCAGCCCGGCGTCGACACTTCGGACGCCACCTTGCGCCCGGCCAGGTCGACCACGGTGATGGAGGTGGCCGGCGTGGCGTTCTGCACCAGTGCGAAGCGGCCATTGCCCGTCACCCGCACCAGGTGGCGATACGGCAGCGCCTGCGCCCGGCGTGGAGGCAGCAGGACCTCGTGCTTGAAGCCCAGCGTGCGCGTGTCCCACACCTCGAGCACATCTGCACGCTCGCCGCGGTAGGTGCGCGACAGGTGGGTGGTGGCCAGGTACAGCTCGTCACGCCCGGCCGAGAGGGTGAAGTTGCCGGCATAGGCCGACGGAATCATGCCCAGCAGCCGGCCATCGGCCGCACCGAAGACCCGGATGCGGCCATCGCTGATGTGGCTGATGGCCACGTCGGCCACATAGACACGCTCGGCCGGCGCGCCCTCGAGCGTGGCCGTGGTGAGCGACTCGATGGCCAGGGGCGCGGGCACGGCCCTGGCGGCCCTGGCGGCACTGGCGGCACTGGCGGGCTGCGGCTTGCCCTGCGCCGGCACGCTGCCAGGCCAGACCAGGACCGACAACGCGGCCACCACCACCCCTCGCCCGAACCGACCGAACCGTCGCTGCTTGTCTGGACCGTTGTTCATGCACACCTCGTCTGCCGTGGGCACTGGCCGGCGCGCATCCGTCGGCCCGCCTGGCTGGTGGCGCAGTGTGGCGGCCCGCCCGCACGGTCGGTAGCCGGTTTTGGCAAAGGGCCCTCGCGGGCCATCCAGACGACGCCCGCGCAGCCCAGCCTCTTCCTCGCCTCGCGACGACAGGCGACGGACGCCGGTCGGCCCTGGGGGCGCGCGCTCAATGCACGTTGCGGCCGTCGCGGGCGGCGCGCAGGGTGTCGGAAGGCAGCTCGCCGAACAGCACCCGGTAGTCGGCCGCGAATCGCGACAGGTGCCAGAAGCCCCAGCGCGCGGCGCGATCGGCGATCGGCTCATCGCCGCCCCGCTGCAGGTGGCGACGAACGCCGTTCAGGCGCAGGGCCCGCAGATAGGTCACGGGGCTCATGCCCAGCACTTCCTGGAAGGCGTACTGCAGGGTGCGACGCGACACGTGGATGGCTTCGCACAGCTCGGGCACGGTGATTGCCGCTTCGGCATGCTCGGCCATGTACTGTCGCGCTGCGCGCACCACGCGCTGCCGCGTGGCCACCGTGACATCGCCGGCCGCCGGACGGCGCCCCGGCCAGCGGGCGAGCAGGAGATCGCAAAGCGCCTGACGCAAGCTGCGCTGCAGCGCCGCCTGGTCGAGCCGCTGAGGTTGATCGCGTGCCGTGGCCAGCACAGTGAGCACCAGCTCGGCCAGTGCCGCATCGCCGGCCGCATCGTCGAACACCGCATGGCTCATCGGAGGCCAGGCCAGCGGCTCACCCTCGACCCGCTGCGAATACGCATCGAGATCGGCCAGGTCGACGCTGACCGCCGCCACATCGAACCGGCCCCGCGTGGCCAGGTCGAACTCGCGCCCCGACACCACGCTCAGCGACTGACCCGGCCGCACCGATCGACCGAGGAACCAGGCCTCGGCGCAACCCGGCAAGGCCACGCCCAGCGTCAGCGTGCCTCGCCTGGCCGAACCCCGTTGGACCACCGCCGGCCCGGTGGTCTCGCGAAACACCTCGACCGAGCCGAGCGACAGGTCTTCCAGCCGCCCCCCGAAACGGCCCGACGACACCTGCTCGTAGAACTGGTCCCACTGCGGCAGCAGGGCCGCGTGTTCGTTCACGTCGGACGAGTCGATGTGGAGGTAGCGCATGGCTGCGGCCGATTGTGCGCGGCGCCGCGCGCCGGCACACCCGGGGCTGCCCCAGGGCCGGTGCGTGGCAGGCGGTCAGTACAGTGTCGAACGCTGCCGCGCAGGCAGTTCGGCGTCGTACGCCGCCCCATCGATGGCGTGCCGGCTCAGCTCGCCCAGGATGGCCCCGATGCTGGGCAGCGTGGCCCGGTCGATGCGGGCGTCGGGCTCCCACAGCCGCGAGCGCATCAGGGCCCGGGCGCACTGGAAGTACACGCTCGCCACCTCGACCACGATCACGCTGGCGGGCCGCTTGTCCAGCACCGTCAGGGCCTCGCACAGCACGGCCGAGGTGCTGATGCGTCCGGTGCCGTTGACCCGCAGCGCCTCGTTGCACCCCGGCACCAGGAACATCAGCGCCAGCCGCGGATCGGTCAGCAGGTTGCCCAGTGAATCGAGGCGGTTGTTGCCGCGGCGGTCGGGCAGCAGCAAGGTGCGCTCGTCCACGATGCGCACGAAGCCCGGCGCGTCGCCACGCGGCGACGCATCCAGACCCCGCGGCCCCTGCGTGCACAGCACCACGAAGGGCGCGGCCTCGATGAACGGACGGTACTGCGGATGCACATGGTCGACCACCTTGACCTGCGAGGCCGGCTGCGGGCGATTGGGGTAGACCGCCCGCAACGCCGCCTCGTCGTGCAGGTCGAAACGGGTGTCGCGTGCGGCCGCGAGCAGTGCCGCGAGGTCGTCTTGGTCCATCCCCCCCAGCATACCCATGGGCGCCGATGGGCAACAGCCCCGCCGCCGCCGATGAGCGCCCGGTGCGCCACGCCCCTTCAGCGGGCAGGCCTTCACGGTCGGGTCACACAAGCGTCATCGGACCGAGCCAGACTTGCCCCCATGACGCCATCGAACGACCCCCACGCGAACCGCCCTGCCCGCCCCGACCCTGCGGGCGGGGTCGCACCTTCCCATGGGCAACTTGACCGGCAGCCTTCCGCTGCCACGCCTTCCAGTGCGCCGCTGGCCATGCTGGTGGGCGAGGTGTACGCCTCATCGCCACCGGCCGTGCGCGGCCGGTTGATCGAGATGCTGATGCGGCCATTGAGCCTGCTGTGCCTGAGCGCGGTCAGCGGCGGCCTCTTCGCCGCGATCCGGCTGCGTGGCGACTGGCGGTCGGGCCTGGTCACCGCCGAGGACGCACAGGCCATCCAGCCGCCGGACGTGGCCGCGCTGGCCGACATGGTGATGCAGGTGGATGCCGATTGGCTCGATGGCCTTCAGGCGGTGCTGTCCAACCCGTCGATCGCCGGCGTGGCCGCCGCGGCGGTGCTGCTGGCCGTGCTGGCGACCCGGCGCAAGCCGAACGTTGGGCCCGAGGCCAGCGGCTGACCGGGCCGGTCGCCCCGCGCGGCAGGGGCTCAGGCCACCTGGTCAGCCGCGCAGGTGGCAGGCCACCTGGTGACCTTCGCTCGCGGTCTTGAGCTCGGGCACCCGGGTGTCGCACAGGCCCTTCTGCGCGATCGGGCAACGGGTATGGAAGTGGCAGCCCGGCGGCGGCCTGATCGGGCTGGGCACGTCCCCCTGCAGCATGATGCGCTTGCGCTTGACCGTCGGGTCGGGGATGGGCACCGCCGACAGCAGGGCCTCGGTGTAGGGGTGAAGGGGCTGCGTGTAGAGCTTGTTGGCCGGAGCGATCTCGACCACGCGGCCGAGGTACATCACCGCCACCCGGTCGCTGATGTGCTCCACCACCGACAGGTCGTGGGCGATGAAGATGTAGGTCAGGCCGAACTGTTCCTGCAGATCCTGCAGCAGGTTGATCACCTGGGCCTGGATCGACACGTCGAGCGCCGACACGGCCTCGTCGCAGACGATCATCTTGGGCTTCAGGGCCAGGGCGCGGGCGATGCCGATGCGCTGCCGCTGGCCTCCGGAGAACTCGTGCGGATAGCGCCGCATGTGGTCCTTGCTCAGACCCACCGTCTCGAGCAGCTCGGTGACGCGGTCCTCGATCTCGCCGGCGCTGCTGGCCAGCTTGTGGATGACCAGACCCTCGCCGACGATGGCACCCACCGTCATGCGCGGGTTCAGGCTGGCATACGGATCCTGGAAGATGATCTGCATGTGCCGCGCCAGTTCGCGCATCGAGCCCTTGTCCAGCGCCGTGATGTCGCGGCCTTCGAACCAGATTTCGCCCGAGGTGGGCTCGATCAGCCGAAGAATGCAGCGGCCGGTGGTGCTCTTGCCGCAGCCCGATTCGCCCACCACGCCCAGGGTCTCGCCGGGCAGAAGGTCGAAGCTCACGCCATCGACCGCATGCACGCGGTCGACCACGCGTTGCAGCAGCCCACCACGGATGGGGAACTGCTTGACCAGGTGCTTGACCTGCAGCAGCGGCGTCGTCATGCCTGCGCCTCCGCCAGCACGCATGCCACCTTGTGGCCCGGGCTGATCTCGAGCAGCGCCGGCGTGGCCGCCAGGCACTCGGGCCGCACGTGACGGCAACGACCGGCAAAGCGGCAGCCTTCGGCCGGCTCGATCAGCTTGGGAACGGTGCCGGGGATGGCTTCGAGCCGGGCCTTCTCGATGGCCGCCGTGTCGATGCGCGGAATCGAGCGGATCAGGCCCTGGGTGTACGGATGCAGGGGATTGGCGAAGAGCTGGTCGACCGGCGCCTCCTCGACCACCTTGCCGGCATACATGACCACCACCTTCTGG
>Ga0268298_10001871_pt1 | contig 23876 bp, 29 predicted proteins | sample WWTPWeurt_MetaG_FD_194462 | JGI IMG/M metagenome (GOLD analysis project Ga0268298, IMG submission 194462) | Activated sludge microbial communities from WWTP in Nijmegen, Gelderland, Netherland - WWTP Weurt | ecosystem: Engineered > WWTP > Aerobic digester > Activated sludge | place...
TGCTTGGGCACGCTTTGGCAAATCTTTTCGAGCGTTGTGAGCTTCGCATTGCAGGCGTTCACTTCCGCCATGAGCGCATCCACGTCCACCGTGGGCGAAGGCGGGGCGGGCGGCTGGCTGAGCACGCTGTGCTCAACCGGCTGAGCCAGCTTCGTTTCCAACTCGTGCAACTTTGCATCGTGGCCATCAATTTGCTTGGGCACGCTTTGGCAAATCTTTTCGAGCGTTGTGAGCTTCGCATTGCAGGCGTTCACTTCCGCCATGAGCGCATCCACGTCCACCGTGGGCGAAGGCGGGGCGGGCGGCTGGCTGAGCACGCCGACGGCCACCACTGCGGCAGCGATAATCAAAAGAGCTTTCATTAAGTGCGCTCCGTTTGGAAATCGGGGGCGGTAATCGAGCGAATGGCGAACGCCCAATCGGATGATTTTTTGATTTGCGTTTCCGTATCGACGCCAAAGCCCGCCTTATGGTCGCCGGCACCAATCCCCCAGTCACCCCACGAGTTGGCGTACAGCATCGCCCATCGGCCATCCTTCACGAACGGCCGCACGTAGCAGATACAGTGCCCTTCGCGTCCCACAACCACCGGATGGCCATTGCAGAGTGCCGATAGCAGTTCGGGCATCGTGTCGCAAACGCTCGCTTCCAGGCCCTTGAATAGCCTGGCGGTTTCCTCCCAGCCGTTGGGGAGTGGCTTGCTAAAGCCCGTGGCTGGGTGCGTGTGCTTGAATCGCTTTTTGTTTTCTTCGTTGTCGAGCGGCAGCACGCCCTTGGCCTCAAGTTCGTCCCACGCATCGCTGACCACGGCACCCGATTGGGCGCTATTGCCAATCCGCTTGTACAAACTCATGGCCGAAATTTGGACGATGCGGTCTTTGCCAAACTTCAAGCCCTGCACGATTTCAAACGCCTGGGTTGAGCCGTTGCCAACGCAACTGCCCTCTTGCTTTTGGTTTTTGATGGCCGCCACGAGCCATTCCATGCCGGCACTTGTTTTGGCCAGATTGTCGGCAATCTCACGGGCCTCGGCATCGGTGTACACCTTGGCCGCATCCTCGTAGCGACAGAGCTTCGCCGCCAGTTCCGATTGTTTGCCGGTGTAGCCGCAAACGTAGTTCGGGTCTTTCGTGAAATCCACGTCAACGAATTGTTGGTCGATGTTGTTCATGCGCCGTGGCCCTTACAGAGTTTGCTTACCGATTCGACCGTGAATTCCTTGCCGAGCGATTGTTTGTACAACAGCTTGCCGTTCTTTTTGGAATAGAACAGAATCGCCGGCAGCCCCAGCCCCTCATAGTCGGCCGGTGGAATCACTACGTTTCCGCCTTCGTCGGTGTCGTCGCGGTCGATGACTTCCAACACACAGCCCTTGGCCTTGCGGCGTTCGGCCTCAGTGCCCTGTTGTAGCTGCACATAGACGGCCGCCTGGGTAGCGTTTCGCTCACTCGACTCTTCTACGATGACAATGTGCTTGGCGTCCGTGCTGCCTTGGATGCCATCGGGCCGAAACTGCACAATGAGTGCGAGCAGGGCGAGGGCGGCAAGTGGTTTGGTGATTGGTCGCATAGGTATCTCACGGGACTAACGCCACCCACTCGACAATCGCGGGCGACTGGTAAATATCGTTGGGGCCAATGAGGTAATGCGGCCGACGGGCCACCCACAATAAATTTCCGGCGGCACTGGCGACGTTCAGGAAGCCCGCACAGTACGCGGTGAGATTTTTGGCCCACACATCCAAGCCCGTGGCTTCCACGAGTGCCCACGCTGCCGGCACGTTCCACAACAGCCGGCCAATCGCAAAGGTTATCTCTCGCAAAAACGGCAGGTGGATGAGTGCTTGGAACGCCAGCGAAAAATATCCGTATTCTTGGCCCAAGTGCTTTTCCGCGTATGCCACCGCTGCCTGGCGGTCGTATTGCTCATCGAGCTTGGGGTGGACGATGCCCCAGTAGTATTGACCCGGGTAAATCTTTACGTCGGCCGCCAGTGAGCGTTTGGTAACGCCTTCGCCTTCCAAGGCTCCGATAAGTTGCATGTGCCCTTCGTCGTCACGGCCGCCGATGTCCACGTGGCTGAGCGGCCCATATTCGGCCGTGCGGATCGTGAGCCCGAGCACGCTGCGGCCCGAAAATCCAAACGGGTCGCCGGGCCTCATCAGGTGCTCGACATCACCCAGCCGGGCCACACGTTCCATCGGCTCCGCGGCAAACAGCGGTGCGGTACGCTTGGGCAGCCAACGCAATAGTTTCTCTTTGCTCATCGACAGCGGCGTGCCCATCATTTCTCGGCCACTCGGCCGTGAGCGTTGCCGCCGCCGGTCAATGAGCTTAGCAATGGAAACTGCACACGACAGCAGCGCCGCCACGACAGTTACCAGCCAAGCAATCAGCGTTGTGGAAATCGTCACCATTTACCGCGACTTCGCAACCACTACCGGGGTTTCAGCAACCGTGGACCGCACGCGATATTTGGCCAGCGTCGCAATCGCGGCTAACTGCTCTTCCTTTTCGGGGCCGTCGGGCAACGCCACCACGTCATCCTCGATGCAAATCAGGAAAAACTGGTGCAACGTCCGCTTGCCGGCGTCGCTCTTGGCCCCCAATCGGTCGATGAGTTTTTGGAATCGAGCAATGAGGTTTGAAAACACGTTATCAAGCGTGCTTTCGTCCGCCTCATCGGCGGCCACCGTCGGCCCTATGCCGAGCTTGGCCTTAATGGTGTCTTTTTCCAGATACGCGACGACAGCCGCGATAACCGCGGCCACGATGCCGGCCCAATTCGCGGCCAGCCAAGCAGTAAGAGTGGCCATACTTTTGCCTTTCTATGAAATCCTTCGAAAGCGATAGAACGCCAGAATCACACCAGCCAACGCCAGGTGGGCGTAGGTGCTGGGCTCGGGCACTGCTGCCATGAGCATCGCGGCGATGGTGGGGATCTGGGCCATGCGGTTTGCTGCAGTTATTCAACCCGCTCGTTACCGCTTTTCGGGGATGGCCGTTAGCGGAGCCGCTTAGAATGGGCGGTCTTTTCCGCTAGGCAGCGTGTGCATTGCTTCGCTTTTTTCAAATCGATAAGAGCCCCGCAGCCGCCGCAACGCACATAGGGCGACTCGGGCGTCGGAATTTCGCCGGCCACTTGTTTGCGGATTTTGATAATCGTCGTTAAGTGGATGCCGCACTCGCGCGAAATTTGCGAATCGCTCATCCGGCCATCTTCGACGAGCCGAATAATTTCACGCCGCTTGGCGTAAGGTAACCCGCTGCGGCCAGAATTCGAATTGCCGGGGGAATTTCCGCCGAACGTCAGCAGTATCTGCTGAGAATTTCCCACGCGGTGCTCGCGTGCGTTCCGCACCCGCTGGGCGGCCTTGGCGACTGCCGCGGTCAGTCGCTTGAGCTCGCCGACATTCAGGCGACGAAAATCCGCAGCTTTTGCCAGGGCGGCCAGCTCGTCGGGCAAGCCTTCCACGCCCACGAGGTAGGCCGGCACCTCGTCATCGGTAACTTCGCTGGGAAAAATCGCCATAATCACGCGGGCACCTGTTTAATCGTTGCTGGCAAAGTCGAAAATTTCCACTCACCGCGGCCGGGCCAGATACAGCAGGCAGTAGCCGCCAAGATCTCGCACTGTGTCTTCGAGCGACTCATCGGCCACGTTGGCCTTGGCTTGCGAAAGCTGCTCGATCCGCCGCACCTTATCGGACATCCGAACCAAAATCGCCGCACTGGATGGCATGGCCGGGCACAATACAGGCGCCTGCCATGCGCTCGAACCGTAATCGCGGTTTTTTTGCAGCAAGAGCCGCAAAAACCTCAGCCCTTCAAAAGCGATTCTCTGCTGATCGTCGCCGAGCACGCCGCGAATCGCCTCGCTTACCTCATCGAAATTTTCCGCGTCGCTTTTCAAGTCGGGAATTTTTGTGAGCGGGATATTTTCACCGCTGTTCTTTTTTTCGATTCCGTATCCGATTGGCATTTTTTATCCTTTCTTAAAAATCCAAAAATCAAAAATCGTCCCACTCACTTCCGCCGCCGCTCGCCGCGGCTTCCGCATACGCCGCCTGCCGCTTGGATGCGACCCTGCGAAAAAATTCCGCTTCCAAAATCGGAAGTAGTTTTTTTGTCAAATCCACCATCTGCCGTTCGGCGCCGTCGGCTGGCGGCTCGGCCACCCAGACAATTCGGGCAACCATGCCGAGCGATGGCGGAAACGCACAGTCGGGGCAGTGGTGGCCTCCGAACCGGTCGAGCCACACAAAGTTCTTTCCCTGCCCGTGGCCGCGTGTGCACGCCTCACACGGCTCGACGTCGCCCGCTGGCTCACGGGTTGGATACTCGAACGCGTCGCCCGCAGAATCGCCAACATCGAGCGCATCCACGGCGAAAGGATCCACCAGGCCGATGGCCAACGCACACGGCGGCGAGGGAGAATTTTTTTCTCGGTGTTTTAGTAGCTGCATTTTTTATTTCTCTGCTCTGGGGGTGTTGGACCGTCTTTGGACCGCGCTTTGTGTCCGCGTAATTGCTAGCCACGAAAGGGGTTAACTGCGTTTGGACCGTTGGACCGTTTTTTGGAGGGACAGACACACTTTTTTATAGGGCCTTATGGGTCTCTATTAAGAAGAATGAAGGGGGTGTGAATGGGTCTCTCTATGAATATCTATGGTCTTTTGGTCTTATCTTCTTATCTTCTTATCTTATATATACTTACGTGGACCGTTTCTTGGACCGGTGTTGGACCGATGGACCGGTTTTTGGAGCTTGCTTGCCTAGCTTCACACACAGAAAAAAATTTCCTACAGAATTTCACCACCAGAATTTTTTTCTCCATCGAGGGGGACCACCACCGCACACGGTCGATTTCCACCGATGTAGGTTCGCACGCGTCGTGCGCCAGCCAGCCGCATGAGCACCTGGTCGATGCGTTGGCCTTCCCACGTCGAGCCACGCAGCAGCTTGGAGGATACTTGCCGCTGGGCAATCGCCAGGCACCGCTGGCCGTCATCGTCGACGAGTGCCACGCCGTGGGCCTCTAGGCGGCTGTTGTGCTCGTGCAAGTAAGATTGGCTCTCAATTATCTGGCCGACGGTTAGCAGGCCGTCACGGCCGCCACAGTTGACGAGGGCGGCCATGATATCCGAAAGCAAGTCATCGTGGTCGGTGCGGCCTTGTTCCTGCACGTCGACTGATTTCAATAAATCCCGCAACAGGCCGCGGGCCTCGTCTTCGGAAAATCTCACGGCCATCGAGAGGATGGCAGCCGGCACGGCGTAAACTTCCACGGTGCGGGCATCGATTCCAGAAACGCGTTCGGATTTGAGCCGCACGGCCAGGCGTTTGGCTTCCGCGGCACACGTCACGGCAATCGCCAATAATTTTTGTCCGATGCGGAATAAAAAATCCCCGTCGGGCAAAATCAATTTTCCTTGCTTGGAATTTTCCGCCCGCAAAAGTTCGAGCTGTACGAAGCGGTTGATATCGGGCTGCCGCTGCAAACCGGCTTCGATGGCCGCCACCCAGCCGATATGACGCAGGGAAAATGAGGTTCCCCGCTGGTCACTCGTGCCCCGGGAAATTGTCTCGCCCCGGGTGGACGCCCGGAGCACTTCCAAAACCTTGTCGCGCTCGCGGCTTTTTTCAAATTCGTCGCAGAGCACCACGCGGGCGGTGTTCGAAATTCCTTGGCGAATCCCGGCCTCGGTCGACTTGGCCTGCTTAAATGCCAGATTCCCAAACACGCCCCGCCGGCCATGCGTACCGCCCAAGAGTTCGAAGAGCAGCGATTTTCCAGAATTCGACTCGCCGATTACCACCACAAGTGGGCGCCACGTCCAGATTGTTTGCACCCACGTGGCCATGACGAGCCCGGCCACGAGCATCGGGTCGGTTTCTGGATTTTTCCAACGCCATTTATTGAGCTCGTTATAAAGCGACTCGATTACGCCGCGGCACCAATCTTCTTTTTTCGCGTCTTCGCAGTAGCGGGCCATCGCCTCGTGGTCGAACCAATCCCGGTGGCCCGAGCCAAAATCCAAAACCAAGCCGTCGCTGCGGGGCGTTACCACGCGTTCAAGTGCCCCGGCGCCGTTCCATTTCGAAGCCTCGGTGTCATTAACGAGCAGCATGGCGTCGGTGGAATTTTCGTGCTCATCCTGGCCCTGCCAGACGCCAATGCCCCGCTCGTTGTGCTCTTCCCGCCGGGCCGATGCCATGAGGGCGATGGCGAGCCGCACGTCGCTAATCGACCACGTGGTTTCGCCGTCGGGGTCGCTGGAAATATGGGCGAGTGCGGGCGGCCCGCAAATTTGCACGAGCTTTTCTTTTTTGATGCGGTCGACGCTGCCGGCGGGGATCCACGACGATTTTCTCAGTAGCCAAGAAAAAATCCGCACGCGACCATCTTCGGTTTCGTATAAAACTTCAATCTGCAGCTTCCGCAAAATCTGCTCTTGGATGGGGAATTTGGCGTCCCGATAATCAATTTCCCCATCGGCCGTTTTTTTGCCGCCGATGACTTCCGCCCGCTGGGCCAGGGCATCGAGGTCCGCCAGCGTGTTGCCTTCCGCCAGCCAATCGCGAATATCCTTGCCGTGGTCTTTTTCGATGGGGTACGGCAGCACCACTTTTCGTGACGCCCCGCCTTGGCTCGCGATATCTTGGCAGGCCGCGTCGGCGCCCACCTGGCCCGGCTCGTCGCAGTCGTGCAAAATCCGCGTATCAAATCGGGCCAGCAAACCGGCCATCCAGCCAAGGTGCTGCCGAGCCCCGTTCGAATTCGTGACGGCCACCGTTTTATCGCTGTCGTTGAGGGCGGCCATAAGGGCGAGCAAATCGCTCACGCCCTCCGTTTTCCAAACCACGTCGACGAGCCCGGCAACCTTCATTCGCTCGACAGCATGCACGCCGATGAGCCCCGGCTCGCTTCCGTGCGTGATTTTTATTTTTAGTTGCTTGATTACTTCCCCCTCACGATTCCACTTGGGTAGCGTGCCGCCCATCGCGTTCACGAGCACCCAGCCGATTGGCTTCGTCGTGTCGAGCGTTTCACCGATTATCGGAAACGCAATCACGCTGTACTTATTTTTGTAGCGGGCCAGTCGGCCACCGGCGGCCAGAATCGCGGCCTCGGTAACGCCCGGCTTGGATTGGATGAAAAACGCAGCCAAGTCGCTCGACCACTCCCGCCAATCGAGGTCGGCCGCCGGGTCGGCTTTGCGTTTTCCGTTGGCCGTGCTCATGCCGAGCGTGTCCGACGCCAACTTTACCGCCCCTTTGAAGTCGCAGCCGGCGAACCACTGCAGGGCCGCGAAGCCGTCGCCGTTTTTCTTGGCGAAACATTGGTTGCAGAGCACCGCCCCCGCCTTGACATCAATCAGCCGAAAGCGGTCATTGCCGCCACACTTGGGGCAGGGGTGGTGCCCGCCGTCGAGGGCTTCGCCGGGGATGCCAGCGGCCGTAAGAATGTCGAACCAGCGATTGGAATTACGAATATCATCGACTAACTGTGAGCGTGTCACGTCCTGCCAGCTCCGTTTTTATTTGTTCAATCTCTCTCGCCACTCTTGCCGCCTGATACTTTTCCGCCCGCCCCAACGCCCGCAGCACCTGGCTACGTTTTAGGCCATACACGCGGCCGATTTCCGCAGCGTTGAAACCGTGTTGGTAGGCCCGGCGAATCTTGACAACTGTTTCGGTGTGTACGTTTGGCATGTTTTTAGTATCTGCGTAGGGCGTCGAGCAGGCTGTCGATGGCTTCGGCGCACAAAAACTGCTCGTGGTTCGCTTCCACGCTTCCAAGTTGAGTATTCCTAAATTCTTCTGCCCTCTGCCGCAATGAATTCCTCACTGGCAGGGAACGCAACACCGCCTTGATTCTCTCTGGCGCCATCGCCACCCACTCGTGAATTGTTATTGGCTTGCATTTTTCCTGGCACATTACAACCTCCCTACATCGCCGCCTGTTTTCTTCCGGCCCATTTCTTGCTGCCCACCAAGCGGGCCACTGCATCCACACTTCGCCGCAAGTCGTTCGCGATTTCTTCCACGGGCCGCGTGAGCCGCACGAGCCGAATGTACGTCCGCTCTTCCTTGGTGAATTTCTTGGTGGCTGGCATCCCGGCCTGGGCTCGCACCAATGCCGTCGTGGCTGCCTTCGCTTCCAATTCGATTTGCCGCACCCGCTCTTTCGTGATTCCTATTTGCTTTCCAACCTCGTCGAGCGTGTGGCCCGCCAATCGGCTGAGCAGCACGCTACGCCGCCGCTCGGGCAAGCGCGTCATCGCCCACCGCAAGAGCTGCAATTCTTCGCCGTGTTCTGTCGCGTGTTCCGCCTCGCCGCTGCGATGGTCTGCCAAGTCGAACGGTGTGCCGTGCTGGCCGATATCATCGATCCAAAAGATATTGCGGGCTTGCTTTTTCTCTTCGCGGTAGTAGTCGTTTTGTGTGTTTTTCGGCATCGTGGCATGCTGGTCGACCTCCAAACGCACGGCGTTCATCATGCAGTGATAGGCTAGCGTGGTGAACTTAAAGCCGCGTGAGGCGTCAAACCGGACCGCCGCAGTCCAGATCGCTTTGTTAGCAACTTGCTCTAGATCTTCCATGCACTCTTGTTCCGCCAGGTGGCGAAGACGAAAATCACCCTGCAGGCCAGCCCCTTGTTCTGCTCAAGCAGCTCAGCCATCGCGTCTTCGTCGCCGGCCTGGAAGCGTGCCACAAGTTGTTCGTTGGTGGGTTTCACTGGTGTTTTTCACTGAGCCAAATCAATAAGTGTCTTTTGCTGCCGCGTCGTTTTCCGCTTCCCTTTTTTCTGTGCCGCCTGCTCTCGCTCTTTTTCCGCCACCACGTTTGCACACAGCACCCGCTTGTCAGGCACCCGATAGCCGCCTTTCACTGGCCGCTCGCACCGTGGGCAAATCCCCACCAGCGTGTGAAAGTGCGGGTCGTCGTCGTAAATCTCCCATTCGTGCGACTGCGACCACTGGCCGCACGTTGGGCACTGCACGTATTTGCAGTTGCCGTGGCAGGCGGGGCACGGTGAGTTATGGGCGGGGATGCTGAGCATGCTGCCCCTCCCTGAATGCGTCGTCGATTCCGTCCGGCAGTTTAACGCTTGGCTTAGCCAGTCGCTCGATTAAATCAGCTACACACGTTCCGTAGCGTGTTTCCATCACGCCAAATTCATTGCGGAAACGTGCGCTGTACAATTGAACGTCCGCCTCGTACCTGAACCTGCAAAGCATGCCACCGATTGCGGTCACGGCTACGCTTACTGATTGCTGGTCGCTAAACATTTTCCCCCTCCCGGAACGCGGCCAGTGCGGCGTTGAGTTCGCTGGCAGTTCCCATCGGCCGAATGTCTTTTTCGATCATCGCCAACAAAGTTTCGTGCGCCGACTCTGCCGCCTGCACTAGCCGCTCGATGGCTGCGGCGTCCGCCTCACAAGAACAGCCAGTTGTTCTGAGGTTGGTTTTGCACCGCATTATTATGTTCTCGCTAACTTTGTTCATCGCTCACCTCCTGAAGCGGCCCTCGCGCGGCGTTGAGTTCGTCAATTGGCTCAAAGTTTATCGAAAAATACTCGGCCGCCACCAACCATTGATCGGCATGGTTTGCCGGGTTGCGGGCGATCATATCGCCAATTTTTGGTGACCCGGCTTTGATGTCCTCGCCCGAAATAGATACGTGTCCCATTGATTCACCGGGCGTATAAGGTCTTAACTCAGCCACTTGAGTTCTGCGGTATCGCTTAAAGTCCATCACTCACCTTTCCTAAAAAAACCACTGGCTGGCCGGAATTGCACCGGCGGGGATATTGCACCGACCACTATCCGGTAAGCGAATCCCGGCTGCCGTCGCAGTTGCGCTAACCTTATGTCGCGGACTGTTCGCATCGCACCCTGCATTGATCTTGCGTGTGCATAATGGCTCGGAACATTTGCAAACACTTGCGCCCAACTAGCCGATGGATTTGCTGCCTTGAATCTCTCTACGGCGTCAAACACTTTTTGGGCAGGACCGACACCTTTCATCGTCGGCAACCCAGCGATGCCCCTTGGTTCACGATAGGCGCAAGCGCCCCGCAACTGCCGGAGCCTAGTGGCGTTCGTTATGTCTGGCGTTTCTTCCGCTTCGATCACAACCTCAACCCGCCCCCCAACAACTGACAGCAAACCCAAACCGTGTAGATTCCGCTGTTCAAAGTTGCGCGGGCGTGTGCCGACCGCGCACCAAGACTTGTGAGCCGTCAGTTGGTTGCGGTGCGCCTGCCTAATTACCTTCCAGCTCAAACAGAGCTTCAATTCGACTGCCCAGACCGCTTTATCTGACAGCCCAACAATGTCGATCGCAGTTCCTCCCCACGCAATTTCCGAGTAGGGCGTGTAACCTCGGCTTTCGAGCCACTCGAAAATCGGATTTGCTAGCTCTGTTTCACGCACTTCCAACTCCGTTACTAAATCCCAAAGTTCGCTCGCACCATCGCCGCCCACGGCGTGCTCTGGGTGGCCTGTTAGTTTCGGCTTTCTATCCATCACCCACCTGCTTTCTTTCTTCTCTCCAAATCCTTCCGCCAAAACCTTTCCAGAAACCGAAACGTCGCCACTTCCGCCAGTCTCCGCCCATCACAAAATAGCCAGGGCACTTTATAATCTTGCATGTACGCCAACACGCTACGCAAAAAAATCTTGGCGTTCGTCTTCGTGTCTTTCTTGCCCCACTGCGGAATCAGTCGCAGGCAATCGTTGAACGTCGCCTCAACCACCACCATTGACGCTTCGAGCTTGGCCAGGTTTTCCAACTCCTTTTCAAATCGCTGCCGCCGGCCAGGTAGTTCCCGTTGCGTCTGGTAGTCTGATTCCCAGCCGAGCACCGTGCCCCACGCGTCATCCATCGATTTGCGTTCCACGCCCACGCGGTCGGTCATCCCTAAAATTGAGTAGTCTCCTTTGGAATGTGGGTGGCGGCCAAGCGATTGCCACGCGGTGGGGACAATTAGCGGGCGGTTTTGCTGGTCCGCGTCGGCGTGTAGGTTCTGGAACGTAAACGGCTGCGACTCCGCACTGTCGACGACGATTGTCCAGGCCAGTTTGTAAGGTTCGGTGGTGAGCATCGCGGGGCTAACTAAAATAACGGCCGAGGTTCGTTCGCCAGCCGATTGGCGGCAATCTCGCAATACTTTTCTTCAATTTCAATGCCGATGGCTTTACGGCCTAATTGCTTGGCGGCAACTAGCGTCGTCCCGCTGCCCATGAAGGGGTCGAAGATTTTCTTTGCGTCTAGGACAGCAATGTATTTCGCAATTAGCGGGATCGGCTTACATGCGGGGTGGTGCTTATCGGTGCAAATCGGCGAAGAAAAGCATTTTGAGTGCATGATTTGGTTTAGTTGCTTCCATCCAGGCTTCGATTGCCACACTAGTGCAATATATTCAATGTCTGATTTCCAAGTGTTCGCGGTAAACGGTATGGCATTTGTCTTATGCCATGCGTGCAAGTCGTATTTTCTTCCATGCCGCGATGCAAGCGATGCGTAGTCACCAATCAAATCGCGACTGTGAAATGCAATGAGCATTTTCGCGTGGTTGATTAGCACTGCTTCATATTGCTGCACGTCAAAGTTATTAAGCCCGTCTAAGGCACCACCCGCGTAAAACTTTCTCTCGGAAGCGAATCCCCCTCCATCCATGTGGGCATGTTTGTACGGCGGGTCGGTCAGGGTGAGGTCGCAGCCGTCGATCGACTCCGCGAAGTCGAGACAGTTGCCGCAAAGGATGCAGATCTCATCCCCGCAATTGCACGGCCACAAATTACATCGATAACATTTCATCTGCGCTTACCAAGAACATTGGGGCATCCATGCCCCTTGTCGCATCCTGCTAACGGGTAGTTGCCTTACTCCAAATCTTCCCAATCGTCGTCGTCGCTCTCTTCGTCGCCTACCTCGTCGCCGGTGTCGTCCGCCGCGTTTTCTGCCGCCGGCTCTTCCACCGCCACGGGCTCGCCAAATACCTCGGGATGCTCTTGGCCGTAGCGAGCAAACGCATCGGCCACGGCATCCGACTTGGCGCCGCCGATGCCTTTCAGTTCCGTCAGCTCGCGTCGGCCCTTCCAAAAATCGGACAGCTCGCCCAGCGTGTGCAGGCCGTTTTCGCATAGCTTGGAAACCAGCGAATCAGGTACATCGAGCTCACCCACTTCCACGTCCCGCCAGGCGTCGCTCACTACCGTGGCCGCCGCCGGCTCGTCGCCACCACTGGGCTGGCCACCATCGAGTGGCAACTTGGTCTGCATATCCGGCCCACGCTGAATGAGCGTGAGCAAATCGCCGTTCAAGGCGTCGAATTCTTTTTTGAGTCCTGATGCCCGGTCTTTGGCACTCGCCCACTTGGTGCGGGCCTCGCACACTTCCTGGGTGCGTACAAGAATTTCTTCGTAATGCTCGTGCTCCAATTTTTGGGCAGGGGTAAGTTCGCCCGTGGGCTCGGTGGTTGCCGCCTCTGGCAGCGTGTCGTCGGCCGCGTCGGCCGCGTCGGTTGGCTGATCGTCGAGGTTCTCGTCGACTGGCTCATCGGCGATGGTTAGCGTGGTGGTCACTGAAAAATTCTCCTATGGGTTAAGTGGTGGCCGCTGCTTCTTTAATCAGTGGCACAAGAAATGTTTTCCTTTTCGCGATGTTATTCTGCCGGCAAAACTTATCGGCCGTGGCCTTTTGGCCCACCAGATAGCACGCTTGCTTGGCCCGGCTAATCGCGGTGTAAATCCAGGCCCGGTCGCAAATCTTTTTGGCCCCTGGATAGTCGTCGAGCATGACGATAACCACCGGCCACTCACTGCCTTGCGATTTGTGCACGCTCAATCCGTAAGCCAAATCCCAATTGCACCCGGTGCCCGTCGCGTCGTCGTCGCTCGCTTCCTCGTCGGCCTGGCCACCGCCACGCGGCACGCGAATGAACCGCTCGGGGCTGGTGAGCTTCACTTCCAAATACTTGGGCTCGACTCGCACCACTTCGCCCAGCTCGCCGTTCGCGACGTAGATATCGCCGCGTTCGTTCGTGGTGGCGTCTTCGCCGGGCAGCTTGTCGGCATCGGCTGGTGGATAGAAGCCGTTTTTGGTGTTGACGACTTTATCGGCCAACCGGAACGGCGAGCCCTCTACGATAGGATTAGGGTTAAGGGCGTTTTGCAGCACCCGATTGAGTTCCTTGCGGCAGAGCGGCGACTTTTTATTTACCGCCGTGACTACCTGGATATCCCACACGCGGCTGAGCTTTTCCGCCGTGGCGACGTCGCTAATGATTTTCAGCAGCGATTCGATTTGCTGGCCGGATTGCCTGGCCGCCACGTGGTGCAAATTGCCCTCGCACGTAAACGGCTTCCCGTCGCGAATGTCGGCACAAGCCTGTACGATGCCGCCACTGTTGCGGCGAATCTCGGTTAGCTCGCCATAGGGCAAGCCGGCGGCGATAAAGTCGCGGAGCGGTGCCCCGTGGCCGACGGGCGGCAATTGATTCACATCGCCCACGAATAGAATGTGGGTGCCGCGTGCTCGGGCGGCGAGCAGGGCCGCCATGAGGTCGACGTCGACCATGCTCGACTCGTCGACGATGATAAAACGGAACGGCAACGGGTTGGCTCGGTTGTGCTCGAATGACCAGCCGCCGCGCTCGTCGGCCTGGCTCACCCGCAAAAGAGAGTGGATTGTTTTGGCCCGTAGCGGGATCCCGTACGCCGCCATTGCTTCGGAGATTCGCACCGCAGCTTTGCCCGTTGGCGCGCACACCGCGATTGAATCGACTCCAAACCTGTCAATTAAGAAACAGATCCACGCAGCGGCAGCGTACGTTTTGCCGGTTCCCGGTGAGCCGCCAAGCGAACCAACATTCCCAGATGCCAACGCCTTTGCCAGATTGGATAGCTGGTGCTCGCTCACGTTTGGCAATGTGACGGTAAATCGCTCGCCGTTTTCCCGCATCGCTTCCGCCACATACTCCGCGACTCTCGCCTCATTCTGGGCCTTGCGAATATCGGCCACCCACTCGATGCTTCCATCCCACGCGGGCGAGCCGTCGCGGCCATCCGTCCACACCCTGGCCAGAATTTGGCCACGACTGGCAAGCCGCAGGGCATCGCTAAGTCGCACGTCGGCGCCGCCCACCGAACCTTTGAGGCCCTGCTCGGCCACGCCCACATAATGCCACGTGTCGCCGCTGCTGCTCGTGGCCTGGCCCACTGCGTACGCGGCACACATGGCTTGGCGTTTGAGTGCCGCCGCCCGGCCGCCCAAGTCGAGATAGAGCGAATCGGCGAGCTTAAAACCACACCCGCGAAAACGCATGAGGATATAGGGGTTTTTCTTAATCACCTGGGCGGCTCGGTTGCCGAATTCCTTCACCGCATCGCGAGCGAGCGATTTGCGAAAGCCGCGGCCGTCGAGTAAGTCGATTAGCTCAATCGTGCAATCTTCGAGTGCCCGCTCGGTTTCCAGCCAGGCCGCTGCCTCGCGTGCGCCATCCACTGATAGCTTTGGGCAGGCCACGGCTGCGACGTCCGGCTCTTCGCGAAGGATCCGCACCGCGTCGCCTTTGAATCTGTCGAATAAGCGGCCCGCCAAAACGCGGCCAATGTTGGGTGCCTTTTCCAGATACTTCACCACACCCGCCCTGCTATGGGGTGAGCTGCGTACGAATGTACGGAAGTGAAATTGCTTTTCCACTTTCTTGGTGCGTTGGTTCGTGTAGCTCACCCACGAGCCGTAAAGCCGGTAGCTCATGTGGTTGGTTGGCTCGTCGTCTTCCGCCATGCCCTTTACCGTGATTCGCTGCGGGCCGTCGGCCGTTTCGAGCGTGGCGTCGCCGACGATCGTGTCGCCGGCTGAGCCTTCGAAGCGGTGCCGCTCGCTGTTGAATACGACGGTGATTTCTTCAAGTTTCTTGGGCATGGTAAGAGACTCTCAGCCGCCCGCCCCGCGTTGTAGGCGGAGAAACAATCACGGGGCAGGCGAACCGAGAAAGCTACGGGGTTAGAGATTCCACTCGTCGGCTGCTGATTCTGGCGGCTTCGATTCCGCTGGCTTGTCGGCTGCCTTGTCCGATTTCTCGCTCGTGCCGTTGGCCTTCGGTGGCTGGCTGCCAATCTTCCGCATGGCCGACGGGATCAGCTTGAGCGCGTCCGCGTTTTTGGGAATCGACTTAACAGCCGGGTCGTCGACGTGGTAGATATCCGCGAACGCCACCCGCAAGAATTTGGCGTTTTCGTCCTCGTGTTCGAGCTTCGCCACGAATTGGCGGCCGACGCACTTCGCGATATCGACGTCGAGGTCTTTGTCTTTGTCCTCGTCGCTCACCAAGTTCACCGCCAGCAGGAAGCGGTCGATTTTCTTGCGGGCGAACGCTCCCTCGTTTTTGTCAGTCGGCTTGGGATGGAAGAATAGAATGTCGACGCTTTTGTTTTCCTGGCCGCTTACCGTGCCGGCCATGACTTCGCAGGCCACGCGAAACGCGGCATTGTCAATCAGCGAGCCGTTTTTGTTTTCCGGTTTCTCCGTCGCGTCGGTGATGCAAAGGTGATACGTGCCGGGCTCGTTCAAAAATCCGCCCGTGTTAAAGTCGCCGCCAGTTCGATGTTTCATCGCTCAATTTCCTTTCTCGGTTTGTTCGGCCAGGTAGCTGGCAATTGCCATTGCCTCGCCAGTGGTGTTAATTAGTGACGGGTGGAATTTGTGCACCGCCCAAGCGGCTTCCCATACCGCTATGGGGCCATGCTGCTCGACGAGCCCTGCCAATTGCTTGATGCCACGCAACTGCAATTCGTAGCCAACCTCATCGCGATTGAACTTCGTGGCGTCGTCGAGCGTGGTTAGTTTTTTTCCGGCTTCCTGCGGGCGTTCAGCTTGTCGATGAGTTCTTGGGCATCTTCTTTTTTCAGCCCGTGCAGAGTGGTTGCCCCACGGTCGGCCAAAATCTTGTCCCACTTATCTTGCGGTGGCTTCAATTCGTCGCGGAGTTCGTTAAGTTTTTCAATCTGGGCAGCCGTGGCGAAGCCTTCGCCGCGTGGTTGTTCCGCCACCACTTCAAATTCCGCGTCGACGACTTCCCCGTCGGCCAACTGTTCGAACGGTGCGGTTTCTGGCTGCGTCTGCTGCTGCTCAATCGCGGGCGTCGTCGCCGCTGCCGCTTGGGCCGCCATCGCTTCCGCCGCCGTTTTTCGTTTTGGCTGCTCGCCGTTCGTGGTGATCGTTGTCGAAACGACATCTAAGTCTTGCATTTCCTCGGGCGTGTAAATCCCTGCCACAAGTTCCGGGCAAATCAACTTCATGCCGGCGGTTGTAGCTCGGGCCATGAGCATATTTCGGCGACCTATAGGCGTCGCCCAATTATCCTTGAGGTTTTCAATCTTGGGCTGAGTGTTTTTCGTTCCCGGCCCGCAGCCCTTAGCCCACGGCCAAAATTCCTGCTGGGCATCCTCCCAAGTGATTTCGCTCAAAATCTCTCCGCCGTACTGGTCGGTGAATCTGATCGACGCCTTTTCAGAGGTCCATTCGATGACTTCGTATTTTCCGCCGTAATTTGTACGAAATTCACTCCGCATCGCGTCGGCCCGCATCGTGGGTCCAACTGTCGGAATCCAATGGTATCGCCGCTTGAATTCGATCGGATTGAGGCCCTCGCACAAGCAGGCCAACGCCACTGCACGGCCCTGTGTGAGCGAGCAACCCACCGTGGCCGCCACTGATTCCGCGAAACTCTCGCAAAATGCGATGGGGTTCTCAACCTTTTCATAAATAGCTAACGCAGTTCCCATACAAAAAACCTTTCTCGGTTGGGGGAGGGGGTGAATTATTGTTCCGCTGGTGGCCGCTGTGCCTGATGCCGTTGAATCGCGTCGTACACTTCGCCGCGGCGCACGCTCACTTCGCGGGGGGCTGAAATTCCAATTCGCACCTTGTCGCCGCGAATTTCGACGATGGTGATGGTGATGTCGTCGCCGATGCGAATGACTTCATCCCGCTTTCTTTGGAGAACTAACACTTTGCATCCTTTCTAAAATCCATGCCGGCGGCGTTCCTATCGATTCCGTTCCGCCGCCGGCCAAAGCTCCCTAACGTCCTGATTCGATAATCCGTTGTCTGCTTGCTCGGCTTACCGCTTCCCGAGCAGCCACACGAGGCCATACCCGGCCACGAGATACATAACGCACACCACGCCCATGCCGCACCAAAACCGGCCGGGCAATCCTGGCCGCTCCCACTGCGGTTGACGGTTGGAAAGGTGGTGCGGGTGGTCCGCGTAGAACCGGGCAATGCGTCGCTGGTAATCCGCGTTCATTTGCCGCTGAACTTCCAAGTCGAACCGGGCCTCGGCCGCGTACAGTTCCGCACGGGCTTTGTCGTCGCGTCGCGTCGTGGTTTGTGGTAGGGCTGGCATGGTGGTTGTTTGTGGGTTGTTATTCGGCGTCAGTTTGTTAAAACCTGGCTCCCGATTCGCTGCCTGCTGCGGGGTCACGAGATAGCAGCAACGGCGAGCGAATCGGTTTCGCTTGGCTCGTCGGATAACTTTGTAGTCCACGCATCCCATTGGGCTTGGCCCTCTTGGATCCAAAGATTAAACGCCTGGCCGGAAATGACGTAGAATTTTCCTACCTTGCGAAAGGGTAATCCCTCACGCAAAAGGTTATTCATTATGAATTGGCTGCAGCGTCCGTTGCTATCAGCAACGCCAAAAATGCGGGCAAAAGCGTGATGTGTGTAACTTTTTGACGCATCGATAACCCCGAAATGTTCGTCTGCCATGATTGAATCTGTCCATTATTCTGTTGACAGAGCCGCCCACGGCCGTGTAAAGTGCGTACGTTCCACGGCGGGTCCAGGTGGCCCAATGTTTTTGGAATTGCTTCGCCGGTTTACTACCAAGTATCTGCCGGCTTAGCCCATTGATTTCAAAGCGGCGGGCGGTCTGGCCCGCCACTTTTTTTAGCTGCTCACGCTTCTATCGCATTCTGCCTCTCTTTCTGGCCACTCTTGGCCGCTGGCACCGTGGCATCGTGTCGCACTCACAGTGAATCGCAATCTGCGAAGATTTGCAACTTTCAAAAAAAAAAACTGGTGCGAAAAAAGAAAACACGCCGCTAGAAATAGCGGCCAAAGAATTGGCGTAAGAGCCATTGCAAGAGCCTCCGTGCATGCGGGGGTGACTGTGATGCGCCGGTGTCCATCGGTTCCGGCCGTTGGGCACCACGCCTTTTTGTTGTGTCGCCATTTTTGCGCGATAACTTGGATTGTGTCAATCCAGATTGGTAAAATTTCCACCACTTGGGTGGGGTGTAAAAAACCGCCAGGCGAAACGCCATTTATCTGGATTGTGGTTGCCGCGTTCGCCGGGCGGTGCTAGCTGCGGTTGATTGTGCAGCAGGTACTATACGCACATTCACCACGGCAAACAATTAGGGCGTACATTTTGCGTAGGATGACAGAATTGCCGGGAAAGTTTCTGCAGCGACCACTAGCGGTTGTGGTTTTGGCGTTCGCGGCTGGCCTGGCGTGCGGCCTCGTGCCGTGGTGGCGGGCTGCCTAACGCGTGATGTAAATCACTTCGCTCTCGCTGCCGCCAACCTGCAATTTGTCGCTCGGCTCAAAGCCCACCGCCAAGCCACTGCCGCCAAACGTCGCCCGGCGATAGGGATCCAGAAACGTGCCGCCCTGGAATAGTTCGGCCGTGGTGGCCGTAAAGCTGCCGGTATTGTCGCGGGCGTCGAACGTCCCGCCGATTACATAGAGATTCGCAATCGTGGCGTTGGAGGCATACGTTACTGTGCCGCCCTTGAAGATTTGCAGGATATTAACTGCCCCGGTTTGGTTTTCAATCCGCAGCACTCCGCCGCGCACCTGCGTGGTGGCGATCGCCAGCGTACCGCCAATGAGCGATTGGCCGCCGTTCAGGTTGACGTTGCCGCTCGTCTTCATGGCGGCAATGCCACGCGTTACGCCGCCGTTTTGCGTAAGCGTTGCCAGCGCAGCCGTTTGGCCATCGGCCGAGCTGCAATCCACGCTGCCATCGAGCACGTTGAGCGTCGAGGTATTCGTGGTGAGTACGACATTGAGGGCGTAAGTTCCATCACTCAGTGGCTGCCCTGTTGAAAACACCACGGGCGAGCATTTCACAAGCGTATGCCGCAAGTTGATGAGCGGTGAGCCCTTGCCAGAGGCCCCCAAGCCAAAGCGGTGGGCGATATCGGTTCCTGTGCCCGCGTCGTCGAGCCGTGCGAATCGCTGCCGGTATTCGGTGTAGGGCGTGCCGTTCGCCGTGTTGATGAGCGGCAGCCCCACCCAGCCCTCGAAGTTTTTATAGACGTTGAACGTTACCTCAAGCGACGAGTTGGGCAGGCCATATTTTGGGCCGTCTTTCGTGCCCATGAAAACCACAATGTCATCGTTGCCTGGCACCGAGCCCGTCGACCAGTTGGCGGCAGCGTCCCAATGCCACGGGCCGGTAGCGGTTTGCACGCTCGCCCGAGCCAGTGCCCCCGCCGCCGCCGTATCTGCCACTGTCATGGCGTTGATCGGCCCGCCGCTCGCGCCAGGTGTACCGAACGGCACACCAGCCACCACGCTCCGCACGAGCACGCGTGACGTATTCGTCGGGTCGATGACGGCTTCCACGTCGCGGAATTCGCCAATCTGTTGGCCGGCGGCACTGCGGCTTTCGTCGCCCACAAGGTTCTCGTCGATTCGCGTCGCGTTGATGGCTCGCTTTACCACGTCGGCCATCTGAGCCGTGGTGGTCGTCGAGCTGCCGCACGTCACGATCACCGACGAGTTGCCAATCGTCACGGTGCCCGTGTCGCCCGCCGCCCACGTTCCCGAAACGGTAATCGAGTCGATTTGCGGGCGTGCCCCGGCTTGGGCCACGTACTCTTTGGTGGCCGCGGCAACCTGGGCCGCGAAGACGATGAGCAGCAGTAAGGCGAGCGGCAGTTGCCGCCAGGTGGTACGGAGTCGCATGGCGTTTTTTGATTCCCTAGACGGTGTTTTGGCTTAGTGCGCTGTTGTATTCGGTGCGGAGCGCGTCGAGCTTGGCATAAACGGCCGATGGGGCCTCTGTCACGACGAGCGGCTCGCCACCATTTCGCCAGGTGATTTTCGAGCCGGTGTTGTTGAGGTACACGCGGTCGATATCGCCCACCCGAACGGGAACGGTTGTGCCGCCAATGGTCGTGACAGAAATCCACAGCGAATCAAGCATGGCTTTATCTTCCTCTAATCATTATTGGTTTTGCACTTCCGCCACCAGTCGCTGACGCGGTTAAGCCACGCCTTTCGCTGGTCGCAGTGGCAGGTGGGGGCGAGGCCGAATAACTGCTTGGCCGCCCGATAGCGTTCTTTGGTGATACCCACGGAATGCAGCAGGCTTTCGGTATAGTCGCCGAGTCCTGGTAATTGCTCTGGGCTTTCTGCGGCATAAACCGACGGATCGTGGGTGCTCCAATCCAAATTGCACACCCGCCGAAAGCCTGGCGTGGTGGCCGCTCCGCAGCGAGTGCAGGGGTTGCCGTCGCAAAACATTAGTAGGAAAAGCAGAATGACACATCCTGCGTGCAAATATCAGGAAAATTAGGATCGCTGTTGCTGCACGGTACGGTCAACGGCGTGGCCGAGCAACATGAGTTCGTGCCGTTGCAAAGCGTTCCGTAATCCGCCTGGCAAAAACCGCCAAAGCCCCAGCGTGGGCTCATGCCGAACAAACACGGCTGAAGCGCCGCCCCGCACCCCAGTGCACCGTTCGTGCTTGGGTAATAGAAATCTTGCATGATTAAACTGCCGCTCATGGTGAGCGTTCTGCCGGAACAGTTCACCGTGATCGTCGCTTGTTGTAAATACGTGCGGTAGGCACCGCCGGTTGACGGCAATGTTTCTGAAATCAACATGCCAGGATTTTGGCAACTGTTCTCGATGCCCAGAATTGACTTGTACAACCCAGGCCCAACTTTGGGGCATGAGTAACCGCCATTGAGCGACGCAAGAAACATGTTTCGGCCGCAAAACCACGGCGATATGGTTGGTGGTGGCGCGACGATGGTGTTTTGAAACCCGCTCACCGTCATATTCATCGACGGTTTATCGGTGATGCACTCCGTACACGAATGGTACACCGTGCCGCAGCACGTGCACGGCGTACCGGACACCGCCGGCAGGTTGTTTTTGAGGAGCGGCAGGTTGTTGCGTAGTTGGGGAGGCACTTAGCATTCCCCCGCATCCCACCGAATGAATTCGCCGTCGGTGCCTTGCTCGGGCAGCCAGAGGATTTTCTTCGGCCCGGCGTTTTGAAGTTGGAATAGTTCGTCTACTGATCGGAACAGCTCGCCCCAGACTGCCCGCACGGCATTCCCATACTGATCCTGTCCGGTTCGCCAGTGTTCTAGCGTAGTTGGCCATTTGCATGGCCGGGGAATGTCCCGGTCGCAGTGTAATTTTATTAACGATCCCTTGGGAATCTGAACAGAATGCAGGCTGCGGAATTCTATTACATGCTCATCCGGTGGCGGGTCTTCTTGTGGGGCGGTCGGCTCAAAAAAATACGTGCTGCGTAACACGCACTCGCCGATGTCGCCGCCCACGCCGAGCGAGTTCGCTGTTTTGGTGGATGGGCCAGCACGGTGCGTTACCACTGCGAATTGAGTTGTTGGCGAAGAGCTAGAACTTTCCCCAACGCCATCGGCCAGCCGCACCGGAATTAGCCCGGCAATTTGCGAGCTGAGTTGCAGCACCTGCTGTTCAAGTTGTCGCAGCCGGTCGTCGCTGGTCATGCCACCAAACTCCGCACGTCGAGGGTTTGGTCTTCGGTTTCTACCGTCGTCGTGCCGTTGATGAGGTCGTATGTGATGGTGCTCACCACGGTATTCACCTGCGACTGCGTGGCCAGCTCGCCAATCGTCAGAATAAACATACCCAGCTCCCACACGTTCCGCAGTTGGCGGAAACTCACGGTGAGCGTGTAGCGGTTTTCCTGATACCACTGATACGCAAGCTTGGCGAAGTCGCGGAGATAAACGCGGTCATCCCGCAACGCCTTGGCGTGCGAAGCCTTTTGCAACTGGCCGTTGTTAATGCCCACCACGGTATTTTCGGCCAGAAAGTCGAGCCGGTAATGCTCGCCCGCATCGATGGTGAGGATTTGCAGTGGCGTATTGGCTGGCAAACCAGCGTCGGGGTAAACGCCCTCGCAAAACTTGTCGGCTTCAAGGCACACCGTAGCCCGCAACGTGCGAAAGTCGATTTCCGCTTCTGAATTACTCGGCTCGGGCAAGGGAGCTTCGTTCCAATCGAAACTAGCGATGGCATGCGGCATCGAGCCACTAGCGGTTAAACGGATTCCCGCCGTCGTGTGCTGCATGTGCAGGTGGTAGCTCGTTTTGATTTTGCTGCTCACCAGCGTTCCCACCGCAAAATCGTGGTCTTTGAGCTTGTCGGTAAACTGGAATCGATCGGGCGAATAAGCCACGCGAATGAAGGCAAACGGCGGCATGAGGTCGGCCAGCGTGCTGGTAGGCGTCACGCTCTTTGGGCTCGTCGGGTTGGAATAATCCCACCCCCGCTTGAGCCGCAGCGTATTGAGCATGCGCAGCCCTTGAGCGTTTTTCGCTAGCGTGCCAATGACGCTGCCCGTTGTCGACAGCTCGGGCAGGGCGTAGTTTCGCGTACCCCCGCCACCGTCGCCCGTTTTACCATCCCAGGTGCTTGGGATACGGAACGCGGAATAGACGCGATAAAACGCCTCGCTGCGGCGAAAAGCATCGTTGCGTTTCTTCTTTTGCTCGTCGGTTAAGCTGCTATACCCCGCATCATTCTTGGCCGCGTCTTTATATTTTTTCTCAGTGCCGGCGTCATCTGGCCCGGTGAGCTGCGACCAGTCTTCGATGAGCGTATTATCCGCCAGGCCGACGGTACAAGTGCTCGTCATGCGGGCGCCACGCACAACCACTTGATGGTAATCGCGGAAACCAATCTGGCTATACTTCACCCTGGCCACGTCCACCTGAGTATCAAAGTCGACGGTTTCTTGATTCGTGTTCGCGGGCAGTGTGCCGCCGCCAGGGAGTGAAACGGCACTGGCCGCCAGCGATTGCAGGCGGATAAACACCCGCGGAGAAATCGACTCGTCATACTGCGTAAACCACACGAGCCCACGCTGGGGCGTGCAAATCTTGTTGAGCACCTGATAGACGGTGAGCCCTTCGCTCCGCACGGTGGGCGTGATGCCATCCAGAAACGCCACATCGCTGCCATGCAGATAGAACGGGCAGGGCGACTTGGCCGCAGCCGAGTCTTGCATTGTGTAGTAATAAACGCAGTGGTCGACAATCTGGCGAGCCGTCCAGAGCGGTGCCCCTTCGAACGAATCCGTAAATTCGTAAACGCCACTCGTGCCGCCCACGGCTTGCGAGCGGTTGCCCCGCACGGCTGAGCCGGGGTCCAGGTCGGCCGTTACGCCGCCGTTGAACGTGAGCGGCCGTTCAATCGTCACGGTATCGGGCGATGCCCCCGTGTTACGAATCACGGCTTGGGTGATTTGCTTGCGGTCTAAAAACCATTCCAGGCCAACCGCGGTGACGAGCTGAGCCCGGCCGGTGAGCTTGTTGACTCCCACCACGCTTTTCACGCCGTCACGAATCACGTCATCACTGAGCACGTAGCCCACCCACACGATGCTCGCTGGGGCCGTGTTGATGGTAATTCGAATGAACTTGCCACGCAGCGAAAGCGGGTAGTAATCGGCCGCGCTCGTTGTGCCCGGCTGCACCACGCCTTGGCCGATGACGTACGATAATTCGGCCTCGTCGTAACCGTTGCAGGCCACGCGGAGTTTGTCGCAGTAAAGATGC
>Ga0268298_10001872_pt1 | contig 23873 bp, 7 predicted proteins | sample WWTPWeurt_MetaG_FD_194462 | JGI IMG/M metagenome (GOLD analysis project Ga0268298, IMG submission 194462) | Activated sludge microbial communities from WWTP in Nijmegen, Gelderland, Netherland - WWTP Weurt | ecosystem: Engineered > WWTP > Aerobic digester > Activated sludge | place: Netherlands...
AGTAGCGGCATCGAGGGCGATAAATCAACAATCCATGTATCTAGGTTTCTGGCGGATCATCGCCCTGAAACCCGCGCCGTTACTGGAGGTGGGGCGGAAATGTGCCTCGGAACTGTCAAACTCGGGTCTGGGCGGCTTCTCGGGGTTTCTACATCGGCAGTACCGATTGCATGACTACCTGCTGGGTCGACGCAACTGCCAGCAGTTTCTCCAAAAGCATTTCACGCTTCCGGACACGAACCCGCTGTTTGCTCTAGGATCGGCCGCTACCGGCAAGGAGTTACCTATCATCCCGCTGGTGAGAGCGTTAGCTACGGTTCAGGAGCCGTTGCCGGCCTGGCCAGTTGGCGTTTTTTCGGCGCGCTCGATTCGGGACGACCTCGGCGCCCGGCTCAAAGCCGTGGTCGACGCCCAGTTGAAGGCCCGGCTCGGATGGTGGACTCGGCATTTCCTCAAGCTCGCGATTTGGCTGTTCAGGCTGCGAAAGAGACTACTCATCGCCATCGTCGACAAGATCGATCAGGAACTGCGGCTGAGAAAATTATTGCCGTGAGGCGCAAGTGAAGTTTCGAACTGCACCCACTTTCTGTGGTCGCCACCCCTGCGCAACAGGACTACTAGGCTACGAACTCGCCAGGCTCCCTTGGGCTGTAGCACACGTGCGTCTCGCGAACCTACCGACGGACGAGACTCAGCAGGTCCACGCAATGGCGTGGCGGCATTGACGCCTGCGATCGACTTCCATGCCGCTGTGCGACGGCGCACTTCGCTAGACCGACGGATAAGGGCAGTTCACGCGTTCGTATTTTTTCTCTCGCGCCCCCGAGTATCGAACTTCGAGTTCAATGGGCTTGCCATACTTGCGGAGCGCTTCGAAGAATTCGCGCTCCTCCCTGTCGTCATTAAGCTCTATACAGCCCTTTGTCCCCTGGATGCTCCCACCGTGGACGTACATGCCGGTCCGAATGACCTTCAGGCAATCTCTCATCCGAGTCACGGTCGATGCCTGGGGATCAAGTCTCACTCGATGTGAGCCCCAGTCATCTGAAGGCTCGAGCAGTTCAATGTTCTTCGGGTCGACCGTAAACAGACCCTGAGGCGTCGGCCCCTCGTCCTTCGTACCCTCGTCGGCACTCTCATCCGCAAGACCCGAGAATGCCGTCCATTGCTTTGCCGCAGCTCCGTGCCACGTCAGCTTATAGCCATCAAACGTGAGTCGGTCTCGTCCAGCCCTCGCCTCAAGTCTATCCAGAGGATCGGCCACCACAACATCGTGAGTAATCTTCGGCCCAGGATTCACTACAGCTGCATTATGCCTCTTCACACCTGTGCCAGGTCCCCTCGGTTTCGACATTGAGATTCCCTCCAAACTTGAGATCTTTGAATCAACGCCGAGTATGACACCACTGCGCTCGCAGGGCCATCGCACTCGAAAGTCATAACGGATGAATTCCCAGCATTTTCATACGGATATCGTCATCCCAAGCCGCTCGCTTGCGCTTGAGTCGCAGGCTCGTCTTGGCGGTGTCGGTCTTGTCTGCACGAATCAGGTTCAGCACGATCTTCTTGAGCAGCGAGAGGTTCTGCGGTGCGTTGTCCTTGCGGATCATGCAGTCGTCCTCGCCGAAGCAGACATCGAGCATCCAGTGAAGCTTGTTCTCGATGGCCCAGTGCGCACGCACGGTCTTGGCCAGCTCTTCGGCGGTGAGTTTGCGCGAGCTGATGTAGTAGCGCTCTTCCAGTTCGGCCACCTTGTCGCCGACCACGCGTTGCGACACGACACAGCCAACGGTCTTGCAGCCAGGCCACAGCTCGGGGTCGATCTCCTTGCCGCTGGCGGCGACCCAACTGAGCTGCATCACCGTCCTGCCATGGGACCTGTCGACGTGCTTGAAGCCGTCGTTCGCGAGTTGAGCATCGCTGATCAGATCGCGCACCTGCTGATGCAGCGTGGGCTGATTGCCTTTGACCGCGAGCAGGTAGTCGCCTCCCTTCTCCACGATCTTGGCAGCGATCTCGCGCTGGCAGCCCATCGCGTCGATGCTGACCAGCAAGCCCTTGATGTGCAAAGCCTCGAGCAGTTCGGGAATGGCGGTGATCTCGTTGCTCTTGCCGGCCACTTTCTCCTGACCGAGCACCAGACCGAGCTCGGTCGAGAACGCACTGACCATGTGCACCGGCGGCGCATCGCCATCGGCCGAGCGGCGCAGCGTCTTGCCGTCAACGGCCATCACCCCATCGAGTGCGCCAACGATCCCGCCCACCCAACGCCGGAACACCGCTTCGAACTGCTTCGGGTCGAGCACGCGGAACACGCGCAGGAACGTGTCCTGCGAAGGGATACCATTCTTGAGCACGAGGAAGCGCCGCAGCCAGTCGGCCTTGAGCCGACCCCACAGCGCGATGTCCTCGAAGCTGTCGGCGTCCGAGAGCATGGCGCACACCGCGATCACCAGGATCTCCCGGAAGTCGTGGCGGGTGCCGTTACTCGGCTGGCGAGGATCTTCAAGCTCACTGAGTTTCTCCATCAGACTGACTCCCGCTCCACGCATTTCTGTCGCCCAAAAGACGAGAGTAGACGCGTTTTCGAGAGGGTTCACAAGATGGCTGCATAACCTATTGAACGTGAACGACTTTCTTGGAAAATCTCAAAAAGGCCATGTCATTCGAGTGCGATGGCCCTGACTGCGCTCGGCTTTGAAAAAGTTAAAGTGGCACGACCTCGGCGCCGCCCACTTCGACCGCGCCGACGCTTCCAATACCGCCCTCCGCCTCATTCGACGGCTGCAGCAGATCGGCTACACCGTGCAGGTTACACCGGCTTGAAAAGAACTGTTTCATCCTAGTTCAAGCTCCAGAACCAGATCGGGTCCGCGTTCCAGTACGCTTTACCCACGGTGGACGCTCCATCCCACAGGTCGATATGACCTTGCCCGACAAAGTCGGGAATGTTGATGTAGGCCACGATTCCCTTCTTGCCCTTGATGCCAGCCGGTGGCCCGTCTGGCTTCGAGAACCCGGCATCATGCACGCCAAACACGTCGGCCCGCCGCAGGACCGCAGCCAAGTCCTCCGCACCGCGCATGAACCCGTGCGGACAGAGGTTCAAGCCGCTCGCGTCAAACTTCTGCCTGATCCCGGAGACCGTTTTGTCCAGGGCCTCACTCATGCGAATCGCGCACGTGTTCGGGAAGTGCATCGAGCAACTGTGCACGCTCGCGGGATCCGTAGAGTAGACGGACTGGATGGCATCGAAACCGGGCCGGGTCAGCCGGCTGGCGAACTCCGTCGTGCGCAGAAGGCTTTCGAGCACATCCGAGAGTTCGTCGAGAGTTTCCACGACAAGGACTCCCTTTGGCAGATTTGGCCGAGAGTATGTGCCCGATGCATTCCCTGGCACGCAGAAGCGCGATAACCGGCCTGTTCAGCGCGACCGCGATCTCCACTTCCGCCTGCGTCCTCTTGCCCCCTTTTAGGGCGACCATCACGGCACCCGTTCGCGCGTTGAGGTAGTTCCTCGATGTTGGGGCCTTCGGGTTGTTACCAGGCAGGTGCGTGTAGACCGGAACTTCGACGAACGCATTCGGATAGTGCGCCTTGGGCGTGATGGACATCATAGTCACTCGATCGAGGACCTGATCGCCCTCCGACTTCATCGTGCCCGGCAAGATGCCGATCGAGCGGCCAACCCTGTAAGGCGTCTTGCAGAAGCCTTCCGCGACCAGTTCCATTACACCACGGCCTCCGCCGGTCACCAGGTTGCAGCCGTGTTGGGCCACGATGCGCCCCACGCCCTTTGAGAGATCCGCGAACGCGGCGTCCTCGACCGGCTCTCCGGACCCGACGACAGAAACCGAGATCATGTGCGCTGACATGGCGTTATCCTCTCTTTCCGGGTGCCGACCTACTCGCGCGTCACCACGCTTGCCACCGGTAACTGGACGAAGTCGTCCGTGTCTCGTGGCAGTTGCGCGCCGCCGGAGCGGTCAACTTTCACCAGTGTCGCCAACGACGCTTTTTCGTCGACGCTTGCCCATTGCCAGATGAACAGGGCGCGGCGCTGCACCATGCCGCGATACAAGTCCGCCTCAAGGCTGGGATATTCGACGGCATCCGGCAGGGGCGCGCAGGCATGCATTGCAACCGTAGCGCGGCTGAAGGCGGCCGTGGCCGTCACCAGGGAATACACGGCCGGAGGCGGCGCGATGGATGGCAAGTCCGTCAGGCGCAGCATCAGGACGCAAGACTTCTCACTGTCCGCATTCGAACCCGCAGGAGGCTTCACGGTCAGGATCAGCCGGTCGCCGGGCTCCAACTCGGCGGGTGCTCCCCTGATGTCCACCAGCGATCGCGGTTGAAGCGCGTAGACAGACGGCGGCGTTAGGGGGAAAAAGTCCTCGGGCGGCACACTGCCCTGTGGAAATCGCAGCTCGCGGGGCCGGGGCGGTTTCAGGTCGGTTTCCTTGCGCCGTGGTTGCACTTGGACACTCAACCGCAATACCCCGCCCGCCGGAACCGCGAAACTGCGCACGCGTTCATCCCGAACTCCGGCCGTGAGCAGGACAGTGTCGTCGAGTCTGTATTCCTCGCGGTCCGTCACCAGCACAAGCCGCTTGCCATCGGTCAGCGTGGTGGGTGGCGATTCGAAGGTGGGCGCAGCGAGCTGCCGGTCGTAAGCCGCGTCGGCGAACGCCACGGTGTGAAGGTCAACCGTCAGCGTGGCGCGAGCGCCTGCGGCACGCTGCAGGGGAATCGAGAGATTGCGCACGGGCCACCGGCGGATCGCCGCGGGCAGGCCCGCGCCGAGCTTCACGCTGGCGCCTTCGTCAGCCAATAACGGCGCTTGCGCCTCGAGCGAGAAGTCGAAAGCGAGCGGGACGTCGACGTTCGTCGCCCGCACAGCCGCGACGATGCGCAGTGCATCGCCCGGATCCGCGGTGAAGGTCAGGATGATCCCTCTGGACGCGGCATTGAACGACCACTGCCCGAGCGGAAATCGTTCGTTGCCGATCCTGATCTGCGCGGTGGACTTGGAAGGATCCGTCGGAAGAAGCCCCGCTTTGGCGAGGCGACACCTGTCCGGCGCCGGAGCCGTGTCGAGTAGCAGTTGCAGCCGGCCGTCCCATCCCTCGCCCAGGCGGAATGCATTACCACTGCCCGAGTGGACCTCTAGGCTGCAACGGATATCGCCGTCGGCGTCATAGAGCCGAAACAACGTTGCAGACCCCGCGAACAGCTTCAGTTCGGCCAAGCCATCCGGCCCCTTGTCCTGCGTGGAAACGTACGTTCGCCTGCGCAGAGAGAGACACTTATCCGCCGGCAACAAGGGCGACCGCGGCGCACGATGCTGGCGGGCCAGCACCGGGCCGCTCGTCGCGGGTCGTCCGTAGCGCATGTCGTCCGGGTCGAAGCGGAAATCCTCGGCCGGCACGACGACGGACGCGGTCCACACGTGCAGTTCGCCCGGGCGGTCGCCGATGCTAGTGCGCTCGAGCGACGGGGGGCAAATGGCGGCAACCGAAACTTGCTCGGCACTTTCGATACCGATCAGTTTGCGCAGCGCCTCCTTCGTGGCTGTAGAAAGCGGGGCACGCAGCCGCGCCGGCGTCGTAGATAGGTGTTTGGCGGCCGGGCCTGAGTACATCACCTGAGCGGTGGGCCGATAGAACGCCACATGCGTGGCAAACGAAACGTAGAGCGCCTCCGGCCCGTCCTGCCCCGGCGCCCAAGCGGGCAGGCGGAAGGTGCTCTCCCGACCTGCGAAACCCGCGCGTGAAGACCAGACTGGCGCATCGACGCCCCCGACAAGCCCGAGCTTTCCTGCAATGTAAGTACTCTGGTCCGAAGGCCATCCGAGCGCCGCCGAGGCTGGGATTGGCTGCGCCGATTCAACGTGAACTTGGGCCCCGAAATCGTCGTCGGGCCGCGGCATCTGGACGAGCTGCCACGCGGTGCGCCCCCGATCTACTTCGCCGCGGGCGAAGATCACGCGCGGCGAAGGCATCGAGCGCTTCACCAGTTCGCGAATGCGAGCATGCCCGCGGCCGCTTTCCCCCTCCGAGCCCAGCAGGTTACCGGCGGCAGCGCCGGGGGCGGTGAGCGGCTCGGTAATGGTAATACTCTCGCGGTCCAGCGCGATGATGCGGACAGGGACGAGACGCGTAGCTACATCCCTGTTCTCATCGACCAATAGCGGTTCCGATCCTGCTGGAACAGTGCGCTTGCGCAGACGGACATGCACAGCATCACCGCTTTCATCGCCCTTCGCGAGAATCGTGCGCGCCTCAAGGCGTGTGCGGCGAGACTGCCAAAGCTTGTCGAAGACGAGCATGGTTTCGGGGAAGAACGGCATCTCCTGCGCCGCGAGTTCATCGATGCGCTTGGGACGCCTCTTGGCCTTATCGAACAGCTCGAACCACGCCTGCGTCACCGGCCGCTGGCTGGCAATCTGGGCCGTACCCCTGTCGAGCGCGGCTACCAGCGCTCTGTCTAGCTCTCCAGCATCCACATCGGCGTACAACGAGATCTCGCGCTGCTGCCTGTGCATAAATAGCTTCTTTGCGGCGTGCACGGCGTCGACCGAGGCAAACCGCCAATCGAGCGCGCGGTCCTTCTGGCACTGCGCGAGCACGAGTCCTTGCAGCGCGCCGTCCTCGGCCGTGTCGGCGAGCCAGGCCACCTGCGCCACGAGCCCGCGTGGATTCTCGATGTCGTCGGCGTCGTAGATGAAGGCCGTGACCGAGCTGGCTCGGATGACTGGCCGCCAGGACGCGAAGGCCCTGGGCATGCTCGAATCCCGGAACCCGGTCTGTGCCACTGCTGCGCGCGCCACACCAGGATGGGGAATAAGATCCCCATTCGTCTGGCGTGTGCGGTATTCCCCATCCCGGTAACGCGGAGCGAAACCGAACGCATCGTCGGGCGCGTCCAGTTTCGCGGCAGGCAGGATCTCGACCCTGTCGAGGGTCAACCACGACTTTGCCTCGCCCTCTACCTTGAGTTGGTGGCTCGCGCCCACCAGGAAGGCCCATGGCGCCGTGATGCCGAAACCCTCGCCTGTGGGCCCCAGGACGGCCAAGGGGATGGGCTGCTCGCGCAGGCCGAGTTCGATCACGTGGACCGGCATGCTCTCTACGTCCGCTGCGGGGATACCCACCATGCGTACATAGTCAGCGTGTAACGTCCAGTCGCGACTGTCGGCATACTCTTCTACTGTCAACCTACGCGGCCAGCGGATCACGCTCGTGCACGTGGCGCGCCAGTCCAGCTTCACTTCCTGTCTGCGACCCTCCAGCAGGTGTCGTAGCTGAAAGCCGTTGCTGCCTCGCGCTTCCACCTGCAGGAACGAGGCGCCATCTGCGAGCGCTTCCGGCCAGCCTGCACCAGCCGGGAAGACCTGCGCAACGAAGCCCTTCACATCCAGCGTCTCGACGGGCCATCCCAGAAGCGGTTCGGAATCGGAGAGTTCGCTCGAGATGTGCAGAGAGATCGCGCCGCTCTCATGGCTGATCCGTAGGTCATTGACGGGGGACGCGGCCAACACGTTCATCCACTGCCAACGGCCGTCCGCCGCTCGCCAAAAGAGGCACGCGTCGCCGCTCATTATCCTTAGCTCGACGCCAAGCTCAATCGTCGCATTCCAGATGGGTGTAGTGTCCAGTTTCTTCGTGCTCGCGATGCGGACCGTGATGGTCGAAGCGCGTGCTACACCATGCAGGTCGCCCTCGGGCTCGAACCGGAGTTCGAGCAGGTCTCGGTCGAACGTCTTGACAGTGCCGCCCAGCATACGGTCATCGCCGAAGAGCCTTGCCTGCAGGCGGGCGCCGCCGCCTTTAAGTGGTTGCAGGCCCACGAGCAAAGGCATCAGGTCGGTGTTGTTGGGTGTTCCGCCACCGGTGATGTGCTGCACGGCGTCGATGCGGATGGTGGCCATGCCGCCGCTCGCGGACGCATCTTTCGACACTTGGAGCCGGTGGGTGGTCTCGGCGGCGCCGGGGCCGGGCAGTGCATCCACCCGGACAGGCTCAAGCCACAAGTTGCCACCTTCGAGCTTCATCATGAAGACCTCGCCGGCCTTGTAGGGCTCTTCGGGACCGAACGGCGCTGCCGATGGACTCGGTTCCCACGGCTGCATGCTGCTCGCGAGTTCGAGCCGGCCCAGCACCCACAGCGCGGCGATGGAAGTTCCTTGCGCGGAGTCCTTCGCCTCAAACTTCCACAGCCGCAGGGGCACGAAGCTGAGCGGGCCCCACCCGATTTCGTAACGGCGCATGGGGCGGCCATCTGCCGACTCGAACAGGCGCCACTCGTGCAAGCCTTCGCCGAAGTGCTCGCGCTCGAACGCCTCGCCGCCCGCGCCCATCGCGCTCTCGATTGCGTTCGAACTCCCGTCGAAGACGTACTTGCCGCGGTCCAGGATCACTGGTAGGTCGCGCACATAGAAGGCGAGTTCATGGCGCAGATAGGCCTGGACAGGAATGCGCAGCGGCTCGGCCAGCGTGAGCAGGCTGAACTCGCTGGCAGCCTCGCCGGCCGTGCGCACAAACTTCGCCGCGCGCAGCACCGCGCCGGCCGGGCGCGTGAATCTTGCCCCGAGGGCGAGGCCGCGGGCATCCATGGCGAGGCCGCCGTCGTCGTAGGAAGAAATCGCCATCCCGAGGACCTGAACCTTACCGTCCTCATTGGACTCGAGATGGTGGTCCGCCGATATCGCGAAGCGCTCCGCAACGCCTTCCTGCCCGATGCCGGGCAGCGCGTCCGCCAGCGAGTAGCGCTTTCCGCCAAGTGCGTACGAGCCAAGTACGGGATCGTCCGCACCGGGCCCCAGGCGAAGGCTGATCACCGCTTCCGTGCTCCACGCGTAGGGCTGGGCCCAACCCACCACATCGACCGATCGCGCAGCGCCATCCACCGCCAACCAGGGTGCGAACGCAAATCGGTCCTGCACCCAGCCCAGGCTGATCCTGTCGGCCGCGAGCAACCAGCTCCGCTGCATCTCTGCCGGCTTGAGCGCAGTGACGACGGGGTCTGGGCGCGCGAGTTGCATCGGTGGCTCGTCCGCTCGGCGCCTGGGCACCTCGATGCTGCCGAAGAATTCGTCCAGCGCGGGCAGGCCGTGGCGCCAGCATGCGGTCCAGGTCCAGCGGTTGAGGCTGTTCTTCGGGTGCGTTGCGGCCATCACCGGCCTAAATTGCACGCCGGGCAAAGTCGGCATCACGGTGTCGAAGATGGCCTCCGGTTTCTCCGGGGGCACAACTCGTTCCTCCGCAAAGGCAACTTCCCCGTCATAAGTGGCATCGGGCACCCGCGCCTGCCCAGCTTCCGAGAGCAATAGTTTCGCCGTGCCACCCCCCGCTGCCCTGAGCTCGAGCGGCAGCAGATCCCTTGACGGCGATGGCCGTGCCGATCCGCGGGCCGCGCGCGTGTGCGGGACGATCCCCACAAACCCTGCGTGCGGGTCTCTCATCCAGGCGCGCCATTCCGAATCGCCGCGCGGATCGGGCGTCAGTTGCAGCGCGAGATGCCAGCCGTCCTTCGCGTCGAAGCGCGCATCCCACCAACGGCCGCTCGTGCGCGTCACGCCGAAGACCAGCGCGAGGTCGCGTGTCGCCGCTTCGCCGGCCAGAAGATTCGGGATGCCCTCCTCCGCCGTCGGGCTGGTCTCGGCTGCGAAGACATACCCGCGCAGCTCACCGGCCGTGCCCCATGTGCGGACGGTAACCTCCCTAGGCGCGACGGGATCGGCAGGCTCGTCCCGGCGCCAGGTGACGGTGACCTCCGCATGGCCCGCCGACTCCACCACGAGCGACCGTCCCGCACGGAACGCGGGGCCCTGGCTCAGTAAGCGCCCGGACAGCACGGGCAGCGTGGGTTGCCCTTCCACGCGCGGCGGCAGACGCGGAGCAGGATTCGGCGGCGGCGAGGGAGTTGTGTCGTCGTTCGGGTCGGGCAGCCGCGGGATCGGCGCCTGCAGCCAGCCGTCTCGTACGGGCAGGAAGATGAAGGGCGGCTGCTCGCCCGGCGCCAGCGCTCGCGACTGCGTGTAGAGGGCCTGCAATTGCGCAGCGGGCAGGTCGAGGTCGACGCTGACCGCCATGTCCTTCGTCTCGGAGCGCGGCACCCACCTGCCGTCTTCGAACACGAACTGCACAAGCACTTCGTGATCTTTCTCTTCCCGGGCGTTCACCTTCAGCGACAGCTCGCCGTTTTCGCGCGACAGCATCACGGTGCCCGCACCGACCGTCGCGACGGCGGCAGGTTCGAAGTCTCCGGACACGATGCGAACGTCGACCGTGGTCTCATCGAGCAACACGCTCCATCGGCCTTGCTCCAGGCCGCCCGCAGCGCGCAGCGATCCGTTCTTTTCCTCCAGCAACCAGCGGATGGACGGGACCGCGGGGCGCACATCGAAGCGGACGCTGGCCGGTGTCCTAGCAACCTGCAACGCCACAAGCGCGGCGGCGAGCCGACCTTCCATCGCATCGATAACCTTGCTGTCCTTCGCACCGACGAGTCGCAGCACGGCGTGACCTGCACCCGAAATCTCGAGCCGCACGATGACCTTTACCGTCTCTGCGCCGCCTGGATCGAAGTCGACCGTCGGGTCAGGCATGTCGGCCTCAAACTCCAGTCCTTCGGGCGTCAGTTCGATCTGAAGCAGCTTCTGCGCTTCACCGGTCAGCACGACGCGCACGCCATCCAGCATCTGGCCGTTCTTCCTGAGGCGCAGGTACTTCGCGATCGCGTTCTTCGGGTCCGCCGGGACTCCGATGGCCACGCGCCCCTGCGCCATACGCATCCATGGGATGTTGATCCTGCCGACAAGCAGGTGCTGGAGTTCCTGGTCCGGCCAGCGGCTGGCAGCGGGCGATACGACAATTGGCATAGCATCCGCGGACGCCACCCCACGCACGGAGCCCGAAACTCGGACCTTGTTGAGCGTCAACAGCGACAGGGTCCCGCCTGAAGCTGAGGGATAAGCTTTTAGCAGCGTGGGTGTGCGGAACTTCACCTTGCCATGAAGCGCCGTGTCGACCTCATCGCGCTCACTGCGTTCGGCCAGCACGGAGAGGCCCAGCCGCTTGAACACGACCGGCCGCGTGATGCCCGCATCCGGCCCTCCGTAGTCCACTCGCGTCTGGAACCACCAATGCCACTCATTGCGAAGGGCAGGCACCTGCGGGCCCAGGAACCGTGCTGATGCCGCCGCAGTGTTCTGGATTTTAGCCATGCTGCATTCCTCAGGCTTTGCGTTCGAACACGGTTTCCAGCGGCAACTCAGCGCCGCGGGTGACAAGCAACGCGGGCCGCTTACCCGCGCCAAAGAGCTGCTCCGCGGCCAGCTTCGCGAGGCGCTCGGACGCGGCCGACACCGCATCGATCTCTGCACTGGTCGGAGGCCGCCACAAGACGACGGCGACAGGCGCTGCCGCGGACTCGCCGATGTCTGTCGCGCCGACACCTTGCAGTGCGTAGCGCAGCTTGTCATCGACCTTTAAGGGCAGCGCGAGCGAAACGTTCATTGCCTGCGGGTTATCAGCCCACGCGAGCACGACGGCCAGCGCATCGCCCGCGCCGATGGGCACTTCGAGGATGGCCAGGAGATTCTCGAGCGCATCGAGTCCAGGCGGGGACGCAGGCAAGGTCACGGATACCGGCGCATACATCACGCCAACAACGTGGCTGAGCGGGGCGCTTGCCCCTTCGATGATCGCGCCGAGATCGCTGTCGGCGGCCAGTGGCTTGCTGAGTGGCGGGACCCCGTCGAATGGCGACTCTCGTTCCACGCGCGAACGCGCCGCATGCACACGGCGCATTCGTCCATGCAGGAACGCGCGCAAGGTCTTCGCTTCGTCCGACGCGAGGTGAGCCATGGCGTGCAGGAGCGCTGTGCGTTCGCGCGAATCGCCCACCTCGACCGTATCAGCCGTGCCGAGCGGGGCGAGCAATGGCGGCACGCCGATCATCCAGTCCCCGATGGAAACGTGCGGCGAATTGGGCTTGCCTTCGAAGTATTCATCCCATAGCGCATCCTGCTGGCCATCCGAACCGGCGATGCGTAAGAGGTTGTCGAGTAGCTCAACCGCGCCATCGAGAACGCCCAGCTTGGCCTGCCAGCGTTCGACCTCGATTTTGAGCTGGGCCGCCTTCATCTCGAAGGCTTCCCATTCGGTCGCATCCGGCCTTGTGAGCGTGACGTGCAGGTGGTCGCGCGGCGCGGATTCGACCCATTTCCTCAAGGCCTCGTCGTCCGCCGAGAAGACCACGCTTGCCGCGGCGTTCCTCGCCTCGTCGGACCAAGCATCAGCCGCCGGCGACCTCACGCTGGGGGCTCCGTAGCCGATGTGCGCATCAAAGACGAGGTACCACTGATCGCCATCCGCCGAGGGACGTGTCATTGTGGGCTTGTCCCCCGACCCCGGGACGCGAAGGCGCTCGCCCGTCTGCTGCACGATATATACATCGCGCTGCTCGGCCTGCTCCTGCGGCGGCGCGGCCAGCACCTCGAACTGCGGTTGCCATGCGAGCACCTCCCCCGTGGATCGCGCGGCCTGGAGCACGATACGGTAGCCAACGCCGGGCTCCGGCAAGCGCGCCACGCGCGGGACAGTGTCAAGCGGATCACCGAACCACAGTTTCACGTCCTCTTCGTCCATGCAATCGATGAATCGGACGGTCGCGAACCTGAAACGGATGGACAGCCGCCGGGCTTCGTCGTCGCGCAGGACGGAGTACTGCGGCACGACGGACCGGGGCTGGTGATGCCCTTCGCCCCACGGCAGCTGAAGGCGCGAGAAACCTTCCGCGAAGGTGGTACCCGTCTGCTCCGAAACCATCACGCCGGCCGTCGCATGCACAAGCGCATGGATGCGGAAGAAGTACGGCATGCTCCTTGCGCGGATCACCCACGATCCCATCCACGCGTCAGGCACGCGCCGGCGCAGTTGATCCAGCGCATCGTTCTTCGCATCGCCGCCGGGGTTTGGTGTCGTGACCGACAAGGCAAGGTCTTCTTCGGGGATCTCCCCGTCCATTGAGCCAAACTCGGCCAGTACGTCCGCGTCCGGAGCAAGGGCCCGCGCCCAGGCGCGGTGGGGAAACTCGCGCCAGAAGCCGACGCCGATGCCGTGCTGCGCCACCCGCGCCTGTGTGCCGCGGTTGGCTTGGGCCAGCACGTGGTCGGACGTGTGCGCCACCACTAGTTCCAGCGCGCGCTCCCGGTCCAGGCACCCTGCCGCGAGAATGACCGGCTTCGCAACGGGCTCCGTGCGCGGCAGGGTGGCATCGACGAAACTCTCGTTCCACGCACGCACGTCCTGCGGCAGTCCCCGCTCCAGCCCCTGCGGCGGCTTGTATTTGTAGATCCTTCTCTCGACCTTGTCTCCGACCGCTTCCTCGATCGATGCGGACGGCACGGTGGCCGACAGCTGTTCAAAGCGGCCAAAGGGTCGAACGGCATAGCGGCGCCGCGACCCGAATCGCTCCGCCTCGACGGCCACGATCGACATGGAGCCGTCGGCGGACACCGGCACACGCCACGTCCCAGGGTCGGCCACCGTGCCCAGCGAGAACGGCAGGCGATGGCTCGCTTCGGCGCTGTCGCCATGCTCGAGGTAGGCGCGCCAAAAGGCCACGTTGCGCCGCACATGCTCTTCGGCTTCCGTTGAGTCCTTCAGGAGGTCCGCCGGGCCGAAGCGCCGCATCGCATAGAAGTCGAGGCGATCCAGCGTCGCACCCAGCCGGTACCCCGTCGGGCCGTCCCTGGCACTGAGCAGGCGGCACCAGTCGGCGGACGACAAGTCTTCGAACAGTCCGAACGGGTCGGTGCCGCAGGTTCCATTCGCCGTGGCTGCCGCGGGCCGTTGTAACCCATTCTCGACGCCGGCAACAGCCGCGATATCCACATCGTGTAGCCAGCGTCCCTCCGCGGCCGTCATGCTCGAGACACGGACGATGAACTCCCGCCTCTTCGCGGTCGGCTTCAGTTGGAGCACCAGTGATGGTGAGGTGTCGTCCACACGCACAGGCGCCATTTGCCCGGCCTCGCGGAACTCCACGACATCGTAGAACCGGTTCGCCGCTGTGCCGGTCGTCTTCATCTTGAAGCGAAGCTCCGTAGCACTCGCGTCCACCCAAAAGCGGTAGTAGGCAACCGCAGTTTCCGCGTCTGGCCAAGTAACGCCCGCGGGCTCTGCAATCTCTTCAGCGAGGCCGACAACGGCCGTGATGCCGACGTCGTTCCTCCACTCGCCCTTTGCTGCGGGCAGACTCGCAACACGGACGATGAACTCCCGCCTCTTCCCAGCGGGTTGCAGCTTAAGTACAAGCGACGGTGCCGCGTCGTCCACACGGGTAGGCTTGGGCTGCACGAACCCACCAACCTCGACGAGGTCGTAAAACCGCATCGCGGCGGTTGCCGGCGTCATCAGTGTGAAGTGAAGCTCCGTGGCAAGTTTGTCGACCCAGAACCGGTAATAGGCCACCGGGCGCATGAGCGAATTCGGATTCGGGGCAAATGCATCAGGAACGGGCCGCAAGGCGATCTGCACGGTCGCTAGTACGTCGTTGTCGAATAAGTCGCCTTGCTCCTGCGCGTCCAGGTCGCGGTGGCCACCATCGAACCAGAACAGCTTCGAGTTTCCCCATGGACGGCACATAAGATCCATGAACGGCGCCCCCAGATCGCCTTCGCCCGCCGCGCGATACCGCAAGAGTGCCCGCCTGAACGCATTGCTCACTCGCTTCAGCAGGTTCCGGCCCAGAACGTAGTTGCCCTCCTCCGTGTCGTACAGTCGGAAGCCGCTCGCGAGCCCGAGCAGGCGCAGGCCACCCCAGCCATAAGGATCGCGCGGCGGTGGCGTTTCGTCCTGCCAAGCGGCGAAGCTTGTGGCATTGGTCTGCGGGTCGGCGTCGTAGACCACTTCGTAGCGCCGGTAGATGGCGCCGGGCTGGCTGTCCTTGGAGAACTGCTCGTCATACGTTACGAACTCCAGCGCATCGGCCAGGACCGGATGCAGGTGCGTAAGCGGGTTGAAGTCGCTGGTCTCGCTAACAAGAAGTGTGGGAGCCTTGTCAACCGCTTCGCGCATGGCTTCGACAATCACCTTGACGCCTGCGAACAACGCCGGATTCGCGCGCACCGCGCCGTGCCAGTCTTTATCCGCGCCGCGCTCGTATTCGAGTTGCAGCGATTGCAGGAGCAGCCGCACGCGCGCAGCCGTAAACCGCACGCATGTCCTGCTATCCGGATCGACGTAGCGGACGTCCGCTCCGACTAGCTCGTTCTCCTTCCACTCCTCGCGCAGAAACACGCGCTCCTCCGGGACGTCCGCGCCTTCCGTGAAGCACGTGACCACAGGCCGCGGGATCGCTTCAAGCCGGGGCCAGCCTTCCATGCGAACACGAATCCTCTCCGGCAGCCCTTTCGACAGCAGCGTCGCGATAAGTGCTTCATCCGGCGCCGCGAAGAGCGACTTGCGCAGCAGCGGGCGCGGGAAGATCGCGGTCGACTCCGCCGGGGAGAACCACGGTGCGAGGCGGGGCCGCAACTCCGACTCACGCATGGCCGCTGCAGCTTCGATGCGGCATGTCTCACTGGGATAGGACGTTTCAATCCGCCCCAGGTCGCCAAAACCTGACGGCACCAGGCCGCGCATGCTGCTTGGCAACATCATCACGCGCCCGAGCGGCTGCATGTAGCGCGACGGGTCCAGCGCGGCGTCCTTGACGCTGAAGTCGCCGGGCAGCAGGTCTGGGTCCATGGCGAAGAGATCGAAGCCGCCGACCAAGCTGCGCATGAGCGCTTCCGGCGCATTGCCGTCCGCAAGCTCGAGCCGGTGCGGCTGCGCGCGCCAACTCAGGCGTGTCGCGGCCCTGCGCTTCACATCCACCACCGTCTTCAGCGCGACGCCATCGGACAACAGCTCGTGCACGTCCGCATCGGCAGGGGGCTTGACCAGGTGTAGCCGGCCCGACTCCACATGCATATCCGAGCGATGCAGGCATTTGTACTCGATGGCGCGCAAGGCTTCGAAGCTGTCGAGCGTCGCATCGATGGGCGCGGGCGCGTTCCTGTGCGCGAGAAGCGGCTCGTTCTTGCGCACGCCCCGCACTTCGACGCCCAGTTCCATAACGCGCCAAGCGCCATGGACGCGATCATCACCTTCAGTGAACGACTCGCGCCTAACGAACGCGCGAACCGTCCGCGGTGCAGCCCCTGCCGTGAGACCGAGGGCCTCGTACAAGGCGTCGAGCTCAATCGCCTGCCCGTCATGGTCCTGGACCTTCATGCGCCATACATCGTCGGGTAAGCGGCCGGACAACAACTGGAGTTCAAGGGGAAGCGTTCCAGTATCCGCGTCGCCCTTTTCCATGAGCAACCTGAACTGGACATCACCCGGCCGCGTCTGCTCGATGTCGTCGGACGACGGCCTGTCGAGTGCCGCTGAGAGGGCATCGTCCCCGAAGAGGCCCCCTGGGATTACGTGGTTCGAGCGGACTTTCAGGCAGAAGGTAGCGTCAGTCTCGGCAGGCTGGCCAGGATCACCCCGGTCAGCGTCGACGGCCATCGACAAGCGTAGCGTTGGGCCCTTGTCGGCGTAGTCGATCGTTTTGCCCTGGACTTCAACGCCGATCGGCGTGCTGTCCGCCGGCGACCAGCCCACGACCGGGATCGCGTTGTAGCGGACCTGCAGCCGCGCTTGCAGCGGGGTCTTTAGAACGGCCTTGGGTCTATAGACCGTCAACTCGATGGGCGTGCCGACATCCGAGGTACCCGCGATGTCCACGGGGACGATGAGGTACTCGATGTGGACGTTGTCGGAACCGCAGTACTGCTTCTCCCAGAGTCGGTAGCCATCTTCGACTGGCAGGCCCATAAGCATGTGCCGCAGTGCTTCATCCATGCCGGGCGGCTGACTGAAGTCGTCGACGAACTGCATGTCGGGGCGAATGAATTTCTGGTATTTCTGGTTTCCTACCTTCCCAGTCTCAATCGGCGCCGCACCTTTGACGCGGAAGGTCGCCCGCCAGTCCTTGTCGCCCTTGAGCCCGTGGATGCGCCGGACGATCGTGTAGTGGGACAGGTGGAACTCGGGATCATCGTAGGCGCCCTGTGACGCCCCCCAGGCAGGCTCGAGGTCCCAGTTGAGCGTGACGCCGGACGAATTGCGCTCCGCAACCAAGCCCGCGAGGCGGGGCGCCCGCTCGCGGAAGTGGCGAATGGGCGGGTTGAAAAGGTGGACCGAGCCGGATTGACCCGGTGCGTCGCGCTTCGTGATGGACAGCTTGCCCTCCGGCGGCGCCAGCGCCTCCTTGTGAGGGAAGACGGTGTCGATGGCCGCCTGTGTCATCACGAACGTGAGCCCGAAGTGGCGACATTCGAGTTGCCCCGGCGGGATCGCAGGCCACTGACCGCCCGCGTCCGCGCCACGCGCGGCCAATGAAGCGGCGGTCTCAACCACCGCGCTGAGCACGGCGGAGCGTCGTTCGTCGACCTCGGCTTCCTGCCGCTCACGGCCGGTGAGCTGGCGCCGCGCGCGACCCGCCCGTTCGAGGCGCATGGCTTTGGCCTGCGCATCGCCCTTCAGTACGTCGCGCGCGCCGTCGTTCTTGCGTGGCGTGGGCTCGGTCATCGCTCCGGGATTCAAACTGTCCGGACCCATAAAGAGTTCGATGAGCAACTCGCCGAGCGTGATGCCGGATGTTCCGGGCTGAGGTGCGATGACTTGCCGCTCGCGCAGCATTTCCGTGTGTTGGGAGGCCACCACGGCCACGAGGCGTCCATCCTTGTCGAAACGCTCCACGCCAGCCACGGTAGTCGTGAAATCGAGTTGATGGTCGAACTCCTCCTTCGCAAGGTCGACGGGCCTCAGTTCGTCCCCCGGGACACACTCGACCGCCGGCGAGGCATAGAACGTCGAGGCCTCACCGTCCGGTTCTGCGCCAGGCACAGCCGTGTGATCCCGCGGCACTAGCTGGACGACGTACAGCTTCTTATCCGGCCGCGTCGGATCGCGCGTGGGGAACACCAGCGCCCAGAAATTCGTCGCGGTAATCGTTTCACCAGAGGCCCTCGGGTCCTCACCTTCCGTCGCTTCCGGCGAAGACGGCAACACGGGGGCCTGCTCGGCTTCCTTGTCGGTGCGCGCGTCAGCGATCGTCGCCCGGTCGCCGCGCGAAGCTTCGAGCCCAGGCCGCTTTTCCGTGGAGGGCGGCGTCTCCGCCGATGGGGTGTCGACTGTGAGGCCCAGATCCATGAAGCGCGCCACACGTGCTCGCGCGAGGTCCAGCACGTTGGAGCCGAATTTGAAGCCGATGCCCAGCGACAGCGAGCGGCCAAACGCCTGCACACCGATCGCGACGTGCGCCCGCCCGCCGATACCCGCCCCTTCCAGCAGCACCAGCTCCACCGCGACGGAGAGGCTCAGAGACAAAGAGAATCCCGCGCTCAGCGACACGGTGTATCGCCACACCTTGAACCGTAGCCAGACGGCCACGGCAACCGCGACGGTCACGTTCAGCTGGAACGAGCCGTACAGCATCGAGCCTTCCTTCGAGCGCAGCGACAGGTAGGCAAGCGCCTTCGCCTCCAGCGCGAAGGTGGCGGATGCGCTGGCGGATGCGCCCAGGCTGTCGCCGCCCACGCGGCCGGAGATCCTGACATGGCCGGTGCCGCGGAAGGCGATGGCCATAAGCATGCCCGCGTCCTCGATCCGATGGACGAGCCCACCGCTACAACGGACGTAGAAGTCGCCGTTGCGATCCCCGATGTCGAAGCCCAATTCGTAGGGCCAACCAAGTTCGGAATGGAAGAGTCCAGGACGCAAGTACAGCGCCGCGGAAAAACGCGTGCGTTCGATCGCCTGCTTGAGCGGATCGGGCAACGACGGATGACTGCCGACATGGCCCTTTCCGTCCGAAATGAAGCGGCCGAGGAACTCCTGGCGCGGCGCGGACAGGTACATGTAGCCGCGCTGCGTAGGGTTGGATTTCATCGCAGCGTTCTCGCCGGCGCTGATCCAGTCCGCGTAATTAACCGCCACCCATGACCGCACGTTCATGAGGAAGGTGAGGTCCGAGCGGATCGCCGCGATCACGTCGAAGAGGAGCGGGTTCGGCAACTCCTTCTCGGCTTCGGCGTTGTAGCTATCGCTGGTGGACGCAGCTGAGACGGTGAACAATGCACGCATCGCGAGCGTGAGCCCGTCATTGCCGTACGTCGGCTCCCACGCGCGAATTGAGTCGAGGCTGCCCTGGTACTTGGACACCTCGTCGAGGATCTTGACCAGATCCTTGGGAGACTTCGCCTGCTCAGCCTGAGCGATGCCCGCGAGAGTGTAGCGGTAGCCGAAGCCGTAGCCGACCTCGCGCAGGTAGAGCGTGCCGATCGGCGTCGGGATCTGCTCGGCGAGCTTGTTCTTCTGCCCGTAGAAATAGAAGGCGTGCTTGGGCGCGGAGTTGCTTACCTTGTCGCGCAGCTCCAGGAAGCCCATGCTCGCGGACATCGGCGCCCATCCCTTGAGCTCGATACGCCCCGCCGCCAAGAAGCCCTTGGCCGTGACGTTGACCGGCAGCGTCTTCGGGCTGAACAGCTCAGGTAGTTTCTCATCGACGGCGATGGCCGTGCCCTCAATGGAGGCCATTCCGATCTGCAGGCCCACGGTGAGGCCATCGAAGCGCACGCGCGGGAAGTTGGAGGGCGCCTTGGGCGCGGCGATGTAGAGCTGGTGGCAGTCGATACGCGAACTGATCACGTCACCGAAGGCGAACTTGACCTGGCCCGACACCGAGATCGCCGGGTCCCCACCGAAAGCCTGCGTCGACGGATGGAAGCCGATGCCGCGCAGTTCGAACTTGAAGATGTCGAAGAAGTTGCCCGTCTTGGGCGGTTCGCACTTCGTCTGGAAGGAGATGGAGCGCATTAGCACCCGCGCGTCGCTCGTGAGTGGCGCCTTCTTCAGCTGAATCTCGAGCTTGCCCAGTTGCTTGAGCAAGCCTTCGGTCGCTTCCCCTTTCGCGGGCGTGAAGCGCGCGCTGCCGGTGAGCAGGAAGTAAAAGTGGTAGGCGTTCTCCTTCGCGAAGCCCATGCCCAGCTCGCTGATGTCGAGCCGAAAGCGCGTGCCTTCGCAGACGATCGGGTCGCCCGCCTTGTCGAGGCGGGCCTCCGCGCTCTCCACCTCGATGCCGCCTCCTTCACCCGCGGTGAGGCTCAGCGCGATGTTCGCGTTTGCCTCGCCGATGAGGGCGCGCGGCAGCTGGCCCGAGCCCGCAAGCGAGCCGCCCAGCAGCTTCGATTGACGTATGGAGATGCCGCCGCTCGTGAACTTGAACGGCACGTCGACGCCGCCGAGCGTCACAGGCTCGGGAGATACCTTCGCTTCGAGCGTGAGGCCGTCGCTGGCAACTTGGAATTCGGGCACGTCGAAGACCAGGCCGCGTCCGGATGTAGCGACAGCGCCGTAGGTCACGGTCGCTTTTGCGTCGTGTCCGAGTCCGAACGATTGGCGCCCGCCTCTCAGATCGAGGGCGAGAGCTTCGTAGTCGTTCTCCTCTTTTTCTTTGGCTTTGTCCTCGTCTTTGCGCAGTTCCACGTTGAGCCCGAGCAAGGGAAATGCATAGGGTTCTTTCTTCTTGATCGAAATGCGGTCTGCACCGGACACTCGAGACGAGAAAGTACGCAGGTCCGCGGCCACGTTGATCGTGATCTCCGGCGCAATGTCCTTGCCGATCACGACCTCCACGACGAGCCCCAGGGTGAATTCGCCCCCTATACGGGTTGGCCCGGTCGTTCTCTTCACCTTCACGTACTGCCCCAGCTTGTCGAGGAAACCACCGCCGCCGCCGCGTTTGGCAGGATCCGCCTTCGGCAAGAGGTTCAGCACCGCCTCCTTCAGCGCATCGGTGTCGACATATGGATCCAACTGGAAAAAGTCATCCCAGCCGGCGTCGGTGAGGCGGCTGTCTTCCGGGATGCAAACAGCTCTCGACCCATTCGCGTCCAGTGGCACGGACCTGCCCGCAGCGGCGTCGAACGACTGGAAGAACTTGAGCGCGCCTCTCTGCAAAGCGACGAGCACGAGGTCTTTCTCAGTGTTCTTCGAAGTCACCTTCACGCCGAGCAGGCGCTTGGGGCGTTGAAAGGCACCCTTCTCCGTCTGCTGCACGGCGGTGGAGTTCCTGTTGCCGGACTTCTCGTCGACGACGTTGAGGGGCTCCGCGGGCGCGCTTTCGCGCGAGAGCCACAAGTCCGTTGCAAGCACCGCGAGTTCATCGGTCGAGTTGAGCGTGCGGATGCATAGCCCCAGCCATTGCTCCTGCACGTCGAGCACCAACGAGGGGCGTGCCTTCAGCTGGTAGCCGAAGTCGAACCCCGCAGCCGTCGCGAAGTCCTTGTAGTCGAGGTCGGAATCCTTGCCGCCCGGCATGATGCAGATCTGCCGTAGGGACCAGTTGGCCGCATCGAGCCGGACCTCGATGACGAGGTCGGTCGATGGAGGGTTGATCGACGGCCCGTCCAGGTTCGCAAGCTTTCGATAGAGCGCCAGCAGTGCGTCGCGAATCGACTCGCCGATGCCCACCAGCACCCGCCCCGCGGCCCCCGCTTGGTCGGCCAGCCACTGCGCCGCGGCGGCCAGCATGGCGCCCAGGCGTTCCAGCAGTTGCGTGAGCCCGAGCGAAGGCACGTCCGGCCCTTGCGGCAGCTGGATCGCGCCCACGATGCGGATCGACTTGCCGACCAGCTCGCCCACCTTGCGCAGTAAGTCCACGGGATAGGGAGGGCGAAGCTCCATCTGCGTGAGCCGTGTCCTAATTTCACCGCTCGCCGTGTCGAGGTCGACTTCAAACCCCAGCTTCAAGGGCAGGGTGAGCTTGGGATCGTTGGTGCAGAAGACCACCAGCTGCTCTAGGGTGACGACCAGCTTGATCTCGGGTTTTGTGGCGCCACCGACCACCACCGGTTGCACATCGACTTCGCCTGGACCCAGCCGCACTGTGAACGGTCCTGCCGGAACGTCCGGCACGGACGCTGTAGGTATCGCCTGTTGTGTGACGTCAACGGTCGCGGAGAAGGAAAGAGTCTGGGCTCCCTTCAGTTCGACGTTGGTGAGCTTGAGGATTCTGTTGGCTTCCACCGCCTCACCGAGGAACACGGACGCTTCGCCGAGAGGCTCTGTTGTCACCGACAACGAACCGTCCGCGACCAACAGCTTCAGGCTCGGCTTGGTGTCCCACCGGGCGACCACGTCCCCCAGGATCGGGATGGACCCGATGCCGAATGAGGGAAGGCCGCCAAAGTCAACGTCGACACCATCGAACTTCAGGCGGGGCAGTTTGAATTCCGGCAACTGCAGGTCGAAGCCCGCAAGACTCGGCACGTCGACATTCACTTTTGCGGTGAGCCCTGCGGCGGCAGCCGCAACGGCAATCACCAGCTTCTGCCGCTCCGGCCCCGGCGCGTCCTTCGCATTCACCTTGATCGTCACCACGGCCGACGCTTCGGCGCGGATGAAGAACTCGGCCTTGGTCGATTCGTCCTGGTCCAGCAGGCTTGACGAGATCTCAACCTTCGCTTTGAGCAGGGCGTTGCCCACCATCGTCAAGCCGAAGAACGTTCCTTTGTGCTCGAGATTCCCGCTGAGCCGGATGTCTCGCCGGGCGGTGAACGCCTCGCGAAGGCGCTGACGCAAGCCCTCCGCCCTTCGGCGCGCTTCAAGCTCGGCTTCGCTTCGGATTTCCGTGAGCGTCTTGAGACGAAGGCCCTCGTCCCTATTCAGAAGTTCCGCCGGAATTTTGAGCGGCGGATCGGCAAGTTCCAGAACCGCCTCGATGTCGGCCTGGCGAAGTACGATGGCGACGGCGTTGAAAGACCCGTCCGAGGCGGGGGTGGATTCCCGGAGGCTCACGCTCAGCGTGGCTTCCGCGTGCGTGAGCACCAGGCTGGCGGCCATCGACTCCTCCCTCATTAGGTTCTTTTGCGCCCTTCTGATGGCCTATGACTTCCGCTCTTCGTCGATAAGAGCCCGTCAGCAAGGCATTCCTTCAGCATAGACGCGCGGCGCCGGCCTGCAAGCGAAACGTAACGGTGGCCGAAGGCTCCTCGCCGATTGAGATTGTCCGCTTGTCTATGTAGTCGGAACGCGCCTCACGACGAACCACTGACGCTAACCATTCTTGATCCGTTTCGATGGTTACGAGCGACCGGAATCCGCACGAGGCGTTGAATGCCACTTACGCGGATCTCCCCCGAATTCCAGGCGCTTGCAGGTGGCAACCGGTGTCGCGGGCTTGAGCGTCATTGATCCTGCCGCGATACTGCATGAGCTTTCTGTGGACATCGGGTCTACACAGCCTTCATCGGTGGCTTCGGCCACCCTGAAGTCCAGCCTTGCTGGCGTCGCAGTCGTTACCTGCCTCGTGGATCCCCGGCTTCGGTCGGGTCCGGCCATGTCTTTGGCCGAGTGTCCGGTTCAGCCGTCTGGCTGAACACTGTCTTCTGCCGTGCGACCTTCGGGCCGCCCGGCATCGAGCGAAGGCCCCGTTCGCAAGAACCGTGGGCCTTCATCCCGCGCGTGCCGCCTGGCGCGTCGCCGAGCCGCTCTGCCGTCCACGGCCGAGCATCCCGAACGGGGAACTCCGAGTTCCCCGCCAGGGAAGGGTGTTCCCTTTCATTTCCGAAGGAGAACACCATGTTCGCAATCCCCATCACCAGAGCGTCGCGCCCGATCGCCGTGTTGCTGGGCGGTTCGGCCCGACTTTGACACCAGCGAGTAACACGCCCCGTCGCAAGGCGCACGGCGCATGGCCTCCGGCCGAGCGCCGGAAACGGCCGTGTATCTATGTGGGGATAGGTGTCAGTCGAGCCTGAGGACAGC
>Ga0268298_10001873_pt1 | contig 23873 bp, 21 predicted proteins | sample WWTPWeurt_MetaG_FD_194462 | JGI IMG/M metagenome (GOLD analysis project Ga0268298, IMG submission 194462) | Activated sludge microbial communities from WWTP in Nijmegen, Gelderland, Netherland - WWTP Weurt | ecosystem: Engineered > WWTP > Aerobic digester > Activated sludge | place...
CTTGGGTGGTGACGATGGAGGCCCTCGCGCCGTTCCGCGTCCCGGCCTTCGTCCGCCCCGCCGGTGATCCGGCTCCGTTGCCCTACCTCACCGATGATGCGGACGCCGCGCATGGCGGCCTCGATCTCACCCTGGAAGTCTGGCTGCACACGGAAAAGATGCAGGCCGCCGGCGCCGCACCGCACCGCCTGAGTTCCGGCAGTTTTGCCTCCATGTATTGGACGCTCGCGCAACTGCTGGCCCACCACACGAGCAACGGTTGCAACCTGCGGCCGGGCGACCTGCTGGGCAGCGGCACCGTCTCCGGCCCCACGCCGGATTCGCGCGGCTGCCTGCTCGAGCTCACGGCGCGCGGCACCGAGCCGCTGCGCCTGCCCAACGGCGAGGAGCGCCGCTTCCTGGAGGATGGCGACGAGGTCATCCTGCGCGGCTATGCCGGGCGCAAGGGTGCCCGGCGCATCGGCCTCGGCGAGTGCCGTGGCCGCGTGCTGCCGGCCGGTTAATCCTCCAGCGGCCGCAACAGCAGGCGGTAGCCCATCGTGTCCGTTGGCCGCGTCTCGGGCGTGACCTCGACGCGCGAGGCGGCGCGGCAGTGCACCGCGCCGACTTTCCAGTTGCCCCCGCGGAGCACCGGCTCGCGTTTGCCGCGGACGCCGTAGGTCCACTCCGCGACGTTGCCGTGCATGTCAAACAGACCCCACGCATTGGCCTTGCGCGAGGCCACGGGGGCGGGGGCGTCATGGGAAGCGCCGCCGCGGGCATAGACCGCCAGAGCGTTCAGGGCCGGGTCATCACGCTCATTTGTCAGGTTGCTGCCGTTGTTGAAGGCGGTCTCGGTGCCGGCGCGCGCGGCGTATTCCCATTCAATCTCGCCGGGCAGGTCGGCTTGGTAGGGCAGCCCCAGCCGGCGCAGGGCGGCATTGAGTTTTTCAACAGCCCCGCCCGTGCCGGTGAGATCGCGCCAGGCCACCTGCTCGACCGGGCGCGTCTCGTCGCCGAGGGCACGGCTGGTGCTGGGATTCTTGCCCGTGAGCGCCCGGTGCTGCCGTTGCGTGGTCTCGGTTTCGGCCAGATAAAAATTCTTCGGCAGCTCGGTCTTGGCGCGCGGGAGGTCGTTGCGCTGGCGGCCGTTTTCATCGGGCGGCGAACCGGCCAAAAAACCGCCCGCCGGCACCAGCCTGAATTTCAGCGTCGTGCCATCGGGCAGCGTCACCACGACCTCCGCCGGCGGGGGCAGGCGTTTCATCATCAGGGGCACGCTCTCCGTGTCGGCTTGGATGTCCACGGTTTGCTCGAGCGACTCGTATTTCGCCGCGCTCGCCGTGAGCGTCAGCTGGCCGGGGCGCAATTCCACGAGCACCGTGCCGGTGGCGTCGGCGGTCACCGTCTGATCGGCCACCTTCACCTGCGCCTGGGCCGGCAGGCCGGTGAAGCGCACCGGGTGCGGCGGCACCGGCTGCAGGGTGATGGCCGCCTCGGCCACCTTCTCATCCGCGCCGATCTCGCCCGCCCAGTCCAGATAACCCGGCGCCTTCACGCGCACGGCCTGCGGACCGGGCGGCAATTCCAAGAGCAGGCGACCGTCGGCGCCCACCGGATGGTTGCGCTCCTGATGGGTGATGACCGCGCCTGGCGGCAGGCCCGTGAGAGCAAAGCTGCGCCCCGCCGGCACCTCGGGCGGCACAGGCTTGGCTTCCGGCTTCGGCAACACCGCCACTGGCTCGGTATTCACGGCGGGTGTCGCGACGACCGGCGCGATGCTCGCCGCCGGCGCGGCGGGGGATTGGCGGCGGGTGGCCAGCCAGGCCGCCGCCCCGCCGAGCAGCAGGACGGCGGCGATGGTGGGCGCCAGCCAGCGCCGCCCGCCGCTGCGCTGCGGGATCTGGCGCAAGGCCTCCGCAGCTTCGCGCGCCGTCTGGTAGCGCTGCGCCGGATCCAGCGCCAGGCACACCTTGATGAATTTGTCCCAGCGGGGATCGAGTCCGGGCACCAGCCGGGACGGCGGCTCGGCGATCCCGTGCGGCTTCTTTCCGGTCAGCAGGTAATAGGTCATCACCCCGACCGCCCAGATGTCGGACCGCGCATCCGAGGGCTGCATGCTGCGCGCCTCGGGCGACATGAAATCGATCGTCCCGACCATGGTGCCCGTCGTGGTGACGCTGTCGCCGGTGAAGGGCGAGGCCGTGCCGCCGGCGCGCCGGTATTCCGCCTCGTCCCCCACGCGCGCGAGCCCGAAGTCGGAGATCTTGGCCTCGCCGGTTTTCTCGAGCAGCACATTGGCCGGCTTCAGGTCGCGGTGCACCAGGCCGGCCTCATGGGCATGGGTGAGGCCTTGCAGGATCTGTCCGGTCAGCCGCTGCACTTCCGCGGCCGGCGCCCCGCCGCCGGGGCGGCGGTTCTTCTCGAACCACTCCTCCAGCGAGCCGCCGTCCACGTATTCCAGCACCAGGTAGAGCTTGCCCTCGCTCTCGCCGAAGTCGGTGACGTTGACGATGTGGGCGTGCTTGAGCCGGCCCACCATCACGCCCTCCTTCTTGAACCGCGCCACGAAGGACTGGTCCTGGGCCAGCAGCGCCGGCAGGACCTTCAGCGCAAATTCCTTCTTCAGCGCCGTGTGCTTCGCCAGGTAAACCACGCCCATGCCGCCCTGCCCCAACACGCGCTCCACCTTGTATTGCCCGACCACGTCGCCGGGCTGGAACAAATCCCTCGGTGCGCTGGCGCGCGGGACAAACACCGTCTTTTCGGGCTGGCTTTCCATGGGGTGCAGCCCGCAGTCAAGCGCGCGCCCGGTCCGACGCCAGAACGAAACCAAAATGCCGGGTTGACCGGGGTTCCCCTCCGACGCTTAGCTAGCGGCATCATGACGCGCCCGCTTCGTCTCGTCGTTTCGCTTCTTGTGCTGGCCCTCGTCACCGCCGCCCCTGCGTGGGCCGTGCCGCTCAAGATCAATGTCAGTCCCGCCGGCGCCACCATCGTCACCGAGACCGGCCAGCGGCTGCCCGCCCCCGCCACCGTCGAGCTCAAGCGGCGCGACACGCCCTACGCCTTCACCATCGAGAAGCCCGGCTACCAGACCGAGACCGCGTCGTGGAGCACCAAGGAAAAAATCCGCGAACTCTCCGTCACCCTCGCTCCGCTCACCGCCGAAAAGGAAATCACCATCAAGTCCGGCCCCGATGGTGCCACCGTCACCATCGACGGCAAGCCCGCCGGCACGACCCCGCTGGCCAGGACCGCCACCTTCACCCGCGAGAACAAGCACTCCCCCTGGAAACCCCTCGCGGTCACGGTTGCCAAGACCGACTACCAGAGCGAATCCTTCAACCTGGCCTACGACAATCCCGCCGCCAGCACGGTGCTCGGCCAGTTGCGCAAGGAGCGCATCTTCAGCGTGGACGCCAAGGCCGGGGACGGCTCCGCCATCGCGGCCACGCTCACCCTCGGCGACCGCGAGCTCGGCGCCGCCCCGCAGAAATTCCCCGTGGTCTTCAGCCGGACCGACAAGTCCAAGCCGTGGCCCACCTTCGTCCTCACCGCCGAGATCCCCACCATCTACCAGCCGGCCACCGTCACGCTCACCCACGACTACAAGGACATCTTCTCCTTCACCCTCAAGCCCGTGACCGAGCTCGCCGTCGGCCTCTACGCCCCCGCTGTGGAGATGACCCCCACCGGCGCCCGCATGGTGCTCAACCAGGCGACCCGCCTCGCCACGCTCGACACCGGCGAGCGCGCCCTCGAGACCGTCGGCCTCTCGCGCCTCACCCGCTTCCTCCGCCGCGACCAGAACCCCAAGGCCCCCCTGCAGGCCCTCAACTCCTACGCCATCACGCCCGACGGTGAATCCGCCATCCTCTCCGTCACCTCGCAGGACGACACCGGCGCGAAGTTCTTCTCCGCCCTCTTCCTCAAGCGCATCGAGGACGACGGCGGCGGCACCGCCCGGCTCATCGACAACAACAAGCGCTACTTCGACTCCGCCCCCATCATCGCGCCCGACGGCAGCGGCGTCCTCGTCTTCCAGTCCAATCGCGGCGACCTCAGCAAGCCCGACATCTTCCGCATCAACTTCGCCGACAACCGCGTCGCCGGCGGCGTCTCGCGCATCACCAACGACCAGCGCTACAACTACGGCCCCACCTACACCGACAGCAACCGCGAGGTCGTCTACCTCTCCCTCGAGCCCAACTACCCGCTCGCCAAGCCGCAGCTCAGCAACGTGAAGCTCGACGGCGCCCTGCCCACCCAGTTCCAGATCAACGCCGAGGAGGTCAGCCACCGCGAGCACTCCAAGGTTTACTTCACCCGCCTCGACGAATCCTCCGGCAAGCGCCAGATCTACTCCGTCGAGCCCGACGGCCGCCTCGAGACCAACCTCATCTCCGACGACTCCTTCCTCAGCGCCAACTGCCTCAATCCCGTCGCCAGCTTCGCCAGCCCCACGCGCATCCTCTTCGTCTCCGACCGCGACAAGGACGACCAGGGCCGCGCCAACCACAACATCTACGTGATGAACGCCGACGGCTCGCAAATCCAGCAGCTCACCGCCAACGGCTCCGACGACATCCAGCCCGCGTGGTCCCCGACCGACCCGAACATCGTCTACTTCCTCTCCAACCGCGGCGGCGCCTACAACCTCTGGCGGCTGAAGCTGAAATGACATGCGCTCCGATCCTTCGTTTTTCTTCGCATGTCATCCTGAGCGGAGCGAAGGATCCATCGGCACTTTCGCTCGTCACCACCGATGCATGAATCCCGCTGGATTCTTCGCTGCGCTCAGAATGACGGATTTCGGATATTCAATGGATCATCATGCCTGACGCGGCGCCACTTCCCCAAGCCTGGCTCGAGTTCCCGGACGGCCGGATGCACTGGCTCGACCAGAATGCCTGCACCATCGGTCGCATCCCCTCCAACACGCTGGCCCTCGACCAGCCCGGCCTGTCGCGCAGCCACGCCATGATCCAGCCCACGCCGGGCGGCGGCTGGCTCCTCACCGACCTCCGCAGCACCAACGGCACCTACCACAACGGCCTCCGCCTCGAGCAAGGGGTCACGCTCCGCGACGGCGACAAGATCGAGCTCGGCGACACCACCCTCACCTTCCGCTGCCAGCAGAACACCAACGCGGCCCCCGAAGCCGGCGCCACCTCGGTCCAGATTCACTCCGGCGACTGCTGGCTGCTCATGCTCGACCTCATCGGCCACACCGCGCACACCCACGCCGTCGGCGCCGAGGCCGCCTCCGCCGACTTCAAGCGCTGGCTCGAGCTCGTCCGCCCCGGCCTGGTCCGCTCCGGCGGCACCATCAACGCCTACCTCGGGGACGCGCTCTTCGCCTACTGGCGGCAGGATCGCCACCCCGCCGCCAAGGTCGCCGCCGCCCTGCAGGAACTCGTCGCGTTCCAGGCCACCGCCCCCCGCCCCTTCCGCATCATCCTCCATCACGGCCGCATCCGCATCAGCGGCGGCCTGCAGGGCGAGTCCCTCGTCGGGGCCGATGTCATCTTCCTTTTCCGGATGGAGAAATCCACCAAGCCCCTCGGCGCCACCTGCGTGCTGAGCGAGGCCGCGGCGAACTCGCTCTCGCTCACCGCCACCGCGCGCGCCCTCGGCGCACATCCCGTCCCCAGCTTCGAGGGCAACCACGCGTTCTACGCGCTGGGCAACTAACCCGCGAGCCGCGCCTGGTATTTCTCGGCGAGCTCGAGCGCCATGTCGGCATCGCGCGCCGTCACCGTGAAGTGCCCCATCTTGCGCCCGGGGCGCGGGTCGGCCTTGCCGTAGAGGTGCAGGCGGACGTTCGGCTGCGCGAGCAGGACGTCCCACTTGGGTTCACCCTTGGCCCAGGCGTCGCCAAGGATGTTTACCACCACGACGGGCGAGAGCAGCGTCACCGCGCCGAGCGGCAGACCGCAGATGGCGCGCACCTGCTGCTCGAACTGCGAGGCCATGCAGGCGTCGAGTGTCCAGTGCCCGCTGTTGTGCGTGCGCGGCGCCAACTCGTTGACCAGCACCTCGCCGCTCTTCGTCACGAACAGCTCCACGCCCATCACGCCGACGAGGTTGATCTTCTCGGCGATGAGCCGCGCCAGCTTCTCAGCCGCGGCCGTCACTTCCGGTTTCACGCGCGCGGGCACGATCGAGAAATCGAGGATGTGGTTCGTGTGGATGTTCTCGGAGATCGGGAACACCCGCACCGCCGCGTTCGGCGAGCGCGCCACGACGGCCGACACCTCGCACGCGAAATCGATGAACTGCTCGATCACGACCGGCTGGCCGGCGAATTTCTTCACCGCCGCCGGGATGTCGGCGTCGGTCATCACCTTGAGCTGGCCTTTGCCGTCGTAGCCGAAGTCCGCAGTCTTCACCACGCACGGCACGCCGACTTCCTTGATGCCGGCGGCCACGTCGGTGCCCTCGGCGAACTTCGCGTGCGGGAATTTGTGGTCGCGCAGCCAGCGTTTCTCGCGCGAGCGGTTCTGGGTCGTCTCCAGGACGCTCCAGTGCGGCCGGAGTTGCGTGACAGCCTCGATCGCCTTCAGCGGCGCGGCGGGGACGTTTTCGAATTCGTAGGTGACGACGTCGCATTCCTTCGCGAAGGCCGTCAGCGCGGCGAGGTCCTCGTAGGGCGCGTTGACCTCCTTGTGCGCCACGGCGCCCGCCGGGGAGTTGGCCGCCGGCTCATAGACGTGAATGCGGTAGCCGAGGCGCGTCGCGGCCTGCGCGAGCATGCGGCCGAGCTGGCCGCCACCGAGCACGCCGATGGTTTTCCCGGGAAGAATCGCCTGGCCCGCGCTCACGGCAGCTTGGTCTGGAGGACCTTCCTGGTCTGCGCGGCGCGGAATTTTTCCCAGGCCCGCTTCGTCTTATTGTCCGACTGGGCGAGCAGCGAGGCGGCGAAGAGCGCGGCGTTGATCGCGCCGGGCTTGCCGACGGCGAAGGTCGCGACCGGCACGCCGCCGGGCATCTGCGCGATGGAGAGGAGCGAGTCGAGCCCGTGCAGCGCCTTGGACTCCACCGGCACGCCGAGCACGGGCAGCGTGGTGAGCGAGGCCGTCATGCCCGGCAGGTGCGCCGCGCCGCCGGCGCCCGCGATGATGAGTTTCAGCCCGCGCTTTTCGGCCGACTCGGCGTAGCTGACCATGAGCTTCGGCGTCCGGTGGGCGCTGACGACGCGCTTCTCGAACGGCACGCCCAGTGCCTCCAGTTGCGCGGCGGCATGCTGCATCGTCTCCCAGTCCGAGGAGCTGCCCATGATGATTCCGACGAGGGGCTTGGCCATAGGCCACCAAAGGAAGCCCGCGCAGCGCCCGGTGTAAAGAATCGTTCTCTTACTCTTAATCGTTCTCGTTCTCCCCCCTCTGAGATAGGACGGAGAGAAGGATTACGAGAACGAGGAACGAGAACGATTGTCAGAGCAACGCCGTGCCCTTCGGCACCCGCACGATGGTCGTGCCGGCGATCTTGTCATGCCAGCTCTGCTTCTCGTCGTCGAAGGCGACCCAGATGAAGCCCAGGCCGGCCACGAACAGCGACAGGAAGCCGCCGAGGGTGCGCACGACGGCCACGCCCCAGTCGAGGGGGCGGTCGTCGAGCCGCACGACCTTGAGGCTGCAGATGATGCCGCCGATGGTCGTGCCCTTCGTCGCCCACATGGCGGCGCAATAGGCGGCGAACCAGAACGGAAACACCCCGAAGCCGTCCCACATGTTGCTGAGGAAGCCGCACACCATGCCGATCAGGATGGCGTCGAGCACCACCGCCGCCAGCCGGATCCAGAACCCGGCGCGCGGCAGCGTGGCCGAGGAGATGACCGGCGGCAGCACCGCGGGCAGAGGAGGCGGAGCGTCGCCGGCCAGCGGAACCGCAGTGACCGCGGCGGCGGCCACGGCCGCCGGCTTGGGCGGACGGCTGGCCTTGAACACCTGGATCATAGTGTAGATCACCACGCCCAGGCCGAGGATGCCCATCAGCTTGTAGAGGACGAAGCCGCCGATCGGGACGGTGTAGAGCAGGAGCATGATCACGCCGCCGATCAGGACGCCGAACACGGGGTGCGCCAGCGGGCCGTCGCCCAGCAGCTTGGTGATACGCCGACCCAGCCAGGCCAGCATCACGATCTTGCCAAAGATCGCCGCGAAAAACAGCCCGAGTGAAAACAGCGGGAGCAGCACGAAGCCGATCACGAGGGTGAGCGTCAGCACCAGCAGCAGGTAGGCGACCGGCGTGAGCAGCATGGTGAGCAGGGCGGCGAGCAGCGAAGAGCCGGGCCGCTGCTCCAGCGTGTCCACGCACCTCTGCACCCCCGTGGGCGCGATCAGGGCGATCAGGGCATAAAATGCCAGGAGGCCGAACGCGGCATACCACGCCCACATCAGCCGGCTGTCGAAGGCCAGCGGCCGCCCCATCAGCAGGCACTTGTTGAACCAGACCCGCAGGCCGGTGAAGTCGCCGAAGGGTCCGAAGCTGCCGATCTGCTGCGTGCCACCGTGAATCTGGGCGCCGGGGCCGCGCACGACCTTGCCCAGCACGGCCACGACCTCGCCGTCCACCACGGCATCGGGACCGAGGACGACATCCCCCAGGATGGCGACCGCCTCGCCCTTGACGTGGCCGTTGATGGTCGTGGTGCCGAAAACCGAGACCGCCGCATCGTCCACGGTGCCGTTGACCGTGGTGTTGCCGAAGACCGAGACCGCCGCGTCCGTGACGTGGCCTTCCACGGTCGTGTCGCCAAAGACCGACACGGCCTCGTTCTGGGTGTTGCCTTGGGAAACGGTGTGGTCGCCGAACTGCGGATCGTTGTGCCGGACACCGGAGCTGCGCGTGCGGGTGGACCGCTTCTTGGTCGTGCTCGCGAGCTTCTTCTCGTCAGCACCCAGTTCCCGGAGCTCGCCTTCAGTCGGTTTCTCTGCGGGCGCAACGGCCTTGTCGTCCGCCGGAGCGGGCTCGGCGGGTTTTTCCTCGGCGGGCGCCGGCGTCTCGGGCTCGGTCACGGCCGGGGCGGGTGTCGCAGGCGGTTCGGCCGGCGTCACGGCCGGCGCGGGTTCAACGGGGGCCGGCGGCGCGGGCGGGGCCTCTTGCGCGCGCAGCACGGGCCACAGCGCCAGGGTGAGCGCCAGCCAGCCGGCAAAAAAGATGGAGTAGCGGGACTTGTTCATGGGGGATTCGCTCAATTATTGCGGTAAAGGGTGCGGTAGGCGGCGGCACCCAAGCCGAAGAAGGTGGCATAGAGCGCGGCGACAAACGCCAGGCCGCCGTAGAGCCACAGCGGCGGAATGCTCGCGATGCTGGCGCTGACATACCCGGCCATCCAGCGGAAGACATGGAAGAGCGCGGCGACCCCGGCGAAGCGTTCGCCGGCGGCGGCGGTCATGGCACCGGTGTCGGCACCCTGGGTAATCAGATAGAACGCGACCATGGCGGCACCACTCAAGCCCGTGGCCACGCCGAGGAAGGCGGCCTTCACGGCGCCGGGCCAGTAGGTCCAGGACTTGTGATACCAGGCGACAGCCGCCTGATGCTCGATCGCGGCGAGCACGCGGGATTCCAGCGAGCGGGGCGCCTGGCGCAGCGGCAGGGCGGTCAGCTCGCGGTGGACGAGTTGCTCAAGCTGTTCGGCCGACTGGGTCCGGAGGGCGAGGCGCGCTTCCACGGCGGCCTGCAGGCGCGTCTCGAAACCCGCCGGGGCCGGACGGGGCGGCAGTGCGCGCAGTTCGCGGTGGATGAACTTCTCGAGGTCTTCCGGTGTCATTTTTTCATTCATGGGGCACCTTCAGTTGGCAAAACTTTCGTGGCTGGCGCCGCTGCGCATCAGCACCTTGGCGAGGGCCTCGCGGCCGCGGAGGATGTCGGTCTTCACCTTGCTCAGGGACACGCGGGTCTTCTTCGCGATCTCGTCGTAGGGCATGTCCTCAAAATGATAAAGCACCAGCGGGATGCGCTGGTGATCGGGGAGTTTCTCGAGGGCGCGCTCGACCCACTCGCGGCGCTCGGAGGAATCCACGCCGGCGAAGAAGGTGTCGGGCGCGGCGAACTCGACCTCCTTCTCGCCGCCCTCGTCGTCCTTGTGCACGAGGTCGGAAAAGAAGCTCCAGCGCTTCTTGTAGCGCTGGATGTGGTTGATCGAAAGGTTGGTCGCGACCGTCTTCAGCCAGCCGCCGGCGGAGGGGCTGGTGCGGAGGTTGTCGAAGTGCTCGTGCGCCTTGATGAATACTTCCTGGGCAATGTCCTCCGCCTGCGTCTCGTTGCCGATGAGCCGCACCGCGGTGGAATAGACCATGTCCTGGTAGTTGCGCATGAACGTCGTGAAGTCGGGCGGGGCCGTTACGCCTTCGGTGGTGGTGGTGTGCACTGGAGGATCTTCATTCATGCCTAGAACACGGCGCCCGGCGACGGAGTTGCAGAAACCTCATGCCACGCAACCCCCGGCGCGCCAAGCCCATAACCAAGGCCCTAGCGTGTCCGCCGGGGCTTCTTTCCGTCGTCCATCGCCCAGCGCGCCGCGGCCACGGCGTGGAGCTCGGTGCTGTCAAAAAGCGGCTGCGTGAAGTCGTCGGGCTTCAGCAGCAGCGCGAGCTCGGAGGAGCCCAGCACGATGGCCTGGGCGCCGCGGGCCCGCAGGTCCTTGGTGAGCCGCAGCAGCGTCGCGCGGGAAGACTCGCGCACCTCGCCCTGGCAGAGCTCGGCATAGATGATGCGGTCGAGTTCGGCGAAATCCGCCGGCGCCGGCGTCACCACCTCGACCGGCAGGCGCCGCCGCCCCGCCCCGGCCGCCGCCGCCGGCCGCTCAAAGAGGAAATCATGCTCGAGCGTGAACCGGGTGCCGATCAATCCGACGCGATTCACGCGGGCCGCGCGCAGCTCCTTCAGGATCGCGTCGCCCACATGCAGCACCGGGATGTCCACCGCCGCCTCCACATGCTCGGCGACGTAGTGCATGAGGTTGGAGCACACGACGACCGCCTCGGCGCCGGCGGTCTCGAGCGTGGCGGCCGCCTCGGCGAGCACGGCCCCGGCATCATTCCAGCGGTTCTCCTTCACCAGCGTGTCGAGGCGCTGGAACTCCAGGCTGTTGAGGATGAGCCGCGCCGAATACAGGCTGCCGTAATGCTCGCGCACCGTCTGGTTGATCAGGCGGTAATACAGGGCGGTGGACTCCCAGCCAATGCCACCGATGAGCCCGAGGCATTTCATGCAGTGCCGCGGAGCAAACCCCGCCAACCCCGGCTTGGCAACATGGCAGGCGTCCATTAGCAATTTCACTTGTCTCAATTAGAACCCCTGAACGCCCGTTCCCCTTCCGCCCCGCCCATTGTCGCCCGCCCCGCTGCGCGGCATTCCAAGGAAAACCTCCCCCATGTCCTCCTTCCTGACCCCTGACCCGAAAATCGAAGCCGCCATCCGCGCCAAGGGCGAACAGCTCTTCGCCCTCATGGACCAGCAGCCGCCCCCGGCCCTGTTTTCCAAGAAGGGCGCCTATGCCCGCCTCATGGAGTGGTCCATGAAGGACCCGGTCTTCAAGACCCAGCTCTTCCGCTTCGTGGACGTCCTGCCCTCGCTCAACTCCTCCGGCGAGATCGTCCGCCACCTGCAGGAATACCTCGGCGACAAGGCCGTCGAACTCAACCCCGCCCTCAAGGCCGGTCTCGCCGCCTCCTCCTTCGCCCCCGCCCTCGTCGCCACCCCGGTCAAGGCGCAGATCGTGGACATGGCCGGGCAGTTCGTCGCCGGCCAGACGGGCGAGGACCTGCTCAAGCAGATCAAAAAGAACACCAAGCTCGGCCTTGCCACCACCATCGACCTCCTCGGCGAGACCGTGCTCAACGACGCCGAGGCCGACGTCTTCCTCCAGCGCAACCTCGAGATCCTCGACTCGGTTTCCAAGTTCTACGCCAAGGAACCGGAGCCGTGCTTCTCCGACCTCGGCCCCAAGGCCCCCCTGCCCCGCCTCAATCTCTCGGTCAAAATCTCCGCGCTCACGCCCGACGTCCACCCGGCCGACCCGGAGAACTCCATCGCCGCGCTCAAGGAGCGCTTCCGGCCCATCCTCCGCCGCGCGGCCGAGGTCGGCGCGCTGATCAACTTCGACATGGAGAGCTACAAGCTGAAGGACCTCACGCTTCAGCTCTTCAAGTCCATCTTCGAGGAACCCGAGTTCCGCTCGCAGCCGGCCATCGGCATCGCCATCCAGGCCTACCTGCGCGATTGCGAGGCCGACCTGCGCGACCTCGTCGCCTGGGCCCGCCGGAACAACCGTCCGCTCAGCGTCCGCCTCGTCAAGGGCGCCTACTGGGACTACGAGACCATCATCGCCCAGCAGCGCGACTGGCCCATCCCGGTCTGGCAGAAGAAGCCCGAGTCCGACGCCAACTACGAGAAGCTCTCCCTCTTCCTCCTTGAGAACATCGACATCGTCACCCCGAACTTCGCCTCGCACAACGTGCGCTCCTGCGCCCACGTCATCGCCCAGGCCGAGCGCCTCGGCATTGATCCGCGCGCCTACGAATTCCAGGCGCTCTACGGCATGGCCGACGAGTTGAAGGCCTCGCTGCTGCAGATGAAGCACCGCGTCCGCGAGTATTGCCCGGTCGGCGAGTTGCTGCCCGGCATGGCCTACCTCGTCCGCCGCCTGCTCGAGAACACCTCCAACGAGGGCTTCCTCCGCCTAAAAAACACCGGCGAGGCCCAGCTCAGCGCGCTGCTGGAAAATCCGGTGACCACGCTTGCGCAGCCCAGTGGCACGGGTCTCCGACCCGTGTCCGCCTCTTCACGGGTCGGAGACCCGTGCCACTTCAGAAACGCCGCCAACACCGACTACACGCTCGCCGCCAACCGCGACAAGCAGCGCGCCGCCCTCGCCGCCTACACGACCCAACTCGGCAAGAAGTGGCCGCTCGTCATCAACGGCAAAAAGATTTCCGACCGCGAATACATCGCCTCCGTCAACCCGGCCAGGCCTTCGCAGGTCATCGGCTCGTGGGCCCGCGCCACCGTCGCCGACGCGGAGGCCGCCATCGCCGCCGGCGTCGCCGCCTTCCCGAAGTGGCGCGCCACCCCGATCGAGGACCGCGCGAAGATGCTCGAGCGCGCCGCCGACCTCATGGAGTCGCGCCGGATGGAGCTGAACGCGCTGCTCATCCTCGAGGCGGGCAAGCCGTGGATCGAGGCCGACGGCGACATCTCCGAGGCCATCGACTTCTGCCGCTTCTATGCCGTCGAGATGCGCAAGCTCGCCAAGCCTGTCGTCACGCAGGCCGTCCCGGGCGAGCGTTGCGTGCAGACGTGGACGCCGCGCGGCGTCGGTGTCGCCATCGCGCCGTGGAATTTCCCGCTGGCCATCCTCACCGGCCTCGTCGTCGCCCCGCTCGTCGCGGGCAACTGCGTCATCATGAAGCCCGCCGAGCAGACCTCCGTCATCGGCGGCGTGCTGATGGATATCCTGGTCGAGGCCGGCATCCCGGCTGGCGTGCTGAACTTCCTGCCGGGCTTCGGCGAGGATGTCGGCGCGCACCTCGTCGGCCACAAGCAGGTCGACTTCATCGCCTTCACCGGCTCGCGCGCCGTCGGCACGAAGATCTGGGAGACCGCCGGCAAGACCCAGCCCGGCCAGCAGAACCTCAAGAAGGTCGTCTGCGAGATGGGCGGCAAGAATGCGCTCGTCATCGACAACGACGCCGACCTCGACGAGGCCATCCCCGCCGCGCTCTACAGCGCCTTCGGCTTCAGCGGCCAGAAATGCTCCGCGCTCTCGCGCCTCATCGTGCTCGACGAGGTTTACGACCACTTCCTCGAGCGCTTCGTCTCCGCCTGCGATTCGTTCCCCGTCGGCGATCCCGCCAAGCCGGGCACGATGGTGGGCCCGGTCATCGATGCCGACGCCCAGAAGAAAATCCTCGGCCTGATCGAACAGGGCAAAAAGGAGTCGAAGCTCGCGTTCCAGGGCAAGGCGCCCGCCGAGGGTTACTTCGTGCCGCCGACCGTCTTCGTGAACGTGAAGCCCGAGCACGCCATCGCCCGCGAGGAAATCTTCGGGCCGGTCGTCGCCGTCATGAAGGCGAAGAACCTCGACGAAGCCTTCGCCCTCGTGAACGGCACCGACTACGCGCTGACCGGCGGCATCTTCTCCCGCAGCCCGAGGGCGCTGGAGCGCGCGCAAAACGAAATGCTCGTCGGCAACCTCTACCTCAACCGCGGCTGCACCGGCGCCATCGTCGAACGGCACCCGTTCGGCGGCTTCAAGATGTCCGGCGGCGGCACCAAGGCCGGCGGCAAGGGTTACCTCGAGAACTTCCTCTTCCCGCGGAGTGTCGCAGAGAATGTGATGCGCCGGGGCTTTACTCCGCCAGAAGAATAAGGCGCCTCGTCTAGGAATGTAGGAGAGGCTTTATGCCGCGATCTCTGGCTGGCACAAAATGCTCGGCGATTTCCCGTGTGTTCGCTAACCACTCGTCATGCCTACACTATTTCTGTCCGGCCCAGCACTGTGGAAACAAACCACGCGATTGGCCCGTAAGTCCCGGCACGCTGATCTGGCGGTGGCTTATTGTGGCAGCGAGGCCCCGCTCCTCCTCCCTCTCAAGAAAGGCAGCAGGCTGGTAGTGGACGCGAGCCCGGAAGCCATGAAATCCGGCCGAACAGACCCGCATGCTTTGGAGAGATTTGTCCACCGAGGTGTGAAGATATTCTCGGCGCCGCATTTGCACGCCAAGGTCTTTGTCTTTAGTCGCGCCGCCATCATTGGTTCGCACAATGCTTCAAGAAATTCCCGGGACATCCTCTCCGAAGCAGGCGTGTTAACCACTGACGCTGAAGCGGTGCGAATCGCACGGCGCTTCATTGATGGACTGGGCGCTCGTCCCATCCACCGCCAAGAACTGACGATGCTCAAAAAGATCTATCGCCGGCCAAAATATACTTTTTCGGGCGCGCCTGTCCGGAAGAATGCGCTTGGCCCGTGGCTCGTGCCACTTGTCACTGACGAATGGGAGGACACTGATCAGAAACAGGCGGAGGATGGACGCAGCCAGGCGAAAGCAAATATGTCGCATCCGCGTCGCAGCGATCTCGATGAGTTTGGCTGGTGGGGCAAGGGATTCATTGAAAAGGCCAAAATCGGCGACGAAGTCATTCAAGTGTTACGCGATGGCCGGAAATATTGGATTTATCGTAAGGGAGTGATTGTCGGGCGCCGACTCTACATAGCGAAGGGGCGACCGCGCGGCATCTTTTATCTGGAAATTCCGGCTACTCAGCAGCGCATCTCGTTGACCAAGATTCGTCAGACCAATCGTCGCTTAGCCAGGCGGCTGCGCCGAGCACAGACGCCGACCAAGCCGGGAAAAGCTATTTTGCAATACCTGGCCCGATTTTGGCCGGAGTAAACCGGATATCTCGCTTGCCAATCTGGCCAGTCTAGCCAGATTGCGGGCGTGGCAAAAAATTGGCAACTGCAGGAGGCGAAAAACCAGTTCAGCACCGTTGTGGAGAAGGCGCTGACCGGCGGCTATCAGGTGGTCACCCGCCACGGCCAGCCGGCGGTGGTCGTCATGTCCGTCGAGGAATTCCGCAAGCTGAAGCCCCGTGAGAAGGATCTGGTGGATTTTCTGGCGGATTCACCCTTGCGCAACCTGGGTGAACTGCCGGCCCGCGCCAAAGACACTCCCCGCCGCATCCGCCTGTGAGCTGGCTGCTCGACACCTGCGTCATATCCGAGCCCACCCGGCCGCGTCCTTCTCCGCGCGTCCTGGCTTGGTTGCGAGAACAGTCCGAGGAGTCGCTCTATGTCAGTGTTCTCACGCTCGGCGAGATCCGCAAGGGGGCGGCCTTGCTGCCGGCAGGACCCAAGCGCCGCTCGCTCGAAAAATGGCTGGAGCACGAATTGCCTGAACGCTTTGCCGGTCGGATTCTTCCGGTGGATGCAGCGGCGGCGGACTTGTGGGGGCGTTTGCAAGCCCAAGCGGAGAACGCGGGCCACCCCCTGCCGACTTTGGATTCACTGCTGTCAGCCACCGCGCTGGCGCATGGACTGGTGGTCGCGACTCGGAATACCGATGACTTTAAGGCTACCGGCGCCGAGCTGTTCAATCCCTGGGAGTAAGCCCCTCAGTGCCCGGCGCCGGCCTGGTGTTCCTGGATGTATTCCTGCTTGAGACCGAGCTGTTCGGGGGCGTGCAGCACGAGCATCTTCATGCGGACGTCGGCCGGGATGCTCGCGGCCGTGGCCTTGGAAACCACGATCATCAGCGTGATGGCGAGCGGCACGGTCCAGATGGCCGGCTGCTCGCAGAGAATGCGGAGCAGCGGATGCGCGGCGAAGAAGCCGTTCAGGCCCTTGAAGCCGGCGAACACCTGCCCCATCGGGCCCTTGTCGAGGGCCAGCGTGGCGAGGTTGGTCAAGGCCGCGGCGCCGAGCGCGCAGAGGCCGCCGGTCAGCATGCCGGTGGCCGCGCCCTTCATCGTCATGCCGCGCCACCACACGCTCATGAAGAGCAGCGGGAAATAACTGGCCGCCGCGATGGCGAACGCCTGGCCGACCATGAAGTTGATCTCCAGCGCCTCGACAAAGCTGCCGAGCGCGATCGCCACGCCGCCGATGAGCACCGCTGCGAACTTGAAGGCCCGCAGCCGCTCCTCCGCCGAGGACTTCGGCCGCAGGATGCGGCCATAGACGTCGTGCGCCAAGGCGCCGGTCATCGAGACCAGCAGACCGCTGAAGGTGCTCATGAACGCCGCAAACGCCCCCGCGCAGGTGATGCCGCTGAGGATGGAGCCGAGGACGCCGTATTTCTGGGACAGCAGCGTGGGCAGCTCGAGCACGACCTTGTCCGTGCCCTTGGCCCCAAGCCCGGCGTAGAGCTCGGGCATGAGGTTGCGTCCGATGACGCCGAACACCGGCGGGAAAACATAAAACACGCCGATCAGGATCATGACCCACATCGTCGTCCGCTTGGCGGCGACGCCGTCGGGGTTGGTGTAGAAACGCACGAGGATGTGCGGCAGGCCGGCCGTGCCGCAGACGAGCGCGATGATGAGCGAGTAGGTGTAGAGCAGCGAATAGGGCCGCTGGTATTCGGCGAGGTAGGCGGCGCGCTCCTCCGCCGGGAGCGCGGCGGCGGCGGCGTTGACGGCCTTGGTCGTCAGCGGGCCGAAGGGCGACACCCACGGGGCGTCCTTCGGCGCCTTCTCCGGCAGCGGGTGCCGCGCGACCTCCGTGATGGCCGCGGATGCCTCGCCCGGCGCGGTGTTGGCACCGACGTGCGTCCCGTAGAACCCATACACCGCTGCGAGCACGAAGATCGGCACGCAGATGGCGAACATCTTGATCCAATACTGCACGGCCTGCACCAGCGTGATGCCCTTCATGCCGCCGAGGGCGACGTTCAGCGTGATGACGGCGCCGACGAGCACGACACCCGCCCAATACGGCAGGCCCGGGAAGATGTAGGCCAGCGTGACGCCCGCGCCCTTCATCTGCGGCATCGTGTAGAAGAACCCGATGAACAACACGAAGCAGACGGCGATCTTCCGGAAGAGCGGCGAGTCGAACCGGCCTTCGGCGAAGTCCGGGATCGTGTAGGCGCCGAAGCGGCGCAGCGGCCCGGCGATGAAGAGCAGCAGGAACAGGTAGCCGCAGGCGTAACACACCGGATACCACAGCGCATCATAGCCCGACGACATCACCATGCCGGCCACGCCCATGAAGGAGGCGGCGGAGAGGTATTCGCCGGAGATGGCCGACGCGTTCCAGCCGACCGACACCGAGCGGCCGGCCACGAAGAAGTCGCTGGCCGTCTTGGAGGTCTTCGCCGAGCGGAAGCCCATCCAGATGGTCACGATGACCGTGATGAAGGAAAACGCGAGGATCCAGGGATCCACGCCGTCGAGGAAGGCGAGCGGCAACATCATGGCCTCAGCGCTTGACCGACTTCACCTCGTCGTCCTCGAGGGCGATCGAGCGCTTGATGAACCGCCAGGAGATGATCCAGACGAACGGGAAGAACAGCACGCCGAGGATGAGCCAGCTCAGCGTGAAGCCCGCGACGCGGGTCGCCATCAGCGCGGGCGCGAAGTAGTTGAGCAGCGGCAGCCCGAGGAGGGCGACGAGGAACGTGGCGGCACAGGCCACGGACAGTTTCAACTGGCGGTGCATGAGCAGGCGGAGGAACTCCTCGCTATGCACGGCATCCGGGGGCGGCGGGGGCGTGGACATGTCGCTGCAAGATGCCAGCCGCGTGGCGGCAGGCAACCCGGGAGTTCATCGGCCAATCATTCCTATGACGCGCCCATAAATGCAGCACCTCGAGCAGGGCGAAACTCACCTGGAGGTGGCCGGAGCAGGGCTTGGCCCGCTGCCAGTCGGTGCGGGTGCGGTGCCGTCGCCATCTGACGACGAAGATGGGCGGCCAAAGGAGGGACCACGATCAGGATTTTCCCTCAGCGCCAGTCGAGCACGCCCAGGCCCGGCACCTGGCTAAATGCGCGTCGCGCGTCGCCACCGGCAGGCCGTGCTCCAACGCGACGGCGGCGATCCAAAGGTCGTTCTCCGGGATTGGAGTCCCGGCGCGGGCCAGTTGATCCTTCAGCCGGCCATAGTGCCCGGCCGTGGCGGGCGTGACCGACAGGAGGACTGCGACGCGCAGCCAGCGTTCGAGGAGGCGGAGGTTCTCGTCGGGCCGGGCCGAGCGATGGACGCCGTAATGCAGTTCGCCCAGCGCCACCGTGGGCAGGTAGCGCGTCTGGGTCTCGGCCAGGCGCTGACTGACCGCCGTCACGCCACGCAGATGCGCGACCACGACCGTGGTGTCGAGCAGGACATCACCATTCGCGGGCATCGATCTTCTCGCAGCCTTCCTCGATGGCTTTCTCGATGGCCTCGCCTTCCGGGCCGCTCCACACCCCGGCGGTCTCGCGGAGGATCGCCAGATGCTCGACGCGCCCGGTTTCCTTCAAGCGGTGGATCAGCGCGGCGGCCTCCTCCAGCTTGGGCGCGGGCAGCGTGCGCAGCTCCTCGACGATGGTTTCCAATGTGCTCATGGCGGCACGCTACGCGGCCCGGCCCCGTCTGCAAGCTCGGCTTCTTCCTCGGCCAACTCGGCCAACAACGCCCTGCCGGCCTTGAGGGTGGCCGGGTGCGTCCGGGGGAACGCTTGGGATCATACCGAGAGCAGAGACGTGATCTCCTCGCTCGGGGCTTGTGGGCCATGGCCGAAGCCGGCGGGGCGAAACCGGGAACGGAGTCCGTTTATAGCATCTAGCTGGCGGCCAGACCCCGTCCGTTCGGCGTGTCAACCCAAACCCCAAGGCCCAAGGCCTGACCCTCTCAGCTCCCTCCAAGGCCTGACCCTCTCAGCTCCCTGACCCCGTCCGCTCGGGCCCCCGTCCGCTCGGGCTCATGACACGAGATGCCACGTCTGGCGCTCCTTCTCATTCCGTCTAATCTTCGAGTGCCGGCTGCATAACTCTTCGACGCGCCCTTCAGGTAGCTTGGTGTGCGATGAAATCGCCACAGTGCTACGAAATTCAAATCTTCCTTCTTCCTTGGATTGGCGGAGAAACTTGTAAATCGCAGCGGAGTCTCGTTGCGCGCGAAATCTCTGGATGAACCAGATAATCAATGCGGCGATCAGCGTGCCAACAACGGCCGACCCGAGAGGATTCTCACTTACATAAGACCACAGACTAAAACTTGCTGGCGTCGGATTCGTAGGCTCCATGATCTCTTGCGTTCAGTGATGAGCAATGGCGGTGCGCAGCACCGCCATTGGCTCTGGCCGCTTGTTCGGCTTCATAGCTGCAACTTGTAGTTTTTGCTGAACGGCATCCACCAAGCAGGAGTGAACTGCAGGAGGAGTTGACTCATTTTCGCAATCTGGATCGGAGACATAACCACTATATCCCCAATCTTCACCGTCTCGAAAGGGAAAGAGTTTTTTTCGAGAAATGCTGAAGCAACGGCATCCCACGGCCGCAACTCCGCTGGATTGGCGGCCTTCCATGATGAATGGTAAAACTGAAACGAACTCTTAAGTCGACCGGTAGGCTCCATATTATCGAGCACCGCGCAGAGGAAGCCAACTATCAGGTCGGTCTCGTCGTCGTATATTTGATCGATCGCATGGGAATCGATGGAAAGTGTCGCGGCCAGCAATTCGGCTCTTATTCGCCCGTTCGGATTCAACTTCTGCAGAGGCGGAAATATTTTCCGGAGCGTCTGATCAATATCTTGCCAGCTCGAATCCAAGGTAGCTTGTTGCGAAGCGACAAAGGACGGGACGGCCTTTGTAATGTGAACCGTTTTTTTGCCAAAGATGCCCATAGCTTTGCCGAACAGTGTTATTCGCCCAAACTCGATGGGGGCTGTTTCGGACGGTTCATGGACGGGATTGTCCGCTTAAGTTGTTCAAAGACAAGGCCGGAAGTTTTGCGTTGGCTTTTTGAGGCGGTCAAACACGTCAGGTCTTGAGGGCGTGTTGCCCAAAGGGCCGTTCAGTTGAGCTGAGGTGCGCAGGGGTGCGCAGCCAGGAAAAGTTGTCTGAGGGGAGCGATCATCGGGGGGAACGAACTCCGGCGCGGGCTTGGGCACAGGAACAGGCCGGAAGCAGCCCGGCCGACCCCGGCCAGCGGCCCCGGGCGGAGCGCCTTGACCAGTAACCGCACGTTGAGACAGGCGGCGATGAGCCAGTCCTGGATCTGCTGACGCCAGAGTCGGCGCCAGCGGGCGCGTTTGCCGCCGTGACAGTTCACCGACCGCGCGAAGCTGCCTTCCATCAGGTGCCGGCGGCGGGCGTAGTCCCGTCTGGCTTCCTTGCTGGTGGCTTGGGCTCGGGCTTGGAGGACCAGTTCATGTTCGCGGTAGCGGTGCACCGTCCGGCTGTGTTGCGAGGTGGTGCATCGCTCACACAGCGGGCAGGCCGCGCACACGCCCTTGCGGGCGACATACTCGGTGTGCTGGCGCTGGGCATCGTAACCGCGGGGATACAGCGCCTGGCCTGCCGGACAATGGAAGCGGTCGGTGGCTGCGTCGTAACGGAAGGCTTCGGGCGGAAAGCGATCCGGCGAAGGCGGCCGGCCGGGCATGATCTTCAGGTGGGTGCGGATGCCGCGTTGCTGGAGCGCGCGGTGATTGTCGATGGTGCCGTATTGCTGGTCGCCGATCGCGGTGGCGTGTGTGCCCATCATATTGCCCAGGTCAGACGTCGCGGCGTTCAATCACGCCGCCGATTTGGGCAACACGCCCTCAAGACGTGACGTGCTTGGCTGTGCTCGAGGCGCCCGAGACCTATACCTCCGGCAAGGCCCGGCACCTGAACCGCGAGCTCTCCGTCATCGTGGACCAGTTGCAGGCCGCGACCACCGCGTGGGAAACCGCCGCCGGCAAGCTGGCCGAGTTGGAGAAGGCCGGCTGAAGCCGCTCAGCGGCCCATCGTGCGGCTGGGTGCCGGCCCCGCGTAATCCTCGTAGAGCGCCTTCTGCTCGGGAGTCAGCCCGGCGATGACCTTGTCCATCCGCTCCTTGGCATCCTTCGCCTTCGCCGCCTGTTTCTCGCGCGCTTCGGGCGGGTCGGTGAAGCGGATCGCCGGCTGCGCGCCGTTGTTAAAATCGGCGCGTTGCTCCGGCGTCAGGCTGGCCACGAACTTCTCCCGGCGCTCGCGCCGCAATTGCTGCTCCTGCACTTCAAACAGGAAGCCCATGGTCATGCTTATGCCTTCAGAATTCGGCGTGATTCCCACCACTTGGGCGCTTCGAAGGTAGTTGAGCAGAATCTCCTCTTTTCCCTCACGGTTGATTTTGGCCCAAGCCAGCACGACGGCCGAAGGCATTATTTCACGGCCAAGATTCTCCCGCCGCCGGGCCAAGGCTTCCGGAGTCAGGAACCATTTGGCCTCCACCTTGGGCCAGGCGATTTCCCGCGGGTTGGTGAGTGACAGCACGCGATTCTCGCCCGCCCGGTTTGCCACCGTCGCGGTCTGCACCGCCACGTCGATTGCCGCGATGCGCAGGCCCATGATCCCCGAACTCTTCATCATCATCTGGGGTTCGCCTTCCACGTCGATCAGCGCGACCGGCACCCCGCCGACCTCGCCCACGGCGCGCAGCTCGAGTTTGACCCTAGCCTCCCACTCCAGGGCTTTGGCCAGCATTTCCTGACGCCGCTGTGCCATCTCCCCCGGGGTCGGGGCGGCTGGCGTCGCCGGCGGCGAAGCCGGAACTGCGGGCGCGGCCTTCTCCTGAGTGGCCCCGACCACGGTAAATGCACCCAACAACACCACGCCGCAAACGGCACGGAGGAATCCAATCGGATGATAGTTCATGATCATGGCAAATCGCTTCAGGAGTTGACGCTTGTTTTCGACGATGCCGACGCCGCCTGGCAACGGCGCGGGCCGGCGGACGCGACCCAGCACCTTGAGGAGGGTTTCACCGTAGGCCGCCCCGCGGTCGCCACCGGAGTGCCGCAGCACAAATTCATCGCAGGCCAGCTCGCAATCCTGCCGGGCAAAACGCAGCGCCAGCCAAAGCGCGGGATTGAACCAGTGGACCGCGCGCGTGACCTGGAGCAATGTCAGCAGCCACAGGTCGCGCCGCCGCCAGTGCCCGAGCTCGTGCAGCATGACGAAGCGCAGTTCGGCGTCGCTCAAGCCCTCGGCGAAACCCGGTGGGAACAGCAGGCGCGGACGCCAGATTCCGCAAAGGGCCGGCGTGGCCACCAGGTCGGTGACGTGCACCGGCAGGGTCGAGGTCAGCCCGAGTTCGCGGCGCGCCCCGGCCAGGGCGCCCAACAGGCGGGGATCGTCGCTCGGCACCAGTCTCCGCAGGTGTCGCCGTAGATTCCAGACCGCCGCAAATTGCCAGAGCAACATGAACCCCGCCCCCGCCAGCCACAGCACGCCTGCCCGGGTGAAATCCCGCTGCTCCAAGTGCACGGGCTGCTCCAAAACGACCAAGCGCACCGTTTCGGCCGGCGCAGCGACCACGGCGCGGGTCTCGGCCGCGGGCAGCACCACCGGCTCCACCGGCGCAGACCGCGGGTGACTCACGCTCGCCACCCGCGTGTAGTTGAACGGGCTCCAGCCCGCCGGGACGACCGCGAACGGCGCCAGCGCAACCAATGCTATGCCCACCCAGAACAGCGCCAGCACCTGCCGTGAAAGGTATTTTCCCACGAGCCAGCGCAGGGCGCACAGCAATGCCACCAGGATGGCGGCCCGCCACGAGCCGGCAGCCATCGCTTGAAAGGTCTGTTCCAGTCCCGTCATCATTCGCCCTTCTTTTTGCGCAACAGGCGTTGCAGTTCGCGGATCTCCGCTTCGCTCAGCTCGGCGTTCTCGCAAAAATGCATGAGCAGCGATGCGGCCGAGCCCTGGTAGACCCGCCGCAGGAAATCCTTCCGCTCGCTGGCCATGCACTCCGCACGCGACAGACGCGGTGAATAGACGTTCACGTTGCCGTCTTTTCCCACCCCGAGCACGCCCTTTTCCACCAGACGGGCGAGGAACGTGTTCACTGTCTTGGGCGCCCACTCATTGTGGTTCGGCAGGGCCTCGAAGACCTGGGCGGCCGTCATCGGGTAGCGCTCCCAGACCACGTTCATCACTTCCCATTCGGCGCTGGATATTTTGGGCGGCATGCGGCTCCTACAAATGTAGGCGGCATCTGCATCCTACACTTGTAGGAGCGCGTCAAGCCCGGATTTTTTCCGGCTCTTGCGCGCCGGGCTAAAAAAACAAGCGGCGACCTCCGGTGGGAGATCGCCGCGGCGAAACGGATTGGTTGCGAGCCTCAGGCCGCCGGCTTCGGTTTCCTGGGCCGGAGCAGCTTGGTGACGAACGAGGGATTCGAGTCCGGCGTGACGGCCTTCGCGGCCT
>Ga0268298_10001875_pt1 | contig 23863 bp, 22 predicted proteins | sample WWTPWeurt_MetaG_FD_194462 | JGI IMG/M metagenome (GOLD analysis project Ga0268298, IMG submission 194462) | Activated sludge microbial communities from WWTP in Nijmegen, Gelderland, Netherland - WWTP Weurt | ecosystem: Engineered > WWTP > Aerobic digester > Activated sludge | place...
TCGAGCAGCTCTTCGTACCAGCGCCGGCGCAGCTTGCCCACCACCAGCCCGCCAATGCCGGCCACCAGGCCCAGCACGGTGACGTCGAAGGCGGTGGTGACGGCGCTGGCCAGCTCCGAGGGGTCGCCCTGGCCCAGGGCGGCGAGACCCGGTCCGAGGGGGATGATGGTGGCCATCAGGCCCAGCATGGGTGGAATGCGGGCCAGCAGGTCGGCCCGCTCCAGGCGGTGCCGGGCCACGCGCTGGATCAGCAGCAGGTCGCCGCTGGCGGCAAGGCGGCGCAGGCCCCACAGACGTTCGCCGAGGGCCAGGCCGGCCTCGGCCAGGGCGATGGCGCAGGCGGCGATGAGGGCCAGCAGGGCCGGGGCGAGCAACCAGATGACGGCCTGGTGGAGCCAGGCAAGGGTGAGCAATTCGTTCATGGTGAGGTCAGGCGTGGGTGGAGGTTGAAGGGCGGCGGCGGCTCCAGGCGAGGCCGATGAGGAAGAGCAGCGGGGCCAGGGTGAGCAGGGCCATCGGCGGGGTGTGCCGGGCGGCGAGCGGCGCCGGTCGGGTATGGAGTTCGTAATGGCGCTCGGCCGGTGCCTGGGGTTCAGCGGCGGCCGGGTTGGGCGCGGTTGGCGCCACAGCGGTCTGTTCACGACGGGGTGTCGCGGCCTCATGGCGGGCGTCCTGTTGCCGGGGTGTGGCGGCCATTGCGGTGATGGGCGCGACGGGGGCAGGCGCCAGCCCTTCACCCCTGGCCCGGGCCAGGGCCACGCCGAGGGCATCGGCGTCGACGGCGTCGATGCGTGGCTGGAGCCAGTTCCACATCGGATGGTGGGGGGCGGTATGGCCGCTGCCCGGCAGACCGTTCTTCGCCACCAGGCGGGCGAGTTCGCCGCCCATCTGCTTCAGGGTGGCCGCGTCGGCCTGCCAGAAGCCCTTCTCGGCGGCGACCATGAAGATGGCCAGCATCTGCGCCTTGACGTGGGCGTTGTGGCCCTGGGCAAGAAAGCGCGGCAGGCCGAGCTTGTGCTTGTCCTCGAACCAGGTTTCCTTGACCTCGTCCCAGGCCCATTGCTGGATCAGGTCAGGTCGGGTGACCTGCCAGCCCCACAGGTTCTCGAGGAATTCCTGGCCCATGGTGCGGGCGCCGGCATAGCCGTGCTTCATCAGGGGCTTCAGCCATTCCGGGTTGAGGTAGCGGCCGCGCAGCTCGGACAGCAGGGCCGTGGCGAGGGGCTCGACGGCCGGGTGGGCCGGGTCGGCGTGCTGCAGGATCAGGCCTTCCGGCCGGCGCCCGGTGAGGGTCTCGATACCCACCGACATACCGCCCAGGTAATCGAAGGCGTCGTTGTTGTCGAGCAGACCGTACAGGTTGCTGGCGCGGCCGTGGTAGCTGCGGGCCACGCCGGAAAGAGCTGTCTCGAAGGCCTGGTGGGTGGCATCGCCGCTGGCGTCGAGGCCATAGGCGTGGCCCATGCGGTTGAGGTAGACCCGGCCCAGCTCGTTGCGTGCTTGCCAGGCGCCCGAACGTTCGGCCAGGCGATTGACGCCGGCACTGTAGGCGCCGGGGGCATCCCCGAAGATGCGCAGGGCCGCGGCGCGCCCGGCGTCGGCGATGCCCAGACCGGTCTGGCCGAGCTGCCTGGTGCGGGCCATCCAGCGGGCGGCGGCGATGTTGTCGGCGAAGGGCTGGTGGCCGCGGGCCACGTTGCCACCGAGGGGCGCCAGGGCGGCGTCGAGGGCCGTGCCAAGCTCGGGGTGCCGCTCGGCGATCAGTCCGGCGGAGGCGGCGAGGGCCAGGCGGCCGGCCCGGTCGATCTGGTTGAGCAGGTTGGGGTAGAGGTCGCGGAAGAGGCCCGAGGTGGTGACGATCACGTCGCGTCGGGGAGTGTCGGCCAGCAGGCGCACGTCGGTGACGATGCCGCGGGCGTTCCATACCGGCTCGGCACCGAGCAGGGACAGGCAGAAGGCGACCATGGCGCCCTCATCGCGCACCGCGTCGGAGGCCCACAGGATGACGGCATCGCTGTCTGCGCCCGCGCGCACCTTACGTGGGCGGGCGGTTGCCTGCTCGGCGAGGCGGGCGCCGAGGGCGTAGCCCAGGCGGGTGGGCAGGAGGTCGCCATCGACGGCGTGGAAGTTGCGCCCGGTCGGCAGAGCCTCCGGGGAGCGCAGCGGGTCGTTGCCCTTGCCCGGGGCCACGAAGCGCCCATCCAGGCCGGCGAGCAGGCCGGCCATTTCCAGACGCGGCGAGGCCGCAAGCTTGTCGGCGATGGCGGCGTCGTAGCCACCGGCTACCTGGCCCATGGAGTCGGCCATCAGTTTCAATGATTCGGCGCTCCAGTCCTGCCCGAAGATGTGCAGGCCGTGGGGCATGAACTTCTCCTGCAGTTTGGTGAGGTAGTGGCCGATCTCGTGGGCGAGCAGGTCGTCGTCAGCGTCTTCGAAGCCGATGCCGCGCACCTCCAGCACATCGGCCATGGAGGCTTCCAGTTCGGTCCGCAGGTTGAGCGCGACGACCTGTTCGCGCATGCGGCGGGCGGCCTGGGTCTTGAGGCTGTCGCTGCCGGCGGCCTCGAAGCTCTCCACCACCTGACGCAATTCCAGCAGCTTGTCGTAGAGCGGGGTGGCCGACAGGGGCGGCGTGAGGTGATCGACGATCACGGCGAGGCCCCGGCGCTTGGCCTGGATGCCTTCCCCTACGCCGTCGACGATGTAGGGGTAGATGCCCGGCAGGTCCGCGGCGATGAGGCTGGGGTAGTCGTCGGCGGTCAGGCCGACGGCCTTGCCGGGCAGGAATTCGTAGGTCGAATGGCGGCCCAGATGCACCACCGCATCGGCACGGAAGACGTCGCGGATCCAGTGGTAGAAGCCGAGGAACTGGTGGGGCGGCGGCACGCTGGTGTTGGCGTGGAGGAGCTCTTCATCCACCTCCCAGCCCCTGGGCGGCTGGGGGCCGACAAAGATCTTGCCGAAGGTGAGCCCGGGCACCAGCAGCCTGCCGTCGCTGACCATCACCTTGCCCGGTGCCGGGCCCCAGCCCTTGAGGCCTTCGACACCGTAGCCGACGATCTTCCAGGTGAGGCCGGAATGGCGGCTGCAGGGGCCTTGGGGGACATCGGCGAGGCAAGCCAGGTAGCTGGCTTCGAGGGCCTTCAGCCCGGCGATGGCTTCGGCCCGCCGGGGGTGGTCGGCGCCTTCGGCCAGGTGGTGGAGTTCCTTCATCGCCGATTCCACGCGCTTGCGGCCAAGGCTGCGTTCGCCGGCACGCTCGGCTTCCAGCACTTCGGTGTGAAGGCGGCCCAGGGGGCCGGAGACCATTTCGCCCTGGACGCGCTCGGGCAGCCCGGCAAACCAGCGCCGGTAGTCGGTAGCACTGACGCCCTCCACTTCGCGGGCCAGCTCGCGCAGGGCGGTCTTGTCTTCGGGCAGGTTGATCCCGTGGGCCATGATGCGGTCAAGCAGGGCCTCAGGCGTTGCCGGCAGTTCGCCAGTGTCGTAGCCCTCTGCCTTCAGCCGTTGCAGGATGCCGAACAGGGAGGCGGGCACGTCCAGGTTGTCGGCGCCGATGTTCTGCCGGCCGGGTGGGTGGTTGTAGTAGATGATGGCCAGGCGCTTGGCGGCCCTGGCCTTGGTCTGGAGCTGCTGCCAGCGGGCCGCGCGCGACACCAGGCGGCTGATCTCGGCGGCGATCGGTTCGGTGCGGCGCAGCGCGACGCCGGTGATGGGGTCGATGCGGCTGGCGCCGACAGCGGACACGACGATGGGCTGGCCGATGCCCTGGAGCTCCGGCAGGGCCACCCGGTACTGTACGGAATCCACCGGCAGGCCCTCCGGCGAGAGGCGCCACTGGGTGGCGCTACGCTCGGTGAGGCGGATGGCCTTGATGATCGGGATGTCGAGTTGCGTGAAGGCTTCGGTGACGGCTTCCCTGTTCTCGGCGGCGCCGACGACGAAATCCTGGATTACCACCAGGGCAGCCGGCCGGGCCGGGGCCAACAGCCTGGGCAGGCCCTCGATGGCCGCCCGGGAGCTGCCACCCCAGCGGGTCAGAATCTCGGCGCAGGGCAGACCCTGGCGGCGGGATTCGGCGCAGATCGCGGCAGCACTGCCGGATTCGATATTGGACAGGTCAAGGACGGCCAGGGCTGCGCCGGCAGGCAGCAGGCGGGCGTCCCAGGCGTCGGCATCGATCCGCTCGACAGCGCCAACGCGCAGGCGCAGGCTGGCCTCCGGTCGGGGCGGGGGCAGGGGGGTGCCTGCCAGCAGGTGCTTGAACAGGCTGCTCAGGTTGTCGCTGCCACCGGCCTGCCAGGTGCGGCGTGCGTCCAGCCAGTGTTGTGCCGCCGGGGCCGCAGCGGCGGCCTCAAGGGCCGCCTGCGGAGGGGCTTCACCCGCCAGTTGGTGCAGGGTTTCGGCGGGGAAACTGGCCAGGGCTCCGGCCCGAGAACGGCTCAGCAGGTTGAGGCGCTGCTCGCCGCTGATGGCCAGCACGGTGCTGGCACGGCTGGCGGGTATCGCGTCGATGAGGCGCCGCGCCGGGTCGCCAAAGGCCGAGACGGCCAGCACGGCATCGGCGTCGAGCCACTGGCGCAACTGTCGGTCGGTGGCGGCCTGGATCTGGGCCGGGGTACGCAGCAGGATGCGGTCGCGGGGATGGTGGGCGAGATGCTGCCGGGCGGCTTCGACGGCCGTGGGGGCGGCACGGTCGGTGACGACGCCGAACAGGGTGGCCGCGTGGGCTCCGCTGCAGGCAACGAGGGCGATCAGCAGCAGCGCGCCGCGGGTGAATATCCGGTGAGTCGATTTGCGTCCTGCCATTGTGCCTCCGCGTGCCATCGCGCTGGCCGGGGGGAGGCAGGAGGGACGATACGAAGCCGCATGGCGGGCGCCGACAGAAAGGGTGTGCGCGGGAGGGCCGACGTTTTCGCTCGCCAGTCCCACACCCCGGGGCACAGCTGAACAAGTGTCGTCGGGCCGGTCTTCTGGCTCACCTTCATGCGACCCGCTCCGGCCTTCCCGGACCATGGCCCAGTGGCGTGTGTGGAGGCGTCGTCAGGCTTACAGCAGCGGGGACTGCGCCGGAATGCCCTGCGAGCAATGGCTCGCGGAGGTCACCGGACTTCCCGTTTCACCTTTCCCGCAGACGCGGGGTCGGCACCCGAAACGCTGCGGAGTCTAACTGCGGGCAGCACCCGACAGCAAGTTTCCGGGGCTGCGGCTGGCGAGGATGGGTTCCCAAGCGCCCATAGTTCATTACAATAACGTCATCGCTGTGACAGTTTCCCGGTCGTGCCCTTACCGATCCGCGGATTTTTAGTGTTTTCTTCTCCCAGATCATCGCTGTGTCTTCCAAACCCAATGTCCGCCCACCCGATGCGCCTGATCCGCTTTCGTCCGAGCGTGTGGGCTCGGAGGATGTCGAGGCCCGGTCTCTGGATGCGGAGGCCGCGGCATTGCTTGCGGATATCGATTCCTTTGATCTGGAGGCGGCTCGGCGCAGGGTGGAGCAGATTGATGCCCGTTACACCGGGATCCGTGGCAATAAGGCGGATTTCTCGGTTGCCGCGCGGGATCTCGGGTTTCCCGAGGTCACCGGACTCAGGGCGCCCGAGCCTGCCGGGGCCGACCCGCAGATTCCGCCGTCGGAAGTGCCCGAGCAGCGCCGCAGCGGGCTCCTTGATCAGCTACGCGACGAGGTTGCTCTACAGCAGCGGGGCGTCAGCATGGCCACCCGGGAGGCCGAGCGACTGCGTGAGCGCCTCGATCGATCTTTGCGCGAGGTGTTCGACTACCTGCGTGATCTGACCACTCAACTCAATATCCTGAAACCCCAGGTGGGGCGCTGCTACTACCTTCTTGACTCAGACGATCCCATCCGCAACCTTTCCTGGGCGGAGGGCTATGCCGATTTTCGGACGCGACCCACTGCTGACGGGGGCTGCATCGAGAGGGTGAGCATGGGTTTCACTCTTCGTGGGGCGGGGCAGCGCAGCCTTGAGCGAAGTGGCGGGGCGGTCGAGCGGCTGCGCCAGATGCTGTTCGACCTGGGGTTGAAGTTCGAATGCCAGGAGCGTCGCAACCGGATGCGGGAGTTGGAGTCCGGACTTTTCGTGGTGGCAGACGAAGTGGGGGTGCAGGTGGTCTGGCGGGCCGACTTCGACAAGGGTGAGATCGTGGTCGAGGCCCGCAATCTGGAGCGCCTCGGCTTCGTCACTTTCGTCCTTCGCCCGGAGACCATCACTCCGGCCCTGCTCGACGAATTTGGCTGTCTGGTGCTGGGCCGGGAAAGCCGTTTTCGCAGTCTGGCGGCACGCTGAGACGCTGTGCCACCGGAGTGGGTCAGGCGTCGGCCAGCAGACTGGCCGTCACAGCCTCGGCGACACGGATGCCGTCTACCCCCGCCGACAGGATGCCTCCCGCGTAGCCGGCCCCTTCGCCCGCCGGGTAAAGCCCCTTCACGTTGAGACTCTGGCAGTCTTCCCCGCGGGTGATACGCAGCGGGGATGAGGTACGGGTCTCGACACCCGTGAGTACCGCGTCGTGCATGTTGAAGCCTCGGATCTGCCGGTCGAAGGCAGGCAGGGCTTCGCGCAGGGCGCTGATGGCGTAGTCGGGCAGGGCGGTGGACAGGTCGCCCAGCTTGACGCCCGGCTTGTACGAGGGCTCCACGCTGCCGAGGGTCGTGGAGGCCTTGCCCTTCAGGAAGTCGCCGACCAGCTGGCCCGGCGCCTCGTAGGTGCCGCCCCCGAGCACGAAGGCCCGGCTTTCCAGTTCGCGCTGGAAGGCGATCCCGGCGAGGGGGCCGCCGGGGTAGTCGTCCGGGGTGATGCTGACCACGATGCCTGCATTGGCGTTGCGCTCATTGCGCGAGTACTGGCTCATGCCATTGGTCACCACGCGATTCGGCTCCGAGGTGGCAGCCACCACGGTGCCACCCGGGCACATGCAGAAGCTGTAAACCGCGCGGCCATTGGAAGCATGGTGCACCAGCTTGTAGTCGGCCGCGCCCAGTTCCGGGTGTCCGGCGTGGGGGCCGAGGCGGGCCTTGTCGATCAGGCTCTGGGGGTGTTCGATGCGGAAGCCCACCGAAAAAGGCTTGGCCTCCATGAACACGCCGCGTTCGTGCAGCATTTCAAAGGTGTCCCGGGCGCTGTGGCCGAGGGCCAGCACCACGTGGTTGCTGCGGATCTCGTCGCCGCTGGCGGTCTTCACCCCACGCACATGACCCTCTTCGATGAGGACATCCGTGACCCGTTGCTGGAAGCGGATCTCGCCGCCCAGTTGCTCGATCTCGGCACGCATGGCTTCGACCATGCCAACCAGCCGGAAGGTGCCGATGTGGGGCTTGGCGACATAGAGGATCTCCGGTGGTGCGCCGGCCTTGACGAACTCGGTGAGCACCTTGCGGCCGTAGTGTTTGGGGTCCTTGATCTGGCTGTAGAGCTTGCCGTCGGAGAAGGTTCCGGCGCCGCCTTCACCGAACTGCACGTTGGACTCGGGGTTGAGGGTGTTCTTGCGCCACAGACCCCAGGTGTCCTGGGTGCGCTCGCGAACGGCCTTGCCGCGCTCGAGCACGATGGGCCTGAAGCCCGCCTGAGCCAGGATCAATGCGGCAAAGATGCCGCAGGGGCCAAACCCGATGACTACCGGGCGATGGGTGAAGGCGGGCGGCGCCTTGCCGACGAAATGGTATTCCATGTCGGGCGTCGGCTTGACGTGGAGGTCACCGGCAAAACGTCGGAGGATGGCGGTCTCATTGGCCACCTCGGCATCGACAATGTAGATGAAGGTGAGCTTCGAGTTCTTGCGCGCATCGTAGCTGCGCTTGAAAACCGTGAAAGCGTTGAGATCGGCGGCGGAAATGCCCAGTCGCTGGACGATGGCGGCGGGCAGAGCCTCGGCGGAATGGTCGAGGGGCAGGCGGAGTTCGGCGATTCGCAGCATGGCAGTCATGGCGGGGCAGTTGGCCCCGCAGATGGCGTTCGGGCAGCGATTTTAGCCGGAATTGACGGGGAGGTCAGGCCTCCCCGTTCCGGGAGCGCCGGCCTGTGGAGGCTCGGCGCTGACGATCGCTCAGATCGGGATGGGGATCAGCTCGGGCGGTTGCATGAGCTGGCGGTTCACCCGGGCGATCTTGTCCATCTGGCGGGCCACGTTGTACTGGACGCGCTCGGTGAGGCGGTCAATGACCCGGCGCATGTCATCGCCCAGCTCTTCCATGACGATGGAGCGATTCTTCATCTGGATGACGATGCGGCAGAGTTTGTCTGCTCCGCCGCGGGGCCCGTTGATGTCGGATAGGCGGACCGTGACACTCTGGACCGCGTGGCCGAAGCGGCCCAGGGCGGTGCGGATACGGCGGCTGGCGTGATTGCGCAGGGTCTTGGCGGCAGGCAGGCCGCGGGCCTTGATCTGAACTTCCATCTTCGTCTCCTGTGTGTTGCGGAGATCTAACTATATTGGTATCAATCAATCAGGTAAAGACGCATTATCTGAAGTATTGTTTCGATATATTCGAACTGTTACATGTCTTGCCAGGAGCCGTCGAATGAACCTCAAACACCTCTTTTATTTTTGGAAGACCGCACGCAGCGGTGGCGTGGTCAAGGCCGGCGAGGCGCTCCACGTCACGCCCCAGACCATCAGCGGGCAGATCCGCCTGCTGGAGGACAGTCTCGACACCCAGCTCTTTGCACGGGACGGCCGGGCCCTTGAGCTGACGCCTGCGGGCCGTCTGGCCATGGAATACGCGGACGAGATGTTCTCCCTCAGCGCCGAGCTGGAGCAGGCCTTGCGCCACTATCCCAAGGGGCGGCCGGTGGAGTTCCGGGTCGGGGTGTCGGATGCGGTGCCCAAGTCGATTGCCTATCGTCTGCTCCGCCCCGCGGTGGATCCGGCCGATCCGGTGCGCATCATTTGCCGGGAGTGGCGTCTCGACCGTCTGCTCACTGAGCTCGCCATCCACAAGCTGGATCTGGTGATCGCCGATTCGCCCATTCCGCCCTCGGTCGATGTGCGGGCCTACAACCACCGGTTGGGGGAGTCGGGCCTGAGCTTCATTGCTGCCCGGTCGCTGCTTGAGGGGCACAGCACCGAGTTTCCGGCCTGCATGGGCAGCTTGCCCACCCTGTTGCCCGGAGAGGATTCGGCCATCCGCCGCAAGTTCGAGGACTGGCTTGATCGCAAGCGACTGCGGCCACGCATTGCCGGCGAGTTTGATGACACGGCGCTGATGACGGCCTTCGGACGTGCGGGGGTTGGCGCCTTCGTGGTGCCGACGGCCATCGAGCAGGAGACCCTGGCCAGTGGCGATCTGATGGTGTTGGGCCGGGCCGAGGAGGTTCGCATCGAGTACTACGCGATCTCCGTGGAGCGTCGCCTGACTCACCCCTGCGTGCTTGCCATTTCCGATGCGGCCAAGGCCGGGCTGGAGGCCATGGATGGAGGGGCGGCTGCGCCATCGGAAGGGTAGTCGGGCACCTGCGCCTGAGGCTCACCCAAGAAAAAGACCCCTGCCACGAGGTGTCCTCGTGCAGGGGTTAGGGGGGTACTGCCAGCGTCGGTTCGGGCGGACGTGCCGCCTTGGGGTTCAGCGCTGCTGAAGATGTCGTTGCGAGCGATTCGAGTTCGCACCGGGAGGCGCAGCCGTACAAGGGGACGGCGCGCATCGCGCGGGAGAAATCGGGCCGCGCAGCAGATTCATCCTCAATTTCTCAGCCGTTCTGCTGGATACCCGCCACCAGCCAGCCGCCGTTGCCGCTGCGGGGCTTGGTGAGGTGCCACACCTCGTCGATGCCTTCGGGGGCGGCGTTGACTTCCTCGCGCAGCAGGCCGGTGAAGCGCACGCTGACGATGTAACGCTCGGCTTCCTCGGTTACGTCGATCACCTCGGCGTTGAGGGAGACCACGTCGGTTTTCTGGCCGGCACTGGTGTCATCCATCCAGTTCATCTTGATCTCGGCGAACATCTCGGGCGTGGTGTATTCGCGGATATCCTCGAGATTGCGAGCGTCGTTGGCCGCCTGGAGGCGGATGAAGTTGATCTTGGCGTTGCGCACGAAGGCTTCGGCATCGAAGTCGGCGGGAATGTTACCTACCGCTGCAGCGCCAGCCGCAGCCGCAGCCGCCATGGGTGCAGCACCTCCCCCGTAGGACGGGGTGGCGGCGGACGGCGACTCATCGTAGCCTTTCTGGTTGGCGGTGTATTGCATGCCACCAGTGCCGGCGCCAGCACCGGCCAGGGCCGGCTGGTTGGCCGCGGCGCGCTTGCGCAGGAAGAAGCCGATTACGGCGATCACGGCAAAGGCGATCAGGGCCATCATCATCATGGAGGCGAGTTCTTCACCGAAGCCGAAGTGGGACGCCAGGGCGGCCAGACCGATACCGGCGGCCAGACCGGCCAGCGGGCCCATCCAGGACCGCTTGGGTTGGGCGGCGGGCGCGGCGGCAGCAGCCTGGGAACGGGCCGGGGTCGCGGCGGCACCCGGAGCCTGGGCAGGCGTGGCTGGGGTGGCGTTGGGGGACTTGGGCTGGCTCATTTCCTGGCGTTGCATGCCTGAGGACTTGCCACCGCCAAAGCGCTTGGCGGCCTCGGCGTCGCTTGTCACCAGGGTGAAGCCCAGGGCCAGAGCGGCCGTCATCAGGGCAAAGGTTTTCATTCGTGTCTCCTGTGGTTGGGGATCTCAGCCGTGGAAGCATAGCCGCCCTTGGGGTTAAATAAAATCAGAATTGTTGGTAGTCTGATTTCGTAAAAAATTGAATGTCGTCTAGATCCTGCGTTTCTCAGGGGCGCGCTTGGCCGAATCCCTTGCATGGGTCATCCCGGTGGACGGCGGGCGTTGTCCATATGTGGGTGTAGGTGGTGCCGGCATCGGTTGCCTTGCCCTCTTCTTCGAAGCCGATGTTGATGATGCGTGCGCCGGGGCGCAGTCTGGCCAACAGGGCCGGGACGCCGTAGTCACCGCGAACGTGTCCATTGCCGGCCACCAGGATGGCTGGCCGCTCAGGCAGGGTCGTGAGGCCCACCGCCATGGCGGCATCCCGGGCCCGCTGGGCCAGACGCATGCCGGGCAAGCGCGTGGCGGGAAGCTGACCGCAGTGGTTGTCCAGCAGGTCGGCGTCGAGGGCGGCCTCCGCGCTCGGGCTCAGGGGATTGGCGGTGAGGGTTGCTGCCAGCCCGGGGGGTAGGGCGGAGTTGCCTTCGCGAACAATACGACGGGCCAGATCACGGGAGATGTTGGCACCCACCACATCGATCCGTGCCTTGGCGAGACCCGCGAACAGCGGCTCGTGCACAGGCCACTGCCAGCCGGCTGCGTCAAAGCCGGCCGTGGTGAGCTGACTCTTCAGGGGCTCGCCGGAGGCCTTGGCCCAGTCGGTGCGCCTGCCCTCTTCGAGTTGTTCCGCGTTGATGGCCTTGGGCGCAAGCGCGGTGATCAGCTCGGCGCGGCGGAAATGATGGTGGGGGTTGTCGTGGATCTCGCCGAGGAGGAGGAAGTCACTCTGGCGCGCCTGGGCCAGTAGCTGGGCGCGACTGATCTCGCGCCCGCTGGCAACTTCGATGATGCGATCTTCAGCGTGACTGACGCTGACGAAGCTGATCAGGAGGAGGGTGAGCAAGGATTTCATGACGATGAACTGCGCTCGCAGTCGGTGGATGACCACCAATGGACGTGGGCTTTGTCAGGGAGTTCAGGGTCGGGGCGAGTTTTCCTTGTGCCCGCGAGCGGCAGGTTCGCCTTGTGGGAGCTGTCGTTCGCCGTCCTCGGGCACATACACGATGGCGCCGTTCTTTTCGATGCGGCGTATCAGGTCGTCGATGAAGGCGGTCTGCTCGGCGGCGAGGTATCGCTGGTGGAGGGCGATGGCGATGACCGGGGCGGCCCCTTTCCAGCGGAGCTAGGTCGTCGGGCTGTCGAAGACAAGGCCGGGATGGTCCGGGTGATAAATGTGACTCGTGGGGAACATGATGGGGTCTGCGATGCCCGAGGCTGCCTTGCCGGCCACATGGGCGGAGAGGGGGGCGTAGAAACCATCGATGTTTAGCTGGCCACCGTTTACATAATAGATGTGCAGGCGCCGGGCCAGTCCGTCGGGCAGGCCCTGCCAGCGGGGCTTGCCTTCCTGGAGGCACATATGGGGAGTGCGCAGGCGGGTCGTGCCGTGGATTCGCTGTCCCGCCACCTGCGGCACCCAGTCGCGCACCTGGGCGTTGAGGTCCGCCATGTCGCGAAACTGCCGGGTGGGCAGGAAATTGCCTTTCACGTACTTCACCCTGGCCTCGACGATGCTCTTCTTCTGCGGATCCCGCGGCGGGCACGCGTCGATGCGAAAGCCTTAGCCCTCTGGACACTCGGCGTAGGCCCGCTGCACCTCGGGGTCGCGGGCGCAGGCCTTGGCGATGGCGCACTTGGCGTTGTCGATGATGAGCCGCGCCGGCACCGCGCCGAACCACTCGAAGGCGCGCTGATGGCAGCCGAGCCAGGTGCGCACGCTCTGGTCCCACAAGAACTCCACGTACTGGTGCCGTGAGAAGGCGAGCGTCATCACGAAGGCCCAGGTGCGGCGAAGCTGGCCGGTGGCCGGATCGATGAGCTCGGGGCCGGCGCCGGACGCTGGAGTAGCGGCCCGTGAAACCATGCTCGCGGACGAGGGCTGAATGGATGGCCACGCCGGAGACGCCCTGGCCGAGCCACTGGGTGACTAGCTGGCGATACGCGGCAAGCGTTGACTGGGCCGTCAGCGGCACACGCGGCGGGGCCAGTGTGGCCGCGATCTCAGCGTCTGCCGGCAGGGGCCAAGTGAGCTCAAGCCAGCCCTTCTCGCAGGCCAACTCCCGGAAACGGGCCGCCTTGGCCCGTCCCATCAAACCGGAACGCGCAATCTCGCGCTCCGAATCGCCCTGACGCAAACGCAGCAGGGCCTGGCGGTACTCGTGCATCTCGATACTCCTGCGGGCCACCGGTTTTCTCCTGCCAAACCCGGCAGGGTAGCGATGGACCGCTCAAGGTCGAGGGGGCCGTCAGAGTGAGACTGGCTCCATTACGCCGATCCGGCGCGGGCGCCTATGTGCCGGTCACAAGGTGGCTCCATTGTGCCGGTCGGTGACTCGGCGTGCCCGACGCTTCCGAAGTGCCATTTCCGGTCGAGGTACAGCACGTGGTCGAGTATTACGCGGTACGGGCATGAGCAAGCTCTGCCACTGTGCCCAGGAGGAGGGCGAGGGCACCCCGCCGGACTATGAGGCGTCTCCGGACGCTTGCCCTGGCGGCGCTGATGAAGAGTTTCCCGTCCAGGCCCAGCCCTGCGGAAATGCGCGCTGCAGCTCAAGGGACGATGGGCTGCGCTCGAGCGTTTGTGCGAGCCGGAGTGTCCTGCCGTGGAGAGAAGCGTTCGCGTGTTCAATTGACGAAAGCCCCTCCTGGCGACAGCGGGGTGTTTAATTATTAGTCACAATAGATCGGTTGCACTTTCTTGAAGAAGTGCAACCGATCTTCTGCGTTTAATCGTGCGCAATTTTTATGCTTACCCGTTTCGGGAGTTTCTCACTTCCTGCACCCTGCAAAATGAGTGACCGATCCGGGGCGACCGTCGACGCTTTCGTCTGCCAGGACGCGCCGAAACCCTTGTGCCAGGCGGATTTCAGGTGCCGATGCAAGTTCCCATCGGGCGCTTGTCCCGATCATTCCTGAGCCGATCTTCTGTCAGGCACCACCCCGTGGAGAGCCTCGCGCCGTAACCGCTCCCGGCCAGTTGGGGCGCAGTCCAGTTGATCTGTGTCAAAATGTCGCCCTTATCGCGGCGTATCCTTCCGCGGAAGCCTGCCGACGGTCCGCCGTCTGCAGTCAGGGGGGTTTTAGTTTTCTTTTGATGAGGTGACTCACATGCAATCGCAGACTTACAACTATAAAGTCGTGCGGCAGTTCGCCATCATGACGGTGGTATGGGGCATCGTGGGCATGCTGGTCGGCGTTATCGTCGCAGCACAGCTCGTGTGGCCCGAATTGAACGTTGCCGAATGGCTGCACTTCGGACGGCTCCGCCCGCTCCACACCAATGCGGTTATCTTTGCTTTTGGTGGCTGTGCTCTCTTTGCAACGTCGTACTACTGTGTGCAGCGTACCTGTCACACCCGCTTGTTCGCCCCGGGCCTTGCTGCCTTTACCTTCTGGGGCTGGCAGCTGATCATCGTTCTTGCTGCAGTAACCCTGCCTCTGGGCTGGACCTCCGGCAAGGAATACGCCGAGCTCGAATGGCCGATCGATATCCTGATCACGCTTGTGTGGGTTTCCTACGCAATCGTTTTCTTCGGCACTGTCGGTACCCGCAAAACCACCCACATCTATGTGGCCAACTGGTTCTACGGTGCCTTCATCATTACGGTTGCCTTGCTGCACCTGGTGAATAGCGCCGAGATCCCGGTTTCCCTGGGCAAGTCCTACTCCGCCTATGCCGGTGTCCAGGACGCCATGATCCAGTGGTGGTATGGCCACAACGCAGTGGGCTTCTTCCTGACTGCCGGCTTCCTGGGCATGATGTACTACTTTGTGCCGAAGCAGGCTGGCCGTCCGGTGTACTCCTACCGTCTGTCGGTGGTGCACTTCTGGGCGCTGATCTTCACTTACATGTGGGCGGGTCCGCACCACCTGCACTACACCGCGCTTCCCGACTGGACTCAGTCCATCGGCATGGTCTTCTCCCTGATTCTGCTGGCGCCCTCCTGGGGCGGCATGATCAACGGCATCATGACCCTGTCCGGCGCCTGGCATAAGCTGCGCACCGACCCGATCCTGAAGTTCCTGATTACTTCCCTGTCCTTCTATGGCATGTCGACCTTCGAAGGTCCGATGATGTCCATCAAGACGGTCAATGCGCTGTCGCACTACACCGACTGGACCGTCGGCCATGTGCACTCCGGTGCTCTGGGCTGGGTCGCCATGGTGTCCATCGGCGCCATGTACTACCTGATCCCGCGCATGTACGGCAAGACCGAGATGTATTCGACCAAGCTGATCACCACCCACTTCTGGATCGCGACCATCGGCATCGTGCTGTACATCGCTTCCATGTGGATCTCTGGTGTGATGCAGGGCCTGATGTGGCGTGCCACCAACCCGGACGGCACCCTGACCTACTCCTTCGTTGAATCCGTGAAGGCCAGCTACCCGTTCTGGGCCATTCGTGTCCTGGGTGGTGTGCTGTTCCTGACGGGCATGCTGATCATGTTCTACAACATGATCAAGACGATTGCCGGTCAGAAGGCCTATGAAGCTCCGGTGCTGGCACCTGCCGGCGCCCACGCCTGATCGGGAGGAATAATAATCATGGCTCAATCGAATCACGACTTTATTGAACGCAAGGTTGGCTGGCTGATCGTCTTCACGCTGCTGACCGTGAGTATTGCCGGTCTGGTGGAGATCGTTCCGCTGTTCTTCCAGCATTCCACGACGACCCCGGTCGAGGGCCTCAAGCCTTACGATCCGGTCCGTCTGGTGGGGCGTGACGTTTATATCCGCGAAGGCTGCTACAACTGCCATTCCCAGATGATTCGTCCGTTCCGTGCGGAGACCGAGCGTTATGGTCACTACTCCGTCGCTGGTGAATACGTGTATGACCACCCCTTCCAGTGGGGCTCCAAGCGTACCGGTCCTGACCTTCATCGCGTTGGCGGTCGTTACTCGGATCAGTGGCATCGCATCCACCTGATCAACCCGCGTGACGTGGTGCCGGAGTCCAACATGCCGGCCTTCCCGTGGCTCGATCGTCCGGCCAAGTCCGACGACATCGAAGCCAAGATGAAGGCGCTGCGCAAGGTGGGCGTGCCCTACACCGACGAGGAAATCCAGGGTGCCCGCAAGGCGCTTGAGGGCAAGACCGAGCTCGACGCACTGGTGGCTTACCTGCAGGGGCTTGGTACTGCCCTTCAAGCCGGCAAGGCTCCGGCTGCCGCGCCTGCCGCAGAAGCAGCCCCGGCGGCTGCGCCTGCAGCCGATGCCCTCGGCAAGGTCTTCTTCGAGGTCGGCTCCAGCACGCTTCCCGCTGATGCCGCCGCTGCAGTCGACGCAACGGCCAAGTTCCTCAAGGACAAGGCAGATGCAAAGGTCGATGTGACGGGTTACACCGACAAGAGCGGCGACGTGGAGAAGAACCTCGAACTCGCCAAGGAGCGTGCGAAGGCTGTTCGTGAAGCCCTGAAGGCTGCCGGTGTGGCAGAAGACAGGATCAACATGAAGCCGCCTGTCAGCATCACCGGTTCGGGCGACAATGCTGAAGCCCGCCGAGTGGAGCTCAATCCTGGCAGTTGATGCTGTCGGGAAAGACCATTCTGAGAACGAAGGAGCGTGAGCGTGGATATCAATGATGCGCGTACGGTTGTGACCGTCCTGGGTTTTGTGTGCTTCATCGGCATCAGCCTCTGGGCATACAGCGGACGGGCGCGGAAGGGATTCGACGAGGCAGCGCTCCTGCCGTTCAGCGAGGACGACTTGCCGGCTCCCGACGCGGGACGGCAAACCAAGGAAGGAAATAAAAATGGCTGACTTTGTTAGCGGTTTCTGGAACGCCTATGTGATGGTGCTGGTGTTTCTGAGCATCGGCTTCTGCGTGTTCGTGCTCGTCTCAAACATGACGAAGCGGACGTCTGGCCCGGTGGGCCTGCATGATCACATCTGGGATGAGACCCTGCAGGAATACAACAATCCGCTGCCCCGTTGGTGGATGTACATGTTCTGGATCACGATCATCTTTGCGATCGTCTATCTGTCCATGTACCCCGGCTTCGGCAACAACCAGGGCAAGCTGGGGTGGTCCTCGGGTGGGCAATGGCAGGCTGAGCAGAAGGCTGCCGCCGAGAAGTATGGTCCGATCTTCGCCAAGTTCCGCAGTATGGATCTGAACGCCGTTGCTGGCGACAAGGAAGCCAATGCCATGGGGCAGCGTCTGTTCGTGACCTACTGCGCCCAGTGCCACGGTGCCGACGCGAAGGGTGCCAAGGGCTTCCCCAATCTGACCGACGCGGACTGGCTGTACGGTGGTGAGCCCGAGACCATCCGCACCACCGTGCTGGGTGGCCGCATGGGCATGATGCCCCCGTTCGGGCCGGCTCTGGGCGCTGATGGCACCAAGGATGTCGCCAACTACGTTCGTTCCCTGTCGGGTCTCGCTCATGATTCCCTGCGCGCCCAGCGTGGCAAGGAACTGTTCACGGCGAATTGCGTGGCCTGTCACGGTCCGGAAGCCAAGGGCACTCCCGCTCTCGGTGCGCCGAACCTGACCGACAAGACCTGGCTGTATGGGTCTTCTGAAGCCACCATCATCGAGACTGTGACAAACGGTCGCACCAACCAGATGCCTGCTTTCAAGGACTTCCTCGGTGAAGACAAGGTACACTTGCTTGCAGCTTATGTGTTGAGCGTCTCCAAGGGCGCAGCGCCGGCGGAAGAAAAGAAGTAAGTTTTTGGAGGAGTGGTTCTTGCTCCTGCTGATCGATTCCCCGGGCATGCCCCGGGGAGTTTTTGAACAAGAATATTAGAATATTATTATTTGGCAATCATGAGCCAGCCAGACACCCAGACCCCGAAGAGCGCTGAACCGAAGTTGAAGGCTTCAGCAGAATCTGACGACACCCTCTATGCCGTCCGGCAGAAGGTCTACCCCCGTGCTGTGACAGGGCTGTTTGCCACCTGGCGATGGATTCTTGTCTGGGCGACCCAGCTGATTTTCTATGGTCTGTGCTGGTTGCCGTGGGGTGATCGACAGGCGGTTCTGCTGGATGTGGTAGAGCGGAAGTTCTACATTTTCGGGTGGGTTTTCTGGCCCCAGGATGTGTTCTTCCTGGCTATTCTTCTGATCATCAGCGCATATGCACTGTTTTTCTTCACCGCAGTGGCGGGGCGTCTGTGGTGTGGCTATGCCTGCCCGCAGACGGTCTACACCGAGATCTTCATGTGGGTTGAAGAGAAGATCGAGGGAAATCGCAGCCAGCGCATGAAGCTGGACGCTGCCCCCATGAGTGGGCGCAAGCTGGGCATCAAGGCCGCGAAATTTGGTGCATGGGGTGCGATATCCCTGTGGACGGGCTTCACCCTGGTAGGGTACTTCACACCGATTCGCGAACTGGTGAATGAGGCTCTTACCTTCAGTTTTGGTCCGTGGGAACTCTTCTGGATCTTCTTCTACGGCGGTTTCACTTATCTGTTTGCCGGTGTGATGCGCGAGCAGGTCTGCAAGTACATGTGTCCCTATGCCCGCTTCCAGGGGGTCATGTTTGATCCGGATACGCTGGTTATCACTTACGACCCGGAACGTGGCGAGCCCCGCGGCCCGCGCAAGAAAGGGCTGGATCCAAAGACCCTCTCCAAGGGCGATTGCGTCGATTGCGGTATCTGTGTCCAGGTTTGTCCGACCGGTATCGATATTCGTAATGGCATGCAGTACGAGTGCATCGGCTGTGCGGCATGCATCGACGCCTGTGATCAGGTCATGGAAAAGATGAACTACCCGAAGGGTCTCATCCGTTACACGACCGAGAACGCGATCAAGCGCAACTGGGGCATGAAGGAGATCATCGGGCACGTCATGCGGCCGCGGATCATGATCTATGCCGTCGTTTTGATTGCTATCTGTAGTGCCTTCGTCTGGGGGCTGGCGACACGCTCGACTTTGCGCGTCGATGTCATCAAGGATCGCTCGACCCTCAGCAGAGAAGTGGAAGGGGGCTTGATCGCCAACGTGTACAATCTTCAGGTCATGAACATGACCGAGAAGCCACGCCGCTTTGCTTTGTCCGTCAGCGGGCTTGACGGCGTCAAGATTACGCCGGACGAACCGTTCGAGGTGGATGCCGCAGGCCTCAAGGCGGTCACGGTGGAGGTTGCCCTTCCGCCCGAGTCCGGCAAGCCTGGTTCCAATACGGTGTACATCGAGGTCAAGGCGCTCGACGACGAGACGGTCTCTGTTCGTGAAAAAACTGCATTCCTCATTCCACGATAGAGATTCGACTCCATGAACATGTCCGCAACTGAAGCCAAGCGCAGCCCAACCCCCTGGTACAAGGAGCGCTGGACCTGGCTGCTGATGCTGATGCCTGCAACGGCGATCGTTGCCGGGGGTATTACGCTTTGGCTCGCCATCACGACTTTCGATGGGCTGGTTACGGACGACTACTACAAGCAGGGACTGGCGATCAACCAGACACTGGCGCGGGCCACGGTAGCGCAGGACATGGGCTTGGTTGCCCGTGTCCGCTTTTCTGCAGAGTCCTTGTCTGTTGAATTGTCAGCTAAGCCGGGCGTCGATTTGCCCGGCCGCCTGAACGCAACCCTGGCGCATCCTACCCGAGGTGGGCTCGATCAGAAGCTCGTGCTGGAGCGCAAGAGCGGCGTTTATAGCGCGGCCATCCCGCTGGCCCTGAATACTGCGCACTGGAAAGTTTTACTAGAAGATGAGTCCCGTAGCTGGAGGCTGTCAGGGACCGCATTCCTCCCCACAGAGACCGAGATCAGGATCGATTCAGCCGATCTCAAACCTGTAGATTGACAAGGAGGAGGTCATGGCCTGGAAAGAGTTGTTCAGTACCGATATTGGGCTCTTGAGCCTGTTTACCATCGGTTTTGTCGTCGTGATGGGGGTGTATCTCTACCGCTTCGCGCAGACCCATATCGCTGAGGACGAAAGACGTTCGCATAGTTGAGGGTTGGGCCCTGTGCCCGCCCCCGGGAGCCAGAGCATGATGAAACTGATCCAGGTCTTGTGGCCTTCATTCTTGGTCGCGGGTATTGCCGAGGTTGTTTTTTTTACGGTGATCGCCCCCCAGGAGCTTTACCTGTTTGGGCAGCCGGTTTATTTTTCGCCCATCGCCACTTATTCCATCGGCTTCTTCGGATTCTGGCTTGTGTGTGCCGGATCAAGTCTGATGACGCTTTTCTTTCAGAGAACTTCCGCTGAAATCAATCAGAGCGCATCCGACTAGAAAAGTGACGCCGCCGGAGGGTATGGTGGCACGTAGAAACAAAATGGCCTCGCAACAGCGAGGCCATTTTGTTTCTACGTACTCTGCAGGCTCAGCGATAGACCAGCACGGGAGTCTTGCTGTGGGTGAGCACTTTCTGGGTTTCGCTCCCCAGAAGCAGCCCGCTCAGTCCTCGCCGGCCGTGGGATGCCATGAAGATGAGATCGCACTGGTTGCGCTCGACAGCCTCAATGATGGCTTCGTAGGGGACTTCACTGACTTGGGTGTCCACGGACGAGGACACGCCGGCCGCATCTGCCACCGCTCGGGCCTTGGCCAGGATCCGCTCGGCCTCCAAGGCTGCTGCGCGGCTGAATTGCTCGGGGGTCGTCGGGTCAATCAGGGCGCCTTCCCCGTAGATCGGCATCGGGAAGTCCGGTTGAGCGTAGAAAAACGTGACGCGGGCGCCGGCCTCGCTGGCGAAACTCACGGCGCGCGCAACCGTCGAATCGGATAGCGTGGAACCATCGGTGGGAACGAGAATGTTCTTGAACATCGTAGTGCTCCTGCGTGGGCCTGGATACATGCATTATAGGGCGCGCGCTCTTCTTGATCGGCTTGATGAATGTCAAGCGCGACGCACTCAGGCAGGCTCAGGATTCAACTCAAGGAGTCCGATGTCAAGAATGCGGACCCGAATCACGATCTTCAGGAGTGAGCATCATGACCCGTCACGGATTTGCGCCCCCCATTGACCTGGCGCGTAAGTCGATGCAGCAATTCCACGATACGGTGGAGTCGTCCATTGACCCCCTTGGCATGGCTGCTCCGCTGCTTCATGCGCAACTTGCCTGGGCTGCGCATCCCCAGGAGTTGACCGAAGCGATGGCGAAGGTGTCGGCCAGCCTGTGGGAGCTCCAATGGCATAGCTGGCGGCGCATGCTGGGTCTTCCCAGCCCAGACCCCGTCACGCCCCATGGCGACGATCCACGTTTCGCCGATCCGGTGTGGGTCGAGTCACCCACATGGGACGTCGCCAAGGAGTGGTATCTGGTATTCACTCACCACGTGCAGGACATGCTGTATGACACGCCGGGTCTTTCCCAGAAGGAGCGACGCCGCGCGGCCTTCTGGTGGCGTAACTGGCTGAATGCCGTCGCGCCGCCGAACTTCCTGTGGACCAACCCGGTCGCCATGCGCCTGGCGGTTGAGTCAAAGGGCGAAAGTCTGGCGAGGGGCTTCCGCAATTTCCTGGCGGACGTGGAAGCCGGCAATGTGCGGATGACGGACCCGGATGACTTCAAGGTGGGAGAGAATCTGGCGACGACGCCTGGAAAGGTGGTGTTCCGTAACCGTCTGCTCGAGGTCATTCGCTATACCCCCACACGCGAACAAGTTCATCGCACACCCATCGTCATCGTCACCCCCTGGATCAACAAGTTCTACATTCTCGATCTCAATCCGAGGAAGAGCATGATCCGCTTCCTGCTTGATCAGGGGTTCGAGGTCTTCATCACAAGCTGGAAGAACCCCGGCGAGGAAATGCGTGATGTGCGCTTCGACGACTATCTTGTCGAGGGTGTTCAGGCCCTGGTCGATACGGCGAGGGGGGTCACAGGGGCGGCCAAGGTGCATGCGGTGGGCTACTGTATCGGTGGCACGGCGCTAAGCACCTATATGGCGTGGGCAAACCGCCATTTCGCCGCCGATGAGGTTCCGGTCGCACACTTCACCCTGTTTACCACCCTGGTGGACTTCCATAAGCCGGGCGACATCGAAGTCTTCGTTGATGAGGGCAGTATTCGCTTCATCACCCAGAACATGGAGCGGAAGGGCTACCTGGACGGTGCCGAGATGGCCTCGTCCTTCCGGCTCCTGCGCTCCAACAGCCTGATATGGCATTACATCGTCCATGGGTGGTTGTATGGCGAAACGCCACCCCCGTTTGACGTGCTGTACTGGAACATGGACACCACGCGAATGCCCTGCGCCATGCATTCCTGGTACTTGCGCGAGCTGTATCTGCACAACCGGCTGATCGAGAACGATGCCCTGACGGTCGCGGGTGAGCCCATCAACCTGGGGGCCATTGTCCAGCCGGTCTACGCCGTCGCAGCGGAGGATGACCACATTGCGCCCTGGCGGCAGACCTTCCGCACCATGAACTATGTGGCCGGACCAAAGCGATTCGTCCTGTCCAGTTCGGGGCATATCCTGGGAATCGTCAATCCTCCGGTCAAGCCTCCGAAACGCTCGTTCTGGGTGGCGCCGGCGCGGCGCAGCGATAGCGCTGAGGCCTGGAGAAGCGTTGCGGTCGAGAATGCCGGTAGCTGGTGGGAGGATTGGATGGCCTGGCTCAGGCCCCTGGCGGGGGAACTGGTGGATGCAGCACCGTTCTCGAGCAAGGCTTATCCGGCTCTGGCCGATGCGCCGGGCACCTATGTATTGGAGCACTGAAAGCGCGCCAGCAGATCTGCTGGCGGCCCGAGTTCGCCCCTGGGATGCTCACCGTGCGCAGGGTATGGCTGTGCATCCCGGTGCGAATTCGAACCACTTGCTACCACTTCCTTACCTGCCCTGACGCGTCGGAGCGTCGGCGCGAAGAATCTGCCATGCATCAAGGTGACGCTGGAGCGTGAAGCGGGCATTGGCGGGGCTGGTCGAAGGTAGTCGGCACAGACTGCACGACAGCGACGGCAAGACCGGTATCACGTGACGGCGGAATGCGGTTTCCGCCGCCGTACCGTTGAAGAAGATACGTTGCACGCCCCGGTAGGTGGTCAGGAAGGTGGTGAAGTCATTGGGTGTGATGCTGGACGGAACGATGCTGCTGTCCAGGCTTCCCTGCCGTTCACAGCTTTGAAGGACGTCCCACAGGGCGAAACCCGCCCCGGTCAATTTCGAAAGGCGTTCCGGATAGGGAAGATCGGGGCCGGCGCCAACCAGCACCCCCAGAATTTGCCAGAAGTGGTTTCTCGGATTTGCATAGTATTCACCCGCACGAAGCGAAGCGTCGCCCGGCATACTGCCGAGGATGAGGGTGTGCGCATCGGGCGTCACGGCGGGCGGAAAGCTGTGTATCAGGGCCATGGATTTGTGGATGATGGGCGAATTGAACCGGGAGGGTCGCCGAAAGTGGTTTCTTTAGCTATAGAACAGGGACGACAGGCCGTTGTCTAACCGGACGACAACACGAAGGTGGAAGCAAGGCATGAAACAGCGCGCCCATGTGCTGATTGTGGATGATCAGGCTGACAACCTGCTGATCCTCGAGGACGTACTTTCCGAGTACTACGACGTGCATCCTGCCACCAGCGGGCCCGACGCCCTGAGCTATCTGGCAGGAGGGGGTGTTGCGGATATCATCCTGCTGGATGTGATGATGCCGGAGATCGACGGTTTCGAGGTCTGTCGACGTCTCAAGTCATCTGAATCCACCCGCATGATTCCCGTGATGTTCCTGACGGGCCTGGATCGTCCCGAGGATGAGGAGCTGGGTTTCTCGTTGGGTGCCGAGGACTTCATCCACAAGCCCATATCTCCCGCCGTTGTCATGGCCCGGGTTCGTACCCACCTCGCCCTGTCACGGGCCACCCGGGCACTGGAGCGGCGTAACGCCGACCTTGAGCTTCTGGTGGCCGAGCGCACCGCCGAGATCAGTGAGCAGTCGCGCCGCTTGGTGGCCAGCAAACAAGAAGTCATTGCGGCCCAGGCAGCCACCATCACGGCTTTCTGCGCACTGGCCGAGGCCCGCGACAATGAAACCGGGAACCACATCCGGCGTACCCAGCACTACGTGCGCATTCTTGCGGAAGCGCTGCGCGATCACCCGCGTTTCCGAGCCGAGCTTGACGAGGAGGTCATCCAGCTACTGTTCAAGTCGGCTCCTCTCCACGATGTCGGCAAGGTGGCCACGCCGGATGC
>Ga0268298_10001876_pt1 | contig 23859 bp, 14 predicted proteins | sample WWTPWeurt_MetaG_FD_194462 | JGI IMG/M metagenome (GOLD analysis project Ga0268298, IMG submission 194462) | Activated sludge microbial communities from WWTP in Nijmegen, Gelderland, Netherland - WWTP Weurt | ecosystem: Engineered > WWTP > Aerobic digester > Activated sludge | place...
CATCCAAACAGGATGACAAACAGCTGCACATGATTCAATGGCGCGCGAAGACTGAGGAGAAATCGATTGCGAATCGCAAATGCAGAAAGGTAGCCGATGGCCGAAAGCTTTGGAAACGCGTTCAAAACCCCGAACCACTTCGCAAGCAGATCCTTCCTGATTCCGGTCGCGATTTCAATCTTTTCTCCCGGACTCAACGAGTAAAAAGGAATGAGCGCCACCGCTACCAGAATTGCGGGAACGAAATGGGCCACGTCCCTGGGACGAATCGGAATAGAAGGGTGGATCAACTTGCGATAGTAAAAATACAGACAAGGACCTATGCAGGCTACAACGGGCAAATGAACGAGCAGGAGATGAGGAAAAGCCTGGTACAAACCAGAAAAGAAATGAGCTCCTGACAAAAGCCATAACCCGGCAGAAGCCAGAGTAGCGGCAGAAAGATAAGACAGCGAGCCAGTGCGACGCTCCAGACACTGTCCGAGAGCCCAGACGAGCGCGAAAACCGCACCACTTGACAGAAGAAAAAAGCTGACAGGGTCCGTGATAGACGAATTCAATGGGACAAGCCAACTATGGTGGACACTTTTCGTCAACCGCTGTGCATTTGTGAATTTGAAACAGGCTGAACTTTTGGGGAGGTCCTTCTGAATTTTCCTGGCATCATCACCGGCGAACTTCTTACAGAATTAGAGAAAGCCATCATTTATGAAGGATTCCTCAAAGATCAAAGAAAGCCAGTACTCATCAAGATGCTGAAGCATGACTATCCGGATGCATCCGAAATCCGGCGTATGATTGCAGAAGGCCAGTTTCATCGCACACTCCAGATAGAAGCTATTCCCCCTCTTGTAGAAGTCCGATCTCACCAGCGCGGACCGGTTCTCATATTGGAGAGGGCTGCGGGGCATCTACTGCCAACCATTCTCGAAGTGGGCCGATTGAATACGCCGCGATTTTTGCATCTGGCTTCTTCGATCGCGCGCGCCGTGGCAGATTTGCATGGAGCCAATGTTATTCATCGCGGACTCAGCCCCGAACTTCTGTTATGCGACGAGAATAAACGCAAGTGTTACATCCTGGATCTGAGTCCGGCATCGCGACTCTCGCGAATGAATCGCGAAATTGAAAAGAGCATTCCGATGACAGGAAATCCTGGATACATCGCTCCCGAACAAACAGGGAGAATCAATCGCAGTGTGGATCATCGCACAGATCTCTATTCACTTGGCATCATCTTTTATCAAATGCTGGCCAACAGGCATCCTTTTGTAGCACACGCTCCTGCGGAATGGGCGCACGCTCACATTGCACGCGCCGCGCCATCTATCGATCGCAAAGACATTCCTCCCATGCTTCTGCGAATCGTCACGAAACTGATTTCAAAAAATGCGGAGGATCGCTATCAGTCCGCACTGGGATTAATCGAAGACCTGGACCGCTGCTCCGATGAACTTCTGCGAAAAGGAGAAATTACAGAATTTACTCCGGGAGAAAAAGACGTATCCTCTTTGCTTCACATGTCTGAAAAACTGTACGGTCGCGCACATGAATTGGACATACTTCTTCGCGCTTTCGAGGCTTCGCGAACCGGCCCACTCCAAATGGTTCTGGTCACAGGTAGCGCGGGCGTTGGGAAGACGGCACTCATTGGAGAATTGCAGAAGAAGATTGCGGAGTCAAAAGGTCTATTTGTAGAGGGCAAGTTCGAACAATACGAAAGACATTCGCCTTACAAGGCGTGGGTGGCCGCCTCTCAAAAACTGGTGGAAAGAACCAACGCAGATGCGCCAACGCTTGCTGCAAGGACCAGAGAGAGGATCAAAGAAAACGTGGGCGGCGCTCTGGGAGTTCTGATGGAGAGCATTCCAGCGCTCAGAGCGTGGTTCAACACAGTCCAGGAACCAGTGGAGCTTCCGCCTGCAGAATCCAGAAACCGTTTTACAGATACGTTTGTGAACTTCACGACTGCGTTCGATCAAACGGACAGGCCTCTGGTGATCTTCCTCGACGACGTGCAATGGGCGGATGCCGGATCATTGGATCTACTTCGCTCCTTTTACTCGATCGCATCCGATGCGCGCATTCTCATCATACTCGCATGCAGAGATACAGATGTGGATACGATTTCCAGTTTCGCATCCACTCTGGAAGAACTCAAGAAACAGAAAACCTTTCGCATCGCAAAGATGTCCCCTCTCTTGCGCGAAGACGTAAACCAGCTGATCGCTGATAGCCTTCTACTCTCGAGCGATCGCACGTCTGCTCTGGCAAGCTGGGTCCACGAACAAACAGAAGGCAATCCTCTCTATGCGACGCAGCTTCTGCACACTCTGCACCAGGAAGGAACTCTCTATTTTGATCAAACCGCGGCGCGCTGGCTATGGAATGAATCCAGGCTCAGGGAACTGCGAGACAATGTGGATCTTGCAGAATTTCTCGCGCGAAAGATCGGAGGGCTTGGCAAAGATACGAGAGAGATACTATCTGTGGCGGCCTGCCTGGGAAACCGTTTCGATTTTGCTATTTTGCGCGCGTGTTCCGGGATGGCAGAAGAAGATGTGAAAGCGGGCCTTGCCTCGGCACTCAACGAAGGCTTGTTGCTTGCATCCGAAGCTCTGCCTACTGCCTCCGCCGGTCCGGAGGGCTTCACGTATCAATTCGCTCATGATCGCGTTCAACAGGTTTCCTACCAGCTATGCTCGGACGCTTTACGCGAAAAAATTCACCTGGCGGCAGCAAGGCACATTCAATCCAAACCGGACGGCACTTCCACGGAAAATATTTTTGCTCTGGTAGATCATCTCAATCAAGCACGATCCCTCATCAAAGATCGCGCAGAAAGACTCGAAGCATCTAGACTCAACCTCAAAGCAACTCGCGCAGCAAAAGCAAATGCAGCATGGGCAGTCGCACTCAACACCAGTCTTGCGGCGATTGAATTTTTGCCTTCTGATTCCTGGAAGGAGGACTATCGCCTCTCTTACTCCGTGTTTCGCGAAGCACTGGAAAGTGAATATCTAAACGGCAACTATAGCCGGGCAGAAGAACTCTTCAGAACTCTATCCCGCCAGACCAAAGACACTCTGGAGCTTGTGCGAATCTATGAACAACTCGTGATCCTCTACACGAACATGGGCAGGCATGACGAAGCGATCGACCTGGGGCTCCGTGGGCTTTCCATGATTGGCATTAAACTTCCGCGAAGACCTGGCATCGCGTCCGTTCTATTGGAGGTCCTCCGCGTTTCCATTCGAAGAGGCCGAAAAAGCGCCGCCGACATTCTGCAGCTTCCTGAAATCCAGGACGAAAAACTTCGCACAGGTCTCGATCTGCTCATGGCGATTACGCCTTGCGCGTTTTTTACAAATCAAAATCTATTCGCAGCGATTTCCCTGCGCATGACATGTCTATCTTTGAAATACGGGAACAGCAAAGTATCTGCGTATTCGTATATGACTTACGCGATAGTGCTCCTGGATGTTTTCAAAAAACCCGCGGAAGCAGTTCAGTTCGGCCAGATGGCGCTTCGATTGAATGATCGCTTTGATAACCTGACAATCCGCGCGAAACTCGGAGTGATCTACGGCGCCTTCTTAAACCACTGGGACGGTCCAATTCATCGGACGATTTCCTATCTAAAGCGTGCCTTTCGCGCAGGTCTGGAAACCGGGGACCTGGTCTATTCGGGCTACGCTCTTGCAAACAGGATCTTCGCGGCCGTTGTGCGCGGAGAAAGTTTGATCGAATGTGACAGACAGGCCACTGCATTTCTCAGATTCACTGACAGAACCGGAGACAAGGACGTAGAGGGAGACTTCCGACTCACCCTGCAGGCATCACTGAATTTGCGCGGGAAAACAAAGAATCTTCAGACATTCACAGACGAAAACTATGATGAAGCCTCTCATGTAAGAGAAATGAAGAAGGGAAACCCGGTTACCCTTTGCTATTTTCATTTTCTGAAACTGCGCAACCACTATCTGCTCGGGAATATTCCGGCCGCCCTTGCGGCCGCTGAGGAACTCACCAAAATTGTTGAACCCGCTCGTCCCCTGGTCATTGGTCCCGCCTTCCTCTTTTTTCACGCCCTGGCCCTGATCGAACACATTGCCACAGGCAAAGCAGAAGCCAGACAGAAACGAACGTTAGCCGCTATTGTGAAGCAATACGAAAAATGGGGCCGCGAACTACCGGCTCCTCATATCCAGAAGAGAATGACCCTTCTGCGCGCGGAAAACAGAGCTCTTGCGGGTCACCCGCGCGCGCTCGCGGACTACAGTACCGCGATGCAACTGGCAGGTCAGGATGAGGACATTTTGATTCGCGCGCTTGCGGCGGAAAGAGCAGGGAGATATTGCAGAAAGATAGGAGCGCCAGAGGCAGCGGATCATTACATCTCAGACGCGCTTTACTATTATTCCGTCTACGGTGCGGATCACAAATTGTCTCTCCTCGAAAGCGATTTTCCGACAGCACAAATTCGCAAGACGGAGACACGTGCGACAGAATCTGCGGATCTACTGGCCATTACGCGTACCGCCATCGCCATATCGAGTGAAATCGTACAGAGTAGACTGATTGAAAGAGTGCTGGAGTCCATCCTGGTTCAGGCAGGTGCAAGACGAATCGCCTACTTACACGAACACGACGGGCGTCTTTGCATGGCAGCAGTGGGCCAGGCGGATCCTGAAATCAAAGTGGAAGTAGTTCACAAACTGGCTGCGGATGTTCCTTTTATTCCCCAACTCCTGGTTCACAACGTGATGAACAGGCGCGAACCCGTGATTCTAAATGATGCCTCCCAGGACGAAACATTCAATATGGGCGATCTGACCATTCGATCGGCACTGTGTATGCCACTGCTGGTGAAAGGCAATGTTGCGGGGGTGTTGTATCTGGACAACGACCTTGCCACGGGTGTTTTCACGGAAGAAAAGCTTGGATTTCTCTCTGTGCTTACCTCACAATTCGCAGTCTCTCTCGAAAATGCGGCGCTCTACTCAGGCCTCGAAACCAGAGTCCAGGAGCGCACGGCGGAACTGGAAAACTCTCTGGAACAAGTTCGAACACTGAAGCTTGCCCAGGACCTGGACTACTACTTGACCGCACTCCTCTTGCAACCGTTAAGCGGCATTCGAATCACTGGCGAAGGCCTGGCAATCCAGCAACACGTTTTGCAAAAGAAGAAATTCAAATACGTGCGCTGGGAAGAACAACTGGGGGGAGACATCTGTATCGCACGGGATGTGCGAATCGGTGGCAGAGTTTGCACCGCAATTGTAAACGCAGATGCAATGGGAAAATCCATGCAGGGTGCGGGGGGCGCGCTCGTATTTGGCGCAGTGTTTGAATCGATCACAGCATCCTCCTACGAAGATTCGGGACCCGAACAATGGTTGCGAAACTGTTATACAGAACTGAACGAAGTGTTTCGCAGCTTCAGCGGCTATATGATGATTTCCGCGGTTATTTCACTCGTGGACACAAAGGCACGAACCATTTTCAGTATCAACGCAGACCATCCATTGCCCGTACTGGTTCGAGACGGACACGCATCTTTTCAGCCTCAAACCGTACTGCCTCGATTTGGAATGAGACCCACTCCGCCAGAAATTGAAATCAACGTAACGCAAGCGAACGAAGGGGACATATTCATTCTTGCATCGGACGGCCGCGACGATCTGATCGTGCCGGGACCAGACGGGCCCACTCTCAATGAAGATCCGGATCTTTTTCTACATACCGTAGAAGACAACGCCGGAGATGCAGAAACAATTTTCAAAACTCTCTGCGCAGGGGATCGCCTCACAGATGATCTGTCTATCATCTCCGTGACTTTTCCAGCCGCGGCGTCACACAATCTTAGCCAGCAGGATGCTCGCGACGCCAGCGTTCGCGAATCGGAACATAGTCCGCATTGAGAGGAAATTCGAGGCGTGCGATGGTTCTGTTGTCCTTCTGGAATACACGAAAGTTGTGAGCATCAAAACCAAGATTGCGGATCAAAACCACAATCATGGCCAGGCCAAGACCACTTCCCTCCGTTTCGTCGCCGTACTGAACGTAGAATTCCGCGATCTTGTCTGAAAGCATGGCAGCTGCGAGTTGCTTGCGAATCCTGATTTCTTCCTGCGAAACAAGAACTGCATTGTTCTCCACGTACACCAGCAACCTGTGATCATTGTAGTCTACCTGAACGGAAACCACCAGTTCCAGATCCTTGAGGGCAGAATCATAGTGACCCTGTCTAATATCGGGATACGATTTTACGAAAGACTCAATTCCAGCAGTGTAACTGGTTGGATCTTCAAAATTGTAAGTATTCTTGCTAAAAAACGCGCGCTTCAAGTTGGCTTTGACTGCATTCTCCACGAGCTCGAGCACAGCGGTGGTCAGAACTACTCCAATGCCATCAATCTTCAGGTCTGCTTCCAGGTTTTCAAAAACGGCCCGAAGACGATTTCGCGCGTCCGCGTCCACGTATCGAACTTGCACCTGTTGTCGTCCGGAAGCCATTTGATCCCATGCTCAAAACGAGTTGCTGATCCGGATAGCGAAAATTCACGAAATTCACTTGAGCCCGTCGGCTCTTGCACTCATGTGAGGCGAGCATGAAGATTGAAGCAACACTGCCCGGCAGATCCTTCCCACCCGGTTCCACGGTGCTGCCCGAAGGTGTAAATTTCTGCGTCTTTTCGAAGAACTGCCAATTCATCGAGCTTTTGTTCTTCGATGATGTAAACGCAAAGGAACCCTCACGAATCATTCCACTCCATCCTGAAAACAATCGAACCTTCTACTACTGGCATATTCTTGTGAAAGGAATCAAGCCCGGTCAACTCTATGGGTATCGCGCCCAGGGGCCGTTTGAACCAGAAACAGGACTGCGCTTCGACGGTGAAAAGATACTGATCGATCCGTATGGAAAGGCAGTGGCAGTCGGTGATTCCTATGATCGCACTGCTGCCCAAAAGCCAGGGAGCAACGCTCATTGCTGCATGAAGAGCGTGGTCGTGGACACAGCCAGCTATGACTGGGAAGGAGACATGCCGATCCACAGGGATCTTCGTCACTCGTTCATTTATGAACTCCATGTTGGTGGTTTCACTCGAAGCATGGACAGCGGTATCGCAGAGGAGAAGAGAGGAACATTCGCAGGAATCATTGAAAAGATTCCCTATTTGAAATCACTCGGAGTTACAGAAGTGGAGCTCCTTCCAGTGCAGCATTTTGATGCGCAGGATGCTCCTCTGGGGAAACCCAACTACTGGGGCTACAGCCCTGTGTCCTTCTTTGCGCCTCACTCCGGTTATGCGACTCATTCTGATCCGCAGGCACCTGTACGCGAATTCAGAGATATGGTTAAGGCACTCCATCGCGCTGGAATTGAAGTAATTCTTGATGTGGTTTTCAATCACACAGCAGAAGGAGATCATACAGGGCCTACTCTTTCCTTTCGCGGCCTTGAAAATCGAGCCTACTACATTCCAGATCCTGAAAACAGATCCAGATATGCGAACTACAGTGGTTGCGGAAACACATTCAATGCGAACCAGTCCATTGCACGCAGAATGATCCTGGACAGCCTGCGCTACTGGGTTTCTGAAATGCATGTAGACGGATTTCGTTTTGACCTGGCGTCCGTGCTTTCGCGCGACGAATGGGGAGCGCCACTTCGCAGCCCACCGATCCTGTGGGAAATCGAATCGGATCCTGTTCTAGCGGGCACTCGCATCATTGCAGAGGCATGGGACGCATCCGGGCTCTACCAGGTTGGATCGTTCATCGGTCACAAGTGGGCGGAATGGAATGGAATCTTTCGCGATGATGTTCGTCGATTTGTTCGCGGGGACAGAGGCCTTGTTCCAAAACTCATGCAACGAATCACGGGAAGTCCTGATGTATTTCCGCAAAAAGAATGGGAACCCGAACGAAGCATCAACTTCCTCACGTGCCATGACGGATTCACTCTCAACGATCTCGTTTCCTACAATCAGAAACACAATGAAAGCAACGGGGAACAAAACAGAGACGGGATGGACGAGAACTACAGCTGGAATTGCGGCGAAGAAGGCATATCCTCAAACCCACTGGTAAATGCACTCCGCAAAAAACAGATCAAGAATTTTCTCACTCTATTGTTCATTTCGCAGGGAACTCCCATGATCCAGATGGGCGACGAAGCTGCGCGAACGCAGAACGGAAATAACAACGCATACTGTCAGGACAATGAAACGTCCTGGTTTCGCTGGAAAGATTTGGAAACCAACGCAGAGATCCTTCGCTTCCAGCGCGAACTGGCGGAATTTCGTAAGGCAAACACCGTATTCCATATGCCCCGCTTCTGGACTTCCGGTTCCCCGGAAAAGCCAGTTCTGCGATGGTCCGGAGTCCGTCTCTGGGAACCGGATACAGGGCATGTTTCGCACTCGATCGCCTTCCAGATCCAGGAGCCCGAAAAATCTGAAAAGATTTTCGTGATTCTAAACGCATACCACGGTCCTCTCGATTTTGAACTGCCGCCTTCCGAAACTGGCTGGAAACGCGCGATAGATACATCTCTTCCTGCTCCAGATGACATTTGTCCTCCTTCTTCGCGCCCGGTTATACCCGGAAAACAATATACAGCAAACGAGCGCACGTTCATTGTATTGACCACAGGATAATATGGACACAGCAATCTTTAGCCTCGGCCCCGCAACCATTGACTCTACCGTCACAGTCCCCCAATTCATCAACGATGATGAAAGAGTTCTGATCGATCTGCAGCTCAGCTCTGTAAAGGCAGCCTTCGCTAGCGGAGGGCCAACGAGCTTTGAAAATGCGGGTCCCCGTCGAAAAATATTCTTCGAACCTTCGCGCACAAAAGCGGCTATCGTTACGTGTGGAGGTTTATGCCCTGGACTGAACAACGTCATTCAAAGCGTGGTGAGAATGCTCTACTTCTCTTACGGAGTCCGGCAGATCCTGGGCGTTCGCTATGGCTACGAAGGTCTGATTCCAGATTTTGGTCATTCATTTCTGGAATTGACTCCACAACTCGTGCATGACATACACAAAACCGGCGGCACTATCCTCGGAACATCGAGAGGTCCACAGGACATCGGCAGAATGGTGGACACACTCGTTGCAAACAAAATTGATATTCTGTTTACGCTCGGCGGCGACGGCACTCTACGAGGCGCAGACGCGATTCACGAAGAAATCAAAAGACGCGGCTTAAAGATCTCAGTCGCCGGAATTCCAAAGACCATCGACAACGACATTCAATTCGCTCACAAAACATTTGGCTTCGCAACTGCCGTTTCCATTGCTAACGAGTCCGTTCACGCGGCACATGCGGAAGCAAAATCAGCGCGCAATGGGATCGGTCTTGTCAAAGTGATGGGTCGCGATTCTGGCTTCATCGCATCTTACGTTGCGCTCGCTTCCAATGAAGTGGATTATGTTTTCGTTCCGGAATCACATTTCGAACTTAGAGGCGAAAAGGGATTCCTCCCTCACCTGGAAAAGAGACTCGCAGAATCCAAACACGCAGTCGTCCTTGTTGCAGAAGGTGCGGGCCAGAAGTATTGCGAAATCACAGGAGAAAAGGATGCATCTGGAAATGTGAAATACGGCGATGTGGGCGTTGTGATGAGCACAGAGATCAAGAAATATTTCAAAGAAAAAAACATCCCCGTAGTTCTCAAATACATTGATCCAAGTTACATCATCCGCAGTGTTCCTGCCAGTGCAGACGACGCGGTCTTCTGCATCATGCTCGCTCAAAACGCAGTTCACGGAGCGATGGCGGGCAAATCAGGCTTCATGGTGGGATACTGGAATTCCTACTACACCTTTGTTCCATTGAAGCTCGCAACGTCTGGCCGCAAGAAAGTGGATCCCAAAGGCTACCTGTGGACGGTGGTATGCGAAGCAACCGGGCAACCGGATTTTTTCTAGAGGAAGGGCAAAGGCGATCAGACTCAGTCGATCGTTTCGCCTGCCTCTGAAATCCAAACCGCTCCCGTATACCCTTCAAAAGCTCGTCTGTACGGTGTGCCATCTTGCTTACGCGAATACTTGATGGAATAGAAGAACCTGGCGTGGTGCAGCCCCAGCAATCTGTAGAGGGCAGGAGCCCTGACCGAAGAATTCGAGCGAACATCCACTGGATCCCCCGGCGCCTCCGTGTCCGCGGCCAGAGCCGGCAAAATGGAACGCAGATGGAGAGGAATGGGGCAATCCTTCGTCTCCGCGTATGCTGTTTGTTTTGCTAAATTCATGCGAATGATCGCATAACGGTATTGGGAGATTCGCTCTTTTAGAACGGCAGTCTGCCCTACATCCAGACGGTCCAGATGAATCCAGACGAAGAACTTCTTGCGAGAGTACTTCTCTGCGGCGTCGATTGCAGATTTGAGATCATTTGCCTCCAGAACTACCTGGCATCCGTGATCAAATCCATTTCCGGATTCGGGCAAAAGATCTTTCCAGTGAACACTCACGCAGATCGTGCGAAAACCATATTCTGAAATCAATGCGAGAAGCGGATCGGAAGGCTTTCGCATCTCTGCCGAGTAGCCATCCACGCCGCGAAGCATCGCCTTGAGAACTACCGTCATGGAATCACCGGGAATGAACAGCGGCCGCCCCTCCGCTTCATTTGAAGCAGCAGTCACAAGCAGGATGCGATTGTGCAACGGAGGCGGAAGGTCGAGAGGAGGACTGCCCTTGCATACGTTCAGACCGTCGCCGCGAATGCATGGATCACGGTCATCCGGATCGCCGCCTGGCCAGACTGAATTGCCGTCATTGTCTTCATCCAGGAGAACTCCTGCATTGAGCAGGATGCGCCCTGCCATTGTTTGCGAATCCAGCAAATGTGCAGATGAAGATGGTGCGGCAACAGGATAGCGAATCGCAAGATCGACGCATGCTCCGAGTGCAAGAATGAAAGACAAAGCAGCCAACCATGGTGCATTGCCTCCTCCAGCACCCTGCAGCTGGCTCCCCAGGAAGCGGGCGCCCAGAGACCAGGAAATTCCAATGCCGGTGGCCATCGTGAGGACGGTAGTGTCAAAAGACGGAAGAACAAAAGGAAATACGCCGGAGGCCGCGTACAGAATCAACCAGACTACAAAAACACCTAACTCTTGTAAGGCGGGCACCACGAAAGGCGAATAGTGCGGGGATCTATGAATCCGGCGCCTGAGTTGAAGCCAGATATACAGAAAACAGAAGACAAGAAATTGCAGGAACACTTCGACAGGCGTGCTCAGGAAACCGGAAACGTCTGAAAAGAGCATGAATCCACGACTGAGCAAGACTGAAAATAAGAACAAAGGACTGTTCTCCCCACGGATTTCAGGAAAGACCGCCAGAAGCGGAAGCGAAAGCAAAAGTCCAACGGTCAATGTGGCCGCCCATACAATCAGAGGATGAACAGCTGGAAGATGCTGGGTTGCCAGAGAATCTACATAAGCCTGAAAGAACAAAAATACACCGACACCGGGGAGGAGACTCACGGCGATCCATTCAAACCGCATCAGCAGGGCAGCCAGAATTCGCATGGAGAAAAAAAGCACCTGAGCCAGCGCAGCGATGACGGCGGCCGCTACTAAATTGATCTCCACTGCGAAAAGCAAGTCTCCAGCGTAGAACCCGGTATGAAAGAGTCGGAGCGCTTCCAGCGGCAACAGAACGACAAACGTCAGAACAATGGTAAGATAGGACGCAATTCCTGGAAGCAAACGTGCGTGCATCTGCATGGAGAACAATTCACGAGCGGTAGTAGTGGAGAGGCGGGCATTCAAAGGGTAATCCCGAAGACTTTGTGTTTCACATCTCCGCGATTTTCCGTTCTGCTGTACAGTACTTTCAGCACGGACACCTTATTGAATCCTGTCTCTTCTTCCGTTTCGTAATCCCAGAGAAGTCCCCAGAGACTTCCTCTGGAGCGATACCCACGTTCCGGTCGTTCTACATCCTGGTAGGCGATACCCAGAAGAGCTAGCTTGCGATCGGTTCTTTCGTATCGATCGTAGTTGCGATACCAGACAGATCCAAGCAAGCCGAGCTGAAAAAGTCTCGCGCCTGAATCGGATTCGAGTTCAATCCACGGAATGCTCCAGATCGTACGCGAAGTTTCATCCTTGTTATAGTAGAAAAGCAAAGGAACGCTCCACACTGTACGCGAAGTCTGCGAACTATCGTACGTCAAAACAGGACTTGCGAAGAAAGTAGAGGTTCGGTCGTGATCATACCAATAGACCGGCAATAGACGACTGTGAGTCGACTCGGGTTTGAATTGAAGACCACCAAGATAGAGAGCAAAATCCAGATCAAACTCAGACGGATCTCTGGATGAGCGAAGAGAAAATAGCGTTCCGTACAGCAGTTTCATATCAAACTGATTTCTGCTGTTGGCTATATGAACCGCACCGAGAAGCGCTTCAAATTCATTGTAGTCTTCACGATGTGTGTGATCGAGTAAGAACAGAAAATTCTGCCTGTTGTAGTTTTCATAAGATCGCACGTACAGTCCCGCAAAGATTCCAGTAAAGTCCGTGTCCGTGGTCCAGGTATAAATGAGAGGAAGCAGGTGATTGGATCGTTCTGTTCCTTCGCTGTGATAGTATGGAAATATGAACAAATAATCGTCTCTTCTCCACATCACAATGGGAAGACTCCACACACTTCGCAGGCCTTTCTCGTCACTTTCCCAGTCTTCCAGCAAAGCGAGGTTCGTATGGAACGATTGTGTTTTCTCAGTCGAGTCCGCACGCGAAGAGCGATACAGGAATGGAACAGGCAAAAACCACCAGGAAGAAGAATATTGCTCTGATTGATTGGCGGATCCAAAGTAGAGCGGAGTATACAGTGAATAGGATTTTTGTGTGGCCCCACAATCCGTATCATCGTAGTAGCCGAGAATCGCCCACACCTGCCGTTGCTTTCCTCCTTCACACCCGGGTGAACCGTAACTCGTATAAAAGAACGGAGCCACCAGCAAATTAGAACTTGTTTCATCCACGCTGCGATTCACAAAGCCAAGAACGTTCCAGTGTGTCTGCTTCCCATTTGCCGATTGATTGAAAGTATAGAAAGGCAAAATGCGCGAACCGCTTTCCTCAGGTGAACTGTAGAAAGATGCAAGACCATATAGAAAACTCGTGGAGCGAGAGCCTCCTTTGAGCGTTTCGTTTGAATAGAGACCCAGTAAGATAGAGGAATTGTCTTCATCTGAATTGGAGTGTGAATAGTAACCAAGTACAAACAAAGTCTTTTCGCGCATTTCGCCAGTTCGCGAAGTGTGATAGTAAATGCCGGGAAGGGAGGCAAAGTATACCTCCGCTGAGTCCGATTTTGCTGCGTGCGATTCATCCGTATCGTAGTAGAAGAAAGGAAACATCAGCATTGTAAAAGAATTCCGCGCCGCTCCACATTCTGTATTTTGATAGTAGGTGAATGGAGCCCATGTACGACGCTGCTTGCCTTCGCAATCGGCAGACCCATAGCGAGTATAGAACAACGGCGCAACCAGCAGATTTGCTGAAAGTTCATCCGTAGTTCTGTTGATCAGCCCCAGGACATTCCAGTGAGTCTCCTTGCCATCGAGCGATTGATTCGAGTAGTAGAAGGGCAGAATCCAGAATGCTTTTCCATCGGACTTTTCATAAGAAGTGACAAGACCATAAAGATACTTTGTATAATATCCACCGCCCGGATATTTCTCATTTGAGTACAAACCAAACAAGACCGAAGTAGAATTCTCTCTCGAATCAGAATGGGAATAGTATCCCAATACGAAAAGGGTGCTTTCTTCAAAATTGGCGAAATGACGGCCGTGATAGTAGATACCCGGCAAAGAAAAGAAGCTTGATTCGGTGGTCTTTTTCTCTCCTTCTCCATCAGAAATAGAATTCAAATAGAAGAAGGGCAGAAGAACTGTTGTCGTTTCTTGTTTTCTCTCACCGGTAGCGCTCCAGCGAAAGAATAGAGGAACGATAGGCGCCATTGTGAAAGCATCTTCAGAGGTGTATTTGGTGGCCCCCGCTTTGGCGGTCGTCTCAACGGTTCGAAAATATGCAAGACTGACGGTCCGTTCGATTGTCTTTTCTTTCTCTCGATCTACACGATGCCAGTAAACGGGGATGACCCTGGATCCTTCGCTCTTTTCTGATTTGTGAAAATTTGCAAGTGGCCATAGTACAGATAGTTCATCTCTTTTCTCTTCTTCATCGTGTTCACGAATGGCAAGAAATGCCCCGTACGCTTCCACCCACGATTTGCCCTGCCTCTGCCGACCGTAGACAGGTAGAAAACCGGGAAAAATGGCAAAGTATTCAAGGTCTGCGGACGCATAGTTCAAGAAAAGGCCGGGCACGACGTACACTTTATCGTTTGAATTCGTGTCCCAGGAAAACCAATAGAAAGGAAGCATGCGAAAATGCCGCATAGAATCCGCATGTTGATAGGACAGCAATCCGTAGAGCACGGTGACACCCCAGTAGTAGTAACTGTCCTCTTTGCCTGCATTCACAGTCTTTGCAAGATGAGGAGCCTTCTTCGTGTCCTTCTGCTCCTGATCCGCCATTTCGCGCAGCGTCGGAGTGCTGACGTCGCGCAGAGTAGGTTCACGAATCGCAACATCGCCTACCGGTTTTCTTGAATCTTCTTTCTTCGTATCCTTTTTTGAATCGAGAGCCGGTGTAGAAATGCGCGCAGAAATGCTGAAGGCATTGTAAAGCCATGACACTTCTGTATCCAGATAGTAGCGTCCGTCTTTTGTGCCGACAGATGATCCAACGATGCCCGCCTGCTTAGTGGAAGAGTATCCGGAGAGGTTCACGTGAGCAGATTTAGTTTTGTCTTCGTAGTCTACGAAAAGGGGAAATAGTATCTGACCGGTACTCTGCTGCGTATGCCATGACCAGTAAACAGGAAGGACGTGTTTGTATTGGGCTTCCGGAGTGTAGTCATGATAGTAAGGGCCCCAGACCAGAAAGTCTGAAGTCTCCGTCCAGCTGTGGTAGTGAGTGATTCCAAAAGAGACGCCCTGGGGCGATTCGGGCCCATTGGGTCGAATGAAAAAGGGAGCGGCCACCAGATACCCCGACTTCTTGCCCGCCTTCCAGAAATAGAATGGAGCAATCGCAAGATGATGTAGATCCCCGTATGTGCGATCAAAACTCCAACTTGCAAGGAGAGCCCAGCGATAATCCACATCCTGCGTTGCCTTATGAAAATAGAGCGGGATAATCGGAGCCCAGAATGTATCCTCAAACTCCAGACTCTCTCCGCTCGAGTACGTCGCCACATTCGCGAAAAGTGGATTGTATACTTCTTTAGAATATGCAAGACCCTTTGGATCCGGCTTTTCAAACCAGGAGAAGTAGACTGGCGCGACAATCAGAGAAGAACTGGGCCCGTTAGACGACCACCAGACGTTTCCGATCAGACGCTGGTGCTCCTTCTCTGAATCATACCAGTAGTACACAGGTCCAAAGCTCGTGCTCGATTTTGCGACTTTATCCTCCGTGTGAAAATAGAAGGGCGCAACTGCAAGATAATCTGAACCACGATAGAAGACGGGAAGAACCCATAGAGCGTCATTGGGCCAATAGTACACGAAGGGCAAAACCCACAACCGCTCTAACCCCTGCGTTCCGGATCTCCAGTCCAAAAACCCGAGTACATTTTTTCTCTTCGTACTTCCGTCTTCCCAGGAGAAATAGAAGGGAGCAGCCACCAGATAATCAGATCCCTGAAAATAGAGAGGCAATACCCAGAGTCTCTCCAACCCTTTCGCGTTTGTAGACCAGTCTATGAAGGAAAGCAAGTTCCTGTGAACTCTGTCTCCTTCTTGATTCTTGTAAGCGAGAATGGGCAGGATAGGAAATCCCCACGCGGTATCCGTTCCAGATCTGCTATAAAAATGAAAAGGCGAATACGAATACGCAGATTCCTTTGAAGTCCCGGAAAAGAAGAACGGAAACACATGCAGATTGGAATCCTCCGCGCCGGAGTTTGATCTCCATACTGGACCAATGAGAGAGTAATCCTTTCCGCTGAAGTAAAACGGTATAAACCATGTGAAATCGTCTGCGAAATGATAGAAAAGAGGCAAGACAACGAGCCTTCTCAGTCCCGTCTTTTCATTTGTTTCCATATCAAAGAGAGACAGGTAATTGCTGTGAACAGTTCCGTTTTCGGAATTGCGATACATCAGGAAAGGCAGGATTGGAAAACCAAAGGCCGTGCCTGCCGCATCGCGCGAATAGAAATGTAGCAAAGAATAGGAATATGCAGTGTCTTTCGTCCCTCCTGAGAGAAACAAAGGAAACACGTGCAAGGATGTCTCATCTTCACCCGACTTAGATCGCCAGACAGGACCAATGAGAGAATAGTCTCTGCCCTTGAAATAGAATGGAATGAACCAGGTTATATCATCTGCGTAATGATAGAACAGAGGCAAAACCAGGAGGCGCCTCAACCCGGCATTCTCTTTTGTTTCCATGTCAATGATGGAAAGGTAGTTGCTGTGAACCGTATCGCCTGACACACTTCGATACATCAGCATTGGAATCACAGGAAACCCTGTGGAAGTGCTCGATTCGCTGCGATTGTAGAAATGCAACGGAGATATAGAGAAGAATGAATTTTCCTTACCGGATGCACTCCAGTGTGCATAGAGCGGAGTAAACAAAGCGGACGATTTTTGCTCAGGCGATTCGTTACTTCTATAATAGAAAAAGGGAATCACAGTCGCGTAAAAAGTACCAGGACCATTGCCCGTAAGAACGAACGGGATCACTGCAGTGTGAGTGACATCACTTTCCTTTCTCCTCATGTAGAACCAGCCGTACATGTGAAGGTAACGAGACTCCGAATCGTCGAATAACGTGAGTGGAGTTACAGTAAGAGAAGTATCATTGTCGATCTGATTGAAGTAGAAAGGTGGAGCAATCCAGGTTCTTTCTCTATTGTCACCTTTGGACCAGAGATGATAATAAAAAGGAATGAAACGTGTAGAACTGAAAGTCGGGTAATCCTTCTGCCCCGCAAACCAGAATGCATGCCATGAATGATGCCCTTCCCAGGCTTCTCTCTCTATGAAGAAAAGATTGGTTGGATACTTTTCTTCCTTCTCGCTCCCGTAGACGCGAGCTGCTTCAGGTGCTTCCAGGTCAGACCAATCTGCGTGAGGAACCGCCTCAACGCGCGACGCTGCGAAAAAAATAGACAGTATGAAAAGAATCAGGGCGCAACTGCGCGACTGACTCTGACTGGGGCTTCTCCTATATCCCAAAGCTCTCCAACAATGATGGGAGAGTCACCTGATGCGTCACCAGGGTCAAGTTCAATCACCATTGTTCCAGACCCGTGATCTGAATCATAGTGGACTGCGGACGCGGCTCCATCCGGAACCTGAGATCGCCTTCCAGGAAAAATTTGCATGGTGAGCATGTAATCACCGCGAGGAATCCATTTGAAACTATAATCAATCTCAACTTTTATTCGTCCATCTGGCAGGTTGGAAGTTCGAACTCCGCGCAAATAGATGCCATCTTTGTCTGGCATCTCCACGTTAGACGACACAGGTGGCCCTGCAGGACTGACAACAGCTGGCGGAGTTATGGGTGATGTGATGTCTTTATCAGGATCCGTTTTCGAGGAAGAAGTATCCGTGCTCAACTCAATAGCACGAATGAATTCAGTGTTTGTATGTACGTGAAAGTATTCGCCCCCGCCCGCCCCCGCTATCTTTCTCAGATCCACCGCAGTTGCATCGTCCACGCCCAGGCCAATTACAAATACATTGAATCCGCGCGCTCGAAGCAATGCTGCTTCCGCAGCCGGATCCCCACCGCAAGATTCCTTCCCATCGGAAATCAAAATGATGCGAGCGTTCTTCTCTTTGGCCAGGATCGACTTTCCAACCTGCCGCAAAGTCGCAGCAATCGGCGTTTCGCCGGCTGCCTGCATCTTGTCGATTTCGCGAACAATCGTGCCGGTGCTCGATCTGGCGATGGGAGCATACAGTCGATGCGAATCGCAACCCGGAATTCCATTTCCGTAGGCGACCAACCCCACCCTGGTTCCGAGGGGCAAGTGAGTGATTTGTTCTTTGAGCATGAACCGGGCAGCCTTCATTCTGGTCACACCCTGAAACGGCTCTGACATGGACCCCGACGCGTCGAAGATGAAAAGGATTGGCTCGGAGGAGGCCTGAATAATCTGCGGCCAGAGAGCCGCGTTTAGGAAGACAGGCAATAACAGTCGGCGCATCTGGTTTCTCCGAGCGTACACAAGGTCGTCCGGTTGGAAAAAACCTTTAGCCGCATCCACACTATGAAAATAGAAAAAAAAGGCGTATTGTTTGTCTGTCACGGAAATATCTGCCGCTCTCCGGCAGCCGAAGGAGTGTTTCAGGCTCTGATTCGAAAGGAAAAAGTAACGGACCGGATCTTCGCCGATTCGGCTGGAACATCAGATGAACACGAAGGGGATCTACCTCATCCGGTGACGCGTCGGGTTGCCATCACCTACGGAATTGATCTGGACCATAAATCCAGGCCCTTTCGCAAAAGCGACTTCAAAGACTTTGAACTCATCCTTCTCATGGACAGCTGGAATTTCAGAAACGTCGCATCCCTGGCAAGCTCGGACAAAGATATGGCACGACTGAGAATGTACAGATCGTTTGATCCAGAGTCCACGAAACTGGGCAGAGTACCGGAAGTGCCCGATCCCTATTACGGTGGAATAGAGGGGTTTGAACAGGTGCACGCCATTTTCGAACGCACCAGCCCTCACATTCTTCAATGGATTCTAAGTGAACGCTGAAATCATTGATACACACTGCCATCTCAATATGGTACAACAGGCAGGCATTTCCATTGAGGAAGCGTTTGCAAATGCGAAAGCAGCAGGTGTGACAAGCGCCGTGCTCATCGCAGTGGATGAAGAGTCTGCGCGCTATCACGCGGATCTAGTCCAGAAGAAATCTACACCCGGCCTACAGCTTCTATGGACTGCCGGCCTCCATCCTGAGGGCGCAGACAATGTATCCGGGTTGCAGACGTTATTCGCCTTTGTGCGCGAAAGCAGGGATCGCCTGGATTTCCTGGGGATAGGAGAGACGGGCCTGGACTACTATCATTCCACAGAATTCGTGAACAATCAAAAAGAAAGCTTTCGCGCTCACCTGGAACTTTCCGTGGAATTGCAGCTGCCGATTATTGTCCACCTGCGTGATTCCCAAAAATTTGAACCGGGAAAAATACAATCCGTGAATGACGCAGCAGCAATGGTGCGCGAAACAAAAGCCAGAGGTGTACTGCACTGCTTCACATATGGATACGAAGAAGCAATGCGCTTCGTAGACATGGGCTGGTTCATTTCATTCAGCGGAATTCTTACCTACAAAAATGCTCAGGTCATTCAGGACGCCGCAGCAAGACTGCCTCTCGAATGCATCCTGGTAGAAACAGATGCACCCTTCCTCACTCCGAATCCGGTTCGTGGAAAACCAAACCAGCCCGCATACACGGTGCACACTGCAAAATTTCTGGCAGATCTCCGCTCAAAAGCAAACGGAGAAGACCCGGACCAGGTGCTTGCTCAAATCCATCAAAACTCAGAACGCTTTTTTGCGCTTAAAAAGTAAAGGAACACAACCATGCTCGATCTCAAAAGAATCCAGGACAATCCAGAAGAACTTGAATCCATGCTTGCAAAACGCCGATTCGATTCTGCAAGTCTCACAGGCCTCAAGGATCTTATCAAAACGGTAAAAACTCTCAAGGCAGATGCAGACAAAATCCGCGCGGAAAGAAATTCCGCGAGCAAGGAAATCGGAAATCTGATCGGCCAGGGAAAGAAAGACCAGGCGGAGAAAAGAAAGGCGGAAGTCAAAGACCTCGGAGACAAAATCGCAGATCTGGAAAAGAAATGCGAAGAACAGGAAGAGAGCCTGAGTGACATCGTTCTTGGTCTACCCAACTTCATAGAACCCGAAGTACCGATCGGAGACGAAACTGCAAACAAGACAGTACGCGAAATCGGGCATAAGCCTCAGTTTGATTTCAAAGCGCAGACGCACTTCGACATCGGAGAAAAACTCGGAATCTTTGATTTTGAGCGCGGAGTAAAACTGGCAGGATCCAGATTCTATACGTACCGCGGACTGGGCGCTAAACTGGAACGCGCATTGATGAACTTCATGCTCGACCTTCACACAGGGGAACACGGATATCAAGAAACGTGGGTTCCCATTCTAGTCAATGATGCGTGCATGACGACGACCGGTCAGTATCCAAAGTTCAAAGGTGAATACTATCGATTGGACCGCGATGAGCTCTCTCTGATCCCAACATCCGAAGTACCTCTCATCAATCTCTATCGCGATGATATTCTCGATGAAAAGGACCTGCCCGTTGCCATGACAGCCCACACTTCCTGCTTCCGCAGAGAAGCCGGTGCTGCCGGAAAAGACACTCGCGGACTCATCAGAGTGCATCAATTCCAGAAAGTGGAACTCATTCAGATCGTTCATCCTGATCAGTCGCGAGAAATTCACGAGAAAATGGTAGGACACGCGGAAGAAGTGCTGAAGAGACTTGGACTCCACTATCGTGTGGTTCTACTTTCCTCTGTGGACATGGGCGCAACCGCAGCCAAAACGTACGATCTTGAAGTCTGGATGCCTGGCCTCGATCGCTACATGGAAATTTCATCTATCTCCAACTGCATGGACTTTCAGGCTCGCAGGGGAATGATTCGATTCAAAGACGCGGCTGGAAAAAACAAACCAAAGCTTGCACACACATTGAACGGGTCTGGAGTCGCCATTGGCAGAGCGCTCGCTGCCGTGATCGAAAATTATCAGAAAAAGGATGGCACGATTGAGATTCCCACAGTACTTCAGAAGTACCTGTGAGAACCCTCAGCCCTTTTCAAATAGAAACTCTGCGCAGCGAAATGCTGCGCACCACAATTCTCGCCGTCTTCTTCCTGTCAGGCGCTCTCTTCTTTACGGTCTTCTCGCTCACTTTTCCCGCTGAATTCAACCAAGTGTTTCAGGGAACTCTACAGTGGTGGCTTCCTCCCATCTTCTTCTCCATCGTAGCCACGTACCTACTCGGAGTGCGTACTCTGGCTGCCCATTTCTTGAAAACTTCCCGACCGTATCCCACGATTGGGAGATACATGAATGCGTTCCTGGAAACAAGCATTCCCACTCTCGTTCTCATCTTCATGATGCAATTTCGCAATCCGTTCTATGTTCTCTTGATGCCACCCGTATATGTGTATTTTATTTTCATCATTTTATCCGCACTCAGAGTAGACAGACTTCTATCTATTTTTACAGGTCTCGTCGCAGCCCTGGAATACGGAGCCCTTTCCGTTTATGCATTGTTATACGCTGAACCTGTAGGAATGGATCCGGCCCTGGCAGCCCCAGGAGGATTTCTGGCACGCTTTTTGTTTCTTGCGGCAGCAGGAATCACCACTGGATTTGTAACCAGACAGATCAAGCATCAGCTTACCGCTTCATTTGAGGCAGGCAGAGAGCGCGACAAAATCGCAGATCTGTTTGGACAACATGTATCACCACAGGTGGTAGATCGACTGCTGAGCCAAAACACAGAGTGGCTCAGCGAGTCCAGGCATGTGTGCATGATGTTCCTGGATATCAGGGACTTCACCAGGTTTTCACAAAATCGAGAACCAGAACAAGTGGTAAACTATCTTAACAGTCTATTCGACTTTATGATTGAAATGATCAACGAGCATCAGGGTTACATCAATAAGTTTCTAGGCGATGGCTTCATGGCTGTCTTTGGCGCGCCGATTTCATCCGGCGCAGATGTTCAAAACGCGGTTGCGGCCGCGCTAAAGATTGTAGAGCGCGTGGATTCGGACTCAGCCTCCGGAATCATAGCGCCCACTCGAGTGGGCGTTGGAATTCATGCAGGCATAGCAGTTACGGGTCATGTAGGAACCACGCGCAAGAAAGAATACACGATCATTGGAGATGTGGTGAACCTGGCCAGCCGTATAGAGCAATTGAACAAAGAGTTTGGAAGTAAGATCCTGGTGTCCGAAGACGTGTGGAAAGAACTAAAGGATCATAAGGGAGAAGAGCTGGGTACTGTAACTGTGAAAGGCCGCGATGAAGCAGTTCGCATTTTTAAACTGGCCTAGATCAGTTCGTTCTTCATGGGATAACCGGCCTGCTTGAGAACAGCAATCTCCTGCTCGGAAGCTGAAAGCAACTTCATTCCCTGTTTGATATAGTCCAGAGCACTCACGGGGCCCACCCCATCCACAACCAGAACGTGACGCCCCTTAACATCTTTTTCAATCTTCGCATCCGCTTCGCGATATCCAAGATGCAATGAATAAATCTTGATTTTCATGAATTCAGATGCTCCGCTACAAACGAAACGAGTTCCTGACCCAGAGCATCTTTCGGGGCAGGTCCAAGTTTTTTTTCAGCACCGTTTCTATCCAGAATCAAAAGAGAGCCGGACTCTGTCGCGAAACCCATGCCATCTTTGAATACTTGATTGGCACAGATGAAATCGACTTTCTTTTTTTGCATTTTGATCAAAGCGTTTTCGCGTACATGATCTGTCTCTGCAGCAAAGGCGATTCGAAGCATTCCGTCTGGTGCATTGGCGCCTACTTCCATGAGAATATCGGGAGTAGGACGAAACTCTACGTTCAGATTTCGCGCTGGATCCTTCTTGATTTTCGCAGAAGCGAATTCGACGGGAGCATAATCTGCGGGAGCCGCCGCCATGATGAGAACGCAATTCTTTTCCAGAGCTTCGAGAACCGCCGACAGCATATTCTCCGTTGTATCCACTTCCACATTGTGCGCGCCTTCTACACGCCGAAAGGCTTCGCTTCCGGGGCCGGCAATATAAACCACGGACTTAAAAACTCCGACGCCCGCTTTCGCAATCGACCAGCCCATACGACCACTGGAAGGATTGGAAATATATCGAACTGGATCGAGCCACTCCCGGGTTGGGCCAGAAGTTACAATGAGCTTACGTGAAATCAAATCAACTCCAGAATTCTTGATTCAATTTGTTCAATGGTTGCAAGTTTTCCCTGCCCTTCGTCTCCACACACTGCTTCTCCGTTGGCAGGATCTACCAGTATTACGCCATCTTCACGTAACCTCTGCAGATTCCTTTGCACTGCTTTGCTCGCATACATTCCAGGATTCATAGAGGGCGCGATCAGCACGGTTCCGGTGTGCGCGAGATAGGTTGAACTGAGCAAATCGTCTGCAATACCCGAAGCGAATTTTCCAATGATGTCCGCGGTTGCCGGAACAATTGCCAGAAGTTTAGAAAGACGCTTGAGTTCAATGTGCGGCATGCCGCTTTCCCATTGGCTCGTATACACTCGTTGCCCGGTCAACGCTTCAAAAGTAATTCTTCCTACGAAATGTTCTGCGCTTTCCGTCATGCACACGTGAACAGATACACCCTTCTTTGTGAGCGAGCGAATCAAATCGCACGTACGATAGGCGGCAATGCTTCCTGTAACTCCAATGACGACTGATTTCATAAATCTAACTTCTCATAAATAATCGGTCCATTGCATCGCGCGAAATTCGCACCATGGTTGGCCTTCCGTGAGGGCAGCGAGTCGGATCATCGCATTGCATCAAATCCTTTAGAATATCGGCCAGGACATGATCGCCTATGACGTCATTCTTCTTAATTGAAGCCTTACACGCCTTCATCGCCGCGTATTCGTCGAATATCTGAATGGATTCTTCTCCGTCGAGTACTCTCTGGATGGTATGCTTGAGCGTATCACTTTCTTCTCCCGGGTCCATGA
>Ga0268298_10001877_pt1 | contig 23858 bp, 21 predicted proteins | sample WWTPWeurt_MetaG_FD_194462 | JGI IMG/M metagenome (GOLD analysis project Ga0268298, IMG submission 194462) | Activated sludge microbial communities from WWTP in Nijmegen, Gelderland, Netherland - WWTP Weurt | ecosystem: Engineered > WWTP > Aerobic digester > Activated sludge | place...
GGCGTCAGGATGGGGCTCTTCCCGGTCTCCACCGGACCGAAGCTCGTCACGTGGCCCGCGGTACCTGGGCAACCGAAGAACGCCTCGGTCCAGAGGGCGGTGTTCTGGAGCCAGGTGGATTTCTCGGGTTGGCTGAGAGGGAGGAAGAGCTGTAGTACGCGGCAGTCCGCGAACACGGACGTGCCGAACGTGTTCGCGATGAGCGTGCTGTTCGGCTGAACCTTGTCGGCGCCGAGCTCCGTGCAGAACGGCAAGCCGAAGGTCTCGGTGGGGACGTCGGGCGGCGCGTCGGCCGTCGAGTCTGGCCCCGCGTCAGCCTCGCTGTCGGTTGCGGCGTCCTGCTCTGGTGTCTGCCCGCCGCCGCCGTCGTCCGAAGAACAAGCCGGGCTACCCAATACGAACGCAAGGAGGAGCCACAGTCGCCCCGACGCTTTCGAAGTCATGCACGCGGTCGATGCAAGGCGCGTTCCCCTGCGTCGTGAGCCTTCTCGGGTGAGATGCTCGGCAGATCGCAGCGCGCGAGCACGGCTGCGCACGTTGCCGCACGGTGCGCGCACGTGCGAAGCGCATGCGGCGAGCGAGGCGTGCGGCAACGTGCGCGCACGTGTGGACCACAGGCCGCTGCCCGTGTGCGCACATACTTACACGTGTGAATTCCACCGGTTATGCGCGGGTCTGGGCGCCGCTCGGATGGACCGGCGGTTGCTTAGGGAGCTTGGCACGGAGGAACTCGAACATGGTGAAGACGATGGTGAAGGTGTTGGGGCTGTTTTCGGTGGTGAGCGTGGTTGCGTGCGCGTCCGCTTCGGATGGGTCGGGAACCAACGAGCCCGTGGCGACGGACTCCGAAGAGCTGCCGTGCACGGATTGCGGCGGCGGCGGTGACTTCCCCGAACCGTACTATCCGTACGACAACGCCTGCGCCTCGGGAGAGGGGCGCTGGAATTCTGCATCGGACTGCGCGCCGAGTAATACGTGCGTGCGAGGAGCGGTCTCGAACTGCATCGGAACTCCGTCGGCGACGGTGGGTCGCTGCGGGAGCAACGGTTGCGGGACCAGCACGAATACTTCGAGCACCAACCCCTGCTACAACCACTATTGGGGATCCACGTGCACGTTGAGCGGTGGCTACACCGGGCACTGCTACTACGACTTCAGCGGCCAACTCGCCTGCTTCAACTACTGAGCGTGAGCTCGCACGTGCGGTGCGCACGGGGCGTGTGCGGACGCACGGAACTGAATCGCCAGAAAACGAGTACTTCACCCAGATAGAGAGCTCCGCCGACATGGACCGGCACTTGCACCGAGGCGAACCATGACGAAGTGCTTCAGGTGGGTGCTGGTTCTGTCCCTCACGACCAGCGCAGCGATCGCGCAAAGCCCGAGCGACTCGTCTGCGCTGGCCCGTGAGCTGTTTGCACATGGGCGCACGCTGATGGACGCAGGGGACTACACCGGTGCGTGCGCCAAGTTTGCCGAGTCGCAGCGCCTGGACCCGGGGGGAGGCACGCTGCTCAACCTGGCGCTCTGCAACGAGAAGCAGGGCAAGACGGCCACGGCCTGGGCGCTCTTCAATCAGGCCATCGTGCTCGCGCGGAAAGACGGTCGCTCCGACCGCGAGCTCTTCGCGAGAGAGCACGTAGACGCCCTCGCTCCCAACCTGTCGCGGCTCGTGATTGTCGTGCCGAGCGGCGTGCGCGTTCCGGGGCTCACGCTCCAGTTGAACGGAGTCGAGATTGGAGCGGCCGCTTGGGGGACGGCGTTGCCGGTCGACCCTGGCCGCCAAGAGATATCGCTGACGGCACCGGGCAAGCTGCCACGCAAGTTCACCACCGAGGTGGCCGGAGAGGGTGCGCGGGTCGAGATGAAGGTCGAGCGGCTCACGGATGCCCCACGACCGCCTCCGAAGCGTCGCAACCAGTTCGAGGACCGTCGCACGACTGCGACACCCGACGGGCGCACGCTCTGGCCGTATTGGACGGCCACGGGCGTCTTCGGCGTCGCCGCCGGCGTGCTCACGGTGAAGGCCTATCGCTCGCACACCGATGCCCAGGACGAGCGCGATCGCTTCGGCGTGACCCAGGGCGAATACGATTCGGCTCGCGAGAAGGCGCAGAAGGACGCGCTCTTCGCCGACATCGCTTGGGGGGTCACCGCGGCTTCGGCGGGAGTCGCCCTTTGGGTGACGCTCTCGGATCCGAAGCCCGACACCCGTGAGAACGTGCGCGTCGGCGCGGGCCTCGGTGGCCTGCGTGTCGACGGCCGCTTCTGAAAGGAGGACGCGTCATGTCGCTCGACGAGTCGTCGCGCTTGCCCGTCCTCCCGGGTGAGACCCTGGCCGGGACCTATCGCATCGAGCGTGTGCTCGGTGAAGGTGGCATGGGGGTCGTGCTCCTCGGCCGACACCTGCGCCTCGACAAGCAGGTGGCCATCAAGCTTCTTCGCCGCGAGGCCGTACGGGCCCTCGGGGCACCGCGTTTCGTGCAAGAAGCGCGCATCGCCGCCAAGCTCAAGGGCGATCACGTAGCGCGAGTGTACGACGTCGACGAGGTGGATGGCACTCCGTACCTGGTGATGGAGTACCTCGAGGGGTCGACCCTCGCCGGCGAGCTCGACAAGCAAGGCCCGTTTTCGGTGGAGCGCGCGGTGGACACGGTGCTCGAAGCGTGCGAGGCGCTCGCCGAGGCGCACTCCCTCGGCATCGTGCACCGTGACATCAAGCTCGAGAACCTGTTCCTAGCGCGCGCACCGGATGGTAGCTCGCGCTTGAAGCTCCTCGACTTCGGCGTGTCGAAGGTGCTCGGCGCCGACTCGCTCACGCGCACGGCGGCGCTGGTCGGTTCTCCCGTCTACATGGCACCCGAGCAGCTCGAGTCGTCCAAAGACGTGGATTCCCGAGCCGACATCTGGAGTCTCGGCGTGGTCTTCTACGAGCTCCTGAGCGGCAAACAGCCGTTCGGAGGCGACACCCTGCCGCAGCTCTGCGTGTCGATCCGCGAGCACGAGGCGCCCTCGCTCGTCGGCCTCCGTCCGGACGTGCCCGCCGAGCTCGATCGCGTCGTCCAGCGTTGCTTGGCCAAGCGCCGGCAGGATCGCTATCCCAGCGTCGCGGAGCTCGTGCTCGACTTGGCCCCGTTCGCGTCGGCGAAGACCCAAGGCTCGGTGGAGAGCGCGCGCCGCCTCGTGCGAGCCGCCGCGGCGACCGTCGACTTCGCGGAGTCGTCGCCCGACGTTCAGAGCGTCAGGAGCGAAGCGCCTGCGCGCACGCCCTCGAGCACGGTGGCGGCGACGATCTCCATCGCCAAACCGGAGCCGAACCGGCGCCGCTGGCTGGGTGCGGCGCTCGTCGTAGTGGCGGTCGCCGTGCTCGCCGTCGGAGCGCTGCGCTTCGGTGTCGTCCCTGTCGCCGAGAAGGCGCCAGCACCCACGACGACGGAGCCTGCGACCGCGCGGGCGCCGGTGGTGGAGACGTCGGCGTCGAGCGCGCCGGCAGCGGCGGCTTCGGCGGCTCCACCTCCCGAACCCGTGCTCGCGCCGGTCGCTTCCTTGGCCGACCCTGCGCCACCATCTGCGTCGCCGCGCGAGAAGGTGCGACCCAAGATCGAGCGCCCCGCGGAGAAGAAGCCTCGTGAGAAGCCAACGTCGAGCGCGCCCGTGCCTGCGCCGCCCACCTCCGACCCGTTGAGCGAGCCGCATTGAGCGAGCGCGCGCTGCTTCGCGATTGACGACATCTGGCCGCGCGGATGATCTCGATGCGATGCGCAGCCTGCTCGCCGTGTTTCTCGTGACCGCCTGCGCTTCGCCGACACAACGAGGCGCTCCGCCGCGTGCGCCCGAGCCCGTTCCCACCGCCGTCGAGCCCGGCGCGTCAGCGACGCCCGTACCAGCTCCCGTGCCCACGCGCGAAGCATCGAGCCCGCGCGACACGCGAAAATCTTCGACGACACCGCGGTCACGTACCCTCTTGGTCTCCAAGATCCATTCCCTGCAACGCTTGCTCCAGGCGACGCCGCGCAAGGCGCCCGAACGCCCGCTCCTGGTTCATCGTTTGGCAGAGGCGTACGTCGAGCTCCGGTATGCGGCGGAGCGAGATTCGGCCGATTCCGAGGTCGCCTCATCTCGTCGCCGCGCTCTCGAGCTCTACTCCGTCCTCGTCCGCGAGTACCCGAACTACGAACGGCTCGATCAGGTGCTCTACTACGCCGGCTACGAGCAGGAGCTCGCCGGCGCGCTTTCCGAGGCGCGTGCGCTCTATCGCGCGCTCGCCCAGAAGTTCCCGAGCTCGGAGTTCTTGGCGCGCGTGCCTGCCGAGCTGCTCCCCGCCCGCTAGCGCTTGCGGTGTCCCGGTCGCCCCACCCGACTGAGCCAAGGGTCGCGCAGGGCAGAAAATGTGCCCCCGCTCCGTATGCGAATGTGATGGCGAGGGTGAGGCTCACGTCCGGGCGCGGCGCCGTGATGTTGCTCGGTCTCTGGCTGACCGGTTGCCCCAACGTGAACACCTACGGCACTGCCCGCACGACTCCCAAGGGCGAGCTCAGCCACTCGATTTCAGCCGAGGGCTTCGGTGCCCAGGTCGAGACCACGACGCTCGATTCGACGGGACAGGAGCAAACAGAAAAGGTCCACGTCTTCTTGCCGCTTCCGCCTTCCTACCACCTGCGGGTCGGTGTCGCGGACAGCGTCGACCTGGGCTTTCACGTCAACAACATGAGCTCCCTCGGTTTCGACGGGAAGCTCAACTTCCTCAAGGGTCGCATCGACCTCGCGGCGGATCCGGGGATCCAGTGGTATCGCTACTCGTTCGGTGCGTCGGACGGGGCTGGCAACGAGACTCGCACCAGCGTGAACGTGGTGTACCTGCATGGTCCATTGCTCGTGGACTTCAACGTGAACGAGACGGTCAGCTTCGTGGTGGCTCCCGGGGTCGAATACGCCTACGTCTCGACCGACGCGGCCGGCGGGAGTGACTTCGAGGTTGCCGCGCGCTCGAAGGGAGTCTTTGCGCGGTTCGGCCTGGGCATCGACATCCGCGCCAGCGAGAGGTTCGCGATTCACCCCGAAGTCACCGTCTTCCGCAACTTCGAGGACCAAGCATCCCTGCTCTACATGGCGGGTATCGGATTCAACTTCGGGCACCTGCCGAGCTTCGCCGACGTGAAGTGAAGCCGCTCACGGCGCGCTTTGGAGCGCACGGAGCTCGGGCAAGGCGTGCACCAGCCGGTCCCACTCGGCGGCGTGCAGCATGAAATCCGGTCGTCCGACGTTCGGCACCCGCATCGCATAAGGGCCGAAGCCCATGCCGTAGGTGCCGATGGAGAAATGGCTCCCGATCTGGAGGCACTGGTTCATGCGGATCCCCGAGCGCGAGCCGGAGAGGAAGTGCCCGGGGCTCAGCGTGAGCGGCGGCACGCCCAGTACGCCGAGCTGCGCGCCCGCGGCGTCGACCAAGATCACGCCGCGGGGTTCGAGCAACAGCCGGTACGCGAGCTTCCGCCGTCGACTGACGAGGGCGATCACGAGCGCCGCGCAGAAGAGCGTGGCCGTGAACAAGAGCAGCAGCGCGACCGTGCGCGTTTCGTCGTCGAGCAGGAACAGGACCGCGGGCGTAGCCAGCGAGAAGCCTGCGAAAGGCAAGAGCACCCAAAGCAGGCTCGCAGCGCTCGGCCGGCGCACGAGGTCCAAGCTGGTTCCCTGCGGAGGAGCGCTCGAGAGCACGCCGGGCTCATAACATCGATTCCTGCCCGCGCACTTCTCGGTTCCCTGCCTTCCCCATGGAAGCGTTCGCGTACGAGTGACAGACTCGGGCCGAGGAGGCTTCATGCACCCACGCACCCTCGGCACGATCGCGCTCGTAGCGACGTTTCTCGCCACCTCGGCTTTCATCGCGTGCAGCTCGGACTCCGACGGCGGCAACGGCGGTGGCTCTGGCGGCACGGGGGTCGGCGGCGGAGGAGGTACGACCCCGAGCGGAGGCGCGGGCGGCACCAGCGCCGGCGCAGGGGGCGGCGGCGGTACGGTGGCGCCGCCCAGCGATCTCATCGACCCGTCCCGCGTGACGCTGTGGAACCCGGGCATCTCGAGCGACGACCTCGGCAAGCAGCCCCTCGGGGCCGACGGCTTGCCCGTGCGCACGACGACGTGCGCCACGCTTTCCCCGGGCCAGGACATCCAAGCTGCCATCGACGCGTGCCCCGCCGGCCAAGTCGTGAAGCTCGGCAAGGGCACGTTCCAGAGCTCGGCGACGCTCGAGATGAAGTCGGGAGTCGTGCTGCGCGGCGAGGGTTCGGAAGGAGCACCCAACGGGACGACCATCGTCCGGCAGGGGGGCAACACGGTCATCGCCATCGGCACTACCTACGACCAGATCTGCTACGGCGGTACGGGCGTGCCGCTCGCGGCGACGGCGGCGAAGGAGTCGTCGGTGCTCTCCGTGGGCGCGGCGGCTTCCAGCTTCCAGCCCGGAGACCTCGCGCTCGTGGATCTGGTGGACGACGCCACGGTCGATCAGGGCGATTGCCCGTACTTCAAGCGCGAGCCCAAGCGTTCGGTGTCACAGCGCGTGGAGATCGCAGCGGTGGACGCCGCGGCGGGGACTTTGACCTTGAGCTCGCCTCTCCACTGGGAGTTCAAGACGGCCGATCCGTATCTGGCCGAGGTGACGCGGGTCACCGAACCCGTCACGCGCTGGGCGGGCGTCGAGAGTCTGCGCATCCAAGGCGGGAACAATCCCGGCTACAACGGGCAGATGGCCGGCGGCATCGACATCTCGAACGCCGCCTATTCGTGGGTGAAAGACGTCCAGACCGACGAGACCATCGGCGGCATGCACGTGTCGCTCACCAGCACCTACCGCTGCGTCGTCCGCGACGGCAACTTCCACCACTCCGCCAACTACGGCTTCGGTGCCGACTGCTACGGCATCGTGATGCGCTGCGGCGCGGCCGAAAACCTCATCGAGAACAACATCGTTCGCTACATGAACAAGCCCATCATGATGAACGTGACGGGCGGCGGGAACGTCATTGCCTACAACTACGCCGACAACTCCTGGGCGACGCCGCCTGCGTGGCAGGAGGTCAACGTCGATTGCCACTGCGCGTTCCCGCACATGGAGCTCATCGAAGGGAACTACGCCCCGCACATGGGCGCGACCACCACCCATGGCAACGCCGGCTACCTCACGTTCTACCGAAACTACGCCTCGAGTCAGTTCGCGAACCCGCCGGTCGTGGGCTCGAACGCGCCGCAGACCGGAAACATCACGGCCCTTCAGTTCCAGGGTGGCGACATCGGCATGAATGCTCTCGGCAACGTGCTCGGCACTGATGGCGTGTCCAAGGTCTACGATGCGTACACGACCGACGAGTTTTCGATCTTCCAGCTCGGCGAGAGCGGAGCCGGCGCGAGCGACGTCGCCGCGACGACGCTCTTCCGTCACGGAAACTACGACACTGTGAACAAGAAGGTGCTCTGGGATCCAAAGGTGACGAGCCAGACCCTGCCACCGTCCCTGTTCCGCTCCGCGAAACCCGGCTGGTGGCCGAGTGGCAAGCCATGGCCCTGGGTGGGCCCCGACCAGACGCCCAAGATCGGATCGCTGCCCGCCAAGGAGCGTTCGGATCAGCTCTGACTCGAGGCGCGACCAGCAAACGTGCAAGTCGTCCAAATTCTGGACGACTCGCGCTCGCCGATCGCGGCATCTCGCCCGAAAACCCGGGCACGCACCTTGCTGTGCACCTTCGACAACCTTCGGAGGTCGTTGCCCATGTCGAGTTCGGACTGCGTGCGTCTCTTGTCTGCTCTCTCGGTCCTCGTCTCGTTGTCGCCGGGCTGCGGCGGCGAAAGCGGGGACGCGTCCGGCGGCGGTGGTGGCGCGGGCTCCGGTGGCTCGGACGCTGGGGCGGGTCGCTGCGAAGGCGAGCCCCGTTCGTGCAGCGTGCTCACGGCCTGCGCTTCGGGCTACGAGCGGATCGAATACGAGACCGGCTGCTGCGCGTGTCGCTCGACGCATTGCAGTGCCGGCAGCTGCAAGCCGGACGCCGCGTGTCGCCCCGACGAGCACGCGGTGTTCGTTGCCGATGCCTGCTGTCCGGTCTGTGTCCCCAACGACTCGAAGTGCGGGCGAGACGAAGCGCCTTGCGCCACGCTCGAGTGCCCGAGCGGCTACCGGCCCGTCACCTCTCAGACGCCAGATTGCTGCGCAGCCTGCGAGGTGGATCCGAACCATTGCGCGGACGAGGCCCAAGCTTACTCGGTTTTTCTCGAGGGTGAGCTCTCGAGCCAAAAAGCCCAAGCCTGCGCCGTGGACTCGGACTGCACCGTCGCGATGCTGAAGAGCGCCTGCAAGGGCGATTGCGGCACACCGATCGCCAAGAGCGCTCAGGCGTCGATGGAAGCGGCCGTGGCCGAGTACGGTGCCAAACATTGCGCGAACTGTCCGCCCGCGCGCGCGACGTGCCCCGCCGTCTCGCTCGTAGCGAAGTGCGAGAGTCAAAAGTGCGTGCTCTCTCCCGGCGCTTGAGCCGACGGCTGCGCGCCGGTCAGAACACCGATGCGACCACGGCGTAGGTCTGCCCGCCGGAGATGGCCTTCTCACCGAAGCCCTTGGCATAGCCCAGACGGATGTTGCCGCGCGCGTGGTAGCCGAGCACGAGATCGACCCAGAGCTCGGCGCCTACCCCGAGGTGATACTGATCGAACGGATCTTCGAGATCGAGCTCGTCGTAGGCCGCGCCGTAGTCGGCGAAGACCGCCCCGGACAGCGTGCGGAGGAAGATCGGCAAGGTCGAGATGCCGCGATCCGCGAACAGGAGCGGGAAGCGGTATTCGGCGTTCATCAGGTTGAATTGGCTACCGATGAACGCCACGGGTGGGTAGCCGCGGAGCACGAAGGAGCCTTGTCGGACGCCGTCGGTGTACGAATCGAGGATCGGGCGATCGGTGACGAAGCCACCGGTGTAGTAGAGGCCGCGACGTGGATAGCTGCCTACGGCTGCCGCACCCGACGCTGCGAGGGCCAGCGTGTGGTGATTCGCCCAGGGCATGGGCAGGTAGCCGGTGGCGCGGGCGAACACCGCGGTGAGCGTGTCGTCGCTGCCGGTTTCGCGCCCGGCGTAGTCGAGGTTCGCGGCGATGCTGAAGCCGCGCTCGAGGCTCACCGAGTAGAGCGATGCGTCGACGTTGGAGTAGCCCCACCCGAGGCTCAACATGCCTAGGAAACCCCGGTGCGGGTCTTGGGTCACGGTCGAATATGGATCGGCCGCCGTTCCCACCGGGAGCTTCGAGTCGAACTCGCCCAGCGTGTAGAACAGCGAGACCACCTGGCCGTCGACCTCGCCCGGTTCGTTGTACGAGATGCCCGTCGAGATCCCCGTGTAGGTCTCGGTGATGATCGGCTGGCGATCGCCGTACAGATAGCCGCGGCGCGGTGCCGCCGAGCGGAACGCGGAGACCAGGAGGTCCATGGGCAAACGCCGGTAGGCGTAGGAAATCGACCCGCTCGGTTGGCCGCTCTCGTACGGTGCGAGCACGGTGGCTCGGAAGGCGTGGTTGCCGACGATGTCGGCGCCGTCGGTGGTGATCTTCACGGTGTTGCCGAACGCGCTCGGGCCGTGCTCGACTTCGTAGGAGTGGGGCCGCAAGGTCGGAAGTGGGTTGTAGCGCTCCACCTTCCAGCGCTTGGCCCCGGGGTCCGGGTGCGGCGCGGCGCGAGGGCCAGGCGGATCCTCCGGTTCGAGCCACTGACTCGGATCGATGGGCATGCTGAAGAGATCGAAACCTTCGGCGGTGTAGCCCACGAACGCCAAGGTCTTGTCGTCGGGCGAGGGCTCGGGCAGGTAGGCGCCGCCGACGACGTTCGTCACTTGCTTGAGGCGCGCCGTTGCCATGTCGAAGGCGTACACGTTGGCGATGCCCGTGCGGTCCGAAGTGAAGAACAGGTAACGATCGTCGCTCGACCACGCGGGCTGCTGATCCAAGGCCACGTCGCGCGTCACCTGCCAGAAGCGGCCGGTCTTCACGTCCACCACCCGGATGTCGCGGTAGCCTCCGCGGGTCCAGACGCTGTAGGCGACACGCTTCCCGTCGTGGGAGAAACGCGGCGTGAAGGCCTGCTCGTTCCGCGCGCTCGGGACCAGGCGCCGTTCGTTCTCCAGCGTGCCTTCGGGTCGGAGCTCCGCGATGCGCAGCGTGCTCGTGCCCGCGCGATTCGTCACGTACACGACCTCGCGCCCGTCGGGGCTCACGTCCGGCTCCCGCGCGCGGCGCCCGGTGGTGAGACGCTCGCGCGAACCGCGGAGTCCGCGTTCGCTCGACGTGCCTTTGGGCTGCCGAAACAGGTCGTTGAAGTAGTAGCGCCGACGACTGGGTGCGACGCTGTCGAAGACCAAGCCGCAGCTCGGCTCGAAGCTCACGTTGTGCCCGCTCGAGCGGATCCAGATCGCGCTCGAATCGTCATCCGCGCGATCCCGCGCGTCGAGCGGCAGGCGCCAGAAGCCGGCGGGCGTGTGGCCGTCGTCCACGTAGTAGACGAGCTCTTCCCGCTTGCCCTGGCGCGCGCACTCGGGAACCCAGCGCAACGCGCCCGCGATGCGTCCGCGGTGGGTGAGCTGCGTGCCATCGCGGCGCCCGCGGCGATTCACCTCGTCGACCTGCGCCTTGTATTTGGTCTCGAGGTGCTTCTTCCAGCCGTCGAAGAGCTCAGGGTACGTGCGCCCGGTGGCGCGCCGGATCGAGCGGTTGATGCCCCACGGAATCGGGTTCTGTCCGTAGTCGGTGGCCACCGACGCGTACGTGTCCGGGCCGTACACGTCGGCGATCCAACCGATGAACGCGCCGCCGTAGAGGTACCAGAGGTTTCCGGTGGGCCAGCGCCGCGCCGGGTGACTGATCTGATCCAGGCGCGCCAAGCGATCTTGGAGCACGTCGGCACGAAGGATCATGTCGAAGTGCGAAGAACGCAGGCGGCCGCCACCGGTGTGCTCGGTTTCCAGCGCAACCGCCAACCCTTCGAGGATCCAGCGAGGTTGCACCTGGTTCGGCGCGGTGGTCTTGCCCAGGACCTTGTTGATCAGCGCCGGGATCCCCGAGATGTTGTCGACGTGGAGCACGTGCGTGTACTCGTGGGTCACGAGCTCCGACATCCAGTCGTCGTATTCGCCGAGGGGCGACATGTCGTCGGGAGCCGTGACGAACAGGCGTACCGCGTTGTAGGGCAGCGCGGTGGCCGAGCCGTTGGCGCTGTCGGTCACGTCGCTCAGCACCACCTCGGTCACTTCGCTCGGACGCCAGCCGAGCTGCGGCGTGAGACGCTCGTGGATCACCTCAAGCAACGTCGCCGTGCGTTGCGCCTGCTCCTCGAGGCCTCCGTGAAAGGTGACGCGGAAGTGCGGCGTCGGGATCGTGAACCACTCGAGGTAGGGATCTCCGGCGGCCGCCGTGCGCGCGCCGGAGAGCACGGCGAGCGAAAGAGCAACGGCGAGGCCAAGAGACCGGCGAGCGCGCATCAGGGAGTTCGCCGGTGACGAGCTCGACTCACAGATCGTCGTGGAACAGCGGTTCGCGGTTTCGCACGTAGCGGTACACGAGCTGCCGGCCTTCAGGGGTGATTTGCGTGAACTTCGCGCCGAACCCGGGTGGGGCTTCCACACCGGCCGTGGAGTTCGGTGCTTCTCGCACCCATTCGACGACGCCCAAGGCCTCGAACTCGTAGCCACCGGGTAGCGACACCTTGATCACCACGTTGGTGCCGATCTTCGGGATCTTGTAGGTTGCGATGAAGATCCCGCCCGAGTCGATGACGTCGTTGCCGCTCAGGCCTTTGTAGAAGTTCGATGGGCTGTGCGCGCCGAGGTCGGCGTCGAGCCGTGGCATGTTGGGCGGCGCTTGCACGCTCGAGACCTGAGCGCCGGCCGCCACCGGCGAAGACTGAGGCACGGCCGCGGGCTGCGGAGCCGGGTTGTGCGGGTACGACCCGGGGGGTGGCTGCTGCGCCTGCCCCCACGGCGCGCCTTGGGCCATGGGGGGCGGAGCCCCGTAACCACCTGGCTGCGGATACTGAGCTTGCGGCGCGGCTTGGGGATACGCGGCTTGCGGTGCGGCCTGCGGGTACGCCGGCTGCGGTTGGGCGGCCGGGTATGCGGCTTGTGGTTGTGGATACCCCGGCTGCGGTGCGGCCTGTGGGTACTGCGCCTGCGGAGCTTGCGGTTGTTGTGCAGCTTGCGGATACGCGGCCTGCGGGTATGCAGGTTGTGGTGCCGCCTGAGGGTAGGCCTGCGGTGCCGCCGCAGGTGCAGGTGGCGGTGCATAGCCGCCCGCGTTGGGCGGCATCGCCACCGTCGCACCGAACCCTTGAGGCGCCGCGGGCGCGGGCGCAGGAGCGGGAGCTGGGACCGGCTGAGCAGGAGGTGCAGGTGCGGGCGCACCGACCGGCATCGTGCTGAGCGAGTGAACGACGCCGAGGCTCCCCGCCACTGCCTCCATGGCTTGCTCCACCGCGGGGTGCTGTCCCGCAGCGGCCTGCAACAGACCGAGCCCGCGCCGAACCGCGTCGAGCGCAATCGGAGCTTGTTCCGCCAGAGCACCGCCTTGCGTCGCCTCGATCCGGTGCAGCGCTCCCATGGCCTGCGCGATGGGTTCGGCCACATCCATGATGTGGGGCGGAATACCGGGCGCTTGCAGCGCGGACAGGCCACGGGCCAGGCTCTCCCTGGCAGTTCTCGCAGCACTCGCGGGGTCGGTCATTCAGGTCCTCCGAAGAGGGGCCAGTCTACACTGCACGGTTTCGAGTAGCGACGAGTTCTGCCAGGGCCGAGACCGGCAGGGACGTGCCTTCCGGGAGGCCTCCGCCGCGCGTGTTTCCTCATATCCGCGATTGCAATCGGCCGGCTCGAACACGAGCGCGCCGGCCGTCGAGCTCTCGTTCAAGCGCCGCTCGAGGCGGTCCTCCGCAACCCGGGGGGTCCGGTGATGCGCCTGGAGAACCGCCCGACGCGACGGCGATCGCGCCCGTGTTCGGGTCGGGTTGCGCTGCGACCCGCGCGCTCGCCTCACACAGGCAGGGGCGGCATGGCGGATGAAGTGACCGTACTTTCCGCTAGTTCCCGTGGCGGGTGCGCCGACGATGGGCCTGACCCCTTCTCAAGCGCAATCGACTGGGCCGAGGCGAACGGAGCCTGCAAGATACCCTCCTCGGGCTCGCATGGACCGAAGCGGACGAGTGACTTTCAGCGCCCTGATCGGTGCCAGCATGAGCTTGTGCGCCCTCGCTTGCACGCCCGATTCCGATTCGTCGTCCAGCGATGGCGGCCTGGAGGCGAGTGAAGCCGGGGGTGGCAGTGCCGGGTTGGGTGGCAATGATGCGGGGCAGGGCGGTAGCGACGAGTGGCAGGGACTCGCGAGCTACGAAGATCAATTCCCACCCGCGTGCGGCGCGTTGACGAAACTCGTCGAATATCTGTACGAGTACAAGAGTTGCGCGACAGACGGCGACTGTACCGTCGCGCAATCGACTTGCCTCGAAACCAAAGAGCATTGTTCGGGGGCGTTCTACGCGAACGTCCAGCACGACGCGACGACGCTCCAGACGCTATTCGATGCGGCATCGACCTGCCCTCTCGAGTCGCCGTGTTGCACCGCCATCCCTGCTGCCCCTCGCTGCGCCCACAATCGCTGTGTTGCGGACGGCTCACTAACATCACTGACCGGCTGCCTCGCCGGGCTCGGGGGCGACGATTGCGACTTCTGCGCGTGCGCAGCTGCGGGACCGAGTCAACTCTGCGTGAGCGATCCTGCCTGCATTCCGATCTTCAAGTGTGCCAAGGCCGCGGGTTGTTACGGAAAGCTCGGTTGCGACCTCGCATCGCCCGGATTCCCCTGCAAGGCCGAAGTCGACGCCGCGGGAGGTCCGAAGTCTCCAGTTGCAGAAGCGTTTCGTCAGGCGAACGCGGACGCCCCTCGCAGGGGATGCGACGTCGCGTGTGCGGCGGCGACTCCTCCCTGAGCTGATGATCCGCCTGCCTACACTGCACGGTTTCGAGTAGCGACGAGTTCTGCCAGGGCCGAGACCGGCAGGGAGGTGCCTTCCGGGAGGCCTCCCGAGACCCCCGCGACCGCGGACTTCACGCGGATTGCGCCGTCTCCCGTGCGAATCACGAGCTCGTCTCGGGCACTCCCCACCGCTGCGGCTTCGCCCGCAGCGAGCGCCGTCGGGTAGTGCGTCGCGCGTTCGGCACCGGTGACGAAGAAGCTCTGACCTTCGAGCTCGAGCGCCAGTCCCGGCACCGGCGAGAGCGCGCGAACGCGCCGGAGCACGCGTTCGGTAGTCCAACCGAAGTCCACCCGCAGGAGCTCCGCGTCGGGCTCTCTGGCCCAGCTCGCTTGGGCCTCGTCTTGAGGTTCGGCGACCAGCGTCTCGCCGCGGGCGAGTCTCGCGACGACGTCTCGGAGCAAGGAGAGGCTCGGTCGATCCAGGGCTCGCGCCAGCTGCCAGGCGTTTCGTTCTCCGACGGTGAGCTCGCGCCGAGCGAGCACATCCCCGGTGTCGTACTCCGCTTCGAGCACGTGCACGCTGACGCCCGTCCGCTCGTCGCCCGAGTCGATGGCCCAGAAGAATGGGTTCGGGCCGCGGTGCCGGGGCAAGAGCGAAGGGTGCACTCCCATGGGCCGATGCCGCCCCTTTTGCAGCCAGCGAAGCGGCAGCTTGCGCGTCCAGAACCAGCTCACCAAGACATCGAAGTCGCGGGCCGAGAGCATGTTGTCGACGCGCGCGTCGAGGCGCTTTTGATGGGCGAGGGCATCGACCACGCTGGCGTCGCCGAGCGTCCGTCTCAGGCGCCTCCGACCCGGCGCATCGATGGGCGAAAGCACGGCGAGCTCGATCGCGTGACCGTCGGCGTGCAAGAGCAGCGCCGCCAGCGGGAGACCGAAGAACGCGATCTTCACACGGCCACGCTCAATCGTTGCACAGGTCCGTCTCGAACTTGCAGATGCCCGCGTAGCCGCCGCCGTCGGTCGCGATCAGACGGGGCAAGACGTTGTCGTTGGCGCCGCTGTCGGCGTTGAAGCGTCCGTAGTGATGATGGAAGCCGCAGGCGTCGACCAAGTCGATGTCGCAGATTTCCACGTCCGTGACCGAGCCCGCGTCGAAGATCTCCGCGAGCTTCAGCAAGACCTTGTTCCCCTGTCCGCTGAGCGTTCCGCTGCCGGCCGATGCGCCGAGGTTCGTGCGGTATCCGATGCTGTAGGTCCCCGAAACGATGGGCGGGAGACCCGCGAGCGTGATGCTGAGCTCGTAGTTCGGCGCATCGAAGCCCATGTTGGTGAGCGCGGAGCACACGAGCTCGTTGGGCGCCGCGTCCGGATCCACGTCGGCCGGGCAAGTGTCCGCCGGGGAGTCCCCAGGCGAATCGAGGCTGGCATCGACGCCGGCGCTGCCGCCGGTCCCCGCGCTGCCCCCCGAGCCCGACGAGCCCCCGCTCCCCGAAGACCCTCCCGAGCCCGAACTGCCACCGGTGGCCTTGCCCCCGGTTCCGCCCGTGTCTTCCGAGTCGGAGCCGCACGCCGCGACGAGGCCGAGCCCCGAAAGGACGAACAGAAGACAGAGCCTCCAAGCGTTTCCCCGCATTCCCGCCATGCGAGGCAGACTAGCGAGCCGCTCGGGTCGGGGCAAAAACCCACGAAGTCATGCGCAGACCGCCGCCGAAAACTTGTTAGGGAAATCCGCGAGCTGATAACCGGCAGCCCATGGACAGTGGGGTCAAGACCCGAGCCTTCAAGCCGGCACTACGTGGCGCGACCCGTTTCGACCCCACCGCGGCTCGCCGACCGATCCTGGTGTTCGAAGACGTCCACAAGGCGTACCGAGCGGACGCGCCGGTCTTGCGGGGGCTCACCCTGGAGATCCAGCGCGGCGAGTTCGTGTTCATCACCGGTCCGTCCGGCGCCGGCAAGAGCACCCTGCTGCGCATGTTGCACGCGGCCGAGCAGGTCGACTCGGGTCGCATCTTGTTCCTCGGGCGCGACGTGAGCCGGCTCGCGGGCGACTCGGTGCCCTTCCTCCGCCGGAACATCGGCGTGGTGTTCCAGGACTTCAAGCTCGTCCCCAACTGGTCGGTGCTCGAGAACGTGGCGCTGCCCCTCGAGGTCTTGGGGGTCGCGCCGCGCATGATCAAGCAGCGGGTCGGCGAGGTGCTCGAACGCGTCGGGCTCGGCGGGCGCGGCCCGGACCGCGCAGGCGCTCTGTCGGGGGGTGAACAGCAGCGCGTGGCGGTGGCGCGGGCCATCGTGGGTGAGCCGGCCCTCGTGCTCGCCGACGAGCCCACGGGCAACCTCGATCCGCAGCTCGCCATCGACATCTTGGGTCTGTTCGAGGACATCCACGAGACCGGCGTGACGGTGCTCTTCGCGACCCACGACCGCACCTTGCTCGACGTGCGGCCGCGCCGCGTGGTCGTGCTCGACGAAGGCAAGGCCATCGACGTGCCGGATGGCCTCGACGACGAAGCGGCGGAGCAATTCGGACGGAAGGTGGCGTGAGCGCATGACCCCCATCGAACGAGCGTGGCGCGGCAGCAAGAACGACTGGCGACTGCACTTGCTCAGCATCTTCAGCGTCGCGGTCGCCTTCGTGTGCTTGGCGTCGGCCGTGCTCGTGGTGGTGAACGTCCACGGTATCCGGCTGCGTTGGGCGGAGACCGGTCGCGCCAGCGTGTTCTTGAAGCCCGACGCGACCCCGGAGCAGATCGACTCACTGCAAAAGGCCTTGCGCCAGACCCAAGGCGTCACCGAGGTGCGGCTCGTGACCAGTGAGGAAGCGCGCCGCGAGGTCACTGCCTCGAAGAGCGACGAGGTGCTCGGCGCCCTGCCCGTCGAGGCCTTCCCGGCGTCCCTCGAGGTCCACGTCGCCGACGAAGCCGCCGTCGAGCGCCTGGTGAAGCTCTCGACGCAGCTCCAAGCGCTCCCTGCCGTCGAATCCGTCGAGACCTACCAGAGCTGGAGCGAGCGCTTGGGCACGCTGCTCCGCGGAGGCGTGACCGCCTCCATCGTGCTCGCGCTGGTGGTGCTCGGCGCCGTCATCAGCGTGGTCTCGTCGACGATTCGTCTGGCGCTCCAGCGCCGGCGCATCGAGGTCGAGATCCTCAAGCTGGTCGGGGCCACCGACTCCTACGTGCGGCGCCCCTTCGTGTTGGAAGGCGCCGCCCAGGGCGGCATCGGTGCGCTCCTCGCCATTCTGATCCTCGGGATGTTGTACGCCATCGTGCGCGGCAACTTCGACGGCGAGCTCGGGAGCATGCTCGGCATGTCGCCGACGTTCTTGCCCTGGTTCGTGTGCGCTTCGATGGTCGCGCTCGGCGCGGGTCTCGGAGCTCTGGCCGCCTACTCGAGCCTGCGCCGGCTCCTCCTGGTCTGACCGTGAAACGACGAGCCGTTTTCGCCATCGTGTTCGGAGTCTCGGCGGCCGCAGCGCTGCCCGGGGCCGCCGACGATCCGACCTCGGGACCCAGCGCCGACGTGCTCGCGCAGGCCACCCTGGCAGCGCCGGGCGTCCCGAACCCGCTGAACGAAGTGGACCGCGCCATCGAAGATCTCGATCGGCAGGAGCGGGAGCTGAAGGAGGAGCTGGCTGCCCTCGGTCACGACGCCGAAAGCGCCCACGCGCGGACCATCGCTCGCGGCCGCGCCTACGTCAGGCTCGCGAAGGCTGGCCTGCTGCCGGTCGGCGGGGGCTTCTCTGCCCTGGTGGACCACGCGGCCAAGGTCGAGCGCATGAAGCGCGCGCTCGGGCGAGACATCGAGAGCGAACGCAAGCTCGCGGAGCGGCGGGTCGAGATCGGCCGCTCGCTCGACAAGATCAAGCTCCGTCGCGCCCCGCTCGAAGTTCAGCAGCGCGCGCTCGCGCAGGCGCGCGACGCCATCCTTCAGCAGCAGGATCGCGCGCTGGCTTTCGAGCGCGCGTTCACCTCCAGCGGTCCCGGGGCTCCGACGGCCGTGTACGGCGCGGGTGCCGGCGTTGGTCCGAGCGATCCCGCGGAGCTGGCTCGGGGCTTTGCCAGCATGAAAGGGCGCTTGCCGTTCCCGATCCCTGGGCGCGCCGAGCTGAAGAGCGCGCGCCGGCCGGGGACCGACGGACCGGGCATCGAGATGCGCGCGCCGCGCGGCACGCCCGTGCGTGCCGTCTACACGGGTCGCGTCGCATTCGCGGACGAATACGCTTCCTACGGCAAGACCGTGATCTTGGACCACGGGGACAAGCACTACACGGTGAGCGCGAACCTCGCCGACTTCGCCGTGAAGGTCGGAGACGAGGTCACGACCGGCACTCGGATCGGCGGCGTCGGGGACATGGGCTCGGGGCCGATGCTCTACTTCGAAATCCGGGTGGGCACCGAGAGCGTGGATCCAGCCGAGTGGTTCGGGATCTGAGCGTCTGCCGCGGGTCGGCTGTCAGCGGCCGCGGACCGCGCTAAGGTGCCCGCATGTCGCGCGCGGTCGGGGTCGCATTCGCCATCGGCTTTTGCTCGAACGCGCCGGTCGCTCTGGCCCAAACGGCCCAGCCGCCTGCCAGCGCTGCGCCTCCGGTCAGCGCGGCGCCGCCCGCCGCGCCCACGCAGCCGGCGCCTCCGCCCGCGGTGCCCGCGCCTGCCGCGCCGCCGCCGTATCCCTACGCGTACCCGTACCCGTACGCGTACCCGTACCCGTACGGCTACCCGTATCCGTATCCCCAACCCTACGCCGCGCGACCGCTACCTGCAGAGATGCCCTACGACCCGGAGAAGCCCATCCCACCGGGTTACAAGGTCGAAGAGCGGGTGCGAAAAGGGGCCGTGATCAGCGGCGCCATCGTCGCCGGCGTTCCCTACGCCCTCGGCCTGAACTTCGCCGCCGCGTCGGGTTTCGAGAACAAGAGCTATTGGCTCGTGGTGCCGGGTCTCGGCCCGTTTTTGACGTTGGCCACTCGCAAGGACGCGTGCGACGAAAACCAAGACGGCACGGCCTCGGACACGGGCGATTGCCTGAGCGATCTGTTCGTCGGCATGATGCTGATCGCCGACGGTTTGATGCAGACCGCGGGTGGGGTCGTGCTCGCGGTGGGGCTCACGGCGAAGAAGAAGGTATTGGTGCAGGAGACGCGCGGCGCCACCCTGCGCGTGACCCCGATGCGGGTGGGCGGGGGTCGAGGTCTCGGCGTCGTCGGGAGCTTCTGAGCCAGCCCCGCCTGCAAAGAAACCTCGCAACCCGCTCGCACGAGCTGCCGAATCGAGGGTCGAGCCCATAGCCAAAGGAGGCTTTCTCATGAGTACCCGAGTCGATGCCGGCGGTCCTTCCACTGGCGTCTCCGCCACTCCCACTGCCAGCCGCGTCACCCCCGCTCCTTCGCGTCCCTTCAAACAGGTCATGGACGCGAGCGCGAGCGCGGTCGTGGGCGGGGCCGAGGCCGCTGTCCGCCGCCTACCTGGTGGCCCGGTCCTCGCCGCGGCGTTTCGCCCGGGGCCGAGCGCGACCCAGGCTTCCGCGGGGCTTGGTGGCGGTTCGAGCCGCGCCGAGGGCTCGGCCGGCACGGCCGGGGGCAGCGAAGTCGAGGGCGGGGGCAACATGGAAGAAATGCTCAACCGCAACGCCGACATGAACCTGTATTATCTGGAGCTGCAGGAGCGCATCAGCGCCGAGAGCCGCGCGTACACCACGCTCTCCAACGTCCTCAAGACCCGACACGACACGGTCAAGAACGCCATCGGCAACATCCGTTAGGTTCGCGAACATGGGCATCGACGGCATCGGCAAGCCACCCCCCGGGGGACCCACAGGACCGAGCGGCTCCTCCGGGGTCGGTCCATCTGCGCCGGCCCGCGAATCGTTTCAGGTGCAGAAGACGGGTGGCGCGGAGCGTTCGCAGGCGGCTGACCCACTCGCGCGCCTGGAGCGCGGTGAAATCACCGTCGATCAGTACCTCGACGCGCGCGTCGGCCATGCCGTCGAGCATCTCCAAGGCAAGCTCTCCGTCGAGCAGCTCGACTTCGTGAAGAACTCCCTGCGCGAGCAGCTGCGCACCGATCCGGTGCTGCTCGAGCTGGTCCGCCGGAGCACAGGAGCGCTGCCCAGCGAAGGCTGAGGCCCATCGACGGCTTCGGCTCGCGCTGCTATTGCCGAGCTCCTCATGAGCCGGGGATCCGCGGGCCGTCTCTACACGCTGCTCGACGCCGCCATCGACGGCGGCCGCGTCGAAGATTTCGGCGTCGTGGGCGCGGGGTTGGTCGACGCCCACCGGCGCGGCCTGCCGGTCGCGGAGACCTGGCTGGTCTCGGCGGCCGTGTTCCGCGAGTGCTCCCACGCGGGGCTGCCGCCCGGTCATGATCCGGCCACGTTGGTCCGAGCCATCCACAAGCCGAGCGGCGTCGAGCGAGCCGCGCGAGCGCGCGAGCGCATGCGAGAGCTGGCGCTGCCGAGCGAGCTCGGCAAGGAGCTCGCGCTTCTGGTCGAACGCCACGGCAACGAGGGCTCGGGCTTGTGCCTACGCGCGAGCGCCACGCTTCCCGATGCGAGCTTGGTCACGCTCGCGGGTCTCGATCGCGTGCTCTACGGCATTCGGACCTGGTCCGATCTCGAACGCGGAGTCGCCGCGCTCTGGTCTGCCGTGGTGGACGAAGAACCGCTCTGGGTCCTCAGGCACCACCGCCAACGCGACGTCGCCATGGCGGTGGTGGTGCAGCGCGTCGGGGGAGTTCGGGGCCAGGCCATCCTGCGCACACGCGAGCCCCACACTCCCCAGGACGAAGGCGCGGATTCGTTCCTCTTGGCATCCTCGCTCGGCTTCGGGCCTCCGGTGATCGACGGCGCAGCGGCCGTCGACATCGTGCGGGTCGCCTCCGACGGCAGCGCGCTCGCTCGCCGCGTGTCGTGCAAGAGCGCGGCCTGGGTGGCGAGCGACCGCGGTCTCGTGCTCGAACCCGTCCCCAACGAGACCGCGCGTGAGCCTGCGCTCGGCGACGCTGCGCTGAAGAAGAGCAGCGACGTCTGGAAGAAGATCGAGCACGCGCCAGCTCGAGAGCTCGAGCTGCTGTTCGGACCGGACGACAGCCCGAGCGTGCTCGCGGCGCGCGAAGTGCAGGGGGAAGGCTTCCCCTTGGGCGGTAGCCGAGAGAGCGTGTGGTCGAGGACGGGGCTCGCCGACCTGTTGCCGGGGGTTCCGACACCGCTCTCGTCTTCACTGGTCGAGGGTTTCGTCGAGTCGAGCCTCCGCAGTACGCTCGATTCACTCGGGGCGGAGCTCGATCGGGACGCGACGTTGGTGGCGACGGTGCACGGTCGCCACTACCTGAACGTGTCGGCCATGGTGCCGGCGCTCTCCGGCGTGCCGGGCATCGACCCTGCGGTGATCGTGCAGCTCTTGCGGGGCGGAAACACCGCTGCGGTCGCGCGTACGCTGGACATGCGGTCGCGCGGTGCGTCGCTCGCGGTGCTTTCACTGGCTGCCGCGCGGCTCGCGCTACAAGAGCGCAAGCTGAACGAGGCGAGTGCTCGTTTCGAGAGCGATGCCGAGCAGCACCGGCGCTGGCTCGCCGAGATGGACCTCGCCATCTTGCCCGATGACTCGCTGGTCACCACGCTGCGCGAGTCCCACGGGTTCCTCGAGTCCACCGGGCGCGTGCTGCTCTCCAGCTCGGTGGTCGCGCTGGCTGCGCACATCGCCCTCGAGGCCGCCCTCGCTCGCGTGCTCCCGGACGGTGCTTCGCGAACGGCGTACTCGCTCACGAGCGGGCTCGCGGACCTCGAGAGCGCACGCTCGGCCATGGCGCTGGTGCAGGTGGTCGAGCTTCTGCGCGCGGACCCCGAGGCCAAGAGCAAGCTCGAGCACGCTGGGCGCACGAGCGATCTGCCCGAGAGCCCCGGACGGCGTGCCCTCGCCGAGTGGCTCGAGCGCTTCGGTGATCGCGGGCTCGTCGAGCTCGAGGTGGAGCGGCCGCGTTACACCGAGGAGCCTGCGCCGGTCTTCGCCATGCTGCGCGCCGGGCTTCGAGCCGAGCCTACCGATCCCGAAGCCATGCTCTCTCGCGTGCGCGCCGCGGCCGACAGTGAGCTCGCGTTGCTCGAATCGCGGGCCGGTCGCGTGGAGATGCTATTGATTCGCACGCTGCTCGCCCGGGCGCGGGCGCTTTCGCTCTTGCGCGAGCGGATGCGAGTGTGGATGGCGCGCACCATCGGCATGACCCGGAGCGTGGCGCTGGACGTCGATCGCCGGCTCTTGCGTCTCGACCCGACGCTGCCGCGGGGCGGCGTGTTCTACCTCCGCCACACCGAGCTCCTCAGCGCCACGGGCAGGACTCGCGCCGACCTCGGCCCCATCGTGCGCATGCGACAAGCGGCGCATCGTCGCGGCCTCGAGCGCGCCGATCCGCCCGACACCTTCATCGGCGTGCCACCGCGCATCGCGGCTCTTCCGTTCGACTCGCGGCGGCTCTTGGGCTCCGGCGCCAGCGCGGGCTCGGCCACGGGCCGCGTGCGGCTCCTCGGTCCGGCGGGCGCCGGCGCGGAGCGCGTCGAGCCCGGCGACGTGATCGTGGTTCGCACGCCCGACGTCGGGCTCGCGCCGCTGTTCTTCTGGGCGGGGGCCGTGGTGGCGGACTCCGGAAGTCCGCTCTCCCACGCGGCGGTCGTGGCGCGCGAAATCGGCCGGCCCGCGGTGTTCGGCGTGCTCGCCGCGAGCTCCACCCTGTGTGAGGGCGAGCTCGTGCGCGTGGACGGCGACAAGGGCCTCGTGGAGCGCATCGAGTCATGAGCCGAGAGCGCGTCTGGCGCGTTCCGGAGGGGGCTCCGGACGCGCTCGGTCGCGTGCTCGAACGCATGGAAGTCGACGCCGAGTCCGCGCTCGCAGCGGGACGCGTCTTCGTCGACGGCGTGCGCGCGGTCGACGCGAGCACCGCCGTCGTGCCCGGCGGCGTCGTGTGCGTGTTCGACGCGCGCCCGGTCGTGGGCGAGGCGTTCGTCGTCGATCGCGCCCAGGGGTTCGTGGCCGCATTCAAGCCTCCGGAGCTTCCCACCGAGCCGGATCGCGCCGGAAGCGACTCGCTGACGCGGCGTCTCGCGCAGGCGCTCGGCGTGCCCGCGCTCCACGCCGAGTCGCGGCTCGACGTCGGCGTGAGCGGCATCGTGCTGCTCTCGGAGAGCGCTGGCGCGCGGCAGTGGGCCGCGTCACTCCGTGCGCGCCACGCCCTCTCGCGCGAATACCTGGGCGTGTGCGCGCGTCCTCCCGAACCGGAGCGAGGGAGGTGGCAAGGCCGAGTGGATGGCAAGCCGGCCGAGAGCCGCTACCACCGTCTTGCCCGTGCTGCGCCGGCGACGGCTCCCCGCGGCGAACCGTTGACGCCGGCCCTCGTGCTCTTGTGCCCCGACACCGGCCGCAAACATCAGCTTCGAGTGCACGCCGCGGCTGCTGGCGCGCCGCTCCTCGGCGATCGGCGCTACGGCGGTCCGACCCGAATCGTTCGAGGCACGGGCGACGTGGTGGAGATCCCGCGCCCGCTTCTCCACGCGTTTCGCATCGAGCTCTCACTTCCGGACGGAACGTCTTGGTGCCCCGCCGCACCGGTGCCCGACGACTTCGTGTCCGTGTGGGTCGCCCTCGGCGGAGCGCGCCAGGATCTCACCGTCAGTTCGCCAGCGCGCCCCGGAACGTGACGATCACGCCCGCAGCGCCGCGGGTTGGAATGTCGTGGGTCCAGGTGTGGGTGATGGTGCCCGTACTGGTCAGAATCTTCGAGATCATGGAGTGCCCGGGAGGGCCGCTCGCGTTGTTCTGGTGGACGTGATGCGAAGTCCAGGACGCTTCGGGGGTGATCAGCATGTTGGTGTCGTTGCTACGGACG
>Ga0268298_10001878_pt1 | contig 23853 bp, 24 predicted proteins | sample WWTPWeurt_MetaG_FD_194462 | JGI IMG/M metagenome (GOLD analysis project Ga0268298, IMG submission 194462) | Activated sludge microbial communities from WWTP in Nijmegen, Gelderland, Netherland - WWTP Weurt | ecosystem: Engineered > WWTP > Aerobic digester > Activated sludge | place...
CCGGCGCGAGCTTGGCCTTCCTGCCGCACAATTTTTCAAAGCAGCATAAAATCTTCATGGGCGATGCCGGAAGCCTGACCCTGGGTTTTTGGTTGGCCGGCATTTCTCTGGGGACGGAATATTCGCGGCTCAACCAGGTGGGCGTGTTCGCCCCCCTGTTGATCCTTGGGTTGCCGGTGTACGACACGTTTTTTGTTTCCTGCCTTCGATTGCTCCAGGGCAAATCTCCCTTCCTCGGTTCGCGGGATCATTTGGCCCAAAAACTGCGCGGCTTGGGATTGACGGGTCGGCAAGTCGTCCTCGTTTTTGCCGCCGTCGCCGCGACGCTCTCCGCGGCCGCTTTTTTCCTGACGCTCACGCCCTTTTATATCTCCGTCGCGGTCATCGGGGCCGTGGCGCTCCTGGGTCTGATCGTCATGCTGAAACTCTACGACGTGGTGGCCGAATGACGACGGGCGCGTCTTCCGCTCCGCTGGTGGTGGCCGGCGCCGGACTGGCCGGTTTGTCCTGCGCCCACCACGCCCGGGGCCCGGTGGAGGTGATCGATCGCGAATCCCGGCCCGGCGGGACCGCCCGTTCGTTTGAAATCGACGGGTTCACCTTCGATTTCACCGGCCACCTCCTTCATTTGCATCATCCGTACACCACCGCCTGGGTCAAACGCCTATTGAAAGGCAATTGGGTGGTTTGTCGACGGGACGCTCGGATATTCTCCAACGGCGTTCTGACGGCCTACCCCTTTCAAGCCAATCTGGCGGGATTGCCTCCGCGGGTGATCCGGGATTGCGTCGAAGGCGTTCGTCGGGCGCGGGCGCAATGGGGAGACCGGCCCTTGGCGGGGGCGGGGCCTCTGAATTTCCGTCAATGGTGCGACCGGCTTTTCGGGACCGGCATTTCGAAGCATTTCATGATCCCCTACAACGAAAAGCTCTGGCGCATCGGCGTGGACGACCTCACGCCCGAGTGGTGCGGCAACTTCGTCCCCGTTCCCACCCTGGCCGAAGTGGAAGCCGGCGCCCGATCGGCCCACCGAAAGGCCTTCGGCTACAACACGACGTTCCTCTATCCGCGCACCGGCGGTATTCAAGTACTTCCCGAAGCCCTGGCGAAGGAAGTGCGCGGCCTCCGTTTGGGGGTATCCCTCGAGTCCGTGGATTGGAAAAATCGCCGCGTACTTCTTTCCACGGGGGAATGGCGCCCCTACCGGCGGTTGGTCTCCACGTTGCCTTTGCCGGAACTGTTGAAGCGGCTGACGCCCTTTCCCGCGGAACTGCGCGAAGCGACCGAGCGCCTGCGATGGACCACCGTGTTGTGCGTGAACCTGGGCGTGGCCCGGTCGAAAATATCGTCGGCCTCCTGGATCTATTATCCCGAGAAGAAGTTCCCTTTTTACCGCGTGGGATTCCCCATGAATTTTACGCCCCACGTGGTTCCCCGCGGTTGCTCGTCCATGTATGTCGAGGTGTCCTGCGATCCCGGTCGGGAGCCGACGGGGCCCGCGGATCGGGCGCGCCTGTTGTCCCGGGTGCGGGAGGGCTTGGTCGCCGCGAAGATCCTTCGACGGTCGGACCGAATTCCCGTGGCCCACGTGGTCCCCATCCGTTACGCCTACGTCGTCTACGACCGGCATCGAACCGAATCGGTGAACCGGATTTTCCACTGGTTGGACCGGCGCGCGGGGGCCGATTCCATCGGCCGATACGGCGCTTGGAAGTATTCCTTCATGGAGGAAGCCCTGTTGGACGGGAAGCGCGCCGCCGACGCGGACGCTCTTCGCCGCGGGAGCCCCGCGGCCTAACGGGCCGGCGTTCGTGCGTTCTTTTCATCGGTCCGCCCAAATATTTCACGCCGTTTTCCTTTGCCTGATCCTGCTGATTCCATTGTTGCGGGGCGCCTGGGACCAGTGGGCCCAATCCTTGGTGCTTGTGACCTGGGCTTTTCTGGGGGGGTTGGAATCCCTTTTGCTCGTCCGGGGGCGCGCCGCCGCCTTGGACGATTGGTTCGAGACGCTTCGCGTCGCCGGACCCCCCGTGGGGATTTTCGTCGGCGCCGGGGCCCTGTCCGCCGTCCGCAGCGCCTTTCCGAACAGCGTGTGGCCCGCGGTCCTAAACGACTTGCCGGCCGTCGCTTTTTTCTTTTTAACGGCGGCGGCGCCGTCAAGGCTCCGGCCGTTGTATTGGCGGTCCCTGGCCGGGGGCGCCGTGTTGCCGCTGGCCGCGGCCGGCGTGGCGGCGTTCTCTTCCCGGGAGCAATTCGCCCATTCCCTGATCAATGCCAATCTGTTGGCCTGTTTGGCCGTGGCGGCCCTGCCCTTGGTCGCCTATTTGGGGTGGGGATCGTTGACCGGTCCCCGGGAGCGCTGGGGATGGCGGGCGGCCGCCGTCGTGTCGGTCGCGGCCCTGATTCTGTCCAAATCTTTTTGGGGGTTTGTCGTTTTCGCCGCGACCTCCGTCGTCGCCGTGGGGGGGTGGATGCGGGGAAGGCCCCGGCGCCAGCGTTGGGCGGTCGCGGTCGTTGCGGTGGCCGTCGTGTCGGCGCTGGCTTTCGCGTTTCGAGAAGATTGGGGAAAAATTGTTTCGGGCGACGCCGACCGCTGGGCCTGGTGGCGGGCCGCGTTCGCCATGGTGACGGCGCGGCCTCTCCTGGGCGTCGGCCCCGGGGCCTTCGGGGAGGCGTACCCCGCCTTTCGGACCGCCGCCTGGGGTTTGAACACGCTTTACGCCCACAATCTGGTTTTGGAAATGGCGGCGGAACGGGGGCTTTTGGGGCTCGGCGCTTTTTTGGCTTTCGCCGTCCTGCTGATTCGCCGAGGGGGCGGTCCCTCGCCCCGGCGGCGGGCTCTCGGTCTTTCGGCCGCGGCTTTCGGGACGTTTAATCTTGTCAATTTCGGATTCTCTTTCCCGGCCCTTTACTGGCTCAGTTTCGCCGGGGCCGGCCTCTATTGGGCGGAGGCCAAATCGACGGAGGCCCCGCCCCGGTGGACGACCCACCGGCGTCTGGGGTTGGCCGGGGTGGTGTTGTTCGCCGGGGCGGGTTTCGCTTCCTACGCCCTTTTTCGATCGGGGCAGTGCGTGGAGCGGGCGCGGATCGAATTTGAATCGGGTCGATGGCCGGCGGCCCGGGAATGGGTCGACCGCGGTCTTCGATGGAACCGGTGGAACCCCGAGCTTTACGATCTCGGGGCGGCCCTGCGATTGGTTGCGCGCGATGTCGACGGCGCCGCCCGAGACCTGGACCGTTGCGTGGGGTTGGCCCCAACCAGCGCCGGGTTTCGACGGGACGCCGCCGAGTTGGCCCTGCGGCGGAGCCGTCCCGAGGAGGCGCTGGCCCACTACGACGCCGCGGTTCGTTTTCTTCCCCTGAGCCCGGTGCCCTGGGTTCGACGGGGGGACCTGTTGCGGTCCTTGGGCCGGTTGGCGGACGCCGAGGCGTCCTACCGCTCGGCCCTCCGGGCCTTGGCGGATCCCCGGGTGATGGCGGGCGCTCCGGACACGCGGGCGGCGTTGACGACGCAGGTCAACGCCAAATTAGCGGAGGTCCTTCCGTGACTCGATTGAAAGTGGTCCACGTCGTCACCCAGCTCGAATTGGGCGGGGCCCAGCAGAACACGCTGCACACCGTTCGTCGGTTGAACCGGGCGGAATTTGAACCGTTCCTGCTTTGCGGTCCGGGGGGCATTTTGGACGCGGAGGCCGGACGGGAGTCCGTGCCGGTGACGTTTGTTTCGGCCTTGCAGCGGGCCGTTCACCCGTTCAAGGACCCGGCGGCTTTTTTTCAATTGCGCCGGGCGTTCCGTTCCCTTCGTCCGGACATTGTCCACACCCATTCCTCCAAAGCCGGCATTCTGGGTCGTTGGGCCGCGTGGTCGGCGGGCGTTCCGGTCGTCCTTCACACCTTTCACGGGTTCGGATTCACGCCCGGCCAATCGGCGCCGGTGCGCGCCGCTTACGTGGCGGCCGAGCGGTGGACGGCCCGGATTTCCACCGCGCTGGTCGCCGTGTCCCGGGCCAATCGCGACGAAGCCCTGGCCCGCGGCATCGGGCGGCCGGACCAATTCCATTTGATTCGAAGCGGTGTGCCCCTGGGGCCCTACCGGTCCTTGGCCCCGCGCCGGGAACCTCCGGCCGGGATTGACCTTCGTCCGGAGGAAAAATTGGTCCTGACCATCGGGCCGTTCAAACCCCAAAAAAACTTAAAGGATTTCGTGCGCGCGGCCGCCGCCGTCCTTCAGAGGCGCTCCGACGTGAAATTTCTGGTGGTGGGCGACGGGGAGGGCCGCCTCCGGTTGGAGGAGGATCTTCGCCGGCGGGGGGTGGCCGACCGGGTGATTCTCGCCGGGTGGCGGCGGGACGTCCCGGCGCTCCTGGCGCGTACCGACGTGTTTTGCATGACGTCCCTCTGGGAAGGTCTCCCCCGGTCCCTGGTGGAGGCGATGGCGGCGGGCCGACCCTGCGTGGTCAACGCGGTGGACGGTTGCCGGGATTTGATCGAGGACGGCGTGAACGGTTTTCTGATTCCGCCCCGCCACCCCCTCAGCACCGCGGAGCGGCTTTTGCAGATTTTGTCCGATGACGAATTGTCCGATCGCCTGGGCCGCCGGGCCCGGGAAACCGTCGGGGACGAATTCGACATCGACGGCATGGTCCGGGCCCAGGAGGACCTGTATCGCGTCCTGTGGGCCGCCCGGCCCGGACCCGCCTCCCCCCAATAAAACCCTGGCAAAACCCCCCAACTGGCGTTAGATTAAGGTAATGGCAGGACCTGCAACGCTTTGGCCGGGCGGGGCCCGGAGGGAGGCACGGATGGACGCGTCGCACCCCGCGGGGGCCGGACCCGCCGGGACCCCCAAAAAAATCCTCATCATCGATGACAGCCAAATCGCCCTTCTGTTGGCGTCGGAGGCGTTGGAATCGGCCGGCTACGATGTTAAAACCGTTCTGTATCCCGCCGAAGTGCGGACCCCGTTGATGGAAATCGTCGATCACTACCACCCCCATTTGATTTTGACGGACGTCGACATGCCGCTCTTGCGGGGCGAACAGTTCGTGAAAATCCTCCGCGCCACGCCGAGGCTGGCCGGCGTCAAAATCTATTTCCACTCCTCCCAACGGATGGAGGAATTGGTTCATCACGTTCAATCCGCGCGCGCGGACGGCTACATTCAAAAATCGAGCGACACGGGTTATTTGCTGGAACGAATACGAGCGGCGCTCGCCTGAGGCGCGCACGCGGGAGGCTTCCCATGAAAAAATTCGACGGCGTGAAAGGTCGGCGATGAATTCCCCGAGCGCTCCCCGGCGCGCGGCCGGCCGGGTTTTGATTATTGACGACAGCGAAATCGCCTTGGCTCTGGCCGAAGACGCCTTGTGTCAAGCCGGTTACGAAGTGAAGTGCGTTAAATTCCCCAACAAGGCGGACCCGCTCACCCTCATCGTGGCGAACTTCCGTCCCGATTTGGTGTTGGCGGACGTGGAAATGCCGTTGCTTCGGGGGGACGACTTTATTCGCATCGCCAAAACCAGCCCCGCGTTCAAGTCCATGAAGTTCTATTTTTACTCCTCCCTGGCCCCCGAAAAACTGGAATCCTTCGTGGGGGAGGTGGCCGCGGACGGGTTCATTCCCAAGTCGGAGGATCTGACCTCCGTGGTCCGCCGCGTGCGGGAGATTTTGGGGGGGTAGGGCCCCGACCTTCATGGGAAACGACCCAAGGCTTTCGTCGCCCTCCGCCTCGCCGGCCCGCGCGGATTTCTGGGCCCGCGACCGGGCCGCTTCCGGCGTTCCCACGCCCGTCTTTCGCGGGCGGCCCGTTGTTTACGTGGCTCCCGGGGAATTGATGGCGACCACGCTGGCCCGGGCGGCCCGCACCCTCCTGGGGTCCTGCGTGGCCGTCTGCCTCTGGGACGGGAATTTACGCATTGGTGGAATGACCCATTACTTGCTGCCCGATTCCAACGGGCACCCGGACGTGACGCCTCGGTACGGGGACGTGGCCGTCGCCGTCCTTCTCGAGCGGCTTCACCGCCTCGGGGCCCGCGTGGAGCGGTTGGAGGCCAAGATTTTCGGTGGGGCCCGGGTCCTTCCGGTGTTTCCCGGCGACGGCGCCCGGGTGGGGGACAAAAACATCGCCCTCGCCCGGGACATTGTCGGGCGAGCCCGCATTCCGATCCGCGGGGAGGACGTGGGGGGAGACCGCGGACGGAAATTGATCTTTTGCACCGACGACGGCTCCGCCTGGGTTCGCCGACTGTGAGGCGCCGCCGTGGCCATTGACCGTCGGGCCCTTCTGGCGACTTTCCGCCAGCAAGCCGGGGAAACTCTCCGGGGGCTGGAGGAATCCTTGTTGGCCTTGGAAGCGCATCCCGACGACGAGGAATTGGTCAACGGCCTTTTTCGCGGCGCCCATCGATTGAAAGGCGACGCGGCCCTCCTGGGCTTGGCCCCCATCGCCGAATTGACCCACGTGTTCGAAGACCTTCTGGACCGATTGCGCCATCGGAAATGGTCGGTCACGGGATCGATGATCACGCTCCACCTTCGGTTTCTCGATGTCCTGGAGGAATTGATTCGGGGGGTGGGCGGCCCGTCGGTCGCGGAAGCCGCTTCGGCGTCGGGTCCCGCCGGCGGCGGCGTCCCGACGGCCAAAACCGTACGCGTGAACACGGACAAACTCGACCGCCTCCTGGACACGGTCGGCGAAATCGCCATCCATCGGGAAAAACTGCGCCAAATGGTGGAGGACGGCTCCTCCGGCGGGGGAGCGGCCTTGGCCGAGACCCTTCGGGAAGCCGATCCGCTCTATTTGGATCTTCAGGAAACGGTGATGAAAGCCCGCATGGTCCCGATTGGACCGCTTTTCAGAACCTTCCAGCGCACGGTCCGGGATTTGGGCAACGCGTTGGGGAAAAAAGCGGTCCTGCGGCTGACCGGGGAGGAGGTCGAGGTGGACACGGCCATCGTGGAAAACCTTCGGGACCCTCTCACGCATTTGATTCGAAACGCCATGGACCATGGCGTGGAAGCCGCGGAAGCGCGCGCGGCCGCCGGCAAGTCCGCGGAGGCCCAATTGTCCCTTTCGGCGGCCCAGGAGGCGGGGTTCGTCCACGTGCGGTTGACCGACGACGGGCGCGGGCTGGACCGCGCGGCGATCGCGGCGCGGGTTCGGGCCTTGGGGCTGGCGGCGGCCCCCGAGGCGCTGACCGACGCCGACTTGTTCGCGTTTCTTTTCGCGCCGGGTTTTTCCACCGCGACAAAAGTGACGGAGTGGTCCGGGCGGGGCGTCGGTTTGGGCATTGTCCGCCGCCACGTTCAGACGCTGCGGGGAATCATCGCCGTGGAATCGCGTCCCGGCCAATCCACAACGTTCGCCATTCGGCTGCCCCTCACGTTGGCGATCATTCAAGGTTTTTCCGTCGGGGTCGGCGAGGAAACGATGGTGATCCCCCTGGAGATGGTGGCCGAGTGTCTGGAGTTGGCCCCCGGGGAGCGGGAGAATCGGGATCCCTTGGGCGTGTTTAATCTCCGGGGGGAGCCCGTCCCCCTCGTCCGGTTGGGGGCCTTGTGGGGGGGGCGCCGGGCCCGGCCCCGGCCCGGGAGAGCGCGGTCGTCGTGCGTTGGGGCGATCGCCGGGCGGGGTTCGTCGTGGACCGGGTGTTGGGGGAGAATCAAACGGTGATCAAGCCCCTTCCGCCTCATTTTCGATCGCTCGAGGGGGTGGCGGCGTCGTCTTTGTTGGGGAACGGGCGGATCGCCCTCGTGCTGGACGTCCCCGGCATTTTCAAAAAACTGCTCCGGGAGCGGGCGGTGTCCGGCAAGGAACGGCCGTGACCGAGCCCCGTCCCCGGAAAAAGGACCCGACCGGGACGTCCTTCCCGTGGGGGCCGCTCCCCGCCGATCTCCGCCGGCTGGACCGGGAAATGGCCCAGGGGTTGGGCTTTCCAAGCCTGACGGACGCGGAGTTCTCCCGGCTTCGGGATTGGGTCGAAAAGGAATCCGGTATCCACTTGACCGACGCCAAGCGCGGCTTGGTGATGGGCCGGTTGGCCAAGCGGGTCCGCGCGGTGGGAGCGACCGGCTTCGGGGCGTATATCGAGCGCGCGTTGGGGAGCGCGGGCCCGGAGGAACGGGCGCGGCTGTTGGACGCCCTTTGCACCAACGAAACGCATTTCTTCCGGGAAATCCACCATTTTGATTTTTTGGAAAAGCGGGTGTTCCCGTCGTGGCGCGTCACGGGAACCACGGGCCGCATTCCCCGCCACATCCGGGCCTGGAGCGCGGCCTGCTCGACGGGGGAGGAGCCGTACACCTTGGCCATGGTCCTCCTCAAGAATTTCCCCCGGTCGAGCGGTTGGAGCGTCGAGGTGCTGGGCACGGACCTCTCCGGCCACGCCCTTCAGCGGGCCGCGGCGGCGGTGTGGCCCATTGAAAAAGCCGCGGAGATCCCCAGCGCGTTTCTCAAATCGTTCATGCGGCGGGGCACGGGACCCGAGGAGGGGAAAATGAAAGCCGGGCCGGAAATTCGGGAAGCGGTGCATTTCCTTCGCCTGAATCTCTGCGCCGAGGTCTACCCCGTGTCCGGCGCCTTCGATTTGATTTTTTGCCGAAACGTCCTCATTTACTTCAATTGGGACACCAAGCGGAAAGTCATCGGTCGCCTTCTTTCCCACCTGGCCCCGACCGGTTACTTTTTCTCCGGTCACGCGGAAAGTCTGAACGAACTATCGAACGTCGTGACCACCCTCCAACCCACGGTCTACCGTCCGTTGCGGACGGCCGACTCGACCGATCCGACGCGGGAGGCGCCGTGACGGCCGCCGCGCCGTTGCACGTGCTGGTCGTCGACGATTCCGCCGTCGTGCGGGAGGTCCTCACGGACCTCTTGTCCCAAGACCCCGGCCTGACCGTGGCCACCGCCGGCGATCCGATGATCGCCATGACCAAAATGCGGATTCAACGACCGCAGGTCATCGTGTTGGATTTGGAGCTGCCCCGCATGGACGGGCTGACCTTCCTCCGGAAAATCATGACCGAAGACCCGATCCCCGTGGTGGTTTGCTCCAGTCAAACCCCGGCGGGTTCCGACGAGGCCTTGCGGGCCCTGGAGGAGGGGGCGGTCGACGTCATCGCCAAGGCCAGGCTCGGCGTGCGCGAATTTCTTCGGGAATCCTCGGACCGGTTGTTGGACGCGGTTCGAAGCGCCGCCACGGCCCGGGTCGCGGCGGCGCGCCGCCCGCCGGCGGTCCCCTTCCTTGGGTCCAAGCCGCTTTTGACCGTCACGACCGACAAGGTCATGGCGTTGGGAGCCTCCACGGGCGGAACGGAGGCCCTTCGGGAAATTCTTCAAGCCCTTCCTCCCTCCGCGCCGGGGGTTGTGATCGTCCAACACATGCCCGAAGGCTTCACCAACGCCTTCGCCCGTCGGTTGGATTCGATTTGCCGCGTCGAAGTCAAGGAGGCGGCGGACGGCGACCGGGTGCTGGCGGGTCGGGCGTTGATCGGGCCGGGGAACCGGCACACGACCCTCCGCCGGAGCGGCGGGCATTACATCGTGGAGGTCAAAGACGGACCCTTGGTCTCCCGCCACCGCCCAAGCGTCGACGTCCTGTTCGAGTCCGTGGCCGCCGAGGCCGGGCGAAACGCGGTGGGGGCGATTTTGACCGGCATGGGGTCCGACGGGGCCCGGGGACTTTTGGCGATGCGGAACAACGGGGCGCGGACGTTGGCCCAGGACGAGGCGTCCTGCGTGGTGTTCGGTATGCCGGCCGTGGCCATCGCCCAGGGGGCCGTGGACCGCGTGGTGCCCCTGGAGCGGATGGCCGAGGTTCTTCTGGCCGAAGCCAACGCCCTTTCCGGCAAGGCGTGAGAATGTCTTTCGGGAGCGGCGGCTCCCCCCGGGGATTTTTCGAGGAGGCGGGAAATGCTGAAGATTAACAATATGTCGGTGGGAAAAAAAATAGGAAGCCTTTCGGCCTTGATGATCGGGGGCATTGTGCTCAGCGCGGGAACGGGCTTGAAGGTCATGCGGTCCATTCACGCGGGCCTGGACAACATCGCCAACGTCCAATTGCCCGCGACCCGCAAGGGCGCCTCGGCCGAAATCGGATTTCGGGTGCTCTATTCCTGCGTCTACCGCGCGCTCAACGTGACCCGGGAAACGCCGCCCGCCGTGATCAACGAGATCAACGCCGATTTGGAACTCCAGGGCGAAACGTTTCGGTCCGCTCTGTTGGACCTGGACGGACTGGCGTTGAATAAGCCAACGAAGGACGCCCTGGGGCTGGTGCAGATGGCGTCGGAAACCTACCTGGCCGATTGCGAAGAAGTCGTTCGCCTGGCCACCCATGCGAACGGGGCGGCGGCGCGCGCGCGAATGAAGGATTTGAACAGTCAATTCCGGCAAATGGAAGACAGCCTTTACGTGTTGTCGGAAGAGATCCTGAAGGAGTCGACCCATCGAACCGCTCAAGCCCAGCGATGGCATCGATGGGGCACCGGCGTTTTGAGCGGGGTGGGGTTGGCCGTGGTGGCCATCGCGATTTTTCTCGCGGTGTGGATCATTCGCGGCATCACGCGGCCCCTGGCCGAGGCGGTGCGGGTCGCCAAAGACCTCGCGTTGGGCGACGTGCGTCCCCGGGTGACGGCGATGTTCAACGACGAACACGGCCGATTGCTCGCCGCCATGGGGGACATGATCCAATCGACGAAAGACCTGGTGCAGGCGGCCCGGGCCATCGCCGACGGGGATTTGACCGTGCGGGTCGTGCCCCGATCGGAACACGACGTGCTGGGGGGGGCCCTCGCGCAGATGGTGGAGAAAATCAGCCGCGTGATGCGGGAGATTCGCAACGGCGCCGCCAGTCTCATGAACGCCGCCGAACAGGTGTCGGCCACCAGCCAGGCGCTTTCCCAGGGGACCAGCGAGCAGGCGGCGAGCGTGGAGGAAACCACGGCCAGTCTCGAGCAAATGAGCTCGTCCATCACCCAGAACGCCGAGAACAGCCGTCAAATGGAACAAATGGCCCTCCAGGGGTCCCGGGACGCCGAGCAAAGCGGCCAAGCCGTCGGGCAGACCGTGGAGGCCATGAAACAGATCGCCCAAAAAATTTCCATCATTGAGGAAATCGCCTACCAAACGAATCTTCTGGCCCTGAACGCGGCCATCGAAGCGGCCCGGGCCGGGGAGCACGGGCGCGGTTTCGCCGTCGTGGCCGCGGAGGTCCGCAAGTTGGCGGAGCGGAGCCAAGGGGCCGCCAAGGAGATTGGTTCCTTGGCGGGACGCAGCGTTCAGATCGCGGAACGCACCGGTCGATTGATCGGGGAGCTGGTGCCGGGCATTAAAAAAACGACCGATTTGGTCCAGGAAGTCTCCGCCGCGTCCAAAGAGCAATCGGCCGGGGTCGCCCAAATGAACCGGGCCATGACCCAGGTGGATCAGGTGACCCAGCGGAACGCCTCGGCCGCCGAAGAATTGGCCAGCACGGCCGAGGAAATGTCAACCCAGGCCGAGGCTTTGAAGGACCAAACCGGTTATTTCATCCTCGCCGAGGCCATCGACGGCGGGGGCGGGAGCCCTCCCTCCCCGGATGCGGGCGCTTCGGCCGCCCCCCCGGCGCCGGTTCCGGTCGATCCGCGGGCGGTCGACGACGACGAAAAGCATTTCACCCGGTTTTAGCCGCCGTGACGACCACGCCCGCCGTCCCTCAACGCCCGACGCCCTACCTTTCCTTTTCTTTGGGGGGGGAGGATTACGCCCTGCCGGCCCTCCGGATCCGAGAAATCATCGAATACGAGCCCATCACCCCGTTGCCGGGGGCGCCGCCCTCCGTTCGAGGGGTCATCAATTTGCGGGGGAGCGTCGTGCCCGTGGTCGATTTGGCCGTCGCCTTCGGTTTGCCATCGACCGTCGCGGCGGCGTCGACGTGTGTGGTGGTCGCCGAATTGGAGGTCGCCGGGGAGGTTTGCCCCTTGGGACTGTTGGCCGACGCCGTCCACCGGGTGCTGGAGTTGAGCCCCGCGGACATCGAATCCCCGCCGTCCTTCGGCTTGGGCACCCGCTTGGAATATCTTTCGGGCATGGGAAAAATCGATGGGCAAAAGAAATTCCTCATGATTCTCGATTTGGACAAGATACTGGTTCTCCAGGACGCCGCCCGAACGGGCGCCCCCCGCCCGCCTGCCGCTTCGGACGGCGCGCCGCGGATTGACAGCGGCGCTTCTTAACGCTAAAATACCTCACGAAAATCCAACGGAACCCCCGGAAGGGGGTTTTTTGCTCTTTTCGGAGGAGCCGTGAAAGTCCGTATACACGAAATTCAGGATCACGGTTCCATGGCGGTGGAGGGGGAAATCCCGGCGTCGTCCCTCCCCTTGGAAACCCCCGATCGGCCCGCGCTGGTGGGCCCGGTCCGGGTGGCCCTGACCGCCGACGCCGATAAAAGAGAGGTTCACGCCTGGGGCACCGCCCGGGGCCGCGTTTCCATGGCCTGCGCCCGGTGCTTGGCCCGATTTGAAACCGATTTGGAGGGGGCCGTCGACATGAGCGTCCCCGTCAGCGAAACCTTTTTGGTGGTGGACGACGAAGTCCGCCAGAGCTTGTTGCTGGCCTTGCCGTCCCAGCCCCTCTGCCGGCCCGCCTGCCGGGGTTTGTGCCCCCGCTGCGGACGAAACTTGAACCAGGGCCCCTGCGGGTGCCCCGCCGAACCGGCCCCGTCTCCCTTTGACGAACTCAAAAAATTGATTCAATAAACGAAGGAAAAGAACCCCATGGCCAACCCAAAGAAAAAACACTCCCCCGCGCGCCGCGACAGCCGTCGTTCCGCGAATTTCCGTCTCGTGATGGGATCGATGTCCCGTTGCTCGAACTGCGGGGCCGCCCGTCCGCCCCACCGCGTTTGCGCGGCCTGCGGTTATTACGGCAAAGAATTGGTGGTCGCCCCCAAGACGAAAAAGTCCAAAGGCGAAGAGAAATAAGAATTGTTGAGTCGCTCTCGAATTTCTTTCGCGCCCTGGTGACCCGTCGATGACCTGCCGCATCGCCTTGGACGCCATGGGGGGAGACCACGGTCTTCCCGTCAACATCGCGGGGGCCCTTCTGGCCCGGAAGGAAACCGACCACGAGATCATTTTGGTCGGCGACCGGGATTTGATCCAGCAGGAATTGGAACACCACGGCGCCCGGGACGCCTTCCTCATTCAGCACGCGCCGACGGTGGTCGGCATGCACGAAAAGCCCGCCGACGCCTGCCGCTCCAAGAAGGATTCCTCGATCATGGTCGCCGCCGAGTTGGTGGCCCAGGGCAAGGCCGACGCGCTGATCTCCGCCGGAAATTCCGGCGCGACCATGGCGGCCTCCCTGTGGCACCTGCGCCGGCTTCCCGGCGTCTCCCGGCCCGCCATCGCCACCCTCATGCCGACCCTGGTCGGCAACGCCATCGTCCTGGACGTCGGCGCCAACGTCGATTGCAAACCCAAGCACCTGCTTCAATTCGCCGTCATGGGGTCCATCTACGCCCACGCGATTCTGGGCATTCCCTCTCCCCGGGTGGGGCTCTTGACCATCGGCGAGGAGGAGGGCAAGGGCAATTTGGTCACCGTGGAAACCCATCCGCTCCTCAAAGTCAGCGGCCTCAACTACGTGGGCCACGTCGAAGGCCGCGACGTCCCGAGCGGCGTCGCCGACGTTTTTGTTTGCGACGGATTCGTGGGGAACATCCTTTTGAAATTCGGCGAAGGCCTGGCCGCCGCCGTCCTGAAGTTGATCAAAAACGAAGTCCGCAAACACCCCCTCGCCATTTTCGGCAAATACCTGCTCAAGGGCGCTTTCAAGGAACTCCTGCGCAAAACCGATCCTTCGGAATACGGCGGGGCGCCGCTTTTGGGCGTTAACGGCGTGGCCTTGATCTCCCACGGCGGCGCCGACGCCAAGGCCATCAAGAACGCCGTGCGCACCGCGGGGGTGTTCGTCGAAGCGGGCATCAACCGCCAGATTTCCGACCGCCTGCAGGGAACCAACGCCCACATCATTCCGCTCAAGGTGTCGGCCTAACCGTGAGCGGCGTCCGGTTTTTGGCCACCGGGGCGGCGCTCCCGGCGAAGGTTCTCACGAACGCCGATTTGTCGAAAATCGTCGACACCTCCGACGAGTGGATCACCGAACGGACGGGCATCAAGGAACGGCGCATCGCCGCCCCCGACGAAGCCACCTCGGACCTCTCCACCCGGGCCGCGCGCCAGGCCCTGGAACGGGCGGGCCTTCAACCCCGGGACGTCGACCTGATCGTCGTCGCCACCTGCACCCCCGACCACCTTTTTCCTTCCACCGCCTGTCTGGTTCAAAAGAATCTCGGCGTTCCGGCCTCCATCGCTTTCGACGTGTCGGCCGCCTGTTCCGGGTTCATCTACGGCCTGGCCTGCGTGAAGGGCCTCCTGGAAACCGGGCTGGCCAAAACGGCGCTCCTGATCGGGGCCGACACCTTGTCCCGCTTCACCGACTGGACCGACCGGGGCACCTGCGTGCTTTTTGGCGACGGGGCCGGCGCCTTGGTCCTTCAGGCCTCCCCCCAATCCAACGATTTGTTGTCCATGCATCTGGCCGCCGACGGCGGGCCGGGGGATATTTTGACGATTCCGGGCGGGGGATCCCGCCATCCCCTGGGCCAAAACGGCAACGCGAAGGAATTCCCGCCCACCATCAAAATGGAAGGCCGCGAGGTGTTCAAGCACGCCGTGACCCGGATGGTGGAAGCCGCCGAAGGCGCGCTGGCCAAGGCCGGACGGTCCCCCGCGGATTTGCGGCTGTTGATCCCGCACCAAGCCAATTTGCGCATCATCGACGCCGTGGCGAAGCGGGTCAGCCTGCCGGACGATCGGGTGTTCCGGAACGTCCACAAGTTCGGCAACATGTCCGCGGCCACGACGATCGTGGCCCTGGACGAGGCCGTCCAGGAGGGCCGGGTGAAGCGCGGGGATTTGGTGGAATTGATCGCTTTCGGCGCCGGCCTGACCTGGGGGGCCGCGGTCCTTCGTTGGTAGCGGGCGCGGTTTCCGCCGCGCGCCGGGCGGCCAAGGCGTCGCCCACCGTCGATCTTTACGCCGAGGACTGCGTGGCGGGTATGGCCCGTCGGTTGGCCGCCGGTTCGGTGGACGTCGTGGTGACCTCGCCGCCGTACAACGTGGGCATCGCCTACGGGACGTACGACGATCGCCGCGCCGCGGACGAATATTTGGATTGGATCGAACGTTTCGGGCGGGAAGTTCACCGGGCGCTCGCCCCCGAGGGGTCTTTCTTTTTGAACGTGGGGGGGACCCCCCAAAATCCGTGGATTCCCGCGGACGTGGCGAACCGGCTCCGGTCCGTTTTCGTTTTGCAGAACCAAATCGTGTGGGTCAAATCCCTGGCCACCGGGGACGAGGACGACCCCACGGGCCGGCGCCCCGGGCTTTCCCTGGGGCATTACAAGCCGGTCAACAGTCGGCGGTATTTGCACAGCGGGCACGAATTCGTGTTCCATTTCACCAAGACCGGTCGGGTTCCCCTGGACCGGTTGGCCATCGGGGTCCCGTACCGGGACAAATCGAACATCGCCCGGTGGGGCCGGTCGGCGGATCGGCGGTGCCGGGGCAACGTGTGGTTCGTGCCGTATCGAACCATCCAGTCCCGGAAGGGGGACCGGCCCCATCCGGCGACGTTTCCGGTGGAGCTTCCGGTTTTGTGCCTCAAGCTGCACGGCCTGGAGCGGGTCCGCACGGTGTTGGACCCCTTTCTCGGTTTGGGATCCACGGGCCGCGCGGCCCGGTCCCTGGGGTTGAATTTTGTGGGGTTTGACATCGACGCGACCTATGTGGCGGAAGCCCGCCGGGCGCTGACGAAAGCGGGAGCGAACGCATGAAAACGGCTTTTCTGTTTCCGGGGCAGGGGTCCCAATACGTGGGCATGGGGCGGGAATTGGCGGAGAACTTCCCCGCGGCCCGGGCGATCATCGACCGGGCGGCGGCCAAACTCGGGGCGGAGTACATCGACGTCTTTTTAAACGGCCCGGAGGAAAAGCTTCGGCAAACCCGCTTCACGCAGGTGTCTCTCTATATTGTCTCCCTGGCGGCCCACGAAGTGTTGAAAGGGGCCGGTTTCAAGGCCGACGCGGTGGCGGGCCACAGCCTGGGCGAATATTCGGCCCTGGCCGCGGCGGGGGCTTTCGATTTTGAGACCGGGTTGGAGTTGGTGAAGGCCCGGGGCGAGGCCATCGGGGCCGCGGCCGAAAAAGTGCCGGGCACCATGGCGGCCATCGTGGGTCTGGAGCGGAACGTGGTGGAAGACCTTTGCCAAAAGGCCTCGACCCACGGCGTTTGCCAGGCGGTCAATTACAACTGCCCGGGCCAAATCGTCGTGGCCGGGGAAGTCGCGGCCGTTCAAGAAGCCGTCAAAGCCGCCCAGGCGGCCGGTTCGCCCAAGTCCATCGTGTTGAACGTGTCGGGGCCGTTCCACTCCTCCCTCATGAAACCCGCGGCGGACGTCATGGCCGGGGTGTTGGGCCGCGCGACGATCGTTTCGCCGGCCGTGCCGGTCTTCATGAACGTCGACGCCCGGGAAACCCGTTCCCCCGAGGAGATTCGGGCGAAGCTCGTCCGCCAAATCGACCACGCCGTGCTCTGGGAAGACACCCTGCGCGGCCTCTTCGCCGCGGGCGTCGAGAATTTCATCGAGGTCGGCCCGGGGCGGGTGCTGTCGGGGCTCCTGCGGCGCACCGACAAGGCCAAGAAATTTTCTAATATAGAGGACAAAAAATCGGCGGACGCGTTGCTCGCGGCCGCCGCCCCGCGCTAAGGCGCGGCGTTCGTTTTCCTCTCGCGAAAGGACACACCATGCGACTCAAAGATCAAGTGACTCTCATCACCGGCGGGGCCCAGGGCATCGGGCGGGCCATCGCCGAAACCTTCGCCAAGGAAGGCGCCAAAATCGCCCTTTGCGACGTGAACGAAGCCGCGGCCCAACAGACCGCCGCCGAAATCAAGCAAAAATACAACGTGGACACCCACGCCGCCAAAGTGAACGTGACGGTGTTCGACGAATGCGAAAAGTGGGTCGCCGCCGTGGCCGAAAAAATGGGCCGGGTGGACGTTTTGATCAACAACGCCGGCATCACCAAGGACAACCTGGTGATGCGGATGTCGGATCAGGAATGGGACGCGGTCATCGCCGTGAACCTCAAGGGCGTGTTCAACTGCACCAAGGCCGTCAACCGCCCGATGTTCAAGCAGCGGGGGGGCCGCATCATCAACATCGCCTCCATCGTGGGCCTCATGGGCAACGCGGGCCAGGTCAACTATTCGGCCACCAAGGGCGGCGTCATCGCCATGACCAAAACCTGCGCCCGGGAATTCGCCAGCCGGAACGTCCTGGTCAACGCCATCGCCCCGGGGTTCATCCGCACGGCCATGACCGATAAATTGACCGACGAGCAGAAACAAAAACTTTCCAGCATCATCCCCTTGGAACGCCTGGGCGAAGCCCAGGACGTGGCCAACGCGGCCCTGTTTTTGGCCTCGCCCGAGAGCTCCTACATCACGGGGCAGGTGATTTCCGTGAACGGCGGGATGTACATGTAGCGTCCGGGCCCCGGAAGCGTCGGGGCCGTCGTTTTTCAGAAGCGCGGTGGAGGAAGCTCAACGCGCGCGGGGAAGTCCCCCCACGCACGTTGGGCCTCAGACGCCAACAACCTCAATGAAGGGGGCAACACGTGGCAGACGACATCGAGACAAAAGTGCGGGACATCATCGTGGAGCAATTGGGCGTGGACGCGGCGCAGGTGAAGCCGGAGGCGTCGTTCGTGAACGACCTCGGCGCGGACTCCCTGGACACGGTGGAGCTCGTGATGGCGTTGGAAGAGGCCTTCGACATGGAAATTCCCGACGAAGAAGCCGAAAAGATCCAAACCGTCACCCAGGCCGTCAACTACATCAAGTCGCACAAGAAATAGTTTTTCCCCGGACCCCGAAGGGACGATCAGCCTCCCTTCGGGGTCACGATTTTGGACGCCCGTGGTTTCGGCGTCCGCGAAGAGGATTCCATGGACATTAAAAAGCGCGTGGTCATCACCGGAGTGGGGATCGTCAGCCCCATCGGCATCGGCAAGGACGCCTACTGGCAGAGTCTAAAATCCGGGCGTCCCGGGTTCGGGCGGATCAGTTTTTTTGACCCGTCCACCTACCCCTGCCACATCGACGCGGAAGTCCGGGATTTTCAGCCGGAGCAATTTATCGATAAAAAGAAAATCCGGCGCATGGATCGGTTCACCCAATTCGCCTGCGCGGCGGCCAAATTGGCCGTGGAGGATTCCAAAATCGATTTCACGAAGGAAAACGTGGAACGGTGCGGGGTCATCGTGGGCTCCGGCATCGGCGGGTTGCCCACCATCGAAGCCGAACATTCCGTGTTGTTGGAAAAAGGCATGCGCCGGGTGTCGCCCTTCCTGATTCCGATGCTCATCACCAACATCGCCCCGGGCGAGATCGCCATCGAATACGGCCTCGTGGGTCCCAACTATTCCGTGGCCTCGGCCTGCGCCACCTCGAACCACGCCATCGGGGAAGCCCTGCGGCACCTGCGTTACGGCGACGCCGACGTGATTTTGGCCGGCGGCACCGAAGCCGCCATCACCCCCCTGGGCGTGGCCGGGTTCTGCCAGGCCCGGGCCCTGACCACGGACTTCAACGGCCGCCCCGAAAAAGCCAGCCGTCCCTTCGACAAGGGCCGGTCGGGGTTCGTGATGGGCGAAGGCGCCGGGGTGGTCGTGCTCGAAACCCTGGAACACGCCTTGGCGCGCGGCGCGAAAATTTACGGGGAATTGGCGGGCTACGGCGCCACGGACGACGCGTACCACATTACCGCGCCCTCGCCGGAAGCCAAGGCCGCCAGCCGCGCCATGCAGCTGGCCCTGGCCGACGGCGGCTTGCGGCCCGAGGACGTCGATTACGTCAACGCCCACGGCACCTCGACCGAACTCAACGATAAAACCGAAACCTTCGCCATCAAAAAGGTGTTCGGCGACCACGCGAAAAAGCTCGCCGTTTCCTCCACCAAATCCATGACCGGCCACCTGTTGGGCGCGGCCGGGGCGGCGGAATTGATCGCCACGCTCCTCAGCATGGAAAACAACACCCTGCATCCGACCATCAACCAGGAAACGCCCGACCCGGAATGCGATTTGGACTACGTGCCGAACGTCGCCCGCCCCGCCCAAATCAACGTGGCGCTCTCCAACTCCCTGGGCTTCGGCGGGCACAACGCCGTGTTGGTGGTGAAACGGTTCAAACCCTAACGGGACGTCATGCCGCGCGAGGACTCCGCCCTTCTCCAAAAAGCGCTTCGCCACAAATTCAAAAACGCGAAGCTCCTGGAAGAAGCCCTCACCCACAAATCCCACGCCATCGAGCGGGGAAGCAAGTCCTTCAACGAGCGCCTCGAGTTTTTGGGCGACAGCGTCCTGGCGGCGGTCGTCGCCCATTACCTGTTTAAACGCTACGCCGACGAAGACGAGGGCAAACTGTCCAAACTGAAATCCCAGCTGGTGGCCCGGCCCTCCCTGGTCGTCTGGTCCCGGGAAATCGGCCTGGGAAAATATTTGTGGATGAGCGACGGCGAGGAAGCCACCGGCGGCCGCGAGCGGGACAGCCTGCTGGCCAACGCCTTCGAGGCCCTCCTGGGGGCGATTTTCCTCGATGCCGGGTTTTCGGTGGCCCAACGGTTCGTGGTCCGGCTCCTTTCCAAAAAGAAGCGAATCGTCGAAACCGATTACAAAAGCAAACTTCAGGAAATCATCCAGAAGCGCTACAAGATTCCGCCCTCCTACCTGCTCCTGGAGGAGAAAGGCCCCGACCACAACAAAACCTTCGTCATGCAGGTGAACGTCCGCCGACGCCTTCTGGGCCAGGGCGAGGGGCATTCCAAGAAGGAAGCGGAGCAGGCCGCGGCGTACCAGGCCTTGAAAAAGATCCGTCAGCACCGATTGGCCCCGAAAATCGATCCCCACCACATGGCCGAGGATCACGCGTTGTCGGAGCCGAGCCCCCGCCGGGCCTCCCGGCGGACGGAGGAAAAGGAAAAATCCTGAGTTGCGTCACGTTTGCCCCCCGGCGATTTTTGTATAGTTGACCGGCCGGACCCATCGAATTTGAGTTCACCCCCGAAGGAGACGTCATGAACTATTTCTTGACCGAAGAGCAACAGGCCATCGTCCAAGTCGCGCGCGAAATCGCCCAAAAGAAAATAAAACCCGTCCGGGAGAAGCACGACGCGGAGGACACCTTCGCCTGGGAAATCGTCGAGGAGTTCCGCAAGGCCGATTTGTGCGGCGTCTATTTCCACACGAATTACGGCGGTCTGGGCGGGGGGGTCTTCGAATTGGCCCTCGTCGTCGAGGAATTGTCCAAAGTGTGCGGCGGCATCGCCCTCAGCCTGGCGGCCACGGCCCTCGGCACCTTCCCCATCATGCTTTTCGGCACGCCGGAACAAAAAAAGCGCTGGCTGCCCGACCTGGCCTCCGGCAAACGTCTGGGCGCCTTCACCATCACGGAACCCGAAGCCGGCTCCGACGCCACGGCCACACGCTGCACGGCGAAGAAAGACGGCAACGACTATATTTTGAACGGCGTGAAGAATTTCGCCACCAACGGCGAAGTGGCCGAAATCTATTCGACCTTCGCCTCGACCAACCCCTCCCGGGGCGCCCGCGGGATCACCTGCTTCGTGATCGAAAAGGGGACCAAGGGATTCTCCTTCGGTAAAAAAGAACACAAGATGGGCATCCGCTCCAGCGCCACCTACGAATTGGTGTTTGACAACTGCCGCATCCCGGCCGCCAACATGCTCGGCAAGGAAGGGCAGGGCCTGTTCGTGGCCCAGGCGACCCTCGACATCTCCCGGCCGGGCGTCGCTTCGCAGGCCCTGGGCATCGGCACCGGCGCCCTGGAAGAAGCGCTCAACTACGCCAAGGTGCGCAAGCAATTCGGCCAAACGGTCCTCTCCTTCCAATCTTCCCAGCACATGGTGGCCGACATGGCCACCAAGCTCGAAGCCGCCCGGGCGCTGCTTTACAGCGTCGTGCGGGCCATGGACGTCGACTTCAAGGCGGCGGTGGAAGCCTCCGAGCAATCGGGAAAAACGGTCTATGAGGAAATGAAGCGTGTGGCCTCCGGCCGCTGGACCAAGTACTCGGCCATGTGCAAGCTGTTCTGCTCGGACACGGCCTTTGAAGTGGCCGATAACGCCATCCAGTTGTGCGGCGGCATCGGCTACATGCGGGACTTCCCGGTGGAGAAATACCTCCGGGACGCGAAGATCACCCAAATTTACGAAGGCACCAACCAGATCCAACGCAACGAGATCGGGATGATGATCACCAAGGAGTTGGCGTCCAAGGGGGAATAAACGGTTCCTCCTTGAAAAGACGAACATTTCCAGTTAGAATGGTGCATCGCTTCGTGAAAAACATCACGAACCTGCCGATAACCTAAGTAAAGAGACGACCGCCATGGGATTGCACATCGTCGTCTGCATCAAGCAGACGCCCGCGACATCGAACATTCAAATCGACCCCGCCACCGGAACGCTCAAGCGCGAAGGCATGGCGGCGGCCATCAATCCCTTCGACGCCTACGCCATCGAAGAGGCCGTCCGCATCAAGGAAAGGCTGCCGGGCACCACGGTCTCCGTCATCACCATGGGACCGCCCCAGGCCGAGGATTCCCTGCGCGAAGCCATCGCCTGCGGGGCCGACCAGGCCTTCCATTTGACCAGCCGCGCCTTCGCCGGCGCCGACACCTGGGCGACCTCCTACACCATTCAAATGGGCATTCGGAAAATCATGAAGGAAAAAGGTCCCGTGCACCTCGTGATCTGCGGCAAGCAGACCAACGACGGCGACACGGGTCACGTGGGCCCCGGCATCGCCGCCTGGCTGGACTGGCCGAACATCGCCTACGTCAAAAAAGTGGAAGCCGTTGACGATAAAAAGATCGTCGTCCATCGAATGATGGAGGACGGCGTCGACGTGTTGGAAATGGATTTGCCCGCCGTGCTGGCCGTGGTGAAGGAAATCAACGAGCCCCGGGTGGCTTCCCTCAAAGGCAAGATGAACGCCAAAAAAGCGGTCATCCCCAAATGGACGGAAGCGGACATCGAGGCCGACAAGAAATGCATCGGGTTGGGCGGATCGCCCACGATCGTTTCCAAATCCTTCAACCCGCCGCCGCGCAAAGGCGGGGTCAAAATCGAGGGCGCCACCGCCCAGGAAAAAGCCAAAAATCTCGTGGACAAGCTCCAGGAAATGAAGCTGATCTAACCATGCCCAACGCGATCTTCGTCGACAAACACCGTTGCACCGGCTGCACCTCCTGCTCCCGGGTTTGCCCCGTCTCCTGCATCGACATGGTGGAGCGGCCCAAGGAGCCCGGCGTCACCTGGCGCAAACTCGCCTTGATCGACGAAGCCAAATGCATTTTCTGCAACGCCTGCGTTCAGGCCTGCGATAAGCTGTTCGAGAAATCCAAAAACAAAGACGTCTTCCACGCCATCACCATGGTCAAGGAAAAAGTGGAGGGCAAAACCACCGTCGACGTGTCGCTGTACAAAAACGTCTGGGTGTTCGCGGAGATGCGTCACGGGAAATTGATGCCCACGGCCTACGAGCTGTTGGGGGTCGCCCGGGGGTTGGCGGCGACGCTCGGGGAAGAAGTGGCCGCGGTGCTCATGGGCAAAGACGTCGCCCAACACGCCCAGGATTTGATCGACCACGGCGCCGACCGCGTGTATGTGCTGGATCATCCGTCCCTGGAAAACTTCGTGGACGAAATCTACACCCAGCTGCTGACGGATTTGATCGTGAAGGAAAAGCCCAACAAACTGCTGATGCCGGCTTCGACCATCGGCCGGTCCTTCGGGTCCCGGGTGGCCATCTCCGCCAACACCGGCATCACCGCGGACGCGACGGAATTGGCCATCGACCCCAAGACCCGGATGCTTCACGCCACCCGGCCGTCGTTCGGCGGCAATTTGATGGCGACGATTTTGTGCGAAAAACACCGCCCGGAAATGGCCACCGTTCGTCCCATGGCCTTTCCCCGGGCGCCGAAGCAAGCCGGTCGCCAGGGGAAAGTGATCAACGTGGCCGTGAATCTGGCGAAAATCAAACAGCGCACCCGTTTTGTCCGTTACGAAGCCGAAAAAGGCGAAGCCCAGGACATCACCTCCGCCGAAGTCATCGTGGCGGGGGGGCGCGGCGTCGGCGGGGCGGAGGGATTTAAGTCGATCGAGGCCTTGGCCAACCTGTTGAAGGGCGCGGTCGGGGCCAGCCGGGCGGCCGTGGACGCGGGTTGGATCGCGTACCGCCATCAAGTCGGTTTAACCGGACGCACCGTGCGTCCCAAGCTTTACATCGCCGCGGGAATTTCCGGCCAAATTCAGCATTTGGCGGGAATGAGCTCCAGCGAAGTGATCGTCTCCATCAACAAGGACGCCGAGGCGCCCTTGAACAAAATGGCGACCTTCTCCATCGACGGCGACCTGTTCGAAATTCTTCCCGCCCTCGTCAAAGAAATCGAAAAACGCCGGGGTCACTGACCCCCGCCTTGGCCGGGGGCCGCTCCCGCGGCGCCGGCCTTCCGTTTCCCCCCGCGTCCTTCCCTTCCCGTCCAGGATCGAATCACGCCCGAAGGGCCCTTGCCCGCGGGCAACGGCTAACGCGGGGTGATTTCGGCCAGGGCCGCGAGAACTTCCTCGGGGGCCACGGCCTTCAGGCAAAGATTGGTTTCCTCGCCGCGCCGCCGGCATTCGTTGCGCACGCAAGGCACGCAGGGGATTTCCCG
>Ga0268298_10001880_pt1 | contig 23836 bp, 17 predicted proteins | sample WWTPWeurt_MetaG_FD_194462 | JGI IMG/M metagenome (GOLD analysis project Ga0268298, IMG submission 194462) | Activated sludge microbial communities from WWTP in Nijmegen, Gelderland, Netherland - WWTP Weurt | ecosystem: Engineered > WWTP > Aerobic digester > Activated sludge | place...
GCCGACGGAATCAAGGTCGCTCAAAAATCAAGTGCTTCAGTGTCCAGTGTCATGCAATATGACTCCTGACGCCGAAGCACTTATAAGAGCGGGAGATGGGATTCGAACCCACGAATATCAGCTTGGAAGGCTGATGCCTTACCACTTGGCGACTCCCGCGTGGATCACTCTATATGTTTGACCGTCAAAATGGTTGAGATAAAACATTAACCATCAAGGCTGATGCCTTAACTAGGCGGGTATTATATGGGTATTTCGAATTTTGAGCAAGTGGAGGGTGAAATTGTGGAAATGTCACCATTCCCCAAATAGCGGGAGAGCTTTTCCCGTTCGGTACTCATCCAATAGTTTTTTATGCGGGGTAAAAACATCTACAGGCAAGTCCTTCAGCGGGAATTCCCTCACTTCCGCGATCTCGCCATCGGCCCCGCCTGTTATCTTGAAGTCTCTACATATAAACACAACAGTGTGATCGGTCTTCCAATCGCTAAAATTGGTATATGCGCCAATCAAGTTGATTTTGTCCAATTGAGCGCCTGTCTCTTCAAAGGCCTCTCGGCGCGCGGCGTCTGCAAGCGTTTCCCCGCGTTTTACACCGCCGCCCGGCATATGCCAGCCAGCCACATACGTGTGGCGCACCAGCCAGACTTTTTCGTTTTGGATCATCATCGCCCGCACACCCATGCGCACTGGACGAAAGATGAAGCAATATATTTTGAAAACAAGATATACGAAGCGGAAGAACATTTACGAGTGACCCAAAATAGGATGCGGGCGATATGGCTCTTCGAGTTGATTGATCTCCTCGTTTGTAAGTTTGATCTCCAGCGCGGCGATCGCCTGATCCAAATGCTCGATCTTGCTGGAACCGATAATTGGCGCGGCGATATGAGGTTTGCTCAACACCCAGGCCAAAGCGATCTGCGAAGCGGTAACATTATGCGCTTTGGCGATCTCCTTCGCCCGTTCCGCCACGCTGAAATCTTCATCACGAAAATAAAGTTCATTCGCGAATGGGTCGTTGTTGGCGCGGAGGCTCTCGCCACCGCCACCGCGTTTGCGGTCGCCCGCGAAGAATCCGCGCGCCATCGGGCTCCAAGGGATCAAGCCGATCCCTTGATCCTTGCAAAGCGGAATCATCTCGCGTTCCTCTTCGCGGTAGACAAGGTTATAGTGATTCTGCATCGAGACAAATTTCGCCCAACCGTTCATCTCAGACACATGCAGTGCCTTCATGAACTGCCACGCGAACATGGAGGATGCCCCGATATAGCGTGCCTTGCCAGCGCGCACCACGTCATTTAATGCTTCCATGGTTTCTTCGACGGGTGTGTTGGCATCCCATCGGTGGATCTGGTACAGGTCAACATAATCCATTTGCAGGCGTTTCAGGGATTTGTCAATTGAGTCAAAGATGTGCTTGCGCGAGAGTCCGTGATCGTTTACGTCATCGCTCATGGTGGAGAATACTTTGGTGGCAACGACAATGTTCTCGCGTTTAATCCACTTAAGCAAATTACCTGTAATGCGTTCACTTTCTCCCAATGAATATACATCAGCTGTGTCGAAGAAGTTGATGCCCGCTTCCAGGGCGCGCTCAACGAACGGCTTTGCTTCCTTTTCCTCCAATACCCATTCGCGCCATTTCTTCGAACCGTAGGTCATCATCCCCAAACACAGGCGTGAAACTTTTAAACCAGTTTTTCCTAGGTTAACGTATTGCATGTTCACTCCTTCATGTCATTGCGAGGACGACGTTTTTCGCCCGACACTTGCGCAGTACGCCAGTGCTGTGAGCAATCTCCTGCGTATTTGGGGATTCCTTCGTCGCTATCGCTTCTCGAAACGACATCAAATAATCGTTAAATTAGCGAGACTTGCATCCAGACGCTTAAGGCCAACGGATTTAAATTCAATGACAACGGTTTCGTCGCTGCCTTGTATCTTGCTTTCCAAAACCGTACCTTCGCCAAATGACGGGTGCTTGACGCGGTCTCCTGATTTGAATTTGCTAATTGGCTGTGCCACAGGAGCAGACCTGGGCGGGGGCGGAAGCGTCCACTTTGATTCGGAAGAGCTTGGTGTGCGGTAAAAACTTTGGGATGAGGAGAATGAAGTCGTAGGGCGTCCCGTGCGGGTCTTTCCAACCAGCAGGTTGGCGGGGACATCTTCAAGAAAACGGGATGGGTAGGTTTCTTCCGACATACCGCGGCCGCCGCGTGAAATGGCGCGCAGTAAATAGAGACGGTCTTTGGCGCGCGTAATGCCGACATAGAACAGGCGGCGTTCTTCTTCCATTTGGGCGGGTTCATCGAACGAACGGCTGTGCGGAATGATGCCGTCATCTAGGCCGACAATAAAGACCGCGCCAAACTCAAGTCCCTTGGCTGCGTGGAGCGTGAGCAGTGTCGGCGCGTTCGCGTCGGTGATGGTGTCCTGGTCGGCGACGAGGGCGATGTTTTCAAGGAACTCATCCAGCGTGCGCTGGGAATATTCGAGCGCGAGGCGTTTCAACTCGAGCACGTTATCCCAGCGGTCCTTGCTTTCCTCTGAATCGTCTTCCACAATAAAATCTTTGTAATTGGTATCTTTGACAATTCTGTCGAAGAGTTCCACGATGGTCAGCGTTGGAGCAAGGGCGACCCAATTTGAGAACATTCCGCCAAAATCGGCGAGCGGTAATGCGGCGCGTCCGGTGAAGGATTTGTAATAAGGTGACTCTGCGCCGCGTGCGAGATCAAGTAATATTTCACCGGGTGTTGTGTTGGCCTGATTGGCAACGAGGTGAAGCGTGGTCAATGTTTTCTCACCGATCCCGCGCGGCGGAACATTGATGATGCGTCCGAGCGCAGCTTCATCCGCGGGGTTATGCACCAGGCGAATAAATGAGATCACATCCTTGACTTCGCGGCGCCCATAAAATCTTTGCGCGCCGACCAGTTTATATGGAAGGCGTGCCTGTAGGAACGCTTCTTCAATTAAGCGCGACATGGCATTGGTGCGGTACATGACCGCGCATTCGCCCGGCTCGAATTGCTTGGAGGCGACCAGCTGTGCGATGGAATCTACAACAAAAGAGGCTTCATCGTAATCGTTGTAGGCTTCATGGAATAATATTTTCTCGCCCGCGCCGCGGTCACTGAAAAGTTTTTTCTTGCGGCGGTTGCTGGCGCGGTCGATCACGCCCATGGCTGCATCCAGAATATTTTGGTGGGAGCGGTAATTCTCTTCCAACAACACGACCTGCGCGTCGGGGAAATCCTCTTCAAAGCGCTGCACATTGCGATAGTCCGCGCCGCGCCATAAATACACAGATTGATCGGGATCGCCAACGCAAAAAACATTTTTGTGAACAGATGCCAGATGTTTGATCAATTTATATTGCGCAAGGTTTGTATCCTGAAATTCATCCACGAGCACGTGCCTGAATCTTTGTGCGTACTTCTCGCGTACGGCTGGCACATCTTCCAGCAGACGCGCGGTGTAGACCAGCAGGTCATCAAAGTCCACGGCGTTGCTGGCGATCAATCGTTTTTGATATTCAATATAAACGCGTTTGACAACTTCATCGCGGTAGGTGTTGATCGGGTACTCTTCAGCGCCGATCAATTCATTCTTTGCGCGCGAGATCGAGGCGTGTACGCTGGCGGCGCGATATAACTTGTCATTCAAATTAAATTCTTTGATGATGCTTTTTACGATACGTTCCTGATCGTCGGAGTCAAAGATAACGAAATTCGATCCCAGGGGGAGGTGGTCTGATTCGCGGCGGAGGATGCGCGCACAAATCGAATGGAATGTGCCGAGCATGATGCCGTCTGTGGCTTGCTCATTAAGCATTGCTTTCACGCGCGCATCCATTTCCTTGGCTGCTTTGTTGGTGAATGTGACCGCGAGGATCTGCCACGGGCGGATGCCTTCGTTGGCGATCAAATAAGCGATGCGCTGGGTCAGAACGCGCGTCTTGCCGGAGCCCGGACCTGCCACGACCAGAACGGGTCCATCGGCGGCTGTGACGGCTTTGCGTTGTTGCGGATTAAGTTTATTAAGGAAGTCCATGGTTGATAGGATACCTTATAACAGGTGAAAGATGAAGGATGTCTCGTTCAAGTGTGTGTTGCGAAAAAAAATATCCCGCACATCCAGGGTTGCGGGATATCAAATTTGAATTACGCCCTGCAGGATTCGAACGTTGTAAACTTTCCTAGTCCAGTTCGGAAGTGCAGTTGGGGCAGCGGGTGGCCTTGATGGAGATGATGCTAAAACAGTGCGGGCAGTCCTTTATGGTCGGTTCCGCCACAGGTACGGGTTTCTTTAATGTGTTTGCGGCTTTCACAATAATGAAGATGACAGAGGCGATCAGGAGGAAATCAATGATGGTTTGTATGAACGCGCCCCATTTGATGACCGCTGCTCCTACTGTGATGGCTTGTTCGCTGAAATTCACCCCGCCCATAACCAGTCCGATGATTGGAGTGATGATATCACCGACTAGGGAAGTGATGATCTTGCCGAACGCGGCACCGATGATAACAGCGACCGCGAGGTCCAGAACATTTCCGCGCAACACAAAGTTTTTGAATTCCTTGAGCATAAAGATCTCCTTTTGACCATGATTAATGTGTATTAAAAATTTTGTTCGCCGATCTGCGGACGTTGGATAAAAATAAATTGCGTTTGGATTTTATGTTAGGAAAGGGAGCTTGTCAACAATGTCTTTTCTTTTTAAATATTTTCCATGAAGGTTGTGGTTGATCTTATACGGCAATTTAAGCTGACTATACAAATATTATGAGTAATTTCGTTGACGCACTAAAAGAATTAGGTATAATTCGATTTGTAAGTTTGATAAGACCTTTTTGGTTTTTAAAGGAGGTGTTAGCTTAAGAGATACATATGATCAGCTACGTATATTTTGCGTCGAAAAAAATCACCCCTATATTTCTTCTTTGGAGGAGAAAAAAACATGTTACGAAACCGTTTGTTCTTCGTTTTGGGTTTGTTGGTTGTTGCCAGCATGATCCTTTCCGCCTGCGGCGCTCCGGCTCCTGCCGCGACTGAAGCTCCCGCTGTAGCAACCGAAGCCCCCGCCGTCGCAACCGAAGCTCCTGTTGTGCCGACTGAAGCTCCCATTACCCCCACTTCCTATACTACGCCTCACCCCATCCTCGGCGATCTTAAAGTACGCCAGGCTCTTTCCTATTGCACAAACAAGAATGACTTGATCAAGTCAGTTTATCCTTTGCTCTCCGAAGAAGAACAGGGTAAATTGGTCATGCACACCTTCATCCCGACCAGCCACTGGGCTTATGCCGGCGATGAGAACGTCACCGTCTACGAATATGATCCCGCCAAGGGCGCCGCTTTGCTCGATGAAGCCGGCTGGACCCTCGCCGAAGGTGCCGGTTTCCGCACCAACGCCGCTGGCGATGAACTCGCGCTTAAGTTCACAACCACATCCGCTGCCTTCCGCCAGACTTGGGCTGCGATCTGGGAAGCTCAGATGGCTGAATGCGGTGTCCGCGTTGTCCGCTTGCACGCTCCCGCTTCCTGGTGGTTCGGTGACACCACTGGTCTCGCCCGCCGTGACTTCGAACTTGGCGCTTTCGCCTGGGTCGGTCAGGCTGATCCCGGTGGCCAAACCCTTTATGCTTGTGATCAGATCCCGCTTCCGGAAAACGGTTGGGCTGGTCAGAACTCCATGGGTTGGTGTAACGAAGAAGCCAGCAAGAACATCAAACTGGCCAACAATACCCTCATCAAAGATGAGCGCATTGCCGCTTACTCAGTTGTTCAGAACGAATTCACAAAGGATGTTCCTTCCATTCCTTTGTTCAACCGCACTGACACCTTTGCTTCCGCTGCTGACTTGGCCGGCTTTGCCCCGACCCCTGGTCAGGAATATTACATGTACAATGCCGGCGATTGGGAACGCCCCGGTCAGGATACCATCATCCTTGGCTTCACCCAGGAACCCGCCTCCCTGTATACTTTAGTTGAAAGCGCTTTTGTTGCTGTTGCGGCTGATTACTTCCTCCGCCCCGGCTTCACCACCAGCCTCAATTATGACTTCGCTCCTGTTTACCTGAAGTCATTGCCCACTCTTGAAAGCGGCGCAACCACCAACAGTGATGTTGAGGTTGCTGAAGGCGCCAAGGTTGTGGATGCCGATGGTAATGTGGTTGATCTTGCTGCCGGCGTAAAAGTTATCAATGCCGCTGGCGAGACCGTCGAATTCACTGGCGGAACCGTAACCATGAAGCAGTTGGTTTCCAAGTTCGAGTTCATTGACGGAATCAAATGGGAAGATGGCGAGCCGATCAAGGCCGCTGACTTCGAACTCTCAAAGGCGATCGCTTGCGATCCCGAATCTGGCGCGACCTCCTTCATCACCTGTGACAAGACCGCCAGCGTTGAATTCGCTGACAATGGTTATACCCAGACCTGGATCCCCGGTGTTCAAGATCCGCTATATTTCATCCCTGTTTGGGGTCTCGAACCCTCTCACCAGGTTCTTGCCGACGGACGCAATTTGAAGGATGTCCCCGCCTCCGAGTGGGCTACCCTCCCCGAAGTTGCTGAAGATCCGCTATCCTATGGCCCGTACGTTTTGACCGAATGGGTCAAGGGCGAAAAGATGGTCTTTGCAGCCAACCCCAACTGGGTATTCGGCGCTCCCAAGACCCCGAACCTCGTCATCCAGATCATCTCCGCTGAAGGCGCAGAAGCTGCCCTCCTCGGTGGTGAAGTTGACGTGCTCGATTCAACCACATTGGTCGGCCTTACTCAGACCCTTGTGGATGCCGCCACCGCCGGTACCATCAAGACCGTTATCAATGCCAGCGCTACCTGGGAACATATCGACGTCAATTTGTTCCTGCGCTAATTTGTAATTGCCTGTAATGACTATGGGGTAGGTGAGAGATCGCCTACCCCATAGTTTACGTAATCCCCGCAGGCTTGTGTAAATGTTTGAAGGTCTGCGGGGATTTTTTTGTAAAGTGATGTAAGCAAGAAATTATTTTTTTATTTTCTGGGAGATGCGGCATGACTGCATATTTAATTCGCAGAGTTTTGCAATCAATTCTGGTGGTATTTATTTCAGCCGTAGCTTCGTATGTATTGCTAAGTTTTGCGCCCGGGGGACCGTTGGCAGGTTTACGTCAAATAACGCAAAGTTCCCGCTTTAAGATCACAGAAGAGGATATTGCCCGTATCCGCGCCTCCTTTGAATTGGATCTTAACCTTCCGATCCGTTTTAGCCGCTGGCTGGTCGGTGCTCCGAAGGGCCCGATCACGATCGGGGGAAAGGAATACTTTGGCGATATGGTTGTCGGGTGCCGCAAACCGATCGAGGCTGAAGTTCTTAATTCCCGCGGTGTGCTCGAAGTTGTCGTAGTGGGCTGCAAGGAAGAAGTATTACTAAAGGATATTGTCGGCCGCCGCACCAGCCGCGGCATTCTCTTTGGTGATTTCGGCTTATCCTGGCGTCTTTTGCGCGACCGTCCTGTGAGTGACCTGATCGCGAGTCGTATCCCTAAGACCCTGCAGCTGATTGGTCTTGAAACATTGTTATCATTGCTGATCGGTATCCCGCTGGGCATTTATTCCGCAGTGAAACAATACTCCAAGTTCGATTATATTTTTACGACGCTGGCATTTATGGGACAAGCCATGCCCAGTTTCTTTTTTGGACTTTTGTTCATTTTATTTTTCTCGATTATTCCGAAGGGCGCCGGGCTGCCCTATCTGCCTGCCGCGTTATCGGAATCAATCCGTAATTACACCATCCCTTTGATCGGTGATGTGATCGCCGGCTCGGCAAAAGACAGGCTCCTGCACATGATCCTGCCTGTCGCGGTCTTGACCATTCTCAATATCGCCGGGTGGAGCCGCTTTATCCGCGCCAGCATGCTGGACGTGCTGCGTCAGGATTATGTCCGCACAGCACGCGCAAAAGGTCTTAGCCAGAACGTGGTCATCATGAAGCATGCTCTCCGTAATGCTTTGATCCCATTTGTGACGATCGTTGTTTTCACGATACCGGGGTTGTTTGGCGGGGCGATCATCACCGAAAGTATATTCTCATGGCCGGGCATGGGCAGGCTTTATATCCTGGCGCTGGGTGATTATGACTACCCAGTTGCAATGGCGCTTTTCTTTATCACAGCTGTTTTGACTGTTATCGCAACACTATTGCGCGATGTTGTTTATACGATCGTAGACCCGCGCATCCGTTTAACTTAGCATTGAGGAAATATCAATGACCGTACCCGCTCATATGGATAATCTTAAAGCCGAAGCCGTTACCATCGAAGAACGCAGTCCGTTCCAGGTGGTAATGATGCGTTTTATAAAGCACCGGCTGGCGATGGCCTCACTGATTTTCATGATCCTGATCTTTAGTATTACGATCATGGCTCCTTATATTACATCCTTCAAAGTTGATGAATTAAATGTCAATGATTATTTCCGGCCTTTTGGATATGTTGACGAGCCTACCGGCCGTGTCCATTATTTCGGCACAGATAATATTGGCCGTGATTATTTCTCGCGCATCATCTATGCCGGACGCATTTCCCTGACAGTAGCTTTGCTTTCCGTGTTGATCTCTGAAACCGTTGGTATTGTGGTTGGCGCGATATCTGGTTTTTATGGCGGCTGGGTTGATTCGATCTTGATGCGTTTTGTGGAATTCATGTTGACCATTCCCACCCTGCCGTTGCTGTTGATCATTTCTTCCATGCTTTTGCGGAATGAAGATTTGATTCCCATTCCAGAAGGGGTGCTGCAGGTGGTGGGGAATATCATGCTGCTGAGCCCGAAGGATGCGCGCAGCGCGGTCTTGATCGTGATGGTTCTGGCGGGTTTCGGCTGGCTTTCGTCTGCGCAATTGATGCGCGGGACGGTGCTTTCCCTGCGCGAGCAAACCTTTGTCGAAGCCTCCCGTTCTCTGGGCGCAACGGATGTATGGATCATCTTCAAGCACATGATCCCGAATGCCATGGCACCGATCATCGTGGACGCTTCGCTCGGATTGGCGGGTTTCGTGGTCGCAGAAGCGGCGCTCGCCTTTTTAGGTTTTGGTATTCAAGACCCGATCCCAACCTGGGGCAACATGCTGTCCGCAACACAAACGTACATGTTTGATAAGCCCTGGCTTCCGCTCGTACCGGGCCTGCCAATTTTTATTTGTTCTCTTGCTTTCAATTACATTGGTGATGGCCTGCGCGATGCGCTTGACCCGCGCTTGAAGTTATAGCGTTATGAAAAAAATCTCAAATATGGGAGTTACTTGTGGCAACAAATAATCAAACCCCTTTGCTTGAAGTACGTAATCTTAAGACTTACTTCTATACTGAAGACGGCGTTGTGCATGCCGTGGATGGTGTGGATTTCTATGTCAATTCCGGCGAGGTCTTGGGCATCGTGGGTGAGTCAGGTTGCGGCAAAAGCGTAACTTCACTATCCATCATGCGTCTGATCAGCCAGCCCGGCAAGATCGAGGCAGGCGAGATATTGTTTGAAGGCAAGGATCTTGTGAAGGCTACTGAAGAGGAGATGATGAAAATACGCGGCAACCGCGTTTCCATGATCTTCCAACAGCCTCAGTCCGCCCTAAACCCTGTATTCCGCGCCGGTGACCAGATTTCTGAGGTGTTGAATATCCATCAGGATTTCGGCAAGGAAGCGGGTCAAAAGCGCGCCGTGGAACTGCTCAAACTGGTGGGCATTCCCGAGCCTGAAAGCCGCGCCCAATCCTTCCCGCATGAATTATCCGGCGGGATGGCTCAGCGTGTCATGATCGCGATGGCGCTGGCTTGTGTGCCCGATCTGCTCATTGCGGATGAGCCGACCACAGCGCTGGATGTCACAATTCAGGCGCAGATCCTGGATCTGATGCGAGACATGCGCACGCAGCTGGGCTCTGCCATGATCCTGATCACTCATGATCTGGGTGTGATCGCTGAAATGGCGGATCGCGTGGCTGTGATGTATGCGGGTGAGATCGTTGAACAATCATCAGTGGCGACATTGTTTGATGCGCCGCTCCATCCCTACACCAAGGGTTTGATCGGCTCCATCCCAGTTTTGGGCGAGGTGCGCGATCGATTAGATGTCATCCCGGGATCGGTCCCAAATCTGGTCAATCTTCCTACAGGCTGCCGCTTTGCGCCGCGTTGTATGGCGCGTGTGGAGCATAACCTGGCAATTTGTTCTGATAAGCGTCCTGAGTTAAACGAAGTTTCCACTGAGCATAAAGTACGCTGTTGGCTCTACCAGGATTCTGATCAGCATGTTGCTCCGATAAAAATTGGCAGTAAATCCTAAAGGGATGATGTGGCTATGAATACAAAAATGCAAACTCAAGAGAAGACCGACCTGTTGGTTGTAAAGAATCTAACAAAATATTTCCCGGTTCGTTCCGGTGTTTTTCAACGCACGACCGCATGGGTGCAGGCTGTGGACAAGGTAAGCTTTGCGGTGAAAGCCGGCGAGACCTTGGGCATGGTGGGTGAGTCAGGCTGTGGAAAGACCACAGTTGGCCGTTCCATTTTGCGTTTGATCGAACCCACTTCCGGCGAAGTCTCCTTTAATGGTGAAGATATTATCAAGATGCGCCCCAGATCACTAAAAGCCTTACGCCGCGATATGCAGATCATCTTTCAGGATCCGTATGCATCGCTTAATCCGCGTATGCCGATCGGTGAAGCGGTGATGGAAGGATTGCAGATCCACAAGATCGGGCATCCCAAGGAACGCTGGGATGTTGCCATTAATATGTTAAAGAAAGTCGGGCTTGAGGAATATCACGCCCGCCGTTATCCGCATGAATTTTCCGGCGGTCAGCGCCAGCGCATCGGTATTGCGCGCGCTTTGGCGTTACAGCCAAAGTTCATTGTTTGCGATGAACCGGTCTCCGCGCTGGATGTTTCCATTCAGTCACAGGTCTTGAATATTCTTAAGGACCTGCAAAAAGAATTCGGCCTCACCTATCTTTTCATCGCGCACAATCTTAGCGTGGTCGAGCATATCTCCGACCGCGTGGCGGTGATGTACCTCGGCAAGATGGTGGAACTTACCGGCCGCGATTCCCTTTACCGCGAACCTTTGCATCCTTATACAAAGGCTTTGCTTTCTGCGATTCCAGTGCCGCATCCAGAAGTCAAGCGTGACCGCACGATCCTCAAAGGGGATGTGCCCAGTCCGCTGAATCCGCCTAAGGGCTGCCGCTTCCACACACGCTGCCCGATCGCGGTCGCCAAGTGTTCACAGGATGAACCTGAATTCAAAGAGGCGAGGCCCGGACATTGGGTTGCTTGCTGGCTTGTGGAATAATATTTTAAAATTTGAGACAAAAATAAAACCGCTGAAAGGCGGTTTTATTTTTGTCTCAAGGCATTTTGGAGTTTGAAAATATAACACCTTGACATATTAGAAAATAGCTTTCGGAAGTACAACTTATGGTCGTTTGATGTATAATTCGGCGTGCTTTGTTGGCAGTTCGTCCAGTTATTATCCCAATGTAGAAAAGGACCTCGCGCATGCCTGATCTTTTGTTAGATATTAAAGGCCTTGAAACTCATTTCAAGACTCCGGATGGGATTGTTCATGCAGTAAATGGTGTCTCCTTCGGCTTGAAGGAAGGTGAAACTTTGGGGGTGGTAGGTGAGAGCGGTTGCGGTAAGAGTGTGACCATGCTTTCTGTGATGGGATTGATCCCATCACCTCCGGGAAAAGTCGTTGCAGGGGAAGCGTTCTTTGTCGGTCAGGACCTCCTAAAGATGTCCAAAGATGATATGCGCCATGTGCGTGGTGCGCAGATTAGCATGGTGTTTCAAGACCCGATGACCTCGCTCAACCCTGTGTTGACTGTCGGTTTCCAATTGGAAGAGCCGCTCATGCTGCATCTTGGAATGACAAGATCGCAAGCCCGTGACCGTGCGGCTGAATTATTGGGAATGGTGGGTATTCCCAATCCCAAAGAACGTTTAAATGATTATCCCCATCAATTTTCCGGCGGTATGCGCCAGCGTGTGATGATTGCCATGGCGCTGTCCTGCAGCCCGCAGATATTGATCGCAGATGAGCCAACCACTGCCCTGGATGTGACCATTCAGGCTCAGATCATGGACCTGGTGAAACGCTTGCGTGATGAACTGGGTATGACAATTATCTGGATCACACACGATCTGGGTGTCGTTGCCGGTCTGGCCAAGCGTGTGATGGTCATGTATGGCGGTTATATTATTGAAGAAGCGTCTGTCAATGAATTGTTTGCCAGCCCCACCCATCCCTATACGCTTGGTTTGATACAAAGCCTGCCGCGGGTGGATCAAGATCAGCATAAAAAACTATATTCCATTGAAGGTCTGCCCCCCACTCTCTATCAAAAACCGACATTCTGTCCATTCGCGCCGCGCTGCAAATGGGCCATGGAGCGCTGTTGGAAAGAGAATCCGGTCCTGGAAACTGTCGGTCCTGAACATCGTGTGGCTTGCTGGGTAGATACGAAAACGGGGAGAAACCGCTAATGGCTACTGCAAATAAAAAAGATACTATGCTTCGCGTTGACAATCTTGTAAAGCACTTTCCGATCTATCGGGGCCTGTTTCAAAAACAGGTCGGTGCAGTGCGCGCTGTTGACGATATTTCTTTTGATATCAAGCGCGGTGAGACACTGGGACTTGTAGGCGAATCCGGCTGCGGCAAATCCACGACCGGGCGGGCCATTCTTCAGTTATACCGCCCGACTTCTGGAAAAGTGGATTTTGACGGCGTTGATCTTGTTCACCTTAAGGGTGAAGAATTACGCCGTACACGCCGCAAGATGCAGATGATCTTTCAGGATCCATACGCCAGCTTAAATCCACGTATGACCGTCGGCGCCATTATTGGCGAACCGCTCATTGTTCATAATCTTGCTTCCGGCAAGGAAGTGGAAGATCGCGTTAAGCAGCTGTTGGAACTGGTTAAGCTTAACCCGGCTTTTTCCTCCCGTTATCCGCATGAGTTTTCAGGCGGCCAGCGCCAGCGTATCGGCGTGGCGCGCGCGCTTTCCCTGCAGCCGTCCTTTATTGTCTGCGACGAACCGATTTCCGCGTTGGATGTATCCATTCAAGCCCAGGTCGTTAATTTGCTGGAAGAATTACAGGAACAATTCAACCTGACCTATTTGTTCATTGCGCATGACCTTTCGATGGTGCGTCATATCAGTACGCGTGTGGCTGTCATGTACCTGGGTGTGATGGTTGAACTGGCTGACCGTGCTGGGTTGTATGAATCACCGCTTCATCCCTATACCAAAGCATTACTATCCGCAGTTCCAATTCCAGACCCGATCGCGGAAGCAGGTCGCAAGCGGACGATCCTCGAAGGCGATGTGCCTTCTCCGGCAAACCCGCCCTCCGGCTGCCGCTTCCGCACGCGCTGTCCGATCGCTGAGAAACTTTGCGCCGAGTCGCGGCCGGAGTTTCGTGAGGTAACCCCAGGTCATTTTGTGGCCTGCCATTTGGTCAAGTAAACGATCATTAAAATCTAAACTTAAAAGGAGGTGGTCGCTGCAAGTAGATAAGTACTTTGTTCTTCCAACTGTCTGTTCGTAAACAAACCTTTTTTCAACTATATGAGGAGAAGAAATATGCGTAAAATTTTTGCTTTATTGAGCCTCGTGGTCGTTTTGAGCATGGCTCTTGCGGCTTGTGGTGGCGGCGCTCCCGCTGCGACAGAGGCACCCGCCACCGGCGCTGAACAACCCGCCGCGACCGAAGCCCCCGCTGCTGCAACAGAAGCACCCGCTCCTGGAGCTGTCCGTGAGAACGTACTGCGCGTCAACACCGGTACATACCCCGACATTATCGACCCGCAGAAGTCATCTTTCGTCAATGAAATCGCCCACCTGAACAAGGTCTATATGGGCCTGACCACATTGAATGAAAAACTCGAGACCATCCCCGGCGCCGCTGAATCCTTTACATTTAACGATGATGCGACCCAGTTGGTTTTCGTCTTGAAGCCCGGCCTGCTCTACAGCGACGGATCCGTGCTCAACGCCAAGCGCTTTGAGTTCGCCTTCCAGCGCAACATTGACCCCGCCACCGCTGGCGAATATGCTTCCATCACAGACGAAATTGCCGGTGCTCCTGAATGGCGCGCTGCTGATACCGCTGCTGCTGACTATGATCCTGCAACCTTCATTGCCGCCTTGGGTGTCAAAGCCTCTCATGCCGACGGCGCTGAATGCGTTGATTATGAAGACACCGAGTGCAATACCCTGACCATGAACTTCTCGAAGCCCGCCCCTTACTTCGCGACCATCGCGGGTATCTGGGTTGGTTATCCTGCCAAGGAAGAGAACATCGCTGAAGGTGGAGACATCTGGTGGACCAGCTCCAAGTACCAGGTCGGCAACGGCCCCTTCGTCTGGCAGAGTGTTGAGCCTTTCGTGAAATCAGTCTTCGTCCCCAATGCCAACTATGTTGGCGCTGGCATCCCCACCTATACACTTGAATTCAGCTATATCACCGACTCTGCTGTGGCTTTTGAAGCCTACAAGAACAATGAGTTCGATATCGTAGCCTCTGTTGCTGAAGATCTCCCGGTCATCGATGCTGATCCGGATCTGACCGCCCAGCACGTCAAGTACGCTGGTTCCTGCACCACCAAGATCCAGTACAGCCTCCACCCGACCTGGAACGGCCAGCCGAATCCATTTGCTGACATCAAGGTCCGCGAAGCTTTTGCTCTTGGTTACAATGCTGAAGGTTGGGTTACCGATGTCGATGGCGGCCTCGGTTCCGCTACCTGGACTTGGATTCCCCCCGGATATCCTGGCTACGACGCTGCCTCTCCGCTCAAATTTGATCCGGAAGCTGCCAAGGCTGCTCTTGCCGCCGCATCTGAGCCCTTCAACTCCGCTGAGAAGCTGAACGCCATGGGTCTCAAGATGACCTATGCTGCCAGCGCCCGCAATCAGGCCCGCCATGAATGGCTCGCCGCCAACTACAAGGAAACCCTTGGTGTTGACCTTGCGCTCGACCCCGTTGAACCCACCACCTACACCGCTCTTCAGAAGGACCCGGATACCTATCCGCTCCTTGGCCGTGGCGGCTGGTGCGCTGACTACCCGGACCCTCAGAACTGGTTGAGCGTGTACTGGCGCTCTGATACGACCTTTGCCAACCGCTTTGGTTACAACAATCCTGCCTTCGATGAACTCGTCAACAAGGGCGATGTCGAAACCGACCCGACCGCGCGTATGGAATATTACGCCCAGGCTCAGCAGATCCTCCTCGCTGACATCCCGGCCGCTTTCGGTTACAACTCCCTCAACCACTATCTTGTTAAGCCGTGGGTGACGGGTTTCAATGCCACTCCTCAGGATGGAACCTATCCTGGTGATGTCACTCCTTGGACCATCACCGTCGACACAATGATGCCGTAAGGTTTAAAAAAACCTTTGGTTTGATTCTGAAGTAAATTTGGGCAGGGGAACGAAAGTTCCCCTGCCCAAAACTTGTAAAATTTTTGCCCCTACATATTCATTTGACAGGCTGTATTTTTCAAGAGAGATGCCATGGTTACTTATCTGATCCGACGATTGTTTTGGCTCGTTCCAGTACTACTTACCGTTTCTTTGGTAACTTTTATTATCATGCACAGTGCCCCTGGTGGTCCCTGGGATACCAGTGATGAACGCCGCCAGGTCGATGCCGCCACAGCAAAATCGCTGTCTGCATATTATGGATTAGATAAGCCGATGTGGCGCCAGTTCATGGCCTATGTCATTGGCGACACCAACAGCCAGACCGGTAAATATGTTTGTGGAGTTATTTGCGGTAATCTGGGACCTTCATATCGCCAGCGCGGACGCACGGTGCAGGATATTCTTTTTGGCGCGCCGGAAGGCAAGACCTTCTGGCAAAGCCGTTTTGGATACTCGTTGCGGCTTGGCATGATGGCGCTTTCCATGGCAATGCTTATTGGAATTCCCCTTGGAATTATTGCCGCGCTAAAACAAAATACCATCGTGGATTATGTCGCATTGTTAATTGCCACCAGCGGCATCTCGGTTCCAAGTTTTGTCCTTGCCATATTTTTCATTATTATTTTTGCATCAAAACTGCACTGGGTTAATATTTTAGTTGACGACTGGACCCAGGTTAAATACTGGTTCATGCCCATGTCGGTCTTGGGATTTGGGACCATGGCCTTCACCGCCCGCCTGACACGTTCTTCCATGCTGGAAGTAATGCGGCAGGATTATGTGCGTACTGCCCGCGCCAAGGGACTGGCCGAACGCGTGGTTGTGATGGCGCATATGTTCCGGAATGCCTTGATCCCCGTGATCACCATCCTTGGACCTGCGCTGGCGGGTTTGGTGACCGGTTCCTTTATTATCGAAACCATGTTCAGCTTCCCGGGAATGGGGCGCGCCTACGTGCAGGCCATCGGCCAGCGTGATTATTCCATGATCATGGGAACTACCGTTGTTTACGCTTTACTTGTAGCGGTTGCCAATTTAAGCGTGGATTTCATCTACGTTTTTGTTGATCCACGCATCAGACTGGAGGAATAAAAAATGACCGTTGCCTCTCAACCCGAAACACATAATATCGCCAGCCTGAATGCCATTACAACTCCAAGCAGAAGCCTGGGACAGGAAGCCTGGTCGCGCTTGATCCGCAATAAAGCTTCTGTTGTGGGTATGTTCATTATTGGTTTCTTCCTTTTCCTGGCGGCGTTTGCTTCCGTCATTTCGCCCATGGATCCTCTGAAGTTACATAGTGGCAAGAAGTTTTTACCTCCGCCCTTCGATGCGGGACAGACCAAGATCAAATCTGAAGCGGAATTTCTGCTTGGTACCGACTCGCTGGGACGCGATGTAATGAGCCGTGTTATCTATGGTTCGCGTGTCTCCATGGCGGTTGGATTTTTGCCTACTGCCATTATCCTCTTGTTGGGAACAACGATCGGGATGACCGCTGGTTATCTTGGCGGGAGAGCGGATAATATCCTGATGCGTCTGACCGATGTGGTCTACGCCTTCCCGGACCTGTTGTTCTTCATCATTGTTATGGTTGCGCTGCGTGATACATTTATAGGTCAGATGATGAATGGTTTGGTGCTGTTATTTGCCGCGCTGGCTATTGTCAATTGGGTGGGCGTTGCCCGTCTGGTACGGGGTCAGGTTCTCTCGCTTAAACAAAAGGAATTCGTCGAAGCTGCGCGCTGTATTGGCGCAACCGACTTCCGCATCATGTCCAGCCATATCCTGCCGAACAGCCTTGGACCCTTGATCGTGAGCGCTGCGTTCCAGATTCCCGGCTTGATCATTACCGAAGCCATTCTGGGGTATTTGGGTGTTGGCCTGCGGCCTGCAACAGACAGTACCAGTTTCTTTATCACCAGTTGGGGCACGTTGATGCTTGACGGACAATCCGCCATCAATTCGCAGCCCTACCTGCTGCTGACACCCGCCATTTGCGTGGCTCTGGTCGTGCTGGCGTTCACCTTCCTTGGGGATGGTTTGCGCGATGCGCTTGACCCACGTATGCGCGGCACACAATAAAACATGGATTAAGAAAATATAAAGGATTCGGGTCACAAAACCTGAATCCTTCTTTTATTAAACGCTTCCCTGTTGCCCCCGCGGAAGGTTTTGGATCAAGAAACTGAAGCGGGCTGGTATTGCAAATTGAATATATTTTGTTTGGTGGTTTCTGTAAAAATATGAGGTATCCATGGCTTTTGTAACTGTAAACGGCGCGGAAATATATTATCAAACGTATGGAAGAAAACGACCAGGTCAGGCTCCCATTTATCTTATTCATGGGGCAACTGGAACAGGGCATTCCAATTGGAACAAGGTCGCCCCCCTGCTCGCGGAGGATTTTTATGTGATCGTGCCGGACTGCCGCGGGCATGGTCGGTCCACCAACCCGAATATGACCTATTCCTTCAGGGAACTCGCTTCAGATGTGGCTGGTACGATCCGTGCGCTTGGGTTTGAACGCGCGCATGTCATCGGACACAGTAATGGCGGCAATATCGCATTGGTCACGCTCGTTGAACATCCTGATGTGATCCAAACCTGCATACCACAGGCCGCCAATGCGTGGGTGAGTCCAGACCTGGTCGAAAAAGAACCGCCCATTTTTGACCCGGACTTCATTCAACGTGAACGCTCGCTCTGGTACGAAGAGCTTATTAATCTTCATGCGCCGCTTGGCGAGAATTACTGGCGCGATCTTGTTTTAATGACCGTGAAGGAGATCATCAGCGAACCGAACTATGCACCCGCAGATCTTGCCAGGGTGAACCGTCCTACTTTGATGATCCAAGGTGAAGTGGACAGGGTCAATGCGCCGTATAAACATGGTCAATTTATCGCGCGTTATATTCCTGCTGCCGAGGCATGGATTCCCAAGGGAATTGCACATACTGTCCACGATGAGATCATGACGGAGTGGCTTGAACGTGTGCGTGATTTTATTGCGCGGCGGGGAACAGATGCGAGCGAGAAGTTGTATCGCTATCGTCTGGAAGGTCATCAGGACAGTCGCAAAGGCATTTTTGATCCGCGATTAAATGCCGATGGTGTATTGGTTGGTACGGTTTTGAATGAGGAAATGCAGGCAGAGGTTTTGAAGGTTCTGGATGTTCCTCCGGTTGAGAATAAATTGAAAGTGTTGATTACAAAAGAAACACCATGGGCGCTGATCAATCGTCCGCTAGAGGATGTCCGCCGCAAGCCGTCGATCCTTGCCGAACGGGTCAGCCAGGCACGGATGGGGGAGTCTGCGCGAGTGATCGAAACAAACGGGGATTGGAGCTTGGTCCGCCTGGAGCATGATGGATATTCAGGATGGGCTCATTCTGCATCACTGCATATTTGCGCCGGGAGTCATGTCCGCAATTTTCAAAGTCAGTGCAATGTGATCGTATCCGCTGTCCTGGCAGAAGCGCGGAACGACGAGGATGTCCTGGTACAGAGAATTCCCTTCGCCACGTTGGCATATCGGGTGGATGAAAAAGAGGCGGTTTCGTTCCTCCAATTGCCGGATGGACGGATATGGAAAGTCCGCAGTCAGGATTTGACTCCGCTTGAAAGTCGTCCCACGACAAATGAAGAGGGGATCAAGCGAACATTGGATCTGATCCAGCGCTTCTGCGGCGTGCCATACCTATGGGGCGGGCGCACTCCTTATGGTTTTGATTGTTCCGGTTTGGCTGGTACGTTCTATTCATTTATGGCTGTAACCATTCCACGCGACGCGGATCAACAATATCTCGCGGGCGAAGCGGTGGAAGGCACGCCTGCGCCTGGAGATCTGCTTTACTTTGGGGAAAAGAATGAGGACGATGACTCAGTTCACATCAGTCATGTGGCGGTTTCGCTTGGCGGTGACCTGTTCCTTCATTCCAACGGAGCGGATTGGGGAACTTCTTACAACTCGTTTGACCTGGCGAGCAAGGAGGTTTCGATGAAACTTTCAGTTCAACCGATGACGCTGAATTTGAAGACAACATTTCGCGTATCGCATGGCGCGAGTGACCAGCGCCATAATGTGCTCGTCGTGATCGAACACAATGGGGTGGTTGGGTATGGGGAGGCGGCGGCAGTCTTTTATTATGGTGATACTCAAGAGAGTTTGTCCGCGTATATCAACGCACTTCCGCCATTGGGCGAAGATCCCTTTTTGCTGGAAGAAGTATTGAACTCGCTTCCACCCGGCCCCCACGCCGCGCAGGCGGCTGTTGATATTGCCTTGCATGATCTGTGGGGAAAGATGCTCGGTCAGCCGCTGTATCGTTTGTTCGGGTTGAAACCCGCGCCGTTGCATCAAACATCATTTACGATCGGTATTGACACTCCTGAGGTGATGGCTCAGCGTGTAAAAGAATCGAACTACCCTGTCATCAAGGTAAAGCTGGGTCCGGATGATACCGAAGCAACAGTGGCAGCTATCCGTCAAGCAACGAATGCGCGTCTGCGCGTGGATGCCAATGCTGCCTGGAAGCCTGAGCAGGCTTTGGAGTTGATCACGCGCCTGTCGCAATATGATCTTGAATTGATCGAGCAGCCCCTGCCAGCCGGTGATGTGGAATCTTATTTGTGGCTGCGTGGTCAGTTGCGCGCGCGCGGTGTGCCTACTCCCATTTTTGTAGACGAAAGCGTGAAGACATCCCATGATGTTGCGGCTTACGCAGGCGCTGTGGATGGGGTGGTTGTTAAATTAATGAAAACTGGCGGCTTGCGTGAAGCGCTGCGAACAATTCATACTGCCCGCGCGAATGGTATGAAAATCATGCTTTCCTGCATGATCGAGAGTTCCGTGGGAGTGACCGCTGCAGCGCATCTTGCCCCGCTTTGCGATCATCTGGATCTGGACGGACCTTTGTTGATCGGCAATGATCCATTTAGTGGGATTCGTTATGACGGCGCAAATTTGTTCCTGCCTGAAGGTCCAGGTTTGGGCGTGCTTCCAATAAGCAAATAGTACAGATGTTAAGACATATTAATAGAAAAAAAGAATCATTGAAAAATGGTTCTTTTTTGTTGTACCTGATTTGAAATCATTTGCTCAACGTTAATCGTTTATCGTTGTTATAATTGCGGCTGCTATGATTCGTATCCTTAAATATTCTCACGCGCGACTTTGTATTGGCAGGCGATCATGAAAAAAACACTTCCCCTTGTGCTCTTACTTTTTATTGTCATTTCTGCATGTGGAATTTCTCAACTGGCGGTACCGACTGAAACTCCCACTGCCGAGGTTGTGACACCCCTTCCATCGCCGACGGTTACTCCCGAGCCGCGCTCTCTTTCGATCTGTTTGGGACAGGAACCCAATTCCCTTTATCCATTAGGGGACCTGAATGCGGCAGCGCGCAGTGTCCTGGCTGCCATCAATGACGGTCCAGTCGATACCATTGGATATGATTATCAGCCTGTGATCATTACGCGGATGCCCTCCCTCGAAAATGGCGACGCTGAGATCGTTAGCACGCCAGTGCAGGTTGGGGGGGAAGTGGTGGATGCGGACGGTAATCTGGTCTTCTTGAACACGGGTGTCCGTGTTCGTCCTTCTGGATGCCGCGCCGATGATTGCGTCATTACCTATGACGGCACCACTCCGCTTGAAATGGATCAAATGGTCGTGAAGTTTACTCTGCGCCCAGACCTGACCTGGGCCGATGGCACACCTCTGACTGCGGACGATTCTGTTTTTGCATTCACGCTCGCGACAGGTCCTGATGCGGCTGTAAAGTCAGTTTTGGTTGAACGTACACAAATCTATGAGGCCACCGACCCGCAGACCCTCCAATGGTGGGGCAAGCCCGGCTTCATTGACCCTACGTATTTCACGAATATTTGGGCGCCAGCGCCGAGACACGCCTGGAGCGAATTTTCAGCCCAGGAATTACCTGACATTGATATTGCCTCGCGTTCACCGATCGGATGGGGTCCCTATATGGTCGATGAATGGGTTGATGGCGACCACATCACCTTGGTAAAGAATCCATACTATTTCCTTGCCGCAGATGGCTACCCCAAATTTGACACGCTTACGTATCGATTCATCGAAGACCCGAACATGGCTCTCAGCGAGCTGGTTGCCGGACGCTGTGATATCCTCGACCCAACCATTCGGCTTGATAATTTCGCAGGTCTGTTGCAGGAAATGCAGTCTGGTGAACAGGCTCAGGCTTTCTTTGTGCCCGGTATGACCATCGAATGGCTTGGGCTTGGCATTACCCCTGCATCTTACGATGATGGATATAGCCCGGCGCGTGAGGGAGACAGGCAGGATATTTTTGGCGATGCGCATACGCGCCAGGGCATTGCTTATTGTCTTGATCGCGAGGGAGTTGTCAAAAATGCCCTCTATGGTCTAACAACTGTGCCATCAACATACATCCCAGCGGGACATCCCGTTTATGACCCCAATTTAAATGCGCTAGCCTATATACCTGAAACCGGCATCTCCCTGCTCGAACAAGCCGGCTGGCGGGATGTGGACGGCGACCCGTCCACGCCGCGCACAGCCGTCAATGTGGAGAATGTAACTGCGGGCACGCCCCTGCAATTAAATTACTACACAACGACTGCCACACAGCGCAGACAGGTGGCGGACATCCTTTCGAAATCGCTTGCCCAATGCGGTATCGGACTCAATGTGCAATATTTATCGCAAAACGACCTGTATTCCCCCGGACCGCAGGGACTTCTTTTTGGACGCCGCTTTGACCTTGTTCAATATGCGATGGGAGTTGACAGCATTGAACCTCCCTGCGGCTGGTTCACTACGAATGAGATTCCCACAGCTTCCAATTCATGGGTCGGCACGAACTTAACCGCCTATAAGAATGAGGAGTTTGACGCTGCCTGCCGCGCAGCCCAATTGACGCTGCCGGGCGATGCCTCCTATGTCGAATCATACCGCCAAACACAGGTGCTTTTCTCGACCGAACTTCCGGCCATTCCACTTTATTACCGTCTGCGGATCGCCGCCGCCCGTCCCGACCTTTGTCATTTTGATCTCGACGTGACTGCCAATCCGCTCTGGAATATCGAAGCCTTTGACATGGGCGAAGCCTGCAAGGATTGATCCGCTGTTCTCCTAAAAGGCGCTACTGTTCAGATCGATCATAAATTTAAAAAAGTAGGTTTATTATGGATCGTACTATATTGATCGTTGACGATCATCGGGATATTTTACGTTTGCTCCATTCTGCGCTGGATACGCTCAAGCTTAAGAAAATAAAAATCTATGAAGCCCCATCCGGCGAAGAAGCCTTGCTTGAATCCACGCGCAATAAGATCGATTTATTGATCACAGATTACAAATTGCCGGGCTTCAGCGGCATGGACCTGATGCATAAGATCCGTATGCGTCATCCGGATGTACAGATCATCTTTATCACCGGCGTTGCTGATCGGAATGTGCGTGAAGAGATGCTTAATGCAGGGGTCTCGGCAGTATTTGACAAGCCCATTCCCTTAAGCGATTTTTTGGATGCGGTTGAACGCAGTCTTGGGCTTGTGCAAACGATCTTTCCCTCTGAAGGAAAAGATAAAAAAATAGAAGAGCGTCACGCCGTACTTTCAGACCTGCTTGCCAATTTTAGGCAGGATATCAAGGCCGATGCGGTCTTCCTGCTCAATGATCGTGGTCTCGTCCAGGTGCGCGCCGGTAAATTGCATGATGGCAGCATGGAAGTTTCGCTTATTTCCACACTGATGGCGATCCATGGGGCGAGCCTGAAAGTTGCCCGTCATAATCATCAGGACACGATCGACTCGTATCATGTCTTTTCAGGCGGCGATCACGACCTGCTTTTTATCCCGGTTACTCCGCTGTATGCCTTGCTGGTGGCTGGCAATAAACTTGCCACTGCGGAACGAATTCTCGAGAGCGTCAGCGCTTTACTGGCGCTGCGCAAGCAGATGGAGCGTTCCCTTAAGTCGATGGGTGTGACTGGGGAACTCCATCTTTCACATGTGGATGTAAAACCCGCCCCATTGTCTGCGCCCGAGCCTGATCCCGTTCCTGTTCAAGTGCAAGAATCGCCGGTTGATGCCGTTCCTTCGCCGGAAATGGAGGCGCTTCTGAAGAATGCATCTGCAAATACGCCATCCGACGATACGGACGATTTCTGGAATCAGGCTGTTGAAAAACTTGTTAATAAACCGGTTAATTCTGATGTCATGTCAATGGAAGAGGCACGCAAGCTCGGACTTATTCCGGATGGAAATTAAAAAGTTGTGATACAATTTTGCGCGCACTGGGGTATGGTGCAACGGCAGCACACCAGCCTTTGGAGCTGT
>Ga0268298_10001881_pt1 | contig 23822 bp, 30 predicted proteins | sample WWTPWeurt_MetaG_FD_194462 | JGI IMG/M metagenome (GOLD analysis project Ga0268298, IMG submission 194462) | Activated sludge microbial communities from WWTP in Nijmegen, Gelderland, Netherland - WWTP Weurt | ecosystem: Engineered > WWTP > Aerobic digester > Activated sludge | place...
AAGGAAGGCGGGCGGTTGGGCCGTAGCGGACTCAGTGTCACCTACCGGCGACGCGGCCAACCAGGCCCCGTACAGCCTCCTGCAGATCGGCCGGCAGCACCACCAGCTTGGCGTTGTCCGATGCTCCCATATGTTCCAGGGAGGCGATGTATTTCTCGCCCAGCAGGTACATCATGGGGCCCGGCTCGGTGCCGACCGCCTCGGTCACTTTGCGGATGGCCTGGGCCGATGCGTCGGCGAGGGTGACCCGGGCCTCGGCATCGCGCTTGGCGGACTCCAGGCGGGCTTCGGCTTCGAGAATGGCCGCCTGCTTGGCCCCCTCGGCCTTGGTCACCGCCGCCTTCCGCTCTCGCTCGGCGGCGGCCTGCAGTTCCATGGCCTTCTGCATGGAAGGGGAGGGCTTGATGTCCTGGATCTCAACCGACTTTACCGCCAGGCCCCAGTCGATTGCCTCGTCGGCGATGCTTTCCCTGAGCCGGGCCTTGATCTGGTCCCGGGAGGAGAGAGCGGCGTCGAGTTCCATTTCGCCGACGATCGAGCGGAGGGTGGTCATGATCATGTTGCGGATGGCTTCGGCGAAGTCGGTCACGCCGTACACCGCCTTGACCGGGTCGGTCACCTTGACGAAGGCAATGGCGTTGGTGAGGATCACCGCGTTGTCCCGGGTGATGACCTCCTGTTCCTGGACGTCGAGGATGATGTCCTTGGTGACCAGCTTGTAGGCCACGTTGTCCAGGTAGGGGATGAGGATGTTGAGGCCGGGCTTGAGGGTGCCGTGGTACTTGCCGAGCCGTTCGACGATCCATTCCTCGCCCTGGGGAACGATACGCACGCCCTTGGCCAGGGTGACGATCGCGAACACCAGGAGGGCAACGACAACGATAAAACCTGCACTCATACCGAAATCTCCATTCATGATTTTTCAACCTTCAGGTAGCTGCCCTCTACCGAAAGCAGCCTGACCCGTTCGCCGGTGGCGATCGCTGTATCCGCCATGCACGCCCATTCGTCGGTGCCCAGGATGGGGCGCTGAAAGCGCACCCGACCCCGGGCGAAGGGCTGCACATCGGCCACCAGCAGGCCGATCTCGCCAATCACGTCGCCGGCGGCCGTCCCCGCCTTCGTCTTCTGGAAGCCCGGCTTGAAGATCCGGAACCAGAGCACCACCATCGCCAGGGAAGCCCCGGTCCATGTGGCAAGCTGGGCGGTGAGGGAGATTTCCGGCCACGCCAGGGTGATGAGGCCGACCAGGAGTGCCCCCATGCCGAACCAGAGGATAAAAAAAGAGGCAAGCAGAAGCTCCACCAAGGCCAGGGAAATGCCCCCGACGATCCAGACCCACCATTCAAAGCCCATCGTATGCGTTCTCCATGGATAACTCCTTTCGTTGGGCCAAGCGGTTACGCTTCTGTGAATAGGCGAGCGCTTGGCAAGCGCAGAACTCGGACTATTCGGCGATGGGAAGAACTATAGCGGCATGTGGCGGCTTTCGGCTCGCCATGATGAAGAAATGGGGGTGTTGTGTGAGGGAGGGCTGTCGCACCTCCGTCGTTGGCTCCTGTAACAAACCTGACAATCGCTGAGTCGGGGCGGCGTAAACCCCCGCCACTGCGTAGTCGCCGGATGGGCGTGGAATTTGCTCAAAGGCTTGTGTTCCCCTTCCAGAGCACCGCCATGACCCCAGAACTCAGCGCAAAACTGCTGGCCGGCCTCAAGGACGGCAGCATCGTCCCCTATCTTGGCCCCGGCGTCCTCGCCGACGTGAAGAATGCCGCCACCGGCGCCCCCATTCCCGCCGACAGCGATTCCCTCATCTATGCCATGAACGACGGCAGGCCCATGGCGCCCAAGCTCATGTACGAGTTTCCCCGGGCTGCCATGAACGTCGAACTCAAGCGCGGCCGCAGCACGGTCACCAAGTTCCTCACCCGCACCTACGGCGAAACCCAGTGGACCCGCGGCGCCTTCCACGAATGGCTGAAGGGCATCGCGCCTCCCTACGTCATCGACATCAACCGGGACACCCAGCTCCAGGATTCCTACGCCGACTTTCCCCACAATCTGATCGTCGGCATCGCCCGCATCGGCGGCACCGCCTTCCGCTACAAACTGTACTTCTGGGACGGCGCGGCGTATCAGCCGACCGAGATCATCAACCCGGCTCTGCCCATCCTCTTCAAGCCCATGGGCACGCCCCGGCCGGAGCCGGTCTATATCGCTTCCGACGCCGACTACGTGGATTTCATCACCGAGCTGATGGGGGGCTTCTCCATTCCGCCGGAGGTCAAGAGCCTGCGCAAGGGCAAGCAATACCTGCTGATGGGCCTGCGCCTCAACCGTGATACGGAACGCATGGTCATGGCCGACATGATCTACAGCGCCGCCGAACCGGCCGGCTGGGTTTTCATCCCCAGCCCCACGGACAAGGAACGCCGCTTCTGCAAGCGCATCGGCCTCGAGATCCTCGAGGCCGACATCTTCGAATTCATCGGCGCCGCCGTGCCGGCCTGAGAGTCTTCAGACATTCATAAACAGGGAGAAAACCCATGCTGCTCGATCATTACGAACCTTACTTCTTCAATGCCAATTTTCGTGAAGCCGCCAGCGGCGAAGGCTGGGAGGCCTACCGCGGCGAGCTGGTCCTGGTGGAAGGCGAGGTCGCCGATGACCAGGGGCGCCGCAAGCCGCCCCACGCCCTCTTCAAGCAGGCCATCGTGTTGACCAAGGGCGAGGAACTCAAGCTGATCTCCGGTTCCCTGGAAGAGCTCCAGCACTGGCCCGCGTTCATGGAGAAATTCGGTGCCGACTTGAACCCGGCCTCGGTCGCCGTGATGTTCACGGTCAACATCCCCAAGCCCTTCATCTCGGTCATCAACGGTGCCACGGTGGCTTTCGTCCCCCTCACCGAAGGCCTGTGCTGGAACGAACTGATCGACCTCGCCGCGCTGGAAAAGGGCGACTTCAAGGGTCAGGGCGCCGGCGACAAGGTGGTGACGGTCTTCAACGCCTTCCAGGGCTTCAAGTACAAGTATCCGTCCCTCTCTGTCGACGAGGCCATGAAGACGACCAACAACGCCAAGCGCGAAGTGCACGGAGCAGTGTAATGCCCTGGGAGGAGCGCTTCGCCCTCGGGGTGGCGGACATGGACGTCACCCACCAGGAATTCGTCGACCTCGCCGACGCCCTGGCGACGGCAGCGGACGCGGATTTTCCGACCCGGTTCGCGGAACTGCGGGAGCACACCCGCAAGCACTTCGAGCACGAGGCCCGGCTCATGCGGCGCTGCCGCTTCCCCGCCATCGGCGAGCACGAAAGCGAGCACCTGAGGGTGCTCGGCGAACTCGCCCATCTGGCGGCCCGGGTGGACGGTGGCCGCCTCACCATGGCTCGCGCCTACGTGGAAGGCATGCCCCAGTGGTTCGCCAACCACCTGGTCACCATGGATGCGGCACTGGCGGGGTGCCTCAAGGCAAAGGGCTGAGCGTCCTGGGTCGCGGGCCAAACGCCCGTTGCCCGATGCCATCTCGGTGGCAGCGGGGGTGATCGCTCGCCCGCAATGCGGGGGTCATTGAAATCCCATCGGATTGACGGCGCCATGGGCGGATGAACGAGGGTGTCGCTCAAGGGTCTGCCGGCGCCCGTCGTCGCCGGGGTGCTGGGCCGCGGCAGGATGGTTCGAGTTCGGAGAGCAACATGAAATGTCCATCCTGCGCAGCCGCCGAGTTGGTGCACGAAACCCGTGACCTGTCCTACACCGGCAAAGGCGAGGCGACCGTCATTCCGGCTGCCACCGGTGACTATTGCCCGGCCTGCGGTGAAGCCCTCCTCGACATGGCGGAAGCACAACATGTCAGTGCCGCGATGTTGGCCTTCGACTAGTAGTCAGTCAGATAGGTTTGCGTGAATGCCGAGGCGCGCATCCGCGCCCCGATCGCACGAAGCGAACCGCAGCCATAGCCGAAGCTATGGCGAGGATGAGCGACACAGCGAGCGGGGATGCGGGGCGTGCCGAACATAGCTGAACCTATCTGACTGACTACTAGCCGCCGCCGACCGTAGATGGGCCGATCGAGGGGTGACGTTCAGCGATGGATTCGAAGTGATATGCGGGTTAATATATGCGCACAACCAAATGCGCATGGAGATTCCTATGCCAATCACTCAAACTGCCCGTCGCATGAGAACCGGCAGCCCCGGCAAACGGGCTGCCAATCTGAGTTTGAGCAGCGATGTGCTGGAGGCGGCCAAGCAGCTCGACATCAACATTTCGCAGGTCTGTGACGCCTACTTGCGTGAAGTCGTACGACACGAGCTGGAGCGTAAATGGCGCGAGGATCACGCAGATTTCATTGCCGCTTACAACGCCACCATCGAAACCGAGGGGCTGCCACTGGATGAATGGAGAACTTTCTGATGGCGCGCTTCGATGTGTACGCCAACCCAGGCAGCCACGCTAAAACCACGCCGTATCTACTGGATGTGCAAAGCGATCTTTTGGATGGCTTGGACAGCCGAATGGTGATTCCTCTGCGCAGCCTCGATCACTTCCCCAAGGTCAAGCTGTCGACGCGACTGACGCCGGTGTTGGCCATCCAAGGCGAAGAATACCTGCTGGAGACGCCCAAGATGGGCGCGGTGCCGCAGCGTGTGTTGAAATCGCCCGTGACTTCCCTCGCCGGGGATCAGATGCGGATAACTGAGGCGCTGGATTTTCTTTTTCACGGGTATTGACCATACGATTGCCGTGGCATGCCGCCACACCATCCCCTCGAGGACGAAATCTCAGGGGAAGCTCAAACCGGAACGAGGTGAAATGCAATGCTGACACGCATCAAGATCGATGGTTATAAGTCGCTGAAGCACCTTGATCTCCGGCTTGCAGACCTGTCTATTCTTTTCGGGCCGAACGCGGCTGGGAAAAGCAACTTCCTGGACTGTCTGCAATTGCTCTCGAAGCTGGCGACGGAAAAGACCATCAAGGAAGCCTTCGCACCTCCCTATCGTGGCAAACCGCTCGAATCGTTTTCGTTTGAAGAAAATGGCATCGAGGGCTTGCTGGAGAAGGATTGCCTGTCTTTTTCCATTGAGGTCGATGTGCGACTCTCCAATGCCGTCGTTGAAGCAGTCAATCGTCAAATCGGTGAAATGCGCCGTTCGAGTGACCAAGAAGCGAGTGGAAACGAAGCCCATGCGGTGAATGCGGTCAAGGAAAGAAACCTGCGTTACCGGATAGAAGTCGAGATGATGCCGAAATCAGGGGTGCTCCGGGTTGCAGACGAGTACCTTGCCGCATTGACGGACAAGGGCGAACCAACCGGCAAGCGCAAACCGTTCCTGTCGCGCGAAGGGAAACGACTGCATCTACGCCTGGAGGGGCAGGCTCACCCAAGCTATTACGAGCGCTTTTTGGATCACAGTATCCTTTCCTTGCCGCACTATCCGCCGCATTACCCGCATTTGGTCGCGATGCGCAAGGAACTGGAAAGCTGGTTGTTCTTCTACTTCGAGCCGCGTGAGCGTATGCGTACCGCCAATCCGGTCAAGGAGGTGCGTCATATCGGTCTCATGGGCGAAGAACTGGCGTCCTTTCTCAACACGCTGAAAGTTCTTGATCCTCGCCAATTCAAGGCGGTCGAGAAAGCGATGCGCACCCTTATGCCCAATGTCCAGGGCATCGAGGTGGATGTCAGCAAGCTTGGAGAGGTCGAACTAAGACTGAGGGAGCATGGTATTTCAGTACCCGCTCGGGTCCTCTCGGAAGGCACGCTGCGCATCCTCGGACTCCTGTCGCTGGCAGGTGCGCGAGAGCAACCGTCGCTGATCGGCTTCGAGGAGCCTGAGAATGGCATTCACCCGCGGCGCATCCAATTGGTGGCGGAATTATTAAAAACACGCGCATCGTTCGGGGAAACCCAGTACATCGTGACTACTCATTCGCCATTGCTACCGGATCTTGTGGAAGATGAATCTCTATTTGCCTGCAAGCGCGTTGACGGCGAAACGCGCATTGATCCCTTTGCAGCCTGGGGGCCGCTGGCGAAACGTGGAGATATTGATCAGGCGCTCATGGATGAGGAGGAACTCACCGTCTCGGAGCGGATGCTTAGGGGAGACTTTGATGCGTGACATCGCGCTCTTTGTCGAAGACCAGGCCCATAAGGAATTTCTCGCCGCCTTGTTGCAACGACTGGCAGGAGAGGCGGGCGTGGAGATACGGATGGATTGGCGCAATGCCCGCCGCGGACACGGCGCCGTAGTGACCGAGCTGAAGCAATATTTTCGGGATCTGATGCGTGGGCGCGACCGCTTGCCGGACCTGATTGTTGTCGCCACTGACGCCAACTGCAAGGGACTGGTCGAGCGTCTTCGCCAAGTTAACGCTGTCACCGACAAGGCGCTCGTGCAAACGGTGTGCGCGGTGCCTGATCCCCACATCGAGCGCTGGCTGTTGGCCGATTCTGCTGCATTCAAGGCGGTGTTCGGGCGCGGTTGCGCCGCTCCCGATGCGAAGTGCGAACGGTCACGCTACAAGAAGATGTTGGTGGACGCCATTCGCGCAACCGGCATTGCTCCAAGCTTGGGCGGCATCGAATTTGCCGATGACATTGTCGGCGCGATGGATCTGTCGCGAGTGGCCGGCTCAGATGCATCGTTGGGTCGCTTCATCGAGGAAGCACGCAAAGTGTTCAAGGGGTGGCGCGCGTGAACTATCCCAAGTTGATAGCGCTTTCTGGGTATTTGCCGGTTCTGCTAGCCGCCGTCGTCACTAACTTCCGTGCCTGTTCCGCGCATCGCTCTCTGATTGCCGGCTCTAGTTTTCGCAGCCACCTTGGCGGAATCGCCTCCAGCCCATACCGCGCGCCGGCCAGCATGCCGGCGATGGCGCCGGTGGTGTCGGCGTCGCCGCCGCGGTTGACGACGTCGATGAGGCAATCCTCGAAGCTTTCTGTGGCGAAGAGGGACTGGAGAACGGCTTGCAGGGTTTCGACCACGAAGCCGCTGGGGTTTTCGCGGGGCTTGCTGGTGTAGGTGAAGCACGGGTGGGCGGCGATGAGGGGCAGGCAGTGGCGGCGTTCCACGTCGTCGTCGGGCAGGCCGTTCATGAAATCCTGCACCATGCCGGCGAGGGCGATGCTGGCGGCGTCGGAGAGAGCGTTGTGATGGGTGACGTGGCCCTGGGCGCGGCAGGCGGCGGCGGTGGCTTCTGGGCCGTGGCCGAAGGTGGCCAGGGCCGCCGGCAGCACGCGCATGGCGGCGCCGTTGCCGGCGTCGTGCTCGGAGGGTGGGGCTTCCGGGTTGCCGGTTTTTCTGAACGTGATGAGGTTGCGGCGCACGGTGTTGCCGATATCCACGGGCTTGGCGCGCATCCAGGCGTCGAAGGCCTCGGCGGCGGCGCGGGCTTCGACGCGGCCGGTAGCCAGGATGGCGTCGCCCAGGGCCAGGGACATGGTGGTGTCGTCGGTGACCTGGCCGGGTTTGAGGCGCAGCCAGCCGCCGCCCGTGATGTCCTGGTGGGTGCCGTACTGTTGCAGGATTTCCCGGGGGGTGAGGAACTCGACGGTGGCGCCCAGGGCATCGCCGATGGCCAGGCCGAGGTAGGCCGCCGTGGCGCGCTCGACGAGGGCGCTGCGGTCAGGGGAAGCGCGTCGGTGGACCGGCGCGGGGCGGGCGATCAGCTCTCGGGCCCAAAGCATTTGGCGTAGTCCTTGCACACGCCGCAGGAGGGGGCGGGGCAGACGTAGATGCCTTCCCGGGCGCAGAACTGGCGGTAGACGAATTTCTTCCACTTCATGTCGCCGGTGTTGCTGCGGGCGAGTTCCGGGAAATTCACCCACATCAGGCGGCTGAGTTCGTCGCGGTTGGCGAGGCCGAGGTCCTGCCACAGGTGGTCGGCACCGGCACAGGCGGTGGCGACGATGTCGGCGAACCAGAGTTCGGAATGGCGCTCATGGGCGCGGTGGTCCAGGAGGAGCTTCTGCAGGTCGCTCCATTCCGGAATGGGTGGCGCGGGCCGGTTCGCGGCGGTGGTGGCGCAGTCGGGAAAGTATTCGGCCAGCAGGCGGCCGTGGCGATCGGCACCCAGGCCCAGGTCGGCAGGCAGACAGCCTTCGCCCAGGCGCTGGCCGGTCAGCAGACTGGCCAGCAAGGGGCGATTCGGATCGGTGCGCACGTCCGCACCGCAGGGCGCCGCCAGGAGTTCGGCGACGGCCAGGGCGCGGAGTGCGGTGCGATCCGGGTCGTTCATGGCTTACTTGCTCGGATACTCGACCAGGATGTCCTCGTCACGGACGACCATCTGGCAGGCCAGGCGCCACTGGGTGGGGGGGATGTCGTCCACGTACATCTGCTCGATCTGGGCCTTGGTGATGTGACCCAGTTCGGTCAGGGCGGCGACCTCGCGCACGTTGAGGGGGCCACCCATGGGGCGGCGCTTGCCATCCACCGAGGAAACCTTGACCAGGCAGGTGCCGCAGTTGCCTTCCTGACAACCGAAGTCGATCGGGATGTGGTGTTCCTTGGCCAGGGCCAGGATGGTCTGGGTGTGGCTGCCGGCGACGGCATAGACCGTCTTGTCCTTGTGCAAGGGGCTGCTGAAAGTGATGAGTGCCATGGTGTTACTCCTGAGTTGGTTTTAGTGGAAATTCTCGTGGGGCTTTGAAAATTGGGATGGCTGGGCGCCTGAAAGCGAGGGGTGGCCAGGACACGAAGACGAGCCGAAGACAGTGCGTACTGCACGGCGAGGCGAAGTCGACAAAGGTTGGTGTGCGCCTGAAAGCGTGGGGCGGTCAGGACGCGAAGACGAGCCGAAGACAGCGTGTTCTGCGCGGTGAAGCGAAGTCGACAAAGGTTGGTGTGCGCCTGAAAGCGTGGGGCGGTCAGGACGCGAAGACGAGCCGAAGACAGTGCGTACTGCACGGCAAGGCGAAGTCGACAAAGGTTGGTGTGCGCCTGAAAGCGTGGGGCGGTCAGGACGCGAAGACGAGCCGAAGACAGTGCGCACTGCACGGCGAGGCGAAGTCGACAAAGGTTGGTGTGTGCCTGAAAGCGTGGGGCGGTCAGGACGCGAAGACGAGCCGAAGACAGTGCGTACTGCACGGCGAGGCGAAGTCGACAAAGTCATGGCCGCCCCACGCTTTCAGGCCGGCTTGACCACGATCTCGCCGCCGATAATCTGGGCCTGGCAGGCGAGACGGTGGTTGCGCGGGGCGAGGTTGTCCTTGAGCACCTGGTCCTCCAGGATGCTGGGCGGAGCGAGGTTTTCCCCGCCGGAGACGATTTTGGTCAGGCAGGTACAGCACTCCCCTTCGCGGCAGCCGTAGGTGATGCCGGCGCCGACCTTTTCCGAAACCTCGATGAGGCGGGTGCCGGCCGGCACGGTGACGGAAACGCCGATATCCTCGAAGGTGACTTTGGCTTTAGGCATTGGGAGTCTCCTGATGGGCCGCCCCGAAGGAGACGGCGCCCCCTCGGGGGGCAGCGAGTGAAACGAGCGTGGGGGTCATGTTTTCTCCCTGTTCAGGCCAAGGCGGCCATGTTGATTTCACGGGCCACCATCTGGCCGGTGAGGTGGCGCGCCAGGGTTTCGCCCAGGTCGCGGCACTGCTCCAGTTCGCCGGCGTCGGGTACCAGCTTGATGCGCAGGCCCTCGACGGGGACGCGCATCTTGAGGCCGCGCAGCCGATCCTCGATGAGGCGCACCGCCTCGCCGCTCCAGCCGTAGGAACCAAAGGCGGCGCCCAGCTTGCCCTTGACGTTGACCGTGGTGAGGGAGGACAGCACGTCCCAGATGGGCTTCACCGCGTCGGCATTGATCGTCGGGCTGCCGAAGGCCAGACCGTCGGCTTCTTCGATGAGGTCGGTGAAGATGCCCGATTCGCCGCCTTCCAGGTCGTAAAGCGAGACCCGTACGCCGCCCATGCGTTCGGCACCGGCCGCGACCGACTCGGCCATGCGGCGGGTGTTGCCATAGGCCGAGATGTAGAAGATGACCAGGGTCTTCTCGCTGCGGGCCTCGTTGAACAGCCGCGGCGTGGCCAGCTCCCGGTAGCGGTGCACGTAGTCCCGTGGCATGTGGCGCAGGATGGGGCCGTGGGCGGGGGCGATGAGGGTGAGGTCCAGGGGCTCGATGAGGGCCACGGCATCCAGCACGTTCTCCCGGAAGGGCCGCATGATGTGGGCGTAGTAGTACTCGAAGGAAAAGCGGAAGTCGCCCACCGAATCGTTGAACAGCCGTGGGTCGCAGAAGTGGCAGCCGAAGACGTCACCGGTAAAGAGAAAGCCGTCTTCCTCCAGGTAGGTGCATTGGGTATCCGGCCAGTGCAGGTAGGGCGTATGCAGGAAGCGCAGGGTACGGCCGCCGAGGGCCACGGTGTCGTCGGTGGTGACCGGGATGTATTCGGGGGCCGTTTCGCCGGTGGGCTTCAACAGCGCCTTGAGCATCATCTGGGCGCGGCTGGAGAGATAGACCTTGGCCTGGGGGGCACGGCGCAGCAACTCCGGCAGGGCGCCGCTGTGGTCCGGCTCCAGGTGGTTGAGGACGATGGTGGTGATTTCGTCGTAGCGGGCGACGGACTCCAGGCGCTGGAAGAAGGTGTCGGCGAAACTTTCCTTCACCGTGTCGATGACCGCCACCCCGGCTTCGCCCCGCACCACGTAGGCGTTGTAGCTGGTCCCGTTGGCGGTCTTGAGGATGATGTCGAAATTGCGCAGATGCGGGTCGAGGGCGCCCACCCAGTGGACGCCCGGTGCCAGTTCCACCGCTGCGCTAGTGAGTCCCGCAGGCATCATGGTCGGTTTCCTCACGGGCTGCGCTGCCGCAGGAGCCGTGGCCTTCCGGGCCGTGGACACAGGCTTCGATATTGCCTTCCGGCAGGGCCGCGCCGTCGAGGCCGATCCACGCGTTCACCGCCGCCGCATCGAAACCCACCCTGCGTTCCTCGCCCACTTGCATGAGGGGGCGGCGGATCAGCAGGGGATTTTCCAGAAGCAGACGCAGCGCATGCTCGAAGCCCAGCTTCTCCGGCACGATCTCGCCGGATTTCACCGCCGGGGCGCTGCGGTTGAACCAGTCGGCGATGGGCAGGGCGCCAAGGAAGGCGAGCAGCGTTTCGGCCGTCCACGGCTCCGCCTTCAGGCTCCGGGCCTGAACCGTATGGCCTGCGGCGGCAAGAAGGGTCTTCTGGCGAAGATTCCCCTTGCAGCCGGGCTTTTCGTAGAAGGTGACGATGGCCATGGGCCGTTAGCCGTAGCCCCCCGCAACCGTTCGGGCTGAGCTTGTCGAAGCCCGGGATGCGCCGTGGGTAAAGCGCCCTTCGACGGGCTCAGGGCGAACGGGGGGAGGGGGCTCGCACGGAGAAAGAGGATTCACGCGGCTTCCCGCCACAGCCCGAACTCCTTCAGCTTCTCGATGGGAATGCCCGTGAGGGAACCGGGCGGATTGAGGAACTCGCCCAGTTCATTGACGATGGCCATCTCGATGGGGCAGATGGACGAGCACTGGGGATCGGCGTGGTCGCCCAGGCACTCGGTGCATTTGCCGTCGTCGATCAGGAAATGCGGCGTGTCCTGGTAGATCGCGTCGTTGGGGCAGACATCGACACAGGCCCAGCAATTGACGCAGGATTGGGTGATTTGCAGGGCCATCTCAGCTCTCCTGAAGGGGCGTCCCGAGGGAGACCTGGGCCCCCTTGGGGGGCAGCGAGTGGAGCGGGCGAAGGGGGCTGTGCATCAAGCCACCTTCAGGCTTTCTGCGGCGGGCAACAGCTTGCCGGTCGCTGCGATTTCCTTGTACACCGCCATCACGGCGTCCTCGATCGGCTCCATGGCGTGTTCGCCATTCGGCGCGATGCCGGCGGCTTCCAGCTTGCCCCAGGGCTCGTAGCCGATCTTGGAACAGAGAACGACCTCGCAGCCTTCCAGCACGCGGATGTTGCGGTCGAGCAGGGAGTCCGGTTCCTCGTCGCCCTCACCGCAGGAATCCATGCCGCCGCAGTACAACTCGGTCTTGCGGTGGCTGATGAAGCGCACGCCGTCCGGCGAGGCTTCGTAGATCAGGAATTCCTTGGCATGGCCGAAGTGCTCGGCGACGACGCCGTTCTTGCCGGCCACCGCCATCAGCACCGGGCGCGACCCTTCCGGGATGCCCTCGTGCTTCGGCTTGACGATGCCGCGCTTGGCGTCCAGCTTCTCGATGATTTCGTCGTGCACCACCTTGCGGCGGACCATGGCGGCTTCGTAATCGACATCCATGACGTCGATCTTGTCGAGAGTGAACTCGTCGCCGCGATCTTCACCCAGCAGGCCGACCGCATCGGCGCGGCACTGGCGGCAGTGGCGCATCATGGCCATGTCGCCGGCGCAGGCGTCCTGCAGGTCCTGCAACTGTTCCGGGGTCGGTTCCGGCTGCTCCATGATGCCGTAGTAGGTGCCGTGTTCCGGCTCGGCGATCAGCGGCATCACGTTGTGCAGGAAGGCGCCCTTGGCCTTGACGATCTTCGAGACTTCCTTGAGGTGCTCGTCATTGACGCCGGGGATCAGCACCGAATTGACCTTCACCAGGATGCCGCGGTCGGTCAGCATCTGCAGACCCTTCTGCTGCTGCTCGATCAGGATGCGGGCGCCTTCAACGCCGGTGATGCGCTTGTGCTCCCAGTAGATCCACGGGTAGATCCTGGCGCCGACTTCCGGATCGACGCAGTTGATGGTGATCGTCACATGGTCGATGTTGTGCTGGGCGATACGGTCGACGTACTGCGGCAGGTTGAGGCCGTTGGTCGATACGCACAGCTTGATGTCCGGGGCGCGCGCGGACAGCTGTTCGAAGGTTTCAAAAGTGCGGCCCGGGTTGGCCAAGGGGTCTCCGGGTCCGGCGATGCCCAGCACCGTCATCTGGGGGATCTCGGCCGCCACGGCCAGCACCTTCTTGATCGCCTGGTCCGGCGTCAGCAGCTCGGACACGACGCCCGGGCGGGATTCGTTGGAGCAGTCGTACTTGCGATTGCAGTAATTGCACTGGATGTTGCAGGCCGGCGCCACGGCCACGTGCATGCGGGCGAAGTAGTGGTGCGCCTCTTCCGAATAGCAGGGATGGTCCTGCACCTTGGCCCGGATGTGATCCGGCAGGTGGGAGAGGGCGTCGGGGGCCGTACCGCAGCCGCCGGAGGCACAGCCGCCACCTTCGGCCTTGGGCCCGCTGCTGACACTGATGACTGGAAGTTCCACGATGCTGGCTCCTCGAAAGCGTTCGAGGGGGGTTCAGCAATCGCTGTGCCAGAGGAGTTTTGGCTTAAGAATCAGTCGGATGAATTTTGGCGCGACAGATGCTGTCGCCCCTCTTGTCGCAAACGTGACAGCCGCTCAGGCGACGACGGCGGCCAGGCCGGCGGGGCCAACGGGGGCCTGGGCCAGCCAGGGCACCAGGGCGCAATGGGGGCAGGGCTCGTCCCGGACCCGCTGGATGAGGGGCAACTCGCTGGCCCCCCGCTGGGCGAGCCGTGGGTCCGTGGTGCCGCTGGCCAGCAATGACTGATTGACGACCCAGGCGTAGGGGGCGATGCCGGCCCGGGCGAGGTCGGCCTGCAGGCGTTCGGCCTCATGCACGGGCGTCGCCTCCGGCAGGGTGACGATGAGGACGCGGGTGTAGTCCGGGTCGCGCAGGCGGGGCAGGAGCAGGCGAACCGATTCGGGCATGTCGCCCTGGGTGCGCATCACCTCCCGGTGATAGGCCTGGGCGGCATCGAGCAGCAGGATGGTGTGGCCGGTCGGTGCCGTATCGAGGACGACGAACCCCGCCCGGCCGGCATCCACGGTGCGGGCGAAGGCGCGGAAGACGGCGATCTCCTCGGTGCAGGGGGAGCGCAGATCCTCCTCCAGCAGCGCCCGGCCACCGGCATCCAGGTGTTGGCCGGCCCGCTCCAGGACTTCGGCGGTGTATTCGGCCACTTCCCGGGCCGGGTCGATGCGGGTGACGCTCAGGCCCGGCAGGGTGCCGTCCACGGTCCCAGCCACATGGGCGGCCGGGTCGGTGGTGGATAGCGTCACGGCATGGCCCCGGGCCGCCAGGGCGACGGCTATGGCCGCTGCCACGGTGGTCTTGCCCACCCCTCCCTTGCCCATGGTCATCACCACGCCGTGGCCGGCGCGGGCGATGTCATCCACCAACCCTGCCAGGCCCGGGGGCAGGGGGGCTGTCGGCATCGGTACTGAGTGCCCCCAGCCGCCGCCAGCGGTGGCACCCCCCGAGGGGGACAAGAAAACTTGGGGCGGCCCGGCGTTTTCTTGCGAGGCCGGCAGGGGGGCACCTTCCGGGGCGGCCATGCGGCGCAGCGCGGCGAGGCCGACGGTGCCGAGGGGCAGGAAGGGGATGGTGCGGCGGGGCAGATCGGCCAGGCCGGCGGGCATGGCCGCCAGCGCCGCGGCGGCCCGGTGGGCCATGGCGGTGGCGACGGCGTCATCGGGGCGCCCGTCGGCGAACAGGCCGTTGATGCTCAGTTGCAGGTTGCTCACGCCCAGGGCGGCCAATTCGCCCCGGGTACGCTCGGCCTCGCGCAGGGCGGAGGCCTCGGGGCGGCTGACCAGGATCACCGTGGTCGCCGCCGCATCGGCGAGGCGCTGCACGCTGGCGGCGTAGAGGGCCTTCTGCTTTTCCAGGCCGGCCAGGGGGCCGAGACAGGAAGCGCCGCCGGTGGAGGAGGAGATGAACTCATTCCACGCCGAGGGCAGGGTGAGGAGGCGCAGGGTATGGCCGGTGGGCGCCGTGTCGAAGATGACATGGTCGAAGGGCGCCGTGGCGGCGGGGTCGCCGAGAAGCTTGGAGAACGCGTCGAAGGCGGCGATTTCCACCGTGCAGGCACCGGAGAACTGCTCCTCCATGCTCTGGATGGCTGCTGCAGGCAGGATGCCGCGGTAGGGGGCGACCATGCGTTCCCGGTAATCGCGGGCGGCCGCCTCGGGGTCGATGTTGAGGGCGAACAGCCCCGGGGCGCCGGCGATGGCCGTCGGCGCCGCACCCAGCCGCGTGCCCAGCACCTCGTCCAGGTTGGAAGCCGGGTCGGTGCTGACGATCAGCACCTGTCGCCCGGCGTCGGCCAGGGCCAGGCCGGTGGCGCAGGAGAGCGAGGTCTTGCCCACGCCCCCCTTGCCGGTGAAGAAGAGGGTGCGGGTGTGGGCGTCGGCGAGTGTCATGGGGTCAGCAGCTTCCCGGTTTGCAGCCACAACCGCCCACCTTCACATGGGGCTTGTCGGCAGTCGCCAGGGCGGAGCCCAGCTTCTGGGCCAGTTGCTGGCGGGTGAGATAGATACCGGTGGAGACGACATGGCCGTCCACCACCAGGATCGGCAGGCGATCCATGCCTGCTTCCATTTCCTTCAGCACCGCGGGGTTGGCGGCGAAGGCCTGGGGTTCCTGACCGAGGTTGTAGCGCACCACGGTGACGCCCTGTTCCGCCACCCACTTCAAGTCGGCGGCGAACTGGGCCAGCACGGGGTCGACATCGACGCCGCAGACGCCGGTGGAGCAGCACAGGGCGGGGTCGAACACTTCCAGCTTTTTCATGGGGGTCTCCTTGGAAATCAGCGGGCTTCGTACCAGCCCTTGGACCGGTTGACGATTTTGACGACCAGCAGCATTACCGGCACCTCGATCAGCACGCCCACCACCGTCGCCAGGGCGGCGCCGGACTCGAAGCCGAAGAGGCTGATGGCGGCGGCGACTGCCAGTTCGAAGAAATTGGAGGCGCCGATCAGGGCCGAGGGGCAGGCCACGTTGTGCTTTTCGCCGACGGCCCGATTCAGCCAGTAGGCCAGCGCCGAGTTGAAGAAAACCTGGATCAGGATGGGTACCGCCAACAGGGCGATGATCAGGGGCTGGCGCAGGATGGCCTCGCCCTGGAAGGCAAAGAGCAGGACCAGGGTGGCCAGCAGGGCGGTGATGGACCAGGGGCCTACCTTGGCCATGGCCGCGTCGAAGGCGGCCTGCCCGCCCGCCAGCAGGGCGCGTCGCCAGAGCTGGGCGAGGATCACGGGTATGACGATGTAGAGCACCACCGAGGTGAGCAGGGTGTCCCAGGGCACGGTGATGGCCGAGATGCCCAGCAGCAGGCCCACCAGGGGCGCGAAGGCGAAGACCATGATGGAATCGTTGAGGGCCACCTGGGAAAGGGTGAACAGCGGGTCGCCGTTGGACAGCCGGCTCCACACGAAGACCATGGCCGTGCATGGGGCTGCCGCCAGCAGGATGAGGCCGGCCACATAGCTGTCCAGTTGGTCTGCCGGCAACAGGGGGGCGAACAGGGTACGCACGAAGAGCCAGGCGAGGAAAGCCATGGAAAAGGGCTTCACCAGCCAGTTCACGAAAAGGGTGACGGCGATGCCGCGCCCGTGCTGCCTTACCTCGTGCAGGGCGCCGAAATCCACCTTCACCAGCATGGGGATGATCATCACCCAGATCAGCAGGCCCACCGGCAGATTGACCCGGGCCACCTCCAGGCGGCCGATGGCCTGCACCGGCCCCGGGGCGACCTGGCCGAGGACGATGCCGGCGACGATGCAGAGGAAGACCCACAGGGTCAGGTAGCGCTCGAAGACGCTCATGGGGGCGCCGGAACCGGCTTTCACGGCGATTTCACAGGGGGCGGACATGGCGGTGCCTCACAGAGAGAGCGCTTCGCGCACGGCGGCCACCAGCCGCACCCGGATGTCGTCGCGCACGGCGACGAAGCTCTCCAGCGGTTCCCCGTGGGGGTCGTGGAACGGTACGTGGAGGCGCCGTACCGGCCGTGGGAAGACCGGGCAGGTCTCGCGGGCGTTGTCGCACACGCTGACCACCAGGTCGATGGGCGTGTCGAGCAGGGTGTCCACGTCCTTGGGGAAGAGGCCTTCCGTGGGCAGCCCGGCCAGCTTCAGGGCCTGGATGGCGCCGTCGGCCACCTTGGGCTGGGGGCGGGTGCCGGCGGAAACCGCCTTCACCCGGCCGGCCAGATCGTGGTTGAGGATGGCCTCTCCCATCTGGGAGCGGCAGGAGTTGCCTGTGCACAGGACGAGGACGGTGGGGGTCATGGCGTTTCGGTCTCGGAGGTCAAGGGGGTTCCCGGGCGGGAGGCGGTTTTCTGGAGGCTGCCCCGGCGCTTGGCGATGCTGTCGGCGGCCCGGGTCCTGGGCAAACAGTCGCCGCTACCCTGGCAGCAGTTGCGGGTGAGGAAGGCCAGCAAGTCGTCCATGGCGGCGTAGTCGGTGGCGTAACGGATGAAGCGCCCCTCCTTGCGGCCCTGGATCAGCCCCACCCGGCTCAGATGCGCCAGGTGGAAGGAAAGAGTGGCCGGTGCCATGCCCAGGCCTTCGCCGATGGCGCTGGCCGTTACCCCTGCGGGGCCGGCTTCCACCAGCAGGCGAAAGATGGAAAGACGCGATTCGTGCCCGAGGGCGGCGAGGAGTTCGGCGGCGGTCAATGTTTCCATGGTTCGAATATTATCGAATTAATCGGTGAGCCGGATGAAGTATTTTTTTTGCCTCAGGGGCAGAGTCCGGGGCCTGTAAGGTTCAATGGCTGCGCGGCGACCAATGGAAGACTCATCGTTTCCCCCAAGGAAGCGAGTGGCAGAAAATGGTGGAAGCACCTTTGCCCGCCAGCCGGGTCAGATCGAAAACACGCCGCCCCTGTCCCAACCAGAACCGGAAAGCACCGCCATGAAGACCTACATCCGAGACGCCGCCGCCATCGCCGCCCTGGCCCCCGAGCAATACCGGGTCACCCAGCAGAACGGTACCGAACACCCCGGCACCGGCGAATATCTGCACAACCACGCGCCGGGCCTCTACGTCGATGTCGTCTCCGGTGAGCCGCTCTTCGCCTCCAGCGACAAGTTCGAATCCGGCTGCGGCTGGCCCAGCTTCACCAAACCCATCGCGCCGGCCTTCGTCAGCGAAAAGCGGGATATCAGCCACGGCATGATCCGCACCGAAGTCCGCTCCGCCCACGGGGACAGCCACCTGGGCCACGTCTTCCCCGACGGCCCGCGGGACCGGGGCGGTCTGCGCTACTGCATCAACTCGGCGTCCCTGCGCTTCATCCCCCTGGAGCGGATGGCGGCGGAAGGCTACGGCGACTACATCGACCAGGTGGAGGTGAAATGATGGCCACCACCGCACGGGCCGTCCTCGCCGGCGGCTGCTTCTGGGGCATGCAGCAGCTCATTCGCCGCCTGCCGGGCGTCGTCGCCACCCGCGTCGGCTACACCGGCGGCGACGTGCCCAGGGCCACCTACCGCTACCACGGCAGCCACGCCGAGGGCATCGAAATTGTCTTCGACCCGGAGAAGACGAGCTACCGGCGCCTGCTGGAATTCTTCTTCCAGATCCACGACCCCACCACCCGCAACCGCCAGGGCAACGACATCGGCCCCTCCTACCGCTCGGCCATCTACTACGTGGACGAGCGCCAGCGGCAGACCGCCCTCGACACCATTGCCGACGTCGAGGCCTCGGGCCTGTGGCCGGGCAAGGTGGTCACGCAGGTGGAACCGGTGGGCGATTTCTGGGAGGCGGAGCCTGAACACCAGGATTACCTGGAGCACTACCCCGGCGGCTATACCTGCCACTATGCGCGGGCGGGATGGGTGCTGCCGCGGCGGGACGGGTAGGGAGCCTGGGCACCTTGTGTGCCCGGCGGGGGGCGCCGCAATTGGGTAGTCACTACTAATTTATTGGCAATTTAGTATACCGTGGGCGCCCACCCCGTCTATACTAGTGTCTACTAATAAATACTTGGTTTAGTAGAAGATGCGCCTTCCGGAGCACGCTCCCTCCCTGGAAACCTGCTTCGCCCAGTTGGATGCGGCCCGCATCGAGGCGGCCCTGCGCCATGCCAATCCGCTGCCCGCCGGAAAATACCTCCATTGGGACGAATTGCGGCGGCGCCCGGCGCCGCACGGGCTGACCCATGCCGAATGGTGGGCAGCGGTGACCATCGGCCGCGTGGCCTCGTTCCAGCCATTGCCTCTGGTGGGCAAGGGGGGAAAGCCCTTCGTTTTTGCTACCCCCGCGCCCGTGGCCATCGACCTGCACCACATCGACCGCGATGCCGCAGGGCACCTCCGGGCCACGTCCGGCGCCCCGCTGCACGAAGATTCCCAGCGCCACCTGATCAATTCGCTGATCGAGGAGGCCATCACATCGAGCCAGCTCGAAGGGGCGTCCACCACCCGCAAGGTCGCGGCGACGATGCTGCGCAGCGGGCGCAAGCCGCGGGATTTGAGCGAAACGATGATCTTCAACAATTACCGGGCGATGGAACACCTGCGCGCTTTGCGCGATGCCAGGCTGACCCCCGATCTCGTGCTGGAACTGCACAGCATCCTGACCGAAGACACGCTCGAAAACCCCGACGACGCCGGTCGCTACCGCATCGACGACGGGGTGCAAGTCGTCGATGTGCGCGACGGCACGCCCTTGCACGTTCCACCCCCCCACAGCGAATTGCCCGCGCGCATGCAGCGCCTGTGCGACTTCGCCAATGCCGACGAAGCCTTGCTGCCCTTCGTGCATCCCGCTCTGCGCGCCATCCTTCTGCACTTCATGATCGGCTACGACCATCCCTTCGCCGACGGCAACGGCCGCACGGCGCGGGCGTTGTTCTACTGGGCCATGGCCCGGAGCGGCTACTGGCTGATGGAATACGCGTCGATCAGCCACATCCTGCGCAAAGCGCCGGCGAAGTACATGCGCGCCTACCTGCACGTGGAAAGCGACAAGAACGACACCACCTATTTCCTGCTTCACCAGCTGCAAACCATTCGCCAGGCCATCGCCGCCTTGCACCAGTACCTGGCACGGAAAACGGGGGAGCAGAAAGAAACGGAGCGCCTGCTCGCGGCATCGCCCAATCTGCGCGGCCGCTTCAACCATCGGCAAACAGCACTCCTGAACCACGCCTTGCGCAACTCCGGGGAGGCGTACCGCATCGACGCCCACCAGCGCTCCCACGGCGTGGTGTACCAGACGGCGCGCAACGACCTGCTGGAACTGGAGGCGGCGGGGCTTCTGGAAAGAACCCGGCAAGGGAACGCCTTTGTGTTCTACGCGCCGGCAGACTTGCGCCAGCGGCTGGGCGAGCTTGCGAAGTCAGGCCCCTGAGGCCCTCCCCGCCGGCGTCGAAGCGGCCAGGACTCCTCAGGAGGGGATGCGGCGGGCCTTGCGTGCGGCATACCAGCTCATGAGGGGAAGGGCCGATATGCCGTGTACCAGGATCGAAGTGGCGACGGTGACCAGGGTCAGGCTCACCAGTTCCTGGGCCAGGGCACCGGTGACACCGTGGTCGAGGGCGAACATCAGGTAGAAGATCGAGCCGATACCGCGGATGCCGAACCAGCCGACGATGGCGAACTCGTCACGGTTCAGGGGCTGACCGGCCATGCCGAGGAGGATGGCCAGGGGGCGGACCAGAATGAAGAGTGCCGGAACGAACCACCACAGGGCCGGCAGCGCCGCAACGGCCGGCAGGAGGATGCCGACCAGGAGAACGATGGCCAACTCCGCCAGTTTTTCCAGTTGCTCGTTGAACCGCCGGACGGCCCGGTGCAGGGCGGAGCTGGCATGGTGGGGATGGGTCGCCCAGTCGGCCCGATCGCTTTCCGGCCGCCGCGCTGATTTGCCGGCCGGGGGCAGATCCCGTACCCGGCTGATGGCCAGGCCCGCTGCAAATACCGCCAGAAAGCCGGAGGCCAGGCTGAGCTGGGCCAGGCCGTAGGACACGGCGATGAGCCCCAGGGAGAGGAATTCATCCAGGCCCACCGCATTCTGATGGCGGATGCGCAGGTGCACCACCAGTTTTCCGACCAGGGTGCCGAGCAGGGCACCGACCAGCAGCCCCCCGGCGGTGGCCCACAGCAGATCCACCCCCAGCCAGCGCCAGCCGCCTTGTCCGAGGGGATGGAGCCCCAGAAGGCCCAGGCCGAGCAGGACGAAGGGAAAGGCGGAGCCGTCGTTGAGGGCGCCCTCGCCGGCCAGACTGAAGCGCATCCGATCCGGGCTGAGGCCGGCTTCGGCCTGGATGCCGGTGGCGAGAACCGGGTCGGTGGGGGCCAGGATGCCGCCCAGGAGCACCGCCGCGCCGAGGGAAAGGCCCAGACCGAACACGCCGATGGAGGCGATGAGCCCCACCGTGAGCGCCATGGCGGGAAAGGCGAGGCGCAGGGGAATCAGCCAGCGACGATCGCCCAGGGGAACGCCCAGTTTCAAGCCGACAGCAAAGAGGGAAATCAGGACGGCCACTTCGCAGACGCCTGAAAGGAGTTCCGCCTCCAGAAACGGGTTTACCGCGATGATGGCCAGGCCGCCGGGTCCCAGGGCATAACCGAGGCCGAGATAGATCATGGCCGTGCTCAAGGGCAGGCGAGTCAGGAGGGTGCCCGCGAGCGCCATGAGAATAAGGAGAATGCCGACGAGCAGCGACCAGCCGGCCGCCGTCATCGCGTCGCCTCCCCCCGCCCGGTGGCGTCCCGGAGGGGCCGTGACCCGCACCGGCGGGCGACGGCGCCACTCCCTGCCTGCGGAAGGCCTATGATGAGGCTATGCCTTGGCGGGTGCCGGAACGAGCCTCGTTCCGCGCCGGGCCCGGTTCCGGGGCGGGGGAGGTTGCCATGGGCGAAATGCGGATCGAGCGGGATTCCTTCGGAGCCATCGAGGTGCCGGCGGAACGGTTGTGGGGGGCGCAGACCCAGCGGGCCCTGGCCCATTTCGCCATTTCCGGCGAACGCATGCCGAAGGAACTCATCGTCGCCCTGGCGATGGTCAAGCAGGCCTGCGCCCGGGTCAATCGGGATCTCGGTCTCCTCGGCGATGCGAAGGCGGACGCCATCGTCGCGGCGGCCGAGGAAGTCCTGGCCGGCCTGCACGACGCAGAATTCCCTCTCTCGGTCTGGCAAACCGGCTCGGGAACTCAGACTCACATGAACATGAACGAGGTGCTCGCCAACCGTGCCTCGGAACTCCTGCACGGCCAGCGCGGCGAGCAGCGGCGGGTCCACGCCAATGACGACGTCAATCTCGGGCAATCGTCCAACGATGTCTTCCCCACGGCCATGCATGTCGCCGCTGCCCACGGCATCGCCCGCCACCTGTTGCCCTCCCTGGCCCGGCTGCGTTCGACCCTGGACGGGCAGGCCGCCGCCTTCGCCACCCTGGTCAAGATCGGCCGCACCCATCTGCAGGACGCGACGCCCCTCACCCTGGGCCAGGAATTCTCCGGCTACGTCGCCCAACTCGACCACGCCCGGGACGGGATCGCAGCATCGCTGGCCTCCCTTTATCCCCTCGCCGTCGGCGGCACCGCCGTGGGCACGGGGCTCAACGCCCACCCGGAATTCGGGCCGCGGGTGGCGGCGGAACTGGCCCGTACCGGCGCTCAGCCCTTCGTCAGCGCAGCCAACAAGTTTGCCGCCCTGGCCGCCCACGACGGTCTGGTGGCCGCCCACGGCGCCCTCAAGACCCTGGCCGTGGCGTTGATGAAAATCGCCAACGATATCCGCTGGCTGGCCTCGGGCCCCCGTTCCGGCCTGGGCGAAATCAGCCTGCCGGAAAACGAGCCCGGCAGTTCCATCATGCCGGGCAAGGTCAATCCGACGCAGTGCGAGGCGCTGCTCATGGTCTGCGCCCAAGTCATGGCCAACGATGTGGCGGTCGGCTTTGGCGGCGCCGCGGGAAATTTTGAGCTGAATGTCTGCAAACCCCTGATCGCCCATAACTTCCTGCAGAGCGTGCGCCTGCTGACCGATGCCATGGCCGGTTTCGAGACCCATTGTGTGCGCGGCGTCGTTCCCCGGCGCGAGCGCATGGCGGAACTGGTGGATCGGTCGCTGATGCTGGTGACGGCCCTGGTCCCCCACATCGGCTACGACCGCGCTGCGGAGATCGCCCGCCAGGCCCACGGGGACGGGACGACGCTGCGCCAGGCGGCCCTGACGCTGGGCTATCTGACAGCCGAGGAATTCGATCGCTGGGTCAAGCCCGAGGCGATGGTCCGTCCTGCAGCGCCCTGAAACTGCCCGCACACAGGCCTGCCTCACCGAGGCGCGGACGTTTGCCGCGGACCGTGCAGTTCCGAGTTGAGGGCGTCGATGACCGAAGCCCATTCTGCGTCGTCGAGCAGGGCCTCGCGCAGGAAGTTCGCCTGGGACGCCGACCAGAAGGCGGCCTCGTGGAGGAGAACAGCGTCGCCCATCGGGGTCTTGGATTCGATGAAGCGCCGGATCGAGTCGGCGTCGTTGGCCTGCCCCAATTGTGAAAACAGGTTGCGCATGTCGTAGGAAATGCTGCCCATGATCGACTCCTTCCGTGGTCCGACGGGGTCACGCCGAACGCGCTGGCGGCAAGCCCGCCGCCGTGGGGCCGGGTGGATTCGGGAAATCGCCCAGCGCGGACCGCGGGCTGTGCCGGGCGCTGGGGAAAGCCTGCCGGAGCACCCTTCCGGCCGGGGACTCGCGAGCAAACGAGGCCCGCCCCGGGATTGCCTGTTCCCCCGTGGGGGGCGCCGCCGCTGGCGGCGACTGAAGGCGCTCAATGCACGATGAAGGGAATCTTGTCGCTGCTGTGCTTCTTGACCTGCTTGGCCGTTTTCTTTTCCTTCGCAGTCAGGAGGGCCTGCTTCTTGACTTCCTTGTTGCCTTTTCTGATCTTGCCCATGACGACCTCCAGGAGGGCTCCGCAATGCCGCGGTACGAATTCAGTATAGGCGCATGGGGGGACGTGGCCACGATATATTTCCGCCGACCCGCCGACCCGCCGACCCGCCGACCCGCCGACCCGCCGACCCGCCGACCCGCCGGGGTCAG